>Ga0105048_10018659_pt1 | contig 10655 bp, 8 predicted proteins | sample MAT05_FD_78382 | JGI IMG/M metagenome (GOLD analysis project Ga0105048, IMG submission 78382) | Freshwater microbial communities from Lake Fryxell liftoff mats and glacier meltwater in Antarctica - MAT-05 | ecosystem: Environmental > Aquatic > Freshwater > Ice > Liftoff microbial mat | place...
AAATAACCACGAAGCTCCGAGGGCCCGAAGCATCCGCGCCAGGCGGAAGCCTGCCGCTCTCCCTCCTTTCGAGTCTTCGCGCCTTCGTGCTTCCAACAAGAGGTGCGATTTTCCGTGGGTCGACCCCGCATCGCCTATTGAACGGGCCACCGAACTCGTGCCGCTGTGGGTGGCGGAGAGCGTGATGAGCGAAGCGGAAGCCTTCCTCGGCACCGTGCTCCCGGCGGAATGGCCCGCCGCCCTCGCCGCCAAGGCCGAGCGCTGCTTTTCCGGGCATCGGCAGTTTCACCGCCTCATTTCCGCGCGCGGCGCGGGCGGCAATGCCGGCATCGAAAACCTGCGGAGATTCCTGCGCCACTGGCTGAGCAGCTTGCTGCTGCGCCAGCGCCCCGCGCTCTACCGCCGCCTGCCCGCACCTTTCACGATGGGAATCCCGCTGCCGCGGATCACGCACACATCCTAAATAACAGTCTGCGGACCGCTACGAGCGCGTGATGGTTTCGTGCAGGTTCAGGATGACGCGGGCCACGCTGGTCCAGGCGGCGAGTTCGCTGACGTTCACGTCTTTCGCCACGGGTGCGAGGCCGGCTTTCACGAGCTTCTCCGCAGCGGCGGAGTCATTCGTGTAAAGCGCGAGGTGTTTGGCAAAAAGGGCCGTCGTGACCGTCATCTCATCCGCCCGCGGCGCACGCCCGAGCGCCTGCCGGTAGGCCCACGCGATACGCTGCACATTGTCCGCACCGCCCTCTTTGACGATGCGCCCGGCGAAGACGCGCGCGGCTTCCACGTAGGTCGGGTCATTGAGCAAGGCGAGCGCCTGCTGCGGGATGTTCGAGCGGGTGCGCTCGGCGGTGCATTCCTCGCGGCTCGGCGCGTCGAAGGCGAGCAGGCTGGGCTGGAGATACGAGCGCTGCCACCAGGTGTAGAGCCCACGCCGCCATTGGCTTTCACCCTTGTCCGCTTCCCACTCGCGTGTCGGAAAGTTCAGATTCTCCCAGTAGCCCGCGGGCTGATACGGCTTCACACTCGGCCCGCCGATCTTCCGCACGAGCAGGCCGGAAATGGCGAGTGCGTTGTCGCGGACGATCTCCGCGTCGAGCCGGAAGCGCGATTGCCGCGCGAGTTCGCGGTTGAAAGGATCGCGCTCCACCAGCGTCTTCGGAGCCTGCGAACTCTGCCGGTAGGTGCCGCTCGTGACCATGAGCCGCACGAGATGCTTCACGTCCCAGCCGCTTTCCATGAACTCGCACGCCAGCCAGTCAAGCAGCGCGGGATTCACCGGCGGTTCACCCTGCGCACCCACATCGTCGAGCACTTTGGAAAGCCCGATCCCAAAATACTCCTTCCACATTCGGTTCACGAAAACGCGGGCCGTCAGCGGGTTGTCGCGCGCGACCAGCCACTGCGCGAGATCGAGCCGGGTCAGCCGCCGGCCTTCGATTTTGGGTTGCGGCAGAAAAGCCGGCACGCCCGGCTCGACGACCTCGCCCGTTTCATTCAGCCAATCTCCGCGCGGCAGCACGCGCACGGTGCGCGGAGCCGCCGCCTCGGTCACGAGGCACTTTGCGAGGGGCGCGAGGAACTGCTTTCGCTCCTCCCTGCCCGCTTCGAGAAAAGTGCGCGCGTCTTCAAAGCCCGGCAGCGGCAGCGCTTTCGGCAAATCTTTCGGCAGGGCTTTTACCTCCACCTCCAGAGCGGCAATCCGCGCGTCAAACGCCTTCAACCTCGCCTCCTCGTCCGGCGTCCCGAGCGGCATGCCGTCCTCGCGTTTGCCGATCGCGTTCTCTTTCACATCCGCGAAAAACGCGCCGAGCCGGTAGAAGTCGCGCGCCAGAATCGGATCGAATTTGTGATCGTGGCACTGGCTGCAGCCGGTGGTTTGCGCGAGCCACGTGGTGCCGATGGACCGCACGCGATCCGTGACCGCTCGCGCCTCATAATCCCTGGCCTGTGCGCCGCCTTCTTCGGTCGTCAAAAGCAGGCGGTTGTAGGCGCTCGCGACCTTCTGCTCGCGCGTCGAGTTCGGCAGCAAATCCCCCGCGAGTTGCTCGATGGTGAAGCGGTCGAACGGCTTGTTTTCATTGAACGCGTGGATCACGTAGTCGCGATACGGCCAGACGTTCCGCGGCACGTCGGAGTGGTAGCCGACGGTGTCCGCGTAGCGCACCAGATCGAGCCACCCGATCGCCATCCGCTCGCCAAAGGCCGGGGAGGCGAGCAGCCGATCCACGAGCTTTTCATAAGCATTCGGCGACTGGTCGGCGACAAACGCTCCGACGTCCGCCGGAGTCGGCGGCAGCCCATTGAGATCCAGCGAAACGCGCCGGATGAGCGTGGCGCGATCCGCCTCCGCCGCGTGCGCCAGTCCCAGTTCCCGCTGCCGCGCCAGCACCATCGCGTCGATGGGGTTTTTGACGAAAGCGGTCTCACTCACCGGAGGCACGGCCGGTCGCACGGGGGCGATATACGCCCAGTGCGGCTGATACTCCGCGCCCTGCTCGATCCACTTGTCGAGAATCGCGATCTGGCGCGAGGTCAGCTTTTTTCCGGAGTTCGGCGGCGGCATCTGCTCGTCCTTGTCGGTCGAGTGAATGCGCAAATGCGCGTCGCTTTCGCTGAGCTTGCCGGGGACGATGGCGCGGACGCCTTCGTTATCCGCGAGCGCCCCGGCCCGCGTGTCGAGCCGTCGATCACCCTCGCGATGTTTTTTGTCGAAGCCGTGGCACTTAAAGCAGTTGTCCGAAAGGATTGGCTGCACGTCGCGGTTGAATTCGATCCGATCCGGCAACGCCGACTCTGCCGCGCAGGCGAGCGGGGTGGCGAGGAGCAGGATGAAAAGGGGGAGACGCGCTTTCACAGGGCCGAAAAGTGGCATACGCCGCAATGAGTGCAAGACAGCACCACTCCCACGGGAGGGCAGGTCGCGTTTCGCACAAAAAGCGCGCCGCTCAAGCCGGACGCCAGCGCAATCGGCCCCCGTTCGCTACCATCCCGCGCCCTTCGTCTGCGTCTTCACGCGGACGAGAAACATATTCGCGGTGATATACAGCGTACTGCCGTCGCCACCCCACGCGCAGTTCCCCGTCGGCTGCCCGGTCTGGATCGTCCCGAGATGTTTGCCCGCAGGCGAAATGATCAGCACGCCGTTCGGCCCCGTCGTCCACAGGTTCCCCTCGCGGTCCACCTTCAGGCCATCCGGCAGACCGGGGCCGGAATTGCGCAGCGCCATCATGTCGAAAAAGACGCGTTCGTTCGCCACCGTGCCATCGGCCGCCAAGTCGTAGGCGTAGATGAAGGGCGTTTTCGGATCGCTCACGTTCACGTAGAGCGTCTTTTCATCGGGGGAAAGCGCGATGCCATTCGGATACGTGAGCTTGTCCGTGAGCAGCGTCACCTTTCCTCCCGAGAGGCGAAACACCCCGCTGAATTTCAGCTCCTTCAGCGGAGACTTATTGCCATTCGCGAGCCCGTACGGCGGATCGGTAAAATAGATGTCTCCATTCTTGGCGAGCGCGAGATCGTTCGGACTGTTGAAGCGCTTCCCCTCATAGCGATCTGCGAGCGGCGTCTGCGTGCCGTCCTTCTCGATCCGCGCCACGCGCCGCATGCCGTGCTGGCAGAGGAGCAGCCGGTTCTCCGGATCGCGCGCCAGCCCGTTCGAGCCGGGCTCGCGGAAGTCCGGCGTCGATTCCATCCCCCCGCTCGGCTTGAGAAACACGCGCGCCTCATCCTCGCCCGGCTTCCATTGGTAAATAATGTTTTCCGGCACGTCTGAAAAGAGGACCGCTCCGTCCTTCCACACCGGCCCCTCGGACCACTTGAAACCCTCGGCGACTTTCTCCACCACCGCATCGGGCGGGAGGATCGCATCGAGCGCGGGATCGAGCCGCAGGATTTTGGCAGTGAGCACAGGCTTGTCGGCGGCGAGCGTGAGCATGGGGACAAAAAGGAGCGGGAGGAGTCGTTTCATGGCGCACACTTTGCGCGTCGCCGCGCCGCGGGCAATCCCGAACTCGGGCCGCGCCCGCACTCGACACCTCCCCTCCCCTCCGCGCACGTTTCCCCGATGCCCGTCCCGCTCCTCGATCTCCGCCGCCAGTACGCGCCGCTCAAGACCCAGATCCTCGCCTCCTTCGAGGCCGTCGCCGACTCCCAGGCGCTCATCCTCGGCCCGCGCACGGAAGCATTTGAGAAAGCGGTCGCCGAGTACTGCGGCGTGCCCCACGCCATCGGCTGTTCCAGCGGCACGGATGCGCAGCTCCTCCTCCTCATGGCCCTCGGCATCGGCCCTGGCGACGTCGTCCTCACCACGCCCTACACCTTCTTCGCCACCGCCGGTTGCGTCGCGCGGCTGGGCGCGCGGCCCGTCTTCGTGGACATCGATCCCGTCACCTTCCACATCTCCCTGCCCGCCCTCGAAGCCGCGCTGGCACAGCATCCCCAGGCGCGGGCCATCATCCCTGTCCACCTTTTCGGCCAGTGCGCCGACCTGGCGCCCATCCTCGCCTTGGGCAAAGCGCACGGCATCCCCGTGCTCGAAGACGCCGCCCAAGCCCTCGGCGCGCGGCACCCGCTCGGCCACGCGGGCACGCTCGGCGCGGCTGGGTGGTTTTCCTTTTATCCCACGAAGAACCTCGGCGCCTTCGGCGACGCCGGCATGGTCGTCTGCCACGATGACACCCTCGCCGCCAAGATGCGCACCCTGCGCAATCACGGCATGGAACCGCGCTACTACCATCCCCTCATCGGCGGCAATTTCCGCATCGACGCCCTCCAGTCCGCCATCCTCCACATCAAGCTGCCTCACCTCGACACCTGGAGCGCCGGACGCCGTGACCGCGCCGCTTTTTACCGTCGAGAAATGGAGCGCGCCGGCCTGCTCGCGCACCTCACCCTTCCTGTCGAGAGCTGGCCCGCCGGCCACCTCCACCACATCTACAACCAATTCATCATCCGCACCCCGCACCGCGACGCCCTCCGCGCGCACCTCACCGCCGCCGCCATCGGCACCGAGATCTACTACCCGCTCCCGCTCCACCAGCAGGAATGCTTCGCCTATCTCGGATATAAAACCGGCGACTTTCCCGAGTCCGAGCGCGCCGCCCGCGAGACGCTCGCCCTCCCCATCTTCCCCGAGCTCACCGCACCCGAGCAGGCCGAAGTCGTCGCCAGCATCACCGCATTCTTCGCCACCCCTCACTGACCCACTCTTCCTCTTCCTCTTCCTCTTCCTCTCACTCTTCCTCTCACTCTTCCCCGACCGTCGGAAAGAGTGAGCGGAAGCGGAAGAGGAAGAGGAAGGAAAAAAACCAGCTCATGCCCCGCCCGCCCCTCACCACCGCCACCACCGAACTGGCCGTCAGCATCGTCCTCTCCGCCGCCGCGCAGCTCCTGCTCAAACGCGGCGCGGGCGACGAATCGGCGGACGTGTTCAATTTCGCCGCGCTCACCTCCGGCTGGGTCTGGCTCGGCATCGCCGCGATGATCGCCAGCCTCGTCACCTGGCTCGCCGCCCTCCGCACCGTCCCGCTCAGCGTCGCCTTCAATCTCAGCGGCGCCACCCACGTCTTGATCCCCCTCGGCTGCTGGGGCTGGCTCGGCGAAAGCATCTCGCCCCTCCGCTGGGCGGGCATCGCCCTCGTCCTCGCCGGCGTCATCCTCAGCGCCCAGCCCGCCGCCGCCGTGGAGGAGCGCTTGTGACCGGCACCGCCTTCGCCCTCGTCGCCATCAGCGAGGCGTGCAATCTCGCCGGCCAGCTTTTTTTCAAACACGCCATGGGCGGCCTCTGGCACCGCGCCCGCGCCCGCGCCTGGCTCGCCCTCGGCGCCGGCATCGCCGTCATGGCCGCCGGCTTTTTCCTCTGGATGGGCCTCCTTCCCAAAACCGCCCTCAGCCAGCTTTACCCTTTCGAAGCCCTCACCCGCGTCCTCCTCCTCGCCGCGGCGGGATTCTGTTTCCGTGAAAAAATCACCCCCCAGCTCTGGGCCGGCGTGGCGCTGATCAGCGCCGGCATCGTCCTCGTGGCGGTGAGCTAATGCTTCGGAGCCAAGCGCTCCTGCGCGCCGGGCGGGCGCTCCACCACCTCCCCCCGGCGCGCAGGAGCGCTTGGCTCCGAGGGCGCGAGCGGGGGCGCGGGAAGCGCGTCGGCGTCTCCCTTCACAACTGCCTGATCTTCAGGAAACTACCGTTTCGTCGCCCCAGGACGGTGCCGCCGGGCAGCGAGGGGAGTCACTTTTCCACCGAATCCGGCCGGGGCGACCAGCTACGGCACGATCTCGGTGCCGATGCCGGTGTTGGTGAAGATTTCCACCAAGAGCGAATGGGGCGTGCGGCCGTCGATGAAGTGGACTTTTTTCACGCCCTGCGAGAGGGCGTGCATGGCGCTCTCGACCTTGGGGATCATGCCGCCGACGATGATCTCCTCCTCGATGAGCTGCTCGATGCGCTCGGAGTTGACGGAGGGGATGAGGGATTCCTTGTCCATCGGGTCGCGCATGATGCCGGGCACGTCGGAGAGGTAGATCATCTTCGACGCCTGGAGGCCGCCGGCGATGGTGCCGGCGGCGATGTCGGCGTTGATATTGAGGATGACGCCGTCGGCGTCGCGGGCGAGCGGGGAGACGACGGGGACGTGCTCGCGGCCGATGGCGGCGAGGATTTCATCAAGCCGGACTTCGATGACTTCGCCGACGAAGCCGAGATCGACGGCGGTGGCTTTGCCTTCGGTCTGCGGGGGTAGCTTTCGACCGACGAGGACGTGCTTGCCGAGGACGCCGAGGGCGCGGCCGCCGAGGGCGTTGAGCTGGGTGACGATGGCGGGGTTGATGAGGGTATCGAGCACTTCTTCGACGATGCCGATGGCCTCGGCATCGGTGACGCGCAGGCCGTTGACGAACTTCGCCTTTTGCCCGGCGTCGCGCATGCGCTGGGTGATGGCTTTGCCGCCGCCGTGGATGAGGACGGGATTGATGCCGACGGCTTCGAGGAAGACCACATCGCGCAGAAAGCGCTCGACCACCTGCTCGTCTTCCATGGCGCTGCCGCCGTATTTGATGACGAAAAGCTCGCCGCGGAATTTCTGGATGTAGGGGAGCGCCTCGATGAGGGCGTCGGCGCGGTCGGCGGGTTGTTTGGCCATGTGGGAAAAATTAGGGGATAGCGGACGGGAGAAGCGGGCGGAAGCCACTCACAGTCCTCACTCGCCCATGTTCAGCTTTACGTAATCGGTGCTGAGGTCGGTGGTGTAAACGGTGTAATCGGCTTTGCCGAGGCGGAGGTCGATGGTGATGGTGAAGCGTTTCTGGGCGACGACTTCCTGGAGTTTGGCGAAGGGGGTTTTGCTCGGCATGCCGCCCTGCACGGCGATGATGCCGTCGTAGAAAATATCGATGACTTCCTCGCGCAGCTTTGCGCCGGAGTAGCCGAGGGCGTCCATGATGCGGCCCCAGTTTGGGTCGCCGCCGAACCACGCGCACTTCGTGAGCGTGGAGTTGGCGACGGCCTCGGCGGCCTTGCGCGCATCGCTGAGCGTGGCGGCGGCGTTGACGTGGACTTCCACGAATTTCGTCACGCCCTCGCCGTCCTCCACGATCATGCGGGCGAGGTTCTTCGTCACATGATCGAGAGCGCGCTGAAAAAGTTTGAAGGCGGCGGTGCCGTGGCGCAGCGGCTTGTTCCGGGCGGTGCCGTTGGCGAGCATGATGACGGTGTCGTTGGTGCTCATGTCGCCGTCGATGGTGATGCGGTTGAAGGACTGCTCGACGGAAACGCTGAGCGCGTGCTGGAGCTGCTTTTTGTCGATCGCTGCGTCGGTGGTGAGGAAGCTGAGCATCGTCGCCATGTTTGGGTCGATCATGCCCGCGCCTTTGGCGATGCCGCCGAGGCGCACGGTTTTGCCATCGATCTCAATCTCGACGGCGATTTCCTTGGGAAAGGTGTCGCTCGTCATGATGGCCTCCGCCGCGCACCGGCCCCCGTCTTTCGACAAAGCGGCGGGCAGCGCCACGATGCACGCCTCCATTTTCTCGATCGGCAACTGCACGCCGATGCGCCCGGTCGAGCACACCATGACTTGCCGGTCCTTGATGCCGAGCGCGCTCGCGGCGGCTGCGGTCATTCGCTTGGCGTTCTGGATTCCCACGAGGCCGGTGCAGGCGTTGGCGTTGCCGGCATTTGCCACGATGGCGCGCACGTCACTGCTGCGGAGGTGCATTTGGGAGACGCGCACGGGCGCGGCTTTGACACGGTTGGTGGTAAAGGTGGCCGCGGCCACGGTCTCCTGCGGGGAGTAAATGAGCGCGATGTCGGGACGGTCGGCGTTGCTGGCCTTGATGCCGCAATAGGCGCTGCCGGCGAGGAAGCCTTGGGGGGCGGTGACGCCGCCGGAAATTTCGGTATGGGACATGTGCGTGGCGAAAAGACGGGGTTAAAGGAAAGCCGTTCGCGTGCGCGGAGACGAGCACGTTTGCCGGAAAAAATCCGCGCTGCTAAAGCAGCGCCGTGGTCTCCGGCCAGCCGCACATGACATTGAGCGCCTGCACGGCCTGGCCGGACGCGCCTTTCACGAGATTGTCCTCCGCGCTGAGCAGGATGATACGGCCCGTCCGCGGGTCGTGCCGCCACGCTACGTCGATGAAGTTCGTGTGCGTGACGTTCTTGGTATCAGGCGCCCCATTTTCGCCGAGCAGCCGGATGAACGGCTCCGCCGCATACGCGTCGGCGAGCGCGGCGAAGATCTCGGCCGGGCTCACGTCGTCCGCTGGTGCGGCGGTGATCGTCGTGAAAATGCCGCGGCTCACCGGGATTAGATGAGGAAGGAAAGTGACGGTCACCGCGTCGCCATACGCCCTGCTCAGCTCCTGCTCGATCTCGGCGAGATGCCGGTGTTTCGGCAAGCCGTAGGCGCGCACGCTTTCATTGCACTCCACGTAGAGCAGCTCCGTTTTCGCGCTCCGTCCCGCGCCGCTCACGCCGCTCAGGCTGTTGATGACGATGCTCGCCGGCTTCAGCAGTCGCCGCTTCAGCAGCGGATGCAGCGGGACGATCACGCTCGTCGGATAGCACCCCGGCGAGGCGATGAGCTGCGCGCTGCGGATCTGCTCCCGGTAGATCTCGGGGAGCCCATAGACACTGATCGCCGCCAGTTCCGGCGCTTGCGGCGGCGTGCCGTAAAATTCCTCATACACCGCGGAATCCTTGATCCTAAAATCCGCGCTCAGATCGATCACGCGCAACCCAGCTGCGACCAGCGGCTGCGCATACTCCGCCGCCACCCCATGCGGCAGCGCCAGGAAAACGAACCCCGCACCCGTGGCGATGATCTTCGCCACGTCGCTCTCGATGAACCCCAGCTTCGCATATCGCTGCCCGGCGAATCTCGGAAACACTGTCTCGACCGTCTGCCCCGCGAGCTGCCGCGACGTGAGCGCCACGATTTCCACGCCCGGATGCCGCATCAGCAGGCGCACCAACTCCTCGCCCGAATATCCACTGGCTCCGACGATGGCGACTTTTTCGAGATTCATAAGCGGCCAGCTTAAAAGCGTTCATCGCTTTGAAAACGGCAAACTTCGCGCTCCAAACGTTGCTTTGCGGAAACGATGGTTCGGCCAAAATATCGCTTCCATTTCCCCCTCCCCCCGTTATTTTCCCGCCCTCAAATCTCGGGCCGTAGCACAGCTTGGTAGTGCGCTTGAATGGGGTTCAAGAGGTCGCGAGTTCAAATCTCGCCGGCCCGATTTTCTGAGAATTCTCTGGCGGGTGGTGCTTTCTCGGAAAGCGGTCCGGGCCGGCGAGGACGGACGGACGATGATGCTCCGCGAGCGGTTCCCACGACCGATGGCCGAACGCCGGGGACAAAAAACCCGTTGCACCGTTTCAGGCGCGCGCTTATACGGCTCGCGTGAAATTTTCCCAGCATTGGTGGCACATCTGAAGACGGGCTCGCGCCCGGCGTAACTCGACGCCAGCGCAGTCGTCGCCACCCGCGCGCCGCACTTCCTCCGCCCGACGACTCCCGCAAGGATCGCCGGGCTTTTCTTTTGCCCGAAGCGCGTCTCCTCCACTCCCTCAATCTCAAAATCCCCAATCCTCAATGTCCGTGACCCTGCCACCGCTTAAATACAACGCCGACGGCCTCATCCCGGCGATCGTCCAGGACGCCAAAACGCATCGCGTGCTGATGATGGCGTGGATGAATGCGGCGGCGCTCGGAGCCACGCTGCGCACGGGCTGCATGAACTACTGGAGTCGTTCGCGACAGAAATTCTGGCTCAAGGGCGAGACCAGCGGGCACACCCAGCGGGTCGTCCGCTGGGCCGCCGACTGCGACGCCGACACGCTGCTCTTTGAAGTCGAGCAGACCGGCTGCGCCTGCCACACGGGCTACGAAAGCTGCTTCTTTCAGACGTTCACGCCGGACGGAACGCCTGTGGAAATCAGCGAAACCCGGGTCTTTGATCCCGAGAAAACGTATGGGGGATGAGGCAGCGTGATTGGTGATGGGTGAAAGGTGATTGGCTCTCCGACACCGCATGTAGCACCCATCACCAGTCACAACCCGCAACAACAGCGACACCCATTTTTCAAATGACACTTCCACTCCACCCCTCGCCCGCGGAGTTCCGCGAGCTGGCAAAACGCGGGAACACCATTCC
>Ga0105048_10018666_pt1 | contig 10652 bp, 8 predicted proteins | sample MAT05_FD_78382 | JGI IMG/M metagenome (GOLD analysis project Ga0105048, IMG submission 78382) | Freshwater microbial communities from Lake Fryxell liftoff mats and glacier meltwater in Antarctica - MAT-05 | ecosystem: Environmental > Aquatic > Freshwater > Ice > Liftoff microbial mat | place...
AAACCATTGATATTACTTGGTTTCATGGATAATATTGGAGGCGAATAAATTCGCACGAGTCGGATTTCCCCCGCGCTCTTAAGAGACGCGGCTCCCATCCTTCCCGCTATCCCCTGGTGGTTTCGGCGATGCTTACGGCTGGCTACGCCTACGCAATTACTGATTGCGTTCATTCTCAAACAACTTAAGACAAATAACAAGCGACGAGGTGCTGTCTCAGCAAGCGGGAACTCTTCTAAATACAGTTCCGTTGCAAACATAGCGGCGACACCGCTAACGGCTGATATAGCCCAAGGTTCTATTCCTGTCATAAGATTATCAGCTAATATATCTAAAAATTAAAGCAAAGTTGTATTATCCAACTCTAAGCTCTATTATGACAACTACACCAAGCTTCAATTCCTGGGTTATCTGTCCCCAACCAAATCCTCAAGCCAACTTGCGTTTATTCTGCTTTCCCTACGCTGGTGGGAACTCGGCGATTTTTCGCACTTGGCCTAATAATCTACCCAGTAATGTCGAAGTCTGTGCTGTGGAATATCCGGGGCGGGGAAGACAGATTAAGTCAGCACCTTTGACGCGATTAGAATCTCTTGTGGAAGCGATCGCTCCAATTCTCATGCCATACTTAGACAAACCATTCGCCTTCTTCGGTCACAGTATGGGCGGATTAGTTAGCTTCGAGTTGACTCATCTACTTCGCTCTCAGTATAGTCTTGCTCCCTTTCACCTCTTCATCTCTGCTCGTCGCGCCCCGCAAATCCCGCCCACAAAACCACCCCTGCACATCCTATCAGACGCTGATTTGCTCACTGAGCTACGCACCCTTAACGGTACACCCAAAGCAGTACTAGAAAGCGCGGAACTGATGCAGATGTTCCTCCCCATTCTGCGGGCAGATTTTGCCGTTCTGGAAACTTATATTTATACTCAAAAACAGCCCCTGGAGTGTCCTATTACTGTTTTTGGTGGTTTGCAAGACCAAGAAGTTAATCATGAGGAATTGCAAGCATGGCGAGAGCAGACGATCGCTGCTTTCTCATTACATGAGTTCAACAGTGATCACTTTTTTATCCATTCACAGCAAGAATTATTATTAAAACTTATATCTCAAGAATTGCAAATGCGTCAGCGCCATTAAACAAAAAAGAGTTAGGAGTCAGAATATAGAATTTTCCTGACTCGCTGAACTTCTTATGTACAATATTTCTACTGTTTATTTTTGGGTAGCGATCGCTAACTTTGCCCCTTCAACTTGACGTACCCGATCCATCACCGCTACTACCCGACCATAATCAACTTTCTCATCAGCATTAATAATTACCAACACTTCTGGATTTGAACCAACTAGAGTACGTATTTGCTTTGTCAAATCATCAATTGCAACTGGTTTACGGTTAAGGCTTACCTGTTCTTTTTCATCTACCGTAATCGTAATTCTAGTGGCAACTTGCTGTTGCTTGGCTGTGGTGGCCTTCGGTAAATTTACTGGCAAACTTTCTGAACGCGTTAAAAACAAAGTTGACATGATGAAAAATGTCAAAATTGCAAAAATCACGTCAATCATCGGCAGGATGTTGATCTGTAGTGGAAGTTCTGGTTCATCTGGTAGACGCATACGTTTTTTCTCCTTTTTCATAACGACGGCGGTAGAGTAATTCTAGCTGTCCCCCATACTCTTGAATTAGCGCAATTTGCCGTTGATACAGTCCCCGGAAGGTATTGGCAAACAAGAGTATGAATATGGCAACTATCAATCCTGCTGCTGTTGATACCAAAGCTTCACTAATCCCAGCCGTAACACTTGCCGTTTTGCTACCTCCCACATCACCAAGATTTAGGGAAGCAAAGGAGGCTATCAATCCTAATACCGTGCCGAGAAGACCCAACAGTGGGGCTAAACTAATGATTGTCTCGAAAAGGTTTTGGAAACGTTTTAACACAGGTATCTCAGCTTGCGATTCGCTTTCTAACGCCAAACGAAATTCCTCTGGATTTGGCTCTTCTAATTCTAAAGCGGCAAGAAAAATCCGTGCTAGTGGCAAATCTGCGTTTTTCTGAAGTTTATCCATTGCACCGACAACATTATCGAGTCGGTAGAGATTCAAAACATCTCGCACCACGCGGCTTTGACGCTGATTGATTCGTACCCAAAACTTGATCCGCTCGATGATCAGTGCCACACCTAATACTGAAAACGCCAACAGGGGCCACATGACCACACCGCCTGCTGTAAACAAATTCTGAATTCCCATGTAGTGCCTCTATAACCTCGTCCACAATACAAAATCAGACTACCAGAATCTAGAGAAAAGCTGAAACTTTTTCTCAATAAAATATAAGATATAATGATAAACTTTTCAAATGTAATGCTCATGATTTTTATTTACTTATTCGTTTGTTTTATATAAATTAATTTAATTGGATTGAAACAAAAATTAATTTTGTCCAAAAACCATGATATTGGTGGTTTCAAAAGATGTTTTTGCTAGTCCAGGGTTCTGTAAGGCGATCGCAAGTAATTTTAATTTTTTACTTGATATTTGTAAGCTTGCATTCTAAGATGACTAAATTAGTGAGAATAGGTAGCAATAGCTATGAGCTTTTCTGGCATTACTGTCGAGCAACGTTCCAAAGAAGTTGAGGCTCTCAAGTCTTTTCTGACTTACAGTCTGATAGGTTCACTGGCGCTGCATATCGGCGTACTGTCCTCAGGCATAGGTAATTATTTGACGAGAGTGCCGACTGAAGAAGATGATGCAATAGAGTTAGCGATCGTTGATTTTCCGACTGCCGAACCAGAAAAACCACTTGAAAAAATTCCAGAAGAACCCAAGAAATTACCAGAAGTTGTTCAAAAACAGTCTATAGAAACTCCACCAGTACAAAAAACAGTACAAGAATTTATTGAAAAACCAAACATTCAGCCAGTTGAACAACCAAAGCAAACTACTCAAATTCAGCCAGTTGAACAACCAAAGCAAACTACTCAAATTCAGCCAGTTGAACAACCAAAGCAAACTACTCAAATTCAGCCAGTTGAACAACCAAAGCAAACTACTCAAAACCCACAACCAACAAATACACAAATTGCTCCCAAGCCATTCTTCCCTGTAACAACTGTTGCTCCTCAAGGTGGTGGCTCTGGTGTTGGTTTAGGCTCAGGTAGTGGTATTGCTGTAGGTACAAGTAGTGGAACTGGCGCTGGTGGAGGAACTGGCACTGGTAGTGGTATAGGCATTGGCACAGGAACTGGAACTGGTAGTGGCACTGGTAGTGGCACTGGTAGTGCTATAGGCAATGAACCAGCAAACCGTCCGCCAGTAGCAACAGCGCCAACAGCACCAACACCTCCAAAAATTAACAGTTCAGGTAATGCTAATGGTCGTGCAGCTTGCCGCGAATGTAGTGCCAAGTATCCAGAGGCAGCAAGACGGCGAGGAGTTGAAGGCAGAGTAGAAGTAGCCGTCGATACTGATGCACAAGGTAATGTTACCAATGTGCGGGTTGCTCGTTCCAGTGGAAACCGTGACTTGGATGAAGAAACCATGAGACAAGCGCGTAACTGGAAATTAAAACCCGCAGAAGGTGGTAGACAAGGGGTATCTATAGCCACTGAATTTGCCATTAAAGGTTCACGGCGATCGCGCCAAGTTCAAGAACGGCAAGCACAAAGAGAAGCAGAAGAGAAAACTCGGCAGACAACTGCTGCTAACTCCACACAAGAAACTTCAAGACGTAGGCGCAGAGAGTTGCCACCTTCATCTAATGAAGCTAGAGCCACAAAACCAGCAATATCTGGATTTAGTAGACGGTTGGAACCTCAAAGAGTCGAAAATACTGCTACAAGCTCATCATCTGGAGCTAGCACAACTCGCACTCAAGGAAGTGCAAGAGATTCCTTACGCCGCATCCAACGTGAGCGAACAACTACCGACTCATCACAAAAGCCACAAGCAACCACAAAGCGGCGGCGGCGGCGAGATAACACTAGCCAGAACAAGTTGCGGGAGTCTTTGCGCGGTTTACGCCAACAACCTCAATCACCTCAATCGCAACCTGCTGCTCCCAGTCAAGAGTAGGGTAAACCACGTCCACCTTGAAAACTGTAGTTCTTTCCGTATGAAAAGAAATAAACCCTCATCCCCCAACCCCTTCTCCCAAATTTGGGAGAAGGGGAGCCGGAAAGAAGTCCCTCTCCCTACTTGGGAGAGGGATTTAGGGTGAGGGCAAAAACTGGTGTGCCACATTGTTGGGTTGCTCAGTCGGACTGTACTATTCTGACAGTGAGATGGCCTTCAACACCAGGCGATAGTGTAGCAGTGCGATCGCCACAATAATAATTACCTGACTCCAGTACATTTAATTACGAATTGTTAATAGTTCCCAGTCCTTAACCGTGAATAAAAAAGTAGGCAGTCATAGTGAAGGCAACAATCATGACAAATTTCCGAATTAAGTGGGGTTCAAGTTTACGAGCATAATGGGCGCTTAAATAACCACCAAGAGAGCCACCTACGGCCATCAAAATAGCTTGATGCCAAGCAATCACGCCTGCAAAAATAAATGGAACGATCGCAATACCATTAATACAACTCCCTAAAAATGTCTTAAAAGCATTCATTGTGTGAATACTTTTGATACCTAAAAATGTCAGAGTTGCCAGCATTAAAATCCCTAAACCTGCGCCAAAGAAACCACCATAGATTGCGATCGCTAGTTGAGCCACTACCAAATTAAATAAGGGTACAGATTTCGGTGATGTATCCTGGTTTTGACGCTGCAACCACTTTTTGAATGGTTCGCCAAAGGTAAATACCAGAGTTGCCAGCAGCAACAGATAGGGAATTAGCTTTTTAAAGACATCTGGCGATGTATATAACAAAGCTATGGAGCCAATCATGCCACCAAATAAACTGACAGCACATAAAAGTAAAAAATCTCGCCGCTCGATGCTTAAATCTTGACGATATGCTCCAGCACTTGCTAGAGCCGCCACCCACATCGCTGTATTATTCGTGGCATTAGCTGCGATCGGAGATACACCAGTAAAGATGAGAGTTGGAAATGTGATAAAACTTCCACCACCCGCTACAGCATTTAAGCCGCCTGCAATGAAAGCGGTACTAAAGAGAAGTAAGCTATGAAGAAGTGTTAATGATGGTGGCATTATTTACGAATTACAAGTTTGGGAATATCACTTGGAGAAAAAGAAGAAAGGTATCAGCCGTCAGAATTGGGCATGAATTGGAGTCCGACTGAGGTGTAGCTGCGTAATCAATAGCGATCGCGTTGCTAGAAAATGGATAAAGTCGAGCTAAAAGGTCATAGCTGTGAGAGTCTTTTACATTTTTCAACACCATGTTTGCACAACATGACCCTTCAACTGTTGTCCTAACCAAGGTGTATTTTGTGAAAGTGTATAAAGACTTTTCCGTTCGACTTTCCAGGTTTGCTGGGGATCAAATAAAGTAAGTTCTGCTGGTTGATGAGGTAGAATCGCACTGACTTTTTGCCCCAAACACTCTGCTGGACTAGTACTCAATGCCCGCCATAATTCTAAAGCTGTAAATTCCTCAGTTTCAACGAGATATTGCCACAGCAAGGGTAATGCTAACTCTAAACCAATTGCCCCTGGAGGCGCTTCGGCAAAAGCTTGGACTTTTTCTTCGTAGCTGTAGGGTGTGTGATCAATAGCGATCGCATCTATCACACCTGCACGCACCCCTGCACGCAACGCCGCCACATCACTAGGATTTCCTAACGGCGGGTCTAAATGCAAGCTAGTGTTATAACTCTTAACTGCTTTTGTATCAAGTAAAAGGTGCATCCAGGTGGTGCTGGCGGTGATGGGTAAACCAGCAGCCTTGGCTGAAGCGATTAATTCCACGCTGCGAGATGTAGAGACGCGCATAATATGGACTGGTGTACCGATGGCTGCAACCAATTCAAGCATTGCTGCTAAGGCAGTAGTTTCAGCGCTGGCGGGTATTGGGGGTAAACCAAAACGCAGAGCATCTGGCCCTTCTCTCATTACACCATTTGTTGTTAACTGGCGATCGCTAGGCCAAAATGCTAATGGCTTACCCAACGGCTGGACATACTCTAACACTCGCCGCACCAGCGCCAAATTCTCTAAGGGTTTACCATCGCTAAAACCAACAACTCCAGCAGACGCTAAATCTGCCAATTCCGTCATTTGCTTCCCAGCAACATCTAGGGTGATAGCACCCCAGATATGAAGGAGGGGGAGAGGAGAAGCAGGGGGAGCCAAATTAATTTTTTCCCTCTGTTTCATCTCCCCGTGTCTCTTTTGCTGCAACTGTGCCACAAGTGCAGGATTATCAATAGCTGGGGATGTATCGGGTAAGATGCTAACTCTAGTAAAGCCGCCAGCAGTAGCAGATTGTAAGAGAGACAACAGAGTTTCCCGTTCTTCAAACCCTGGTTCACCGGAGTGGCTGTACAAATCCACTAACCCCGGCCCAATAACTAATCCCTGACAATCTCTGATTTGAGTATCGGGGCTGATGTCAGCAATGTGCGAAGCCACTTCTTGGATATAACCATCAGCAATCAGCACATCAAAGAGTTCATCGATTTTAGAAACTGGGTCAATTACCCGTACTTTTTGCAATAGTTCAGTCATAAAAGTTTTTAGTTATGAGTTAGGGGTAGAGACGCGATTAATCGCGTCTCTCCTCCTAACTTTTTTACAACGCCCCTGCTGCTGTTTTATCTAGTACGCCTCCACCGAAGTGAGTGGTAATGTTCATCGCTTGCAATACTGGTAAACCATCGATTCCAGAAGGGTAGTCAATAACGCTAACTGCGCCATTACCTTGGCGGAAATTCCAGAAATTTTCTAGCGATAAACCCAGAATGTGACAAAGTAAAGTTTTATTAGTTGCGTCGTGAGCTACTACTAATACAGTTTTGAATTGATTCGTTGATGCAGTTTCTACAATTGATTGCCAAGCTGCAACGCTACGTTCCCACACCTCTTGCAAATTTTCTCCTTCTGGCATTTGCACTTGGGCTGGTACTAACCGCCAGCGCTGCAACTCTCCGGGAAATTCTTGCTCTATCTCTGTTTCTAATTTTCCTTCCCAAAGTCCGTGACTGATTTCTCTTAAACCATCTTGCAAGTCTAACTTTACATTAGGATGTTGTTTTAGAATAATCTCTGCTGTTTCTTTAGGGCGCAGCATTGGGCTACTGCAAGCAAAATCAATCGCTACCTCTTGGAGAAAATCGCCTGCTTTTTGCGACTGTTGTCTACCGTTGTCGTTGAGGGGGACATCAATTTGCCCTTGAAACCTGGTTTGGCGATTCCAGTCAGTTTCACCGTGACGCACCAATAATAACCGTATTCCTTGATGATCCGGTCGCAATGAGGGTAGACTTTCCCCAGTGTGTTGCGTCTGATTTAAGGATTCTAGCTGAACTGGTTCCCCCAATCCTCCAGCAAAATTTAGTACGGTGATGCCACAGTTAGATTGCTGTATTGAATGATAGCGACTTGGGGGGATTCCCAAGGCTGTGCTAATCAAGGCGCGATTAATGCCGTTATGTCCCACGATGAGAATAGTTTCGCCTTGATGTTGAGACAAAGTTTCTTGCCAAAAGTGCCGCGCTTGTTCGTATAAAGCAAGAACAGGAAAATGTTCTCTTGTTCCCTGTGCATCATTTAGCAGCATCCGCAGTTCGTCGGGGCGTTGATGCCAAGTGCGGTAGTCTTCGGCAAATTTCTGCTTAACTTCAGCAGTCAGCAGTGCTTCCCATAAAGGTAAATCAATTTCTAGCAGCAAATCAGAAACTTGGATTACAGCAGACTGTTCAGCATGAGTAGCTAACTCACTATGGATAATATCTGCTGTGTGTTTCGCTCGTTGCAGGGGACTGCTATAAATAGCATTAAATAAAATATTGCTGAGGGCTTTGCCAACAATACTTGCATCGTTACGACCTTTTTCGGTTAATGTTGACGCATCAGTGCGCCCCTGAATACGCCGCTCGGTGTTATAACCGCTTTGACCGTGGCGCACAATGATGACACGAGTCATCTAAAAGCCCTCCTCTTATCTAGACGATTAATTCTACTGCAAAATGATTGCACATTTAGCGACTTATACCATTTCACTTTAATAACGATACAAATATGCTGGTAGGGGCATGGCAATGCCATGCCCTTACGATAAATTTATATCTATCAAGATTTTTGTGAATTGGTATTAGGAAGGGGGATTGAGTCAGGTACGAAACTTTATTCTTGTACGGGACGTAGAATGAGCAGCTAAAAGCGCCGTTGTGTTAACAATATTTGCTAACACAACTGTTTTAATTCTAATATTAAATTTGGTTTAAGTTAACCTTTATATCTATTATCTGATTATTCTCTTTGTAAATCCAACTGTATTTGAAATCCATCATTTATATCTAGGACTTACGCAAAAACCCTCTCAAACTCTCATTCCTCCGTGACCGGTTATTGAGCGAAGTCGAAATACTGCGCCCTCTGTGGTTCGTTTTCCGTTATCCGTGCGTAAGTCCTAATATCATGTCTACATAATTAGTCGTGATTCCCACAGTTATTGCACCCCACCCCTTAATCCCCTCCCCGCTAGCGGAGAGGGGAGACAAAGCATAGCTTTGGCGGGGTGGGGTTCTTAGGGTTTAATGGGCACAGCATTGCTGTGCCCCTACCGCGTGGGGTCTATTACTCTACTTTTTTCCACGGGAGTTTGACTGTAAATCGACTACCTTTCCCTAACTGACTTTCAGCGTGGACAGTACCACCGTGTAACTCGACAATTTTTTGCACCATCACTAATCCTAAACCCATACCTGCGGAACGACGGGTAGAGGCATTTTCAACTTGTATAAAAGGTTGAAATAATTTAAATAGGTCATCGGAAAGCATACCAATACCTGTATCTACCACGCTAAAAAAGATATATTCGTTTGTGGAATTTGGCTGGACTTCAATCCAAACTTTGCCTCCTTCTTTAGTAAACTTGACGGCGTTAGTTAATAGGTTGATAAATACTTGGCGGATGCGGCGTTCATCGACTTGGATGGGTTCGAGTTCTTCAGGAATTTGTACACTCAGGTGGATATTTTTCTGGAACGCTAAATGTTTGACAAAACTCAAGCTAGAGTCACATAATCCCTGAATCGAAGTGGTAGCTAGTTGCAGTTCTATCTTGCTAGATTCAATGTCGGTAAGTTCAAGGATCTGGTTAATCAAGTTTAGTAAGTTCTTACCGCTAGATTCGAGAGTATTTAGGGACTGACGCTGTTCTTCATTCACAGTACCGTAGACTTCATTTTGGAATGCTTCTGCAATCTCAAGAATGGAGCTTAAGGGAGTTCTCAATTCATAGCTCATATTTCCTAAAAAGGTTTTTTTGGCACGATTTGCGATTTCGGCTGCTTCTTTAGCCTCACGTAAAGCGGATTCTGCCCGTTTGCGTAGGCGTAGCCCGTCGTAGACATCGCATACTTCTAAAGTCAGGGCGACAAATCCAGCTATTGAGCTAACAAAGTTTTGCTCGCTCATTTCCCATGTCCGGGGAATATCAATCTGTTCATACAATACCGTTCCCACTACTTCCCCCCCAACCCAAATGGAAGTATTAATTAGGGATACAATATTATTTGGTTCTAGCTGTTCATCGCATAATTCTTGTATCCGTAGATCGGTGCGAGTGTCGTTGACAGCAATGATCCGGGCAGATATCAGAGATTTAAAATAGATGGGATAATCTGCAAGGTTGCGTTCTAAACCTGCCGAATGTCTCTGGTTGCTACGTTCATAGAGACTTATACATTGTAGTTTAGTGCGTTCGCTATTGAATAACCACACACTGACTCGTTCTATTTCTAAAGCATTTGCTGCTTTCTCGGTAATAACTTTGAATGCCGTTTCTAGCTTTCCTTCAGAAATCGCTTTATTATTTGCCAGTTCTGCCAACACCTGATGATGCTTTTCCAGTCTTTGCTCACTGTTAATCCGTACTTGAATCTCTTGCTGTAATTCTTGAGTTCGCTGCTTAACTTGCAATTCTAACTCTTGATTTTTGGTAATCTGTGCAGTAAAGGTTTTGCGTAACTGCTGCATCATCTCATTGAAAGATCCACCCAGCACTTCTAGTTCTTTAATGCCCTGTACTGTCACCACTGAGTCTTTGCCATTAGTCAAATCTGCTAAATCTTTTGTCACCGTGCTGAAGTACAAAATTGGCTGAGTTATCCAACGGGCGGTAATAATTCCCAGTAAAGTAGCTAATCCCAATGCTCCCAGACAGAGAAAAATTATGGTTTGAGTGTTGCGCTCAATCTGTCCCATAAAGTCTGCTTCTGGGACAGCCACTACTATTAACCAATTGACATTTGCTTCGCCCTGGAAGGGTCTAATTTCTAAAAATTGTCGTTTGCCGTCAAAGGAGAAATCTACTTGCTGTAAACCTTGAATCTCGTCAAAGTTACTAAATTTAGTTGTTAAATATTTAACGCTTGCTTGAGTTCAGGAATTCCCGCTTTGAGAAGCTGCTAACCTAATGGGTTTAGCATTTTGTAAGCGGAATGGTTCTTCGGTTGTGGAACTTGCGACTAATAGCCCCGATCGCTCGATAATAAAAACTTGCCCA
>Ga0105048_10018669_pt1 | contig 10651 bp, 11 predicted proteins | sample MAT05_FD_78382 | JGI IMG/M metagenome (GOLD analysis project Ga0105048, IMG submission 78382) | Freshwater microbial communities from Lake Fryxell liftoff mats and glacier meltwater in Antarctica - MAT-05 | ecosystem: Environmental > Aquatic > Freshwater > Ice > Liftoff microbial mat | place...
AAGAGCCCGCCCTCGGGGTCCATGACCAGACCGTCGACCGACGTCGGATCGAGCGGATCGGGCACGCGCATGAGGAGCAGTGTCTTCGCGCCTCCGGGCGGGAGCGGCGGGATCACCTCGTCGGCGATCGGCGCGCAGCTCGAGCCGATCACGAGCACCCCCAACACCGCCGCGCGCACCGTGGTGATCGTAGTCTATTCGAGAGGCAGGCCGAAGCGCCGCATGTCATCGGGCACCGGCGCCGAGAACTCGGCCCAGCCAGGCAGGGAAAGACGCCGCGCGTGGAGCATCGTGCGGCCGACCTGGACGATCTCCTCGCCGACGCGCACCACCATGGGCCCGCCGTACGTGCGATCGCCGAGGATGGGAGCGCCGTGATGTGCGAGATGCACGCGAATCTGGTGGGTGCGCCCGGTGTGCGGCACCGCACGGATTGCGGAGAGGCAGTGCTCGCGACCGAGCGTGGTGATCGTGGTGTGCGCGGTCTGGCCGTCGGAGCGGACCTTCCGGGCGCGCGGGCGGCGCGGGTCGACGCCGATCGGATTGGTGAGCTCGCCGTCGGGGATGCTGCCTTCGACGATCGCGAGGTACGTCTTCTGGACCTTGCGATCGCGAAACGCGGCCGAGAGCTCGGCGGCGGCGATCGCGTTCTTGGCGAGCACCACCACGCCGGAGGTGTCGCGATCGAGGCGGTGCACCACGTGCGCGCCGGGGATGCGCTCGACCAGCGCGGGCTGGGCGTTGGTCTCGGTCTCGTTCAGGTGGTCGCCCGGTGACTTGTCGAGGACGATGATGTCGGCGTCCTCGAACAGCACGATCAGATCGCGGTGGACGCGCGCGCGGGCGCCGTGGACCACGATGCGCGCGCCCAGAGCGAGCGTCTGAGCGGGGTTTTCAGCTCGTTTCCCGTCGAGAAAGACGCGGCCTTCTTCGACTGCTCCCCTCCCGTCGTCGATGGCATCGAGCGCTTCGGCGAGCGTCCTGCCGGCGAGATCGGCGCCGACGACGATGTCGCTCCGCTTCACGCGCTGGCGCGCGTCTTCTTCAGCAGGACGCCCTTCTTGTCGAGGTTGTATTCCGACTTGAGCTCGCTCGGGAACTTGTCGAAGAGCTCCTTCGCGACGGTGGCGCCGAGCGTCTCGACCGCCTGCGCGGCGCGGCGCTGGATGCGAGCGGAGTGATCTTCGCTGGCGCACACGGAGGCGAGCGCCTCGTACGAGTCGGGGCTCTTGAGCCGCTCGAGCGCGTCGATCGCGTGCGCCTGGACGTCGTCGTTGTGATCGCGCAGGTACGGGACCACGGCCTTGGCTTCTTCCGTCGATCCCAGCTCGCCGACCGCGTCGATGAGGCCGCGCTTCTGCTCGGTGGTGCGATGGTCGCCCGGCTCGATCTTGGTGAGCGCGTCGACGACGATCTTCAGCGTCTCGGCCTTCTCGCAGATGCGGGAGATGGCGCGGATGGGGAACTGGACCGCCTTCTCCTTCTCGATGAACTTCCGCAGCGGCCCGAGCGCTGGCCGGCCCACCTTCACCAGCTCATCGACCAGATCGCGCTTCTCGGACTCGTCGGCGATGTGGCCGTGGCAGTTGAACGTGAACCGCACGAGGAGCGTGGTGTACGCCTCGTCGCTGGCCATCTCGAGCAGCTTGCCCATCGCGGCGCGCCGCACCTCGGGCTGCGCGTACGGCTCGCGGAGATCCTTGTGGGCCCGCTCGATCGGGGAGCCGCGCTTGAGCATGTCCAACAGACCCATGGTCGCCGTGCGTTAGCCCCCGTGATGGGGGTGGTCAAGCGGCTTTGAGCGACTGTACAAGGACCGGATGGCCATCAAGACCGGCGCCGACTACGTGAACAGCCTTCGCGGCCGCAAGCTGCGGGTCTTCTCGATGGGGCAGCGGATCGAGGAGCCGGTCGACCACCCGCTCATCCGGCCCTCGATCGATGCGGTCGCGCGGACCTACGATCTGGCGCTCGAGCAGCCTGACCTGGCCACTGTCGAGTCGACCATCACCGGCCAGCCGGTGAACCGCTTCCTCCACGTCACCGAGAGCGCCGGCGACGTGGTCATGCAGAACCGCATGCAGCGAAAGCTCGGCCAGCTCACCGGCACCTGCTTCCAGCGCTGCGTCGGGATGGACGCGATCAACGCGCTGTGGACCACCACGTTCGAGATCGGCGCCGCCTCGCATGATCGCTTTCGCGCGTTCGTCGCGCATATGCAGAAGGAGAACTTCGTCGTCGGCGGGGCGATGACCGACCCGAAGGGCGATCGCTCGAAGGCCCCCAGCCAGCAGACGGATCCCGATCTGTTCGTGCGCGTCGTCGAGCGCCGGCCCGACGGCGTGGTGATCCGCGGTGCGAAGGCCCACCAGACCGGATGCCTCAACTCGCACTGGGCCCTGGTGATGCCGACGATGCGGCTGACGCCGGCGGACAAGGACTACGCGATCGTCGCCGCGATCCCCATCGATCACCCCGGGCTCACGTTCATCTACGGGCGCCAGTCGTGCGACTCGCGCGCGCTGGAAGGCGTGGATCTCGGGAACCCGCGCTACAGCGGGCAAGAAGCGATGATCATCATCGACGACGTGTTCGTGCCGTACTCGCACGTCTTCCTCGACGGCGAGACGACGCACGCAGCAGCGCTGGTGGAGCGGTTCACCAACTATCACCGCCGCTCCTACGTCTGCAAAACAGGGCTCGGAGACGTGCTGATCGGCGCGGCGGCGACGCTCGTGGAACAGAACGGCGTCGCGTCGGCCTCGCACCTCAAGGACAAGCTGGTCGAGATGGCGCACCTCAACGAGACCATCTACGGCGCGGGCATCGCGGCGTCCCACGAGTCGCACGTCACGAGCGCGGGCAACTGGGAGCCCGACGCGATGCTGGCCAACGTGTGCAAGCACAACGTCACGCGCTTCCCGTTCGAGATCGCGCGGCTCGCGCAGGATCTGGCCGGTGGCCTGGTGGGGACGCTGCCGAGCGAGAAGGATCTCGCGAATCCGGAGACCGGGCCGATGCTGCGCAAGTATCTGGTCGCTCGCGATGGAGTGGCGGTCGAGGATCGCATGCGCATGTTGCGGCTGGTCGAGAACCTCACGATGGGACGCAACGCGGTCGGCTACCTCACCGAGTCGATGCACGGCGCTGGGTCGCCGCAGGCACAGCGGATCCAGATCCAGCGGCTGATGGGGCTCGAGGAGAAGAAGAAATTCGCGCGCGACCTCGCGGCCCCGGTCAGCGCAAAAGAGTCTGTTTGACTTTTATCGGAGTCTCGAAGTAACGTCTCTGGCATGTCACTGACAGGCGTGGGTAAAGAGACGGTCGAAATTGTGGAGCACGGGAGCTACGTCGCGCCTTCGGGCAAGACGGTGGAGCTGCGGGCGGCGATCGATCGCGCCGTGAAAGGCTCGGTGTTGTACCGCACCTTCGAAGCTGTTTCGGCTTCGGGGCGTGCGCCGCAAATCGAGGTCACCGAGGAGACCACCGCGGAGGCCGCGCGACGGCTGGCCCTCGCGGGCGAGCGTGTCGTGGCGCTGAACTTCGCATCGGCCAAGAACCCCGGCGGCGGCTTCCTCGGCGGCGCAAAGGCCCAGGAGGAAGATCTGGCGCGCTGCTCGGCGCTCTATCACTGCCAGCTCGGGCAGCGCGCGTACTACGACAGCAATCGCGCCGAGCCCTCGATGCTCTACACCGATCACGCGATCTATTCGCCGGACGTTCCGTTCTTCCGCAACGATCGACTGGAGCTGCTCGAAACGCCGTTTCCCGCGTCGATCATCACCTCGCCCGCACCGAACGCGGGCGAGGCGTACAAGCGCGATCCGAACGCGGGCCCCGCGATCCACGCGACGCTCGAGCGACGCGCCTCGCAGGTGCTGGCGATCGCGCGCGAGCAGAGCCACAAGACGATCGTGCTCGGCGCCTGGGGCTGCGGCGTGTTTCGCAACGACCCGAACGAGGTGGCGGAGGTGTTCTCGACGCGGCTCGGCGGGTTCGATCGGGTGGTCTTCGCGATCTACGATCGCAGCCCGGGGCGCACGACGCTCGCCGCGTTTCGCGCTCGTTTTACCACGTAGACTTCGCTTAACCGGGGCCGCTAAGCGACGGGTTCGATCGGACCTGCGATAACTCTATTCGTACACAGCGCACGGCGGAACGAACCGCCGGCGCTCACCGAAGGAGAGAATCACATGAGCGACATCACCGAGCACGCCACCATGAAGGCCACCGTCCAGTACCAGGCGCAGTTCAAGAACACCGCCGCCGCGCTCCCGCAGGACGCTTTCGATCGGCTCGTGAAGTATCAGGGCCAGGTGCAGCAGAACGACATGAACCTCGCGAAGAAGATCGACGGGATGAACTTCGCCGCCACGCCGGGTCAGATCAACGCCTCGGACGGGCTGTACAACGCGCTCAACGCGCAGTGGGCCGAGCAGCAGAAGCCCGGCGGCAAGTAACGTCTCGCCACCCACCCGTACGAAGGAGAACCTCGATGAACCGTCCGATCGCCTTGCTCGCCGATATCGCTCAGCTCGAAACCGACATGGTCTGGGCCGAGGGGAAGCTATCCCTGCCGGCCGCGCGCTTCGCGGCGTGGCGATCTCGGCTGGTGAAGGCGCCGCACGTGATGCAGCCGGCGCTCAAGACGCAGATCATCGCCGTGGCGGTGAAGATCATGCGCGTCACCGAGAACAGCCCGGGGATCCAGGGCGCGATCCGCCAGCTCACGGATCTGGCGGCGGCGCTGCGCGAGAAGCACTCGAGGCCCGACGACGGGTTCGCGCGGTCGGTCAGCCCGCTGGGGATGCGACCGGTCGCCCCGAAGATCGGGGATCCGGCGCCCCCGGGGACCTTCAAGCTGTCGGACCTGCGACCCCGGGCGCTTGCCTTGAACCCGGCTTCCACGCGAAGTTAGTCGCGCTCCATGACCTCAGAAGCCGACGCGACGCTGGCCGACAGGCCGCTGCTCTCGGGCGAGAGGCCCACGCAGCCGCCTTCGCCGCCGATGCTCGCGCCGCCGAGCGCCTCCCGCGGAGGCATGGCAGTCCTCCCCACGATCGACGACGGCGCCCGCCGAGTGAACCCGGAGAAGGCGCGCTACGAGTCCAAGCGGATGATCGGCGAGGGCGCGTTCGGCGAGGTCGAGCTGGCGATGGACAACGACATCGATCGGCCGGTCGCGATCAAGCGCGTGCGGCAGGACATGGTCAGCGCCGACAACATCGCGCGCTTCGTCAGCGAGGTGCAGGTGGTCGGGCGCCTCGAGCACCCCGGTATCGTCCCCATCCACGACGTCGGCCTCGACGACTCCGGCTACTTCTTCGTGATGAAGTACATCGACGGCGAGACGCTCGAGTCGGTGATCGCGAAGCTGCGCAAGAAAGATCCGGCGTACACCAAGAAGTTCACGATGGAGCACCGCACGCAGCTGTTTCTCCAGCTGTGTCGCGCCGTGCAGTTCGCGCACGCGCGCGGGATCATCCACCTCGACATCAAGCCGGCCAACGTCATGGTCGGCCACTTCGGCGAAGTCGTCCTGATGGACTGGGGCCTCGCCAAGCGCGTCGGCGCCGCGCCCACGATCGGCACGCCCGCCGTCGGCATGGTCTGCGGCACCCCGATGTACATGTCGCCGGAGCAGGCGCGCGGTGAGAACGATCGCACCGACGAGCGCAGCGACGTCTACGCGCTGTGCGCGCTGTTCTGGGAGCTGCTCGCGCTCGATCACTATCTCCCGATCAAGCCCGACGTCGACGCGTTGCTCCTCGCGGTGTGCAACGAGGCACCGATGCGCCCCATCCCGATGCACCACAAGTATGCGGTGCCGCCGGATCTCGCGTGGCTGATCGCGCCCGGCCTCGAGAAGAATCCGGCGCAGCGCTACCAGACCGTCGGCGATCTGTGCGTGCGCATCCAGCAGGCGATCGAGGGGCAGGCGCCGGTGCAGTGCCCGTGCACGGGACTCAAGCGTGCGGGCGGCGTGTGGAGCGATTTCATCGACAACCACCCGCTGGGCGCGCTCGCGATCGCCGCCCTGACCGGGGTGTTCGCGATCGTCGGCGTGGCGTCGACGCTCTGGTCGATCGTCAGCTAAAAAAAAAGCGCAGCCGGCCATCGAACGGAGAATATCACAACCGTCAGGCGCGCTTCGCGGCGGCGTCCGCCTTGCCCTTGCCCACGATCGGGCGCGCGGCGGGGGACGTCTTCATCGGCAGCTCGGTGCGCCAGATCCCGTCGTGCGCCCAGAGCGCGCCGTGCACGGCTCCGGCGGTCGGGACCAGGCCGATCTCACCCACGCCCTTGGCGCCGAACGGGCCGGCGGGCTCGTGATCCTCGACCAGGATGACCTCGATCGGCGGGACGTGGCGGGCGCGGATCACGCCGATGCCGCGCATGGTCGGATCGATCGGCCAGCCCTTGTCGTCGCACGGGAGCTCCTCGGACAGCGCGTAGCCGAGGCCCATGTGCACCGAGCCCTCGACCTGCGCCGAGCAGAGGATCGGGTTGATCGCCTTTCCGACGTCGTGCGCGGCGATGACCTTCTCGAGCTTCCCTTCGGCGTCGAGGATCACCACCTGCGTCGCGTAGGAGAACGCGGTGTGCGTCTTCACCTTATCGACCTTGGCGCCGAGCGGAGTGGTGTCCTTGATGAGGTGCTCGCCCTCGAACACGGCGCCCTTCAGCTTCGCGAGATCGCCGCCGACCTCCTTCAAGGCTGACTTCAGACGCTCGCCCGCGGCGATCGCAGCGTTGCCCGCGAACAGCGTGGCGCGGCTGCCGGTGGTCTGCCCGCACTGCAACGCGAACTTGGTGTCGACCAGCGGCTTGAACAGGTGCGGCTTCACGCCGCTCACCTGCGAGGCGATCTGGACCAGGATCGTGAACAGGCCCTGACCCATCTCGGTGTAGCCGTTGTAGAGCGAGATCGTCCCGTCCTCTTCCATCACCAGGCGACACTTGCCGTACTCGGGGACGCCGTTGCCGATGCCGGTGTTCTTGATACCGCAGCCGATGCCGACCGCTTTTCCCGCTGCTTTTGCCGCGTCGTACGCGCCCTTCACGGCGGTGAGCGTCTTTTTGATGCCGACGCTCGCCTCGAGGATCTGGCCGGTCGAGAACATGTCACCGACCTCGAGCGCGTTGTCCCAGCGGATCTGCCAGCGGTCCTTGTTCAGCTTGTGCGCGACGCGATCGAGCATGCCCTCCATCGCGAACGAGGCCTGGTTCGCGCCGAAGCCGCGCATCGCGCCGCAGGGCGGGTTGTTGGTGTACGCGGCGATCGCCTCCACGTCGACGTGGCCCACGCGGTACGGCCCGCAGGCGTGACCAGCCGCGCGCTCGAGCACCTTGCCGCCGACCGAGGCGTACGCGCCGGAGTCGCCGATCATGCGCGCCTTCACCGCGAGGATGCGGCCATCGGCGTCGGTCCCGACCTTGTAGTGCATCTTGATCGGGTGGCGCTTCGGATGGAGGCGCATCGACTGCTCGCGGGTGATCGTGAGCTTCACCGGCTTCTTCGCGACGAAGGCGAGGAGCGCGGCCTGCGCCTGGATCGAGAGATCTTCCTTGCCGCCGAACGCGCCGCCGTTCGGGACCAGCTCGACGCGCACCATGTCCTGCGCGAGCGCGAGCACGGACGCGACCTGGCGCTGATCGTCATAGATGCCCTGCCCCTGCGTGTACATGCGCAGGCCGCCATCGGGCTCGGGGATCGCGAGCGCGCTCTCCGGCTCGAGGTACGCATGCTCGATGCGCTGCGTCTGGAACGTCTCCTCGAACACGTGCGCTGCGCCCGCGAGCGCGGCGTCGGCGTCGCCGCGCTTGATGGTCGACTTCGAGAGGATGTTGTTCGGCTTCGGGCTGATGCTCGGGGCACCGTCGGCGATCGCCTTGGTCGGGTCGGTGATCGGCTCGAGGACCTCGTATTCGATCTCGATCGCCTCGGCCGCAGCGCGCGCGGTGCGGGTGTTGTCGGCGGCGATCGCGGCGAGCACGTCGCCGACGTAGTGGGTGGTCTCGCCTTCCGCGATGAACACCGGCCAGTCGGCGTAGAGGAGCCCGACCATGCGGTTGCCGGGCACGTCGGCCGCGGTGACGATGGTGTGCACGCCGGGGATGGCGCGCGCCTTGGTGGTGTCGATGCGCTTCACGATCGCGCGAGCGTGATCGGCGAGGCGGACCGCGCCGTAGAGCATGCCGGGGACCAGCATGTCGTCGACGTACGCGCGGCGACCCAGGGCGAGCTCGGCGGATCCGACGCGATCGTAGGAGGTGCCGACCAGGCCGCTCTGATCACCGGGCGGCATGCCCTCGCCGCGGCGCACGCGCGCGACGAGCTGGATGGCGTCGACGATGCGCTGGTAGCCGGTGCAGCGGCAGAGGTGCACGTCGAGCTTCTTTCGCAGGTCATCGTCGCTCGGCGACGGGTCGGCGTCGAGCACGCTCTTGGCGCGCATGACGATGCCGGGGATGCAGAAGCCGCACTGCAGGCCGCCCACGCGCGCGAACGCCTCGCCGAAGAGGCGCTGCTCGGCCTCGGGCACGCCTTCCATTGTGGTGATCGACTTGCCCTGGGCCTTCTCGCACGGGAGCGCGCAGGAGACCTTGGGCATCCCGTCGACGAGCACCAGGCAGCAGCCGCACTGGCCTTGCGGCGAGCAGCCGTCCTTCGGGGAGGTGACGCGGCGATCGCCGAGATCCTCGCGCAGCACCTCGAGGAGGGTGCTACCGGGGGGGACCTCGCAAGAGACACCGGTGCCGTTGAGCGAGAGCTCGAGCTTCATCGCAGGGCTTGTAACACAGGCTCCCCGGACCGGGGAGCGAAGAGGCCTATCAGGCCACGGGTTCGCACATCATGGTCACCGGATCGTAGGCCTCGAAGACCTTGCAGCCGGTGTCGAACACGCCGCTGGCGTCAGCAGACACGCCGGCGTCATGGGGCGCGGCGGCGTCGGCAAGAACGGGCGTGGCGTCGCGCGCGGCGGTGGCGTCAGCGGGGACCGCAGCGTCAGCCGCTGTCGTGTCCTCGCCGCAACCCACCGCCGCCGCCAGCGCCACGACCCGTAGTGTCGTCGGAATCCTGAAGGGGCGCTTCATGCCCGGGAGGTTGGACCTCTCGGGGTCAGCCGATCAAGCCCCCTTGCCTTCGTGGCCGTGGCGGCCACCCTTCAGCTCGCTCTGCTCGATGACCCCGTCGTTGTTCGCGTCGAACCGCTCCATCATCCGCGCGACCCGCTGGAGCACCGCGCCTTCGATCTCCTTGGTGTCGACGCGGCCGTCCTTGTTCGCGTCGACGCGCGCCATGTGCTGCTCGCCGCGGACCTTGCGATCGGGGTGCGCAGCCTTCATCGCCTCGCGCTCCTTCGCGTCCACCACGCCGTCCTTGTTCGCGTCTACGGTCGCCATGCGCTCCTTGGCCTTGGCGACCATGCCGTCGGTCATCTCCGCGCGGGTGACCTTGCCGTCACCGTTGGCGTCGAGCTTCATGATCTTCCTGCCGCCGCCGCACGCGTGGGCTTCATCTGCGATCGCGAGGCTCGCGACGCTCAACAGGGCAGTGGCAGCGATGGCCGTGAGAACCTTCATCTTCGTCTCCTTCTTTGGGAACCAATCTCGGTCCGCATACAGGAAACCGGTCCCGACCCCAAAGTCGCCCCGCGTTTACAATCCTTAGGACTTGGGGGCGTAGGCCTGCATCGACGTGAGCGCGCTCCGGATCTGCGCCAGGAGCAGCATGGGGGGCTCGGAGGACGTGATGCGGAACGGGCCGTGGGGGCGCCACGAGCGGCTGAGCGCGACGGCCTGGGTGCGGCGATTGAAGCGGGTCCACGCGGCGCGGACCTTCTTGCTGTAGACGCGCGACTCGGCGTGGAGACGGCCGTGCTCGCGGAGCGCCTTGAGCACCTTGTACGGGCCGTGGCAGTACGCGGTGAGCGCGAGATCGATGTTGCCGTGGAATCGGTGGAGCAGGAACGCCAGGTACGTCACGCCGATGCGAACGCTGGCGACCGGCTCATCGAGCGTCTTCGCGCCGCGCCAGCGGACGCCGGCCTTCTTGGCGTACGCCGCCGCGGTGGAGGGCATGAGCTGCAGCAGGCCCTGCGCGCCGACCGCGCTCGCGGCGCCGCGCTTGAAGTTGCTCTCGGTGTGGATGACGCCGAGCACGAGGCGCGGGTCGATGTTCTCGCGCGACGAGGCCTGATAGATGGCCTGCGCGATCTCGCGGATCTCTTCGTTCGACCAGCCGCGCACGCGTTCCTCGAGGAGCTCGTGGATGGCGTCGACGCCGATCGCGGACGAGGAGGTGTCGACGGAGACGATCGCGGAGCGATGTGCAGGTGCAGGTGCGGCCAGGACCGCCAACATCATCACCGCGCTCAGCATCACTCCCGCACCCGATTTCCTCAACGGCATGCGCGGGACACCACTCGAGCAACGTTCTCGAATGGGACAGGATCACAGCAAGCGCAGCGCTAAGCTTTGGTGCGCGGAGTGAGCGCGCGGCCGACCCGGCTCACGCGCGGAACCTAAGTACAGCTCCCCGGAAGTTGGTGAACAGATCGGGCGTCGAGGCGCCCCGATGGGGAGGCGCGAGGCCGAGACATACTCTGCGTATGGCGAGGCCGAGCAACGAAGCCAGCGGGGATGC
>Ga0105048_10018671_pt1 | contig 10650 bp, 11 predicted proteins | sample MAT05_FD_78382 | JGI IMG/M metagenome (GOLD analysis project Ga0105048, IMG submission 78382) | Freshwater microbial communities from Lake Fryxell liftoff mats and glacier meltwater in Antarctica - MAT-05 | ecosystem: Environmental > Aquatic > Freshwater > Ice > Liftoff microbial mat | place...
GACAGGTGTGTACGGACCGAGGGGTTTCGACATGGCCGCCAATCTAGGGGGATCGGGTGGACGTCGGTTCGTCTCGGCAGCGAGTGCCTGCGCTGTCGGTTCGGATCAGGCGTCGGTGATCGATGGCACGCATCGGTGCGGCGGATTTCACCGGAGAGGTGGCCGTAACCTGACAGGCGATGCGAACCCACGGCTCCCGCCCAGTCGGTCTTCCCACTCTGACGCCCAACCGCGAGCAGGCAGCCCCACCGTCGCGACGACAGTTCCTCGCCCTCGGCGGCGCCGTCCTCCTCGGCGGTGTCGCAGTTGCCTGCGGCGGTGACAGCGACGATCAGGGTTCGACAGAGGGCGACCAGGGTTCGACCGGCACCGGCGGGTCGAGCGACACCACGGGAGCGATCGGCGGATCGTCCGGCACGCGTGACGGCTTCGTCGTCGTGCAACGATTCCCCTCGGGACAGCGGCTGACGCCCGGCGACGTCCGTCTGGCCCTGTCACTCGCCCGCACCGATGGTGCGCTGCTCACCGACGGACCCGCGCGACTGACCGGGCTGCTGCGCAACGAACAGGGTGCCACGGTCGCGACGATCGACACCCCTCGACGCGGGGCCGGTCTGGGCGTGCCCTACTGGAGCATCACGGCCACGCTCACCGAACCCGGTCTGTACGACCTGTTGCTCGACGGCGCTGTCGGCGACCCGGCACCGTTCTTCCTCTACGACGCCGCTGAGGTTTCGATCCCGACGGTCGGTTCGACGCTGCCCCGGTTCGACACGCCCACCACCGATGACGCCCGCGGGGTCGATCCGGTGTGCACGCGCCTCGACGGGCCGTGTCCGTTCCACGACATCACGCTCACTGATGCACTCGGTCTCGGCAAGCCGGTGGTGTACCTGATCGGCACCCCCGCACACTGCGCCACCGCCACCTGCGGTCCGGGTCTCGACTTCCTCATGGCTGCCGCCCAGCAATACGCCGACATGGCCACGTTCGTGCACGCCGAGGTGTACGCGGATCCGGAGGCCACGGTGGTGGCGCCCGCTGTGCTCGACTACACGCTCGACTACGAGCCGGTGATGTGGATCACCGACGCAACGGGCACGGTGGTGCGCCGGATCGACATCGTCTGGGACGCGGAAGAACTCGGCGAGATGCTCGCCGAGTCCCTCGCCTGATCAGCTGAACGAACTCCCGCAACCGCAGGTGCGCGTTGCGTTCGGGTTCGTGATCGAGAAGCCAGCCTGGTTGAGGCCGTCCTTGTAGTCGAGGGTGGCACCCTCGAGCAGCTGCTTGGAGGCCTGATCGACGACGACCGAGACCTTCGCCTCGGTGGGACCGAACAGTGCCTTCTCGTCGTCGGTGGCGAAATCGCCGTCGAAGAACATCTCGTACGAGAAGCCACTGCACCCGCCGGGGCGGACAGCGACGCGCAGCGCAAGATCGGTGGCACCTTCGGCTTCGAGCAGTTCCTTGACCTTGAATGCAGCAGTGTCGGTGAGTGTGATCACGGTGGGGTTCTCCTTGCGGTCGGCTGAACCGGGTACGAACGGGAGTATAACGCCCCACCCCCGTAGAATCTTCCCGTGGCACCCTCCGCCCGTCCTTCCGATCCGCCCTCACCCGAACTGGTCCTCGACCTGCTCAGGTCGGTCATCGATCCCGAACTCGGTGCCGACATCGTGACGCTCGGCATGGTGCCGGGCGTCGATGTCGCCCACGATGGGGTGGTGACGGTGGGCGTGAAGCTCACGATCGGCGGCTGCCCACTGCGAGCCCAGATCAAGAAGGATGTCGAGAGTCGGGTCGCTGTGCACCCCGGGGTGACCAAGGTGAAGATCGACTGGGGCGAGATGACCAGCGAGGAGCGCAGCGAGGTGATGCTGAAGGCCCGCTGGAACGCCCGCGAGAACGCCCCCGACACCGAGATCCCCGTCACCGCCCGCATCCTGGCCATCGCCAGCGGCAAGGGGGGCGTGGGCAAGAGTTCGGTCACGGTGAACCTGGCCGCGGCGATCGCGGCCCAGGGCTTCACCGTCGGCGTGCTCGACGCGGACATCTGGGGGTTCTCGGTCCCCCGCCTGCTCGGCATCGACGACCGGCTCGAGGCCCACGCCGTCGAGGGCAGCGACAAGCCGAAGATCTCCCCGAACGAGATCTCGGTCGGCCAGGGCACCCTCAAGGTGGTCAGCACCGGGTTCATGGTCGGCGAGGACACCGCACTCATGTGGCGCGGACTGATGCTCACCAAGGCAGTCGAGCAGTTCCTGCGCGATGTGCACTGGGGCGAGCTCGACTACCTGTTCATCGACATGCCACCCGGAACCGGCGATGTGCAGATGGGCCTCGCCCGGATGTTGCCGCGCACCGACCTGCTGATCATCACCACACCGGCGCTCGCCGCGCAGAAGGTGGCCGCCCGTGCCGCCGACATGGCCCGCCGCAGCTTCCTGCGCGTGTGCGGCGTGATCGAGAACATGAGCGCGTTCACCTGCGACCACGGCGAGACCTATGCCCTGTTCGGCGAGGGCGGCGGCCAGGCGCTCGCCGACGAGATCGGCGTGCCACTGCTCGGCAAGGTGCCGCTCGAGCCGTCCGTCGCCGCCGGCGGCGATGCCGGCACACCCGTGTCGCTCGACGGCACCGGTGCGGCGGCCGAGATGTTCCGGGCGATCGCCCGACAGATCATCGACGAGGTCGCGCCGCCGACGAACATGGCGGGCTGCTCGGCTCGACTGATCGGTCTGGTGAACGCCGCGCTCGATGCCAAGGACGCCGCTGCAGCTGCTGCGCCCTGACCCGGCTCGGGCCGGTCGGGGCTGCCCACCGGGCGGTGTCAGTCCTCGATCTCGTCGTAGCCGGGCTCGCCCGGCAGCTTGATCCCGGCGATCCTGCCGTCGACGAACACGATCTTCGGCAGGATGCACGGCGGGACCGGGAGCTGGCGAGCCGTGTCCATCGCCTCCTCGACCGATGCGAACCCCGCCAGGAATTCGAGGTTCGCCAGCGTGGGCGGCATCATCACCAGCTCTCCGGCCCGAGCACGATCGAGTGCGTCCTGCGGTGCGACCCACATGCTGGCGATGGTCTCGTTGTCGTCGTGCACCGAGTGCTGACCGGCCGGCGCCGGAGCGAGGTAGAACCTGGTGTCGAACCGCCGGGCACCTTCGCCCTTCGGGGTGATCCAGTGCGCCACCCACGCCAGCTGCTCCACCGCCGGCACCAACGAATGCTCGGCGCACAGCTGCGTCAGGTCGACCGTGCCGTCGTACACGCTGGTTCGGGCATCGAGCGCCGGGTGACCGTCGGTGATGGTGTTGCCGGCCGGGTCGTGGGCGAGCAGCATCCCGGCCTCCTCGAAGCACTCGCGGACGGCCGCCAACCGATGGGCTCGTTCGAGGTCCTCTCCGTCGTGGGTCTCGACCTTGCCGCCAGGGAAGACGTACATCCCGCTGCCGAACACGGCGTCGAGCGTGCGCCGGAGCATGAACACCTCGACCCCGGCAGCGCCGTCGTCGCGGTCCTTCACGAGCATCACCGTCGCGGCGAGCTTGACCGGGACGGGTTGCGTCCCTAGGCCGTGTGTGGGGTCCTGGGTGTGTGAGCTGCTCATCGTGGCGTAGTCTTGCCGGTGGTGCTGGTGTGGATGGATCTGGAGATGACGGGCCTCGAGCCGTCGAAGCACGTCATCGTCGAGATCGCCACCCTCGTCACCGACGATGAGCTCAACATCGTGGCCGAAGGACCTGACCTCGTGGTCCATCAGTCCGAGGCGGCGTTGGCCCTCATGGAGCCGATCGTCGTGGAGATGCACACGAAGAGCGGCCTGCTCGACGCAATCCGGGCCAGCACGTTCTCGCTCGAAGATGCCGGCGCCCAGACGCTCGAGTTCATCAAGCAATGGGTGCCCGAATCGCGCAAGGTGCCGCTGTGTGGCAACTCGATCGGGATGGACCGTCGCTTCCTCGATGCCTACTTGCCCGACATCGAGAACTGGCTGCACTACCGCAGCATCGACGTGAGCAGCGTCAAGGAATTGGTGCGCCGCTGGTACCCGGGCCTCACCAATGGTCGGCCGTACAAGGTGGGCACCCACCGCGCGCTCGACGACATCCGTGAGAGCGTGGCCGAGCTGCGCTTCTACCGCGAGCGGGTCTTCGTGCCCAGCACCTCCCCGGCGGCGATCGCCGTTGCGGCCGCCGCCACAGCAGCAGCGATCCCCGACACGCCGGAGGCGGATCAGCCCGTGTCCTGATCCGGCTGCAACGCCCGGCCTTTCCAGCTCACGGTGCCACCACGGCGTCGACGCCACAGGCTGCGTGCGAGCACGACGACGAGCAGCACCACCCAGAGCGGGAACGCGACGACCGCCCACCAGTGGAATCGTCCCGCCCGACGGGCGAGGACGGCCAGTTGCATCGTCGACGCGACCGCGAACCACACCGAGGTCACCACCCCGCCGGCGAGTGACGTCACCCACGCCGCGGTGAGCACGATCGCCCACCATGGCGTGGCGTCGAAGCCGATGCCGAACCCCTTCGTCCACCCCTCCACCACCTGGCGCAGGTCGCGTGGGTACATGCGGAACGACGTCCCTGTCGCCGTGCCCGCGAACAGACGAGACCGCGGGAACAGGCGAGCGAGGGCGATGTCCTCGAGGACGGCCGACCGCACGTCCGGGTGCGCGTGGCCCCCGGCACGCTCGTAGCCCTCGCGGCCGACGGCGACCACCGGACCGAATGCCACCCGGGTGGGCACCCGCTCACCCCAGGGGGTGAACGCAGCGGAGCCCATGAGGGCCACCACGTTGAACAGCACACTCACCTGCTCGTGCGGCCGCCACGCTCGATGGTGCGGTTGCACGGAGACGAGGTCGTCGGGATGGCGGGCCAGTTGGGCGACGAGCGCGTCGATCGTGCCGGGCGCGATGCGTACGTCGGCGTCGAGGAACACGACGATGTCGGCGGTCGCGCGTCGGGCCCCGATGTGACAGGCGTGCGGCTTGCCGGCCCACCCAGCGGGCAGCTCTGGCGCCTCGATCACGACCGCTCCGGCCGAAGCGGCGAGGCGTGCCGTGTCGTCGGTCGAATGGTCGTCGACGACGATCACCTCGTCGCCGTCGTGCAACTCGCTGGTGAGCGATGCGAGCAGCACCGGCAGCGAGACCGCCTCGTCGCGAGCAGGCACCACGATCGACACGAGCTCGGCCCGCCGAGGCGCGCAGGGCAGCGGCCTGGCACGCCACAGTGCAAGCCAGCCAGCCGTCCAGCCGATTGCGTACAGCACGAACGACGTGACGGTCGGCGCCACGACGTAGGACGGCAGGTCGGCGCTGAGCACCGTGCGAGTCTCGTTCGTCCGCGTGGCCCGGTCCACCCGACCGATGACGTCGACGTGCATCGCGCGTTAATCACTTGACCGCTCCGCCGGATGGTGATTGCCTGTACCACGATTCGCTGTCCGGCGGATCAACCCGAAGCACCCAACCGCACCAGGAGAACACACCGACATGATCTGCACGACCGCACCGCAGCAGGGCCGCATGGCCGCTGGCGCGCGCTCCTGCAGCGGCGTGCTCGGTGGCCACCTGTGGAACGCATCGGTGGGGATGACCATGGATTCGGTGGCCTTTGCCATCGAGACCGGCCATGTGGTCACCACCACCAAGCGTCGCCCGGCCCGACACCTCGGAGCTCCTCCGTCGTAAGCAGTGCTTACGTTCGGAAGCTTTCGCTCCGAGGCCGTCGGGATCACAGATCCCGGCGGCCTTTCGCTTTTTCCTTCCGGACGTTCGGCACGACCGTTGGCCGTCCACTCGTTCCCTCGTTCTCCACTCCGTCTCCCGCATCACTTCGTGAGGAATCCATCCCATGTACACGAGCATCACCACCGACATCTCGCCCACGCTCGACACGACCACTCTTTCCGCCGGCACGAACCTCGACCTCACGACCGAGACCGTCGACCGGGTGTTCGACGAGCTCGTCCATGCCGACACCCGGGCCGACACCCGGGCCGACACCCGGGCCGACGAGCACGTCGGCACGCCGGTCACCCTGCGCACGCCGCAGGCCCGCTGCGCCGATGGGCACGGCACGATCACCCACCTGTTCTTCTCCGACGACGTCCTCGACATCGCTCGTGCGAAGGCCATCTGCACCAAGTGCAAGCTCGCACCGACGTGCCTCGAAGGTGCGCTCGATCGAGCCGAGCCCTGGGGCGTGTGGGGCGGCGAGCTGATCGAGAGCGGTCGCATCGTGGTGCACAAGCGACCCCGGGGGCGTCCGCCCAAACACCCCAGACCGCTCGCCATCGTCGACGAGTGCCCGATCCCTCCGCACCTGGTGGCCTGACCCCCGGCCTCCTGCCACAGCTCCCCCGACTGTGGCAGGAGGCGTAGGGGTGCCCGTCGCCTCGCGGTGACCTGGAGCGACTCGCTCGGTAGCCTGGCGAGGTGGCTGTGAACCGACGATTGCTGGGCGCCTCGATCGGCGTCGCAGTCGTGGTCAGCCTCGTCGGCGGGTGGGCGATCAGCCGTGCCGGCGACGAGTCTGACACCGGATCGACCGACGACGAGATCGTCATCCTCGACACCCCCGGCACCGCCCAGATCCCGACGATCGAAACCAACCCGCAACTGTCGGGTGAGGTGCTCCCGTCGATCGAGCTCGTCACCAACGACGGCGAGGTCGTCACCACAGCCGACCTGCTCGGTCGGCCCCTGGTGCTCAACTACTGGTACTCGACGTGCGCCCCGTGCAAGAAGGAGCTGCCCGCGTTCGGCGCCGTGCACGCCGAGTACGGCGACCGGGTGCGGTTCGTCGGCGTGAATCCGCTCGACACGCCGGAGGTGAACGAGCAGTTCGCTCGTGAACGCGGGGTGCAGTACGAACTGCTGCGCGACGAGGCCGACCGGTACGGTTCCACCATCGGCATCGCCACCGCACCGTTCACGCTCTTCGTCGCCGCCGACGGCACGATCGTGCGCCAGACCGGTGTGCTCGACGAGGACGAACTGCGGGCCATCGTCGAGGAGCTGCTCGGATGAACCTGTCGCTCAGCTTCATCCGCGGGCTGGTGGCCGCCGTCAACCCGTGCGGCTTCGTGCTGTTGCCCACTTACCTCCTCTACTTCCTCGGTCTCCAGAGCAGCGACGCCGGTCACCGACGAGCACCGATGAGCAGGGCCCTGCTCGTGAGCGCGGCCGTGTCGGCCGGTTTCCTCAGCGTGTTCCTCGTGGTCGGTCTCGTGAGCGAGCTGTTCACCAGCTGGATCCAAGAGAACGCCAAGTACTTCACGCCCGTCGTCGGCGTCGGCCTGATCGCCCTCGGTTTCGCGATGCTCTTCGGCTATCGACTCCCGATCGCCACACCCAAGCTCGACGCCGGTGGACGCGACCGCACCGCCGGGTCGATGTTCCTGTACGGCATCGCCTACGCCACTGCCTCGATCGGGTGCACGATCGGCCTGTTCCTCGCCACCCTGTTCGGTACGGCCGAGCGTGACGGCTATGCGGCCGGCGTAGCCAACGTGGTCGCCTACGGGGCCGGCATGGCCCTGCTGATCTCCGCGCTCACGGTGACCCTGGCGGCCGCCAACTCCGGCCTGCTGAAGCTGCTCCGCACGGGGATGCGCCACGTCGAGACGATCGCGGGCGCGTTCGTGCTGCTGTCGGGCGCCTACCTGCTCTGGTACTTCTGGGTCGTCGACATCCGCGAGGAGAGCGATCCGATCACCGGAGCGGTCGAGCAGGTGCAGATCCAGGCGCAGAACTTCCTCGACGATCACTGGCACACCGTCGGCATCGTGCTGGTGCTCATCGTCGGCGCCGCCATCGTGGCCTCGGTGCTCGGACGGCGTCATCAGCCGCCGCATGCTGACCCTCCCGGGCCAGCGTGAACCCCAGTGAGCCCAGAGTGAACCCCCAGTGATCCCCCGGTGAGCGAGGAGTTCGCCGAGCTCCTCGCCGCGCCCGGCGTCGACGAGGTGTGCGAACTGCGCAGCACGTTCGGGTTCATGGCATACCACGGTGGGGCGCTCGAGGAGATGACCGACGTCATTGCCCGCGCCGCAGCCGAGCGCACGGGCGCCAGCTACTACGGCGTGCACCAGCCGAAGGGTATGGAACGGCACATCCCGTCGATCCGGTTCGACCCCGCTGTGTCGCAGCAACTCCGGTCGTTCGTCGACCACGTCCACACCGTGATCACGATCCACGGGTTCGGGCGTCGCGGCTACTTCACGACCCTGCTCGTCGGTGGCCAGAACCGGGCGTTGGCGGATCACGTGGGCACTCGCCTACGCCACCACCTCCCGGCCTACGAGATCGCCACCGACCTCGAACGGATCCCCAAGGAGCTACAGGGCCTGCATCCGAAGAACCCGGTGAACCTGCCCCCGAAACAGGGCGTGCAGATCGAGCTCCCACCTCGCGTGCGCGGTACCACACCGCTGTTCTGGGACTGGGAGGGTCCGGGACTCGCCCCGCACACCCAGGCTCTGGTCGACGGTCTCGTCGACGCCGTCGACACCTGGCCCCACTGACCCGGCTCCGATCGGAACGGTGCCGACTGCTTGACTGTCGCGATGACCTCGCTCACGCAGTCCGTCCGCCTCGAGACCGTGGGTCGGATCGCCCTGATCATCGTCGACAACCCGCCTGTCAACGCGCTCAGCTGGCACGTGCGCGAGGGCCTGTCGCTCGGCCTCGCCCAGGCGGTGGCCGACGGCGCGGCAGCGATCGTGGTGATCTGCGACGGGCGCACCTTCATCGCCGGCGCCGACATCAGCGAGTTCAGCGGCGCACCGAAGGGACCCGGCCTGCAGCAGATCCAGGACGCAATGGAGAACGCACCCGTGCCTGTGATCGCCGCCATCCACGGCACGGCACTCGGCGGCGGCCTCGAGGTCGCGCTGTGCGCTCATTACCGGGTTGCGCTCGCCTCGGCCAAGTTCGGCCTGCCCGAGGTGAACCTCGGTCTGCTCCCGGGTGCCGGCGGCACACAGCGGCTGCCCCGCATCACCGGTGCGGCGATCGCCCTCGACCTGACGACGTCGGGTCGCCACATGCGCACGGCCGAGGCGCTCGCGTGCGGGCTCGTCGACGAGGTCACCGATGGCGACCTCGCCGCTCTGCGGGCCACCGCAGTGGCGTTCGCCGATCGTGCCGTCGCCGAACAGATGCCGCTCACCCGGGTACGCGACCGTGACGACAAGGTGGCCGCCGCACGCGGCGACGAGCAGTTGTTCGCACGGTTCCGCGCATCGATCGCGAAGAAGACCCGTGGCTTCCTCGCACCGGAGGCGAACATCCGCTGCGTCGAGGCCGCCGTGAACCTCCCGTTCGAGGAGGGGCTGCAAGTGGAGGCCCAGCTGTTCCGCGAGGTGATGACCGGCCCGCAATCGGGAGCGCAGCGGTACGCGTTCTTCGCCGAGCGCGCGGCGAACAAGGTGCCCGACATCGCCGCCGACACGCCCACCGTCGACATCCGTACCTGCGGCGTGCTGGGTGCCGGCACCATGGGTGGCGGCATCGCGATGAACTTCGCCAACGCAGGTATCCCGGTCACCATCGTCGAGCGCGACCAGGCGTCGCTCGACCGTGGCCTGGCCGTGGTGCGCAAGAACTACGAGCGCTCGGCATCACGGGGGTCGATCCCCGCCGAGGCGGTCGAGCAGCGGATGGCGCTCATCACGGGCTCCACCGACAAGGCCGACTTCGCCACGTGCGACATCGTGATCGAGGCCGTGTTCGAGAACATGGAGCTGAAGCAGTCGATCTTCCGCGAGCTCGACCAGATCTGCAAGCCGGGCGCGATCATGGCGACGAACACGTCGGCGCTCGACGTGAACGCGATCGCTGCGGTCACCTCACGGCCCGAGAGCGTGATCGGCATGCACTTCTTCTCGCCGGCGAACGTGATGAAGCTGCTCGAAGTGGTGCGCGGATCGCAATCGTCGCCCACCACGATCGCAACGTCGATGTCCGTCGCCAAGCGCATCGGCAAGATCGCCGCGCTGGTGGGCGTGTGCAACGGCTTCGTGGGCAATCGGATGCTGTTCATGCGCGGCGCCGAGGCCGAGCGGATGATCCTCGAGGGTGCCACGCCGGCGCAGGTCGACCGGGTGCTGTTCGACTTCGGGTTCCCGATGGGCCCGTTCGCGATGAGCGATCTCGCCGGTCTCGACATCGGCTGGAACGAGCAGACGTCGTCGAGCGCCAACGTGCGTGAGGTGCTGTGCGAGCACGGCCGGCGCGGTCAGAAGAACGGTCGCGGCTACTACACCTATGACCCCGAGACCCGCGAGCCCACGCCCGATCCCGAGGTGGTGCAACTGATCGAGCACTTCGCGATCTCCAAGGGCATCACCCAGCGCGAGGTGACCGACCAAGAGGTGCTCGAGCGCTGCCTCTACCCGATGATCAACGAGGGAGCGAAGATCCTCGACGAGGGCATCGCGATCCGGGGCAGTGACATCGACGTGATCTGGGTGAACGGCTACGGCTGGCCGATCTACCGCGGCGGGCCGATGTACTGGGCGGACTCCGTCGGGCTCACCGAGATCGTCGCCAAGGTGGAGGCCTACGCCCAGTTGCTGGGCGGCCGTCACTGGCAGCTCTCACCCCTGCTGCAACGCCTCGCCACCGAGGGC
>Ga0105048_10018672_pt1 | contig 10650 bp, 6 predicted proteins | sample MAT05_FD_78382 | JGI IMG/M metagenome (GOLD analysis project Ga0105048, IMG submission 78382) | Freshwater microbial communities from Lake Fryxell liftoff mats and glacier meltwater in Antarctica - MAT-05 | ecosystem: Environmental > Aquatic > Freshwater > Ice > Liftoff microbial mat | place...
AACGCCGCGGTCGTCGGGCAAATTCGCTCGGTGATGAACACGACGACCGAACGCGTGGCGGCCGCCGAGCGGGAGCGTCTGCAGGCGCAGCTTCAGCAGGCACGGCAGATCGAGTGGCTGGGGTTGCTTACCAGCGGCATGGGGCGCGACTTCAACAACCTGCGCTACCGTGCGCGGGAACCACTCGACGCTTTGCGTGATGCGCTTACGCCTCCGGCAACGGCCACGACGCAGGACTCGCGCCTGGCAGCGGTGACCGAACCTCGGTCCTGATTTCCCTTGGCGCTGCAACCAATCGGCGCCGCCGGGTATTCTTCGGAATGACTGTTGCCTCGATTACCGACGGGACGTTTTCCGCCGACGTGCTCGCCCACCCGGGACTCGTCGTCGTAGATATCTGGGCCGAATGGTGCACGCCCTGTCGCGCACTCGTCCCGATTTTCGAGACCCTCGCGGACCGCTATGCCGGCCGGGTTCGTGTAGTGAAGCTCGATGCCGATGCGAATGTCGAAACCGTCACTCGCTTCGATGTCCGCGCGCTTCCGACCGTGCTGGTCTTTCAGCGTGGCGTGCTGGTGGAACGGCTCAGCGGGGCCCGCGCGCTTGGCACGTACGTCGACGCCATCGAAGCGCACCTGGCTCGTGGTGACGCTGGCGTAATCGCCGTGCCGTCGGTGGAGCGCATCGTGGCCGCGCCACCGCCGGTCAACGCCGAGAGCGACTCCATCCGGGAAGCGCGCGCGCTACTCGCCAGCGGTGAGGCTACGCTGGTGTTCAAGCACAGCAACAGCTGTCCTGTGTCGTTCACGGCCAAGCGGCAGTACGATCAGTTTGTGGCTGCGAATCCTGCGGTGCACACGCGGCTCGTCATCGTGCAGCGCGAACGCGATCTGTCGAACGCGCTGGAAACGGTCAGCCGACTGCGCCATGAGTCGCCGCAGGCGCTGATCGTACGCGACGGACGCGTGCTGTGGGATGCGTCGCACGGCGGCATCACCGCGCCGCGTCTCGAACAAGCCTTCACCAAACTTCAGCCCCCGGCGTGACGCGACGATGGCGTCGCTGAGCAGGTCGCGCAGCCTGTTGGCTGCATTGCCACGCGGGGCAGTGGGTCCGTACACTGCAGCTGCGCGATCATTTGCGCTCACCTACGTCCCTGATGATCGACGAACGGTCGCCTCGAAGTCATCAACATGATGGGAGTCGGATCCATGTCTCGAAGCAGTTCTCGGTGATCACGAACGCAGAAGGCCAAGCGGCGCCGGTGGTCGACTCTGAGCACGATATCCCGCGGTACTCTGCACGACTGCGGCGCTTGTCGGACATCATCGTCGCCTTCGGCGTCGCCGAGAACGTCGGCGATGTAGCACAACGGCTCGGTGATGAATTGCTGCAGCTGTGTTCCGCCGACCGCGTGGACGTCGACGTGCTGCGCGGAGAGCGTCGCACCCAGCACCGCGCGACGCGCGATCCCTCCGGTGCTCAGGCCCCTGATGCTTCACCCACGGCTGCGGCGGCACCCGATGTCGCCGAGCATGGCGCGCATGCGCTGCTGCGTATCACGCTCGCGCGTCGCGACCGCAGCAAGCTCGGTGATCTTGTCCTCTCGCGGTTCGCGGACCCGTTTACGTCCGACGAGACCTCGATAGCGGTGCAAGTGGCGCAGGTCGCCTCCGTGACCATCGAGAACATCGATCTCATCGACGCGCTCCGCGAGGCTGATCAGCGTAAGGACCGTTTTCTCGCCACGCTGGCGCATGAGCTGCGCAATCCACTCACGCCCATCGTGAACGCGGTGGCGATGCTCGATCGGGTGGCCGGGTCGCACAGCGGCGTCGCGCGGGCGAAGGACACGATCGATCGGCAATCGAATCAGTTGGTGCGCTTGATCGACGACCTGATGGATGTCAGTCGAGTGACGCAGGACCGCCTCGAGCTGCGCCGCGAGGTTGTGCTGCTTCGCGACGTCTTCGAACTCGCGTTCGAAGCGGTACGTCCGACGTTGATCGAGCGGAATCTGCATCTGACGGTCAACATGCCCGACGATGCGATCGGTCTGTATGTGGATCCGGTGAGACTCGGCCAGGCGCTCACGAACATTCTCAGTAACGCCACGAAGTACACCGATCCGAACGGCCTGATCACCGTGGATGTCCACAATACCGCTGACGCCGTGCGCATCGAGGTGTCGGACACGGGTATCGGCATTCCTGCTGATCAGCTCGAGCAGGTGTTCGAAATGTTCGCGCGTGTCTACGATCATGGAAGTCGCATGCCGGCGGGCCTCGGGATCGGACTCGCCCTTGCGCGCCGCCTGGTCGAGTTGCACGGCGGGTCCATGACTGCGCACAGCGCCGGTGTGGGGCAGGGCAGTACCTTCCGTGTTACGCTGCCGCGCGTTGTGAGTTCGGACCCGACACATGCGCAGCTTCTGCAAGTGAAGGCCGATCGATCCACCACGTTGGCGGCAACTCCCGCACTCCCGTTACCGATGTCCACGCCCCGATTCGTTCCGCTCGTTGCTGGTCGACGCGTGTTGGTGGTCGACGATAACATCGACGCGGCCGACAGCCTTGCGTTGTTGCTCGAGCGCGAGGGCCATCAGGTGTCGGTGGCGTACGACGGGGAACACGCGGTGCGCGTCTACGCCGAGCAGCACCCCGAAGCGGTCGTCATGGATATCGGCTTGCCGCTGCTGGACGGGTATGAGGCCGCGCGTGCGATGCGGTTGGCGCAGGGCGCGCATCCACTGCTGCTCATTGCGTTGACTGGATGGGGTCAGGGCGACGACCGTCGGAGGTCGCAGGAGGCGGGGTTCGACCATCATCTCGTCAAGCCGATCTCGCCCAAGACGATTCACGCACTGCTGGTCGAGCACACCCGGCTCGCGCCGCCCGCCCCGACACGCTAGACATTAGGAGCGCTCTTCCCTCGCTCCCCGGCCCCTCTGCCGATGTCTCAGGTTCTTCTCGCTCGCGCTCACGACCGTCTTGGTCGCGTCGTCGTCTTCGCGTTCATGTCACTGATGGCCACCGCTGCGGCCGTGGACGCGCAGGTTGCGACTTCGAAGGCGACCACCTCCGCCGCTGTCGCCACGATACCGCCGCGCGCGATCCGGCGCGATGTGCCGGTCACGAACAGTATCCGTCGTGCCTACGCGGCGGGCACGCGTGATTCCACAGGACGACCGGGGCGCAACTACTGGCAGCTGCGCACCGACTACGCCATCGACGTGTCGCTCGATCCGGCCACCTCGCGACTGACCGGCAAGGCGCGCATTACGGTGCACAACAGCAGCCCCGATCCGCTGCGCGACATCGGCCTCCGCCTCGATCCCAACCACTTCCTCGGCAACGCACCGCATGCCGCGCCGTGGGTTCCGGCTGAAGTGACCGACGGGATGGTCATCTCGCGCATGACGATCGACGGGAAGCCGGTCAATCTCGCGTCCAACGCAGCCCCCGCCGGTGACGGCGGTTCGGGAGCACGCGCCATCGTGGCCGCGCAACAGAGCGCCGCCAACGCCCCCACCGGCGAAGCGGTGCTGCGCAACGGACGTTCCACTGCCGCCAGTGTCCGGCTCGGCACGCCGATCGCCGCCGGTGCGAGCGCCGTTCTCGACATCGAATGGTCGCATAAGCTGCCAGGTGGTCCCGGCACCGGCCACCGCATGGTGCAGCGATGGGCAGACACGCTGTATCAGCCCACGCAGTGGTTCCCGCGGGTCGCGGTGTACGACGACCTGCGCGGCTGGGACAACGAGCTGTATGTCGGTCCGTCGGAGTTCTACAACAACTTCGGCACGTTCGACGTGAACATCGACGTGCCCGCCGGTTGGATCGTGAGCGGCACCGGCGTGCTGCAGAATCCCGAGCAGGTGCTCACCGCCGCGGCGCGCGAGCGGCTCACGAAGATCACGAGCTCCGACGCCGTCACCACGATCGTCGGTCCCGATGAAATCGGTCCGGGGCAAGCCACGGCGGTGGGGAATGCCAGCGGCCGACTGGTGTGGCGCTTCCACGCCGACACGGTGAATGACTTCGCGTGGGCGACGGCCAGGAAGTACGTCTGGCAGGCCACGCGGGCCACCATTCCCGGCAAGGGCGCGATCCCGGTACATATGCTGTTCCTGCCCGGACGCGCCAATCTGTTTGCAAAGGCCGGTGAAATCAGCCGCCACGCACTCGAATTCTACTCGAAGCTCTGGTTCCCGTATCAGTTCCCGCAGCTCACGCTGCAGGATGGTCCCAGCTCGGGCATGGAATACCCGATGGTGATCAACTCCAATCAGGGCGCGGCCGACCACGAAGCGGGGCATCAGTGGTGGCCGATGGTGGTCAGCAACAACGAGACGTGGTATGGCTGGATGGATGAGGGCTTCAATCAGTACATGAACATCCTCTCCGATGCCGACGCGGCCTCGAAGGCGCCGATGTTCGACGGACTCGGCCAGAGCTACGGGCGCACCAGCGGCGCCGAAGCGGAACCGCCGATGATGTGGAACGCGAATTACGCGGGGCCAGGCTATTACGGATTCACCACGTATCAGAAGACGCCGCTCATGCTTTCGGCGCTCGGTGGCATCGTCGGCGATACTGCCGTGCAGCGCGCTCATCGCGAATGGGCGCAGGCGTGGATGTTTAAACATCCGTCGCCGTGGGACTACATGTTCTTCATGAATACGGCCCTGGGGCGTGATCTCGGCTGGTTCTGGAACAGCTGGCTCTTCACGACCGAAAGCGTCGATGCCCGCCTCGCCAGCGTGAAGACCCAGGGCATCCGGACCACCGTGACCGTCGCGCAGGACGGTAACATGCCGTCGCCGATCATACTCGAAGTGAAGTTTGCCGCGCAGGGCCCGGCGATCCGTCGCATGAAGAATTCCGTGGTGACCGACAGCACCACTGCACTGGTTACCTGGCCGGTGGACGTGTGGTTCGGCGGTAACCGGAGCTTCACGGCTGATCTGGTATTCGGTGGGCGAAAGATCGAACGGATCACACTCGATCCGTCGCGCCGCTTCCCCGACCGCAATGCGGCGGACAACCAGTGGTTGGCCGTAGCGCCAACCGTGACGCCGGCGAGATAGCACACGCCCGAGCACGGGCAACGGCCAACAGCAACGGCAACAGCAACGGCAACAGCAACGGCTGGAACACGGAAACGGCGGATTACACGGAACAACACCGATAAGATGAACCGCGCTGTTTCGTTTATCAGTGCTTTTCCCGTGTAATCCGTGGTCTCCGTGTTCCGGCTGTTGCTGTTTGCTGTTCCTGATTTGCTTTTGCTTTTGTTTTTACGGTAACAGACAGAACGCTCGCGTTGCTCTACTTTTGCGAAGTGTTGTAGCGGAGAGAAGTTGGATCGTATTTTTTGAGGGCCAAGGGGAGTATCACAGACTCAAGTATCTCAGCACTTGACTTACGTCGGTGTGCGTTGCTAACATGGAACGACAACCGACTTCGTGGTCATTTGCCGCCTATTGCCGCCACGTAAAAAAACGAGCTAAAACGCGACTGCCCGGGCGAACCACTAGCCCGGGCTCTGTCGTTTGGGACGGCGCCATCGTTTCCGGAGCTGCTCATGTCCCCGCGCCCGATTGCTATCTACCACGAGCACCCCGACTGGTTTCGCCCGCTCTTCGCGGAGCTGGATCGTCGCGGTATTGCGTACGAGCGGCTCGACGCCGCCGCCCACGAGTTCGAGCCCGCCAACACCGCTACGCCGTATTCGCTCGTGTTCAACCGGGCGAGCCCGTCGGCGTATCTGCGCGGTCACGCCCAGACCACGTTCTACACGCTGCATTGGCTGCGTCATCTCGAGCGACTTGGCGTGCCCGTAGTGAATGGCGCGGAGGCCTACGCGCTCGAGCTCTCCAAGGCCACGCAGCTCGACCTGCTGCGAGAACTTGGACTCCCGTATCCGCGTTCGCGCGTGATCAACGATCCCTCGCGCGCCGTCGCGGCCGCACGAGGGTTCCGTTATCCGGTGCTGGTGAAGGCGAATGTCGGCGGCAGTGGTGCCGGCATCGTGAAGTACGATTCGGAGGCGGCGTTGACCGCCGCCGTCGCCGCCGGTGTGGTCGACCTTGGTGTGGACGGCACGGCGCTCGTGCAGGAAGCGGCGCCGCTGCGCGATGGCCACATCACGCGCGTGGAAACACTAAATGGCAAGTATCTCTACGCCATCAACGTGTATCCGGCCGCTGGCTCGTTCGATCTGTGCCCAGCGGATGCCTGTCTGACTACGAACGGCGTGGAGCTCGTGCGCGGTGCGTGCGCGATCGATGCGCCCAAGTCGGGCATGCGCGTGGAGCGCGCCGATCCGCCGGCACACATCATTGCCGAGGTGGAGCGCATCGCACAGGCCGCCAGGATCGATGTCGGCGGTATCGAGTATCTCGTGGACGACCGCGACGGGCAGCATTACTTCTACGATGTCAACGCGCTGTCCAACTTCGTGGCGGACGCCGTCAACGTGGTCGGCTTCGATCCATTCGAACGGCTGGTCGACTATCTGGCGGAGCGCGCTGGCGTGCTGGCCACGGTGGAGGCCTGATGCGGTTCGGTTACTGGCTCCCGGTGTTCGGCGGATGGTTGCGCAACGTACCCGACGAGGGGATGGAGGCGAGCTGGCCGTATGTGCAGCGACTCGCGCGGCGCAGTGAGGAGATCGGCTACGATCTCACGCTGATTGCGGAGTTGTTTCTCAACGACATCAAGGGCATCGACGCGCCGGCGCTCGATGCGTGGTCCACGGCCGCCGCGCTGGCGGCCGTCACGACGCGCCTCGAGCTCATGGTGGCCGTGCGGCCCACGTATCATCATCCGGCTACACTCGCCAAGCAGGCGGCCAACATCGATCGGATCAGCAACGGCCGTCTCTCGCTGAATGTGGTGTCGAGCTGGTGGAAGGATGAAGCGCGTCGCTACGGCAGTCAGTTCGACGTGCACGACGACCGCTACGCGCGCACCGCCGAGTGGCTCGATGTGCTGCACGGCGCCTGGTCGCAGCCGTCGTTCAGCTATCATGGCACGTATTACCAGGTCGATGAGCTTATCGTGCAGCCGAAGCCGATCGGCAGTCGCGGTCGTCCGCGTCCGGTGCTGTATGCCGGCGGCGAGTCCGACGCGGCGAAGTCACTGATCACGCGCGCATGCGACGCGTACGTCATGCACGGTGATCCGCCCGATCGCGTAGCGCTCAAGGTGGCAGACATGCAGCACCGTCGGGAAGCGGCTGGTCTGTCGCCCATGCAATACGGCATGGCCGCCTACGCGATCGTACGTGACACCGAGGCCGAAGCAAAGCAAGAGCTGGAGCGTATCACGAACGTGCAGCCCGGCTCGCCGGGATTCAGCAACTATCAGGACTGGATCGCCAACACGCAGCTCGATCAGCACCTGTCGCTGCAGGACTACTCGGTGTCGAACCGCGGACTCCGCGCGGGCCTCGTAGGCACACCGGAACAGGTGGCCGATCGCGTCCGCGAATTCGAGACGGCGGGAGTGGGTCTGTTGTTGCTGCAGTGCAGCCCGCAGCTGGAGGAAATGGAGCGGTTCGCCGAGCAAGTGATGCCGCTCGTGCGCGATCGACGCGTGCTGGCGGCGTAGCAACGACAACGGCAACGGCCAAAAGCAACAGCAACTGCAGCAGCCAGAACACGGAGAGCACGGATTGGACGGTAACAACACGGATAAGATGAACAGCGCCGTTTCGCTTATCCGTGTTGTTACCGTCCAATCCGTGCGATCCGTGCTCCGCCTTTTCGCTTTTCAATTTTACTCTGAGCTCTTAGCTCTGAGCTCTTAGCTCTTAGCTCTTAGCTCTTAGCTCTTTCACCTGCCGCCCAGCGGCGAAACCGGTACTTTGTGGCCATGACCCGACCCTCCTCGATCGTCGCCACACTGATCGTCGCCGCTGTCTCGGCCACGTCGGTCACGACCGCCGCCGCACAGCCGGCTCGTCGCCCTTTTCGCCTCGAGGAAACGACCGTCGCCCAAATTCATGCAGCGTTCAAGGCGAAAACGCTCACCTGTCGCGCGCTCACGAAGGCGTATCTCGATCGTATCGACGCGCTCGACAAGCGGGGCCCGGCGATCAATGCGATCATCCTCGTGAATCCGCGGGCGCTGGCTGTGGCCGACTCGCTCGACAAGCGATACGCCACCGGTGGTCCCACGGGGCCGCTGCACTGCATTCCGATGATCGTCAAGGACAACTTCGAAACGGTCGGTCTGCAGACGACGGGCGGATCGCTGGCGCTCGAGGGATGGAAGCCGCTGCAGGATGCCACGATGGTTCGGCAGATCAAGAACGCCGGCGCCATTGTGCTGGCGAAGGCGAATCTCGCCGAGTGGGCGTTCACGCCGTACGAAACTGTGAGTTCCATCCTGCCGGGCTATACGCACAATCCGTATGCGCTCGATCGCGTAACGGCCGGCTCCAGCGGAGGCACCGCTGCCGCCGTGGCGGCCAGCTTCGGCGCCGTCGGACTCGGCACTGATACCGGCAACTCCATTCGCGGCCCATCGGCGCATCAGGCGCTGGTCGGCATTCGCTCCACGATGGGGCTCACGTCGCGAGCCGGGGTGATCCCGCTCAACGCGTCCGCCGATGTCGCCGGGCCGATGGCGCGAACGGTGGCCGACGCCGTCGCGGTGTTCGACGTGGTCGTGGGAAGTGATCCCGCCGATTCCGTGACCGCCCCTGCTGACGCCAAGCGCAGTGCGAAATACGCCAGCTTCCTAGTGCGCGGTGCGCTCGAGGGTGCGCGCATCGGCATTCTGCGGCAAGCCTACGAGCGTCCAACCCTCGATCCCGAAGTGCAGCGCGTATTCGAACGCGCCGTGGCCGACATGCGCGCACAAGGCGCCATTATCGTCGAGGCGCGCATCGACTCGCTCGACGCCATTCAGCGTCGCCAGCAGGGCGGCTGCGATCGATTCAAGACCGATCTCGAGCGCTATTTCGCTGCGCGTGGATCAAACGCGCCGGTGAAGACCATCGACGAAGTGCTCCGTAGTCGGAAGTACCATCCCACGGTCGAACAGCGCCTGCGCGACGCCTCGCAAATAACCGAACTGCCCGAGTCCAGCGTCGGCTGTCAGAGCCGCGAGCGGGTGCGGACCGCGCTGCGCCAGGCCGTGGTACAGATGATGGATTCGCTCCAGATCGATGCGGCGATCTATCCCACCTGGAGTAACGTGCCGCGTCTGATCGGCGACCTGAACACGCCGCACGGCGACAACAGTCAGCTCTTCTCGCCGAGCACCGGCTTCCCGTCGATCACCGTGCCGATGGGCTACACGCGCGACAACCGACTGCCCGCCGGCGTGAGTTTCCTTGGGCGCCCCTGGAGCGAAGGACGGCTTATTGAGCTGGTGTACGACTACGAGCAGACCACCAAGCACCGCCGCGCGCCCGTGCTGCCGTCGCGCTGATTGACAAGGAAAAGCAAACAGCCGGAACGTAGCTCTTAGCTCTTAGCTCTTAGCTCTTAGCTCTTAGCTCTTAGCTCTTAGCTCTTAGCTCTTAGCTGCTGTAGTACGACGCATTCTCGTCCACGTAGCCCTTGGTGAGGTCGCAGCCGTAGGCCACCGCGTCACCGTGGCCGACACCCAGCGACACCGACAGGTCGACCACTTCGCGTGAGAGCGTCTCGCGCACCACGGCGTCGTCGAAAGCCAACCGCTCGCCGTTGCCGACCACCTGGAAGCCGTTGATCCAGGCATCCGTGGTCTCGGGGCAGATCGTACAATCGAAGCACTTGCCGACCGCCATCAGCAGACGGCCGACGTTCGGATCCGCACCGTGGACCATCGTCTTCACGAGTGGGGAGTTCACGATCGACTTCGCCACGACGTGCGCTTCCGCGTCGTTCAGCGCACCTCGCACCGTGACACGCACCAGATGCTCGGCGCCCTCGCCGTCGCGCGCCAGGATCTCCGTCATCCGGCGGCAGCCCGCTGTGAGCACCGCGAGAAAGCTCGCTTCATCAACGGTGCCGGCCAGACCGTTGGCCAGGATCGCGCAGGTGTCCGACGTGCTCGTATCGGTGTCTACTGAGAGCATGTTGAACGTCGGCGCCACCGCAGCGCGGAGCAGCCGGTCGAGTGATGACGCATCGAACGCCGCGTCGGTGAAGATGTACGAGAGCATCGTGGCCATGTTCGGCTCGATCATCCCCGATCCCTTCGCCACCCACGTGATCGTCGCATTGCCGGCCGACGCCGACAGCGCCTTCGGATGCGTGTCGGTCGTCATGATGCCCTCGGCACCGACCAACGGATCCGCCTGCAGATCGGCCGACATGCCGACCACGCCCGACTCGATCTTCTCGATCGGCAGCGGCACGCCGATCACGCCGGTCGAGCTCACCAGCACGCGATCAGCGCTCGTGCCCAGCTCAGCGGCCGCCGCTGTGGCCATGCGACGCGCATGCTCGACGCCACGCAGGCCGGTTGCGACATTGCTGACCTTGCTGTTGGCAATGATCGCGCGCAACACGCCCCCCTTGATCGTTTCGCGACCGAGAATGATCGGCGCGCCGGGGAAGTGATTGCGGGTGAAGACGGCTGCCGCCGCGGCGTCGACCTCGCTCGCGAACAGCGTCAGATCGCGCGCCGACGGCTTGAGGCCGACATT
>Ga0105048_10018674_pt1 | contig 10650 bp, 7 predicted proteins | sample MAT05_FD_78382 | JGI IMG/M metagenome (GOLD analysis project Ga0105048, IMG submission 78382) | Freshwater microbial communities from Lake Fryxell liftoff mats and glacier meltwater in Antarctica - MAT-05 | ecosystem: Environmental > Aquatic > Freshwater > Ice > Liftoff microbial mat | place...
AAGGCACGTTGATCATTCGCAAAGGCAGCGCTGAGGCATTCTGCATGAACTCGACCCGCTTCCAGGCCCGTTGATAGACAGGATTGGTTGCCGGATCGGGGAGCTTCAAGGAATGGACGTCGTCAAGGTTCTCTTCCTTGATGAGTGGCTGGATCCACGGATCGGCTTCGTCGTTGGGCGTCTCGGCACAACCGAAGGCGGCCGCGATAATACCGATGCCGAGGTTCGGCTTGATGTTGGGCATGCCGTAATCGTCTATCCCTGCGCGAGCCTTGTGGTATTCGGTATTCCAATCGATCTCGGCTTGATCGCTTTCAAAGAATCGCTTGAAACTGGCGTGGAAACCGCCGACCTCTATCAGGAATGGGACTTCCGGTACCGCCTCAAGGCGCCAATTCTGTTCAATGCGGTCCTTCTTTTCCTCGACGCTCAGCATTTTCCCTCTCCCTTATTTCGAAACACCCATCAGCAGATTGGGCAGCCAGGTGACGAGTCCCGGGATGTACGTGATCAGCACAAGAACGGTAAATAGCGGGATGTAGAACGGGGCGACGGCTTTTACGATGCGAGCAAATTTCAGCCCGGAAACCTGCGCCATGACGAACAGCACTATGCCGAACGGAGGCGTCAGAAGTCCGATCATCAAGTTAAGCACCATGACGACGCCGAAATGAGTCGGGTCGATACCGACTTTATCGATGACCGGCATCAAGATCGGGGTGATAATCAGGATGGCGACCGTGGAGTCCAGGAAACAACCGACTATCAACAAAAACACGTTGATCAGGATGAGGATATAAATCGGGTCGGTGGTCAGGGCGATAACCCATTCACCGATATAAATGGTGAACCCGGACTTCATAAGGATCCAGCCGTAAAACGCTGAGGCGGCAACGACAATACCGATGATCGCCGTTTCCCGGGCAGTCTCCATAAATACGCGCGCGACGTCCTTAAGACTCAGTTCACGATAAACCAACACGCCGAGGACCAACGCGTACAGGGCAGCAACGCCGGCCGCTTCGGTCGGGGTGAAATTTCCGGACCAGATGCCGCCCAACAGGATGATCGGCGTCAATAGAGGAAGCAATGCCTCAACGAAACTTTTCGTCGCGATTTTGATCGTCGGAAAAGGTTGGCGCGGATAGTTCCGCTTTTTGGCGTAATAGATGACCATGAGCATCATCGTTGCGCACATGAGGAAGGCCGGAACAACTCCGCCAAGAAAGAGGCGACCGACTGACGCCCCCGAGACGAAGGCGAAGACGACCATCGGGATGCTCGGCGGGAATATCGGTCCGATAGTCGAGGACGCGGCGGTTACCGCGACCGAGAAGTCGTCGTCGTAACCGGCTTCCTTCATTGCTTTGAGTTCTATCTGGCCAAGACCCGCGGCGTCCGCGACTGCCGCCCCCGACATTCCCGAGAATATTAGACTCGCGATGATGTTCGTGTGACCCAGTCCGCCCGGCATAAAGCCGACCAGCGTATTGGCAAAACCAAAAAGTTTTTTTGTGATTCCTGCCGTATTCATCAATTTTGCCGCGAGGATGAATAACGGAATGGCCACCAGCAGAAAATTCTGGAGGCCGAAAAGCATTTTCTGAGACAGAATGGTCGCGAAGATTGGGGACGACGAGCCGAAAATACTCGCATACAAGGCTGCGGCACCCAGTCCAAAGCCGACGGGAATTCCGATAGTCAGCAGGGCGATCAGGCCGAGTGTCAGCATATAAATCATTGCACGTCTCCGGGTGCGGGAGCGACCGAAAATTTTCCTCGGATATCCTGGATTGTGTTCACTGCCAGAAAAATACTCATAGCGGTTCCGGAAATCAGGAGAACTGCGTACATATACCCGATTGTCATCCACTCGGCGGTCGGTAAACCCGTGCTCCAATACGACGCGGCATTTTCAAAAGCGCCGTAGGCGAAAGTAATCATGAAGGGTAATATGATCAACCGCCCGACGATGCGCATGATGCGTTTCAGTAGCGGTGGAGCCGCGTCAAGGCCCATCGTGATGCTGATGTGCGTCTCGTCTTGCGTAACGAACATGGCGCCGATGAACACGATGAACGCGAAACTATACTGAATAAGCTCTTCCGACCACGACGCGGAGACCTGGAAAACCGAACGGAACAGGATCTGACTCACGGTCATCAATAGCATAAGAACCAATACGCAGGCATTTACCGACTCTGCGAATTTTTTCACAGCAAATTCCTTTAAGCGAAGGCGAAAAATCGAAGGCGACGCGGAAGCACTGGACCTCCACGTCGCCTTCAATGTCGAAAAAAGCCCTTATTTGATAGCGCGAACCTTCGCGAAATAAGCGGGATCCCATTCGGCTTTGGCGAACGCCTCGACGGCGGGAGCGACGGCCTTCTGGAACTCAACCGTATCGACTTCGATAAGCGTCATGCCCTTTTCAACCAGCTGCTTCACATAATTCGCGTCGCCATCCTTGGTCAGGTCGTTGGCGAACGCGACGCCTTCTGTCATAGCCTTTGTCAGCAGATCCTGGTCGGTTTTGGACAGCGTATTGAACCACTTCATCGATACCTGAATACGAGCGGCGGAGTAGATGTGTTTGGTGGCGATCAGGTACTTCTGCGCTTCATAGAATTTGTAATTCAGAATCGTCTCGGGGGGATTTTCCTGAGCTTCCGCAGCGCCGGTCTTGAGCGCCATGTAAACTTCGCCGAAGGCGATGGTTACCGGGAGCGCGCCGATGGATTCCCATGCCTTGGTCCAAGCCTTTACCGGCGGCAGACGGATCTTCAGTCCCTTGACGTCGGCGACGGTCTTTACCGGGCGGTTAGCGGTCAGGTAGCGCGCACCGCGCAGGATAACGCCGACGGTGCGAACGCCCTTCTCTTTTTCGATCAGGTCTCCCACCTGCTTACCGGCTTCGCCGTTCCAATAGTTCCAGAACTGGTTAACGTTGGTAAACATGTACGGTACTTCGGCGACCGCGTACTTCGGAAAGAACGTTGAAATGTCGTTCGACCCGACGACGCCGTATTCCACGGAACCGGTTGACAGCAGCTCAAACGTTTGTCGCTCGTCGCCCATGGCGTTGGCGGCGTGGATCAGCACGTCGATCCTGCCGTTTGAACGCTCGGTTACGAGCGACTTGAACTTCTGCAGACCCTTGTCCTGAGGCGAATCAGGCGGGAAGGTGGAGGCCACGTTGACCACCATCTTCTTCGCCGAGGCAGCCTGGGCGAACACCGGCGCCGCAAGGGCGAAAAGCGCGATGCTTACGACGGCCGACGTGAGAACGGAGCTAATTTTCTTCATGTAATCCTCCTTGAAATAGATTGCATAGGATGGGTGTCGAACGGCACGTTTCTTTCGTCTCAGTTTTCTAATTCGTCAAAGGAAACGACATAAATCCAATGAACTTGGTGCGAGTATGGCGGACGCCGACTATGGCCGTCAATTCGCCGTCCGAACAGCAGCGCAAGCACGGTCGCATGCTCGCAGCAGAGCGGTCGCCGGTGGCCATACATTGCTGATCTGGCCCGAGCCCAGCTCAAGAGCTTGAGCGAGGGTGCTACCATTGGAAAACCTAACGGTCGACACCGAGCCGGTGCGCCACTATCAAGGATTCACAAATGTCTGACAGCGTCCTGCGACAATTGCTCACCACCCGCGTTCCGACATCGCGTTTGAATGAATTCTGCGTCGACGCCATGCTTCGCGCTGGCATGCGTGAAGAGGATGCCCGCGTCACTGCAGATGTACTGGTCACGACCGACACCTGGGGCACGTTTACCCACGGTACGAAGCAACTCCGCCCTCTGTTGAAGCTGGCTGTAGATCGGGTCGACCTGGTAGCCGTTCCGGAAATTGTCTCGCAGGGTCCGGCCTGGGCGCTCATCGATGGCCACTATGCCCTGGCGCCGGTGATCGCAGTACAAGCGATGCAGCTGGCGATCGAGAAGGCCAAGACGGCCGGAATCGCCTACGTTGGGGTGCGTGGTAGCAACCATTTCGGAGCCTGCGCCTACTACGCCAACATGGCCGTCGAGCATGACATGATCGGCCTGGCGATGACCAATGCCAATCCAATGGTCGCCGTACCCGGCGGGCGCACGCCGATCCTGGGAACCAATCCGTTCTCCTACGCCGTTCCGGCCAGTGAGGAGCGCCCGATCATCCTCGACATCGCGACGAGCATTGTCGCGGCAAGCAAGGTCCTCGCCGCCAAAATGCTGGGGAAATCCATTCCCGACAATTGGGTGGTCGATGATGAAGGACAGCCAACGACTGACCCGAGCGAATATCCCGAGAAGGGAGTGCTACTACCGATGGCAGGGCACAAGGGTTATGGCATCGCCCTGATGATCGAGCTTCTCGCGGGCGCCCTGACCGGGGCGCAGGTGCTCGACGAGGTGAAGATCTGGATCACCCCCGATTCGCAACCTTTGAGTCAGGGGCATTGCTTCATCGCCATCAACGTCGACGCGATTATGCCAATCGCGCACTTCAAGACGCGCGTCGATGGCATTATCCGCAACATCCGCAACGCCCCGCGGGCCGCCGGCATCGATCGTATCTATCTGCCTGGAGAGATGGAATGGGAGCGGCGCGATATCGCCATGCGTGACGGCATCCTCCTGCCAGAAGACGTGCTTCAGAGGCATGAGGGCCTGGCCCAGGATTACCACATGGATCTGGCTGCGCTGCTGCCCTGAGCAGCACCGACACCCGGGTGGTCGTGGCTGTTACGCAGATCGCTGCCGCCCTGACGACGCCTTCTTGTACCTGACGCCTCTTCTTCTACACTTCCCTGCGCGCCGCCTTTCTCATCAATGCCACCGTCTGCTCCACGCTCGGCAGGCACAATAGCTCCATGCGCCGCGACACGGGCAGCGGGATATCGAGCGCGTTGACACTCGCCGCGGGCGCGTCGAGATAATCGAACCAGCGCTGTTCGCAGGCGCGGATGAGCTTCGGGCCGATCGCGTTGCAGGCCTGGGCTTCTTCGACGGTCATCAGCGCGCCGGTCTTGCGCAAGGAGCGGCCGATGGTTTCGTAGTCCATCGACGCATCGTCCACCGTGCGCAGGTCGATCACCTCTGCTAAAAGGCCTTCCTCGGCAAGCTGCGCCGCCGCGCGCTCGGCCAGCCGCACGCCCCAGCCGTACGTCAGCACCGTCACATCCTTGCCTTCGCGCCGCACGGCCGCCTTGCCGATTTCGACGACGTGGTCGGGCGGTCCGTCGGGGATCTTTCCCGTCTCGCTGTAAAAACCATGGTGTTCCACGATCAGCGTCGGGCTCTGGAGCTTCATGGCCGCATTGAACAGGCCGATGTAGTCGAAACAGGTAGTCGGGACGACAATACGCCAGCCCGGGAACATCGCAAAGAGCGCCACCGGATCCATGCTGTGTTGCGCCCCGTAGCCCAGTCCGGCCGCCACGCGCGTGCGGCAGACCAGCGGCACGGAGACGTGACCGCCGTAGATATGGCCGAGTTGGCCGATCTGGTTGAAGAGCTGGTCGGCGGCCACGAGCCCGAAGCTGGAGAACATCAGTTCGACGACCGGATGCATGCCGTTCATGGCCGCGCCGCCGGCCAGGCCACAGAACCCGCCCTCGGTGATCGGTGTGTTACGCACGCGGCCGGGGTAGATCTTGTAGAGCCCCTTGGTCGCCCCGTAGGCGCCGCCGCCCATGTTGCAGACTTCTTCGCCCATCACCACCACGGCAGGGTCCGTTTCCAGCCAACGCCCCGTGACTTCGGTGATGGCATCCGAGTATTTGATCTCGCGTGTGCAGTCGCAATCCGCGGCCTCCATAAACGGTCCGATGCGGGCGAGTCCTTCGTCTCGCAAGCCATGCGGCGCACTGTCGACGGTCGGCCAGAGCTCGTCGCGAATCACCCTGGCGCCGGCGGCGTTGGTGGTCAGCACCTCGGCCGAGGCGGCGTCGACGGAGGCCTGCGCCTGCTCTTGCAGCTTCAGGATGTCCGCAGCGCTGACGCCGCGCTGACGCAGCCGTGCCGCGAACTGCGCCAGGGGGTCGCGGGCGTGCCACTCCGCCTCCTGCTCCTTGCTGCGGTACCCGAACGCGCTGCCGGCGATGCTCCCGGCGTGGTGGTAGTGCCGCCAGGTGTCGATTTCGAGGAAGCAGGGCAGGTTCTTGCGGTCGGCCATGATGTGCTCGATGGCCAGCTTGACACTCAGTGGGTCCATGCCGTTGACCTGGAAGCCCGGCATGCCGTAGGCCGCCGCCAGATGGCTCAGGTGCTTTGCCGAACAGCTGTCGTCGCGCGAGGTCCCCACCGCGAAGTGGTTGTTCTCGATCGCGTAGATGATGGGCGCATCCCACAGCGACGCCAGGTTGCAGGCCTCGTGAACGACGCCCTGGTAGACGGCGCCGTCGCCGTAGAAGCAAACCGTCACCCAGTCCTCGCCGCGCATGTGGTCGGCCCAGGCCGCGCCGGTAGCGGGTGGCACGCCGCCGCCGACGATGGCGTTGGTACCGACGACACCGATCTCCTTATTAAAGAGATGCATCGAGCCACCGCGCCCGCCGCTGCAGCCCTCGGCAAGGCCCATGATCTCCTTGAGCAGCGTCAGTACGTGCGCCTGCATCTCGTCGGTCAACCCGTCGCGCAATGGGTCATAGCCCCTTGCTGCGACGGCACAGAGCGCCTTGGCCAGGTACTGGTGGTGGGCGCGATGCGTGCCAGCGACCTTGTCCTGGCGGCGCAGAGCCAGACCCGCGCCCACCGCGACCGCTTCCTGGCCGACGCTGGTATGGACCGGCCCGTTGACCAGGCCCTGGTCCTTGAGTGCAAGCAGCTTTTGCTCGAAGGCGCGGATCAGCGTCATCTGCTGATACATCCAGAGCAACTCCGCCAGCGTCACCGCCGCCCAGTCTGTGTCGTCAGCCACCAGCGCCCGTTGAGGTGGGGGGGAGGGAATATTCGTCTCGTACATGCCAATCTCTTTTTCTGTTGTGATCGGTGGATGAGGTTCAGGTTCTTCTCTATGACCTGAAATCTCTCACCCCACATACACCGCTTTTCGTTCGACAAAGAACTCCAGGCCGGTTTTGCCATTCTCGGGCAGACCGAAGCCCGACTCTTTCCAACCGCCGAAGGGGAGTTCCGGCGTCTTGAAACCGCTGTGAATGTTCACGTGTGCCATGCCGGCGTCGATCTCGCGCACGTAGCGCATGGCGGCGGCGAGGTTGTTGGTGAAGATCGCCGACGACAGGCCGTAGATCGAATCATTGGCCCAGGTCAGGGCTTCGTCCAGGTCCTTGACCGTCGACAGGGCCAGAACCGGACCAAAAACCTCCTCGCCGAAGAGTCCCATGTCGCGCGTGACCCCGTCAAAAACCGTCGGCAGAATATAGTAGCCCTCGGCGTTGTCCGACACGCCGCCAAACCGCAGTCGCGCGCCTTCCGCTTTCGCCTTGGCGATCGCCGCGCAGATGCCGTCGAACTGCGACGGACCGGCCACGGGTCCCATTGACGTGTGCTCGTCAAACGGATCGCCCACCTTCATCGCTCTGCAGCGGGTAAGCAGTTTCGCCGTGTACGCGTCGGCAATTTCCGCCGCCAGCAGCACACGGCTGGTCGAGGTGCACCACTGCCCGGAGCAGCCGAAACCGGCCTTGACGGTTGCCTCAACGGCGGCATCCAGGTCCGCGTCGGCGAGCACGATCAGGGCGCTCTTTCCGCCCAACTCGAGTTGTGTGCGCGTGAAATCCTCAGCCGCCATGCGCTGGATCTTGCGGCCGACCTCGGTCGAGCCGGTGAACGTTATCGCGCGCACGCGCGGATCTTTGATCAGTTGGTTCCCCAGCGCACTGCCACCACCGGTCACGCAGTTGAAGACGCCCGCCGGCACGCCTGCTTTTTCAAGAAGTCCGGCCATGAAGACCGCCGACCACGGGGTAAAGCTGGCCGGCTTGAAGACCACCGTGTTGCCCGTCAACAGGGCGGGCAGCGTCTTGCGGCACATCACGTTCATGGGATAGTTCCAGGGGCTGATCACGCCGATCACCCCGAGCGCGTGAAACTGCTCCCAGGCCGTGATGGCCCCTTCGGCACGCGGCGCCGACTCGCCGGCAAACACGCTCATTTGCTGCAGGTGGTGCCGGCCCTCGAGCAGGGCCGAGTCGACCTCGCCGCGCGATTCGGCAATCGTCTTGCCATTCTCAAGCGAAACGATGCGGGCCAGTTCCTCGCGTCCCGTCGCCAACGCATCCAGGAAGCGGGCCACGACGGCCTGCCGTTCCGTCACCGGCGTGCGGCACCAAGGCTTGAACGCCGCCGCCGCCGCACCGATCGCCGCCTCGACATCTTCAGCGGTCGAGGCCTGCGCCCGGTTCAGCTCATATCCCCGCCGCGCCGGATTCTCATTCACAAAGGTGTCGCCGGATGTGCTGTCGCACCAGGCGCCGTTGATGTAGTTCTGCAATATGTCGCTCATGCGTCTCCTGTCCCCTATTCTCAACTCACACCCAGAACCTGACCGCTTGGTAGTCCTGGCACTCCGTGATCTGACAGCGACGGGGCCGCATGGCAAGAAGAAGTCCACGCGGCGCCGTATCGACTCGATGTGGCCAACTGCCCCCTGACTGCCGCCGGTCCGGCGAACGAAGTCGCTGAACTACCCCTCCACTCCCCCCGGTGTCTGCCGAAGTTCCACAACCTCGCCGTCCGGGCCCTTGAAATAGACAATCCAGACGCCCGGCCGGAACTCGACCGGTTCGGACAAAAATTCCACACCGTGCTCGCGCAGCTGCGCGTAATCGGCGCGCACATCCGTGCAAGTCAGTCCCACGTGAATCCATCCGTGGTCCGCCTGGCAGGCGTCATCGGTCTGAATCCGGCCGCGCGGTTCGTCATATTCGAAGAGCTCCAGCATCCGGCCGTCGAGTAGCAAGTGCGCCACCCGCGCGCGGCATCCCGGCATCCCGACCACCGTCCCCAGATTGCCCTCGGGTGCGCAGTCGAGAACGCGCAGCAGCTCAAAACCAAGCAGATCGCGGTAAAATGCCAGCGACCGTTCGAGATCCGCAACGCTCAGTCCAACATGCTCGATCCCCTTGATCATGCTCGGCTCCCCATCATGGATGCTATTCGGATAGAACTTTCAATGCCCGGACGCAAGTATCCCTGCTCTGGAAACTGCAGTCAAACCTGACATTATCGGGATGCCGCCATAAGCTATGAGGCGTTCTCCGTTCACCGCAATGCCGCTCGATGTATCAAGGCTATTATCAGACTCGGCTTTATCCCCGTCAGCGCTCGCCTGAACGCTTTGCCAAGACCTCAGCTCTCTGGCTCACACTCGCTTGGATACGCTTTCGTTTAGCAACAAGGCTGTACGGTCCCGCAACTTGTTGGCAATATCGAAATTGAGATCAATTCATATAAAACAACAATTATACATGTATGCCTATTCCGCCTAACATGAGTCCAAATTGCAGATTTCTGTCAATTGAATGGCTGGCTAAACATCGGGGTTGTGATCAACATGGAACCAACAAATTTCGGGAATGAACTTGACCTGCATCGTCCGGCAGTCGGCTCGGCTTACGACGAAGACCGCTTAGGTCGTTTGCGCCCCCTCGACATGACGACTCGCGCGACGATAGGCAGCGTGATCACGTCGAGCGGTAGCGTCCCCGGCACCAATACGGCTCAAGGCGACGACAAGTATTTGGGCCACGTGCTCGATATTCCGCTCTCTCTCTCCGCCTACAAGGAGGTGTCCTCGATCGCGCGATGCATCGGCGTGACCCGGAATTTTCGCGAAATCATCGATTATTTCAAGGTGCCCGCGAAAGAGACTCCGGCGGGGTTCAAACTGGGATTCGTCGTCGCGCGCGACGGCTTGGTTGAAGTCGACCTGATCCGGGATATCTCCTACGACAAGAATGGCCAGAAGCGGCCGACGGATTTCCTCTTCTCCGCCGATAGCGCGAATCCGTACGAGGTGGCACCGATCAAGGATCTGCTCGGCAACCTGACCTGCAATCCCGGAATTATTTATGACTTGTTCATCAATAATCCGAAGGCGAATATCGGCGGCCACTTCAAATCGCGCGACGAAGTGATGGTTGAGATCGGCAGGACTCTTGGTCCCGGATGTGACATCAGTGTCGAGTTGGACAACCCGTTCGAGTCCGATGTGCAAAAACTGCTGGATGAGGCCGCCAAATTCCGCGAGATGCTCTCTCCGTATCGCGTGGTCATCAAGGTGCCGCACACGGGCTCGGTCAACGCGGGGAATGTCAGCGAGCTCCTTGCCGGGGACAAGAAGTTCCATCGCCGCTATGACCAGGGGCCGACCGCCGATCTGTTGCGCGGCCATCAGCTCGCCCTGTTCATGCGCGAGCACGGTTATCGGGTCAACTTCACGCTCATGTTCGAGCCCTATCAGACGGCGATGGCGCTACAAGCCAAACCCTACTTTATCAACAGCTTTATCCGCCACCGCGAATCCCAGACCGCCACGATCAAGCGCAGCCTGGCGCAATACAGAGTGACGGATGATCCCGCTTTCCTGGTCGACCTGCGGGCTCTTCTGGTCAATACGGACTATCTGTCGGCAGAGGAAAAGGACTTCGACCTGTTCCAGGTGAAGAAAATGGCCGAGAGGATCCTGGCGTAT
>Ga0105048_10018675_pt1 | contig 10649 bp, 9 predicted proteins | sample MAT05_FD_78382 | JGI IMG/M metagenome (GOLD analysis project Ga0105048, IMG submission 78382) | Freshwater microbial communities from Lake Fryxell liftoff mats and glacier meltwater in Antarctica - MAT-05 | ecosystem: Environmental > Aquatic > Freshwater > Ice > Liftoff microbial mat | place...
AAGAAGTAGTCCGGCGTCGAGGTGACAGTGAAAGTGCTGGACCGCCCCGCCCGCGAAGAAGTAACAGCGTTCCCCTCCGCGAACCGGCCGGGCGTGCGGTACACTATCCGACATGCCGCACCCCGCCCCGGACGCCGACCTGCCGCCGCAAGCGTGGCTCGCCCTCCTCCGCCAAGAGTTGAGCGGCCCCGTCGCCGCCGTCCGCGAGGCCGCCACCCACCTGCACGCCAAGGCCGCTCGCCACCGCGAGCCGGACATCCGCAAGGCCGTCCGCCGCGTCCTCGACCGCGCGTCCGACCTGGAGCGGATGCTCGCCCTCGTCCTCACCGCCCCGGCCGACCTGCCCGACCCCCGCACCCTCCGGCACGACGTTCGCAGTCCGCTCGGCTTCGTCATCTCCACTTGCGAGGATTTGGCCGAGACCGCCGCCGCCCAACTGAACCCGGAATTGGACCACGCGGCCGCCGCCGCCCGCACCGCCCTGACGCGGGTGGACGCGCTGAACCGGCAGTCCGAATCGACGACCGGATTGGTGGCGGCGTTGAAGTTGCTCGAAGCGGACGTGGCCCGCGACGCCGCGAACCCCGACCGCACCCAGCCGGGTCGCGTGCTGCTGGTGGACGACGACGAGTTCAACCGCGACCTGCTGGCGAAGCTGCTCCGCGCCCTCGGTCACACCGTCGAGGCCGTGTCCGGTGGTGAGCCGGCGAAAGTGCGCCTGACCGACCGCCTGGCCCCGCCCGTGGATGTCATTTTGTGCGACGTGCTGATGCCGGGCGTGTCCGGGTTGCAACTGCTGCGGTGGATCAAGACCGACCCGGCCCTGTGGCCGATCCCGGTCATCATGGTGTCCGCGCTGGAGGCGGACGACGGGGTGCTGGCGTGCATCGCGGCCGGAGCGGAAGACTATTTGACCCGGCCGGTGAAGTCGGAATTGCTCCGCGCCCGCATCGCCGGCAGCCTGGAAAAGAAGCGGTTGCGGGACCGCGAGTTGGCGTATCAGGCCCGCATCGACCGGCTGGTGTCGGCCATGTTCCCGCCCGGCGTGGTGGCCGAGTGGAAGGAGCACGAGGCCATCCGCCCCCGCCGGTACGACAAGGTCGGGGTGCTGTTCCTGGACGTGGTCGGCTTTACCGCGTGGTGCGAGGCGCGGCGGGACGACCCGGAGGCGGTGGTGCGGACGCTGCAAGAGCTGGTGGCCACGTTCGAAGCCACGGCCGCGCGGCACGGGGTGCAGAAGATCAAGACCATCGGGGATGCGTTCATGGCGGCGGCCGGGCTGTCCGAGGCCGACCCGAACCCGGCGCTCACGCTTTTGAAATGCGGGCTGGATTTGATCGCCGACGTGCGGGCGCACAAGGCCGGGTGGCGGGTGCGGGTGGGGGTGCACGTCGGCCCGGTGGTGACGGGCGTGCTGGGGCAGACGCAATTCAGCTTCGACGTGTGGGGGCACACGGTGAACGCGGCCGCCCGGATGGAGTCCAACGGCCGCGCCGGGATGGTGACGCTGAGCGAGGACGCCTGGAACGACGTGGCGGCGGTGGCCACCGGCACCCCCCGCGAGGCGACCGTCAAGGGCATCGGCGAGCTGACGGTGTGGGACGTGCCGGCGGGGTAGAGGGCACCCGTCGGCGGAACCCCTTTCCCCGGACAAAGTTCCGTCTCTCACAATTCCCAAAGGCGGCGGCGGGTATAGTAATGGTGGTTGAGAACAACCGTCTCGCCCACCCTTCCGGAGTACCCACGATGATCGTCTCCGCCCGTCGCCGGTTGGCCGCCCGTCGGCCCGGCTTCACCCTGCTCGAAGTGCTGGTGGTGGTCGCCATCCTCGTTATCCTGGCCGGCGTCGCCGGGGTGGCCGTGTTCGGCTACCTGGACAACGCCAAGGTGGACACCGCCCGCACCCAGTGCGACTTCTTCGAGAAGCAGTGCATGGCCTACTACGCGCGGAACAACCAACTGCCGAACACCCTGATCGATCTCGTCGCGCCGCAAGACGGGAGCAAGCCGGTGGTGGACGGGGGCATGTCCGCGCTTACCGACCCGTGGGGCGGTCAGTACCAACTCGAGAACTCCGGGAACACCAACCAAAACACCGGCCGGCCGGATTTCCATGTGCATTGCACCCAGGGGGGGCCGCAGGGAGGGGGACAACAGATTTTCAGCACCACCCGCATGAGGCAGATGAATCAACAGCAGTGACGACGCCCGCCACCCGCACCGCCCTTGGGGGTATCTCCCATGACCCGCCGTCATCCTCACCGCCGCCGAGCCGGCTACACGCTGCTCGAAATGCTCGTCGTCCTGGCGCTGCTGATCCTCATCGGCAGCATCTTGTTGCCCACCATCACCGGGTTGGCCGGCAACACGCGGATGCTGGGCGCGGCGGACGCGGTGAAGGCGCGGCTGATGGAAGCCCGCCTGAGCGCGATGGACCAGGGCCGACCGTACCAGTTCAGCATCTCCGAGGACGGCACGAAGATGCGCGTCTCCCCGGACGAGGCGGTCGAGGGCGAAGTGACGGCCGACGGCCAGCCCCTCCCCGGCATCACCATCAACGAAGACATGCCGGCCGAGGTGTTCATCAAGCAGGTGCAAACCGGCGACGTGCCGGTCGGCGGCACCGCCGACGGGTACCTGATCCTCGCCACCTTCCAGCCCGACGGCACCTGCGCCGCCGACTCCCCGGACATCCACGTTCAGGAGAACGGGGCGACAGGCGTCATCGTCCGGGTGCGCGGCCTGACCGGGGCCGTCTCGCTGAACAAACCGACCGCCGGGGAGATGCCGTGAGAATACCCGCTCGCTCGCCCGCCCGCCGATCCGGGATGTCGCTGCTGGAAGTGCTGGTGGCGCTGGCCATCTTCATCATGGCGCTGGCCGCCCTCGGCCAGCTCGTTCAGTTGGGGTTGGAACAGGCGGTCGAGGCCGACCGGCAGACGGTGGCCGTCCGCCTGGCCCAGTCGCAACTGGCCGAGATCGAAGCCGGGTCCGTCGGCATCGACGGCGGCTCCGGCGACTTCACCGAGCAGGAGTTGAAGCCCGACGGCGGTGCCCTGTGGCGCTGGGAAGCCCTGAGCGTGCCGACCAACAGCGCGAACCTGTACGACGTGACCGTCACCATCACGCTGACCACCGGCGACCCGTTCAGCCTGAGCCTGAGCCAGTTGATTTACGACCCGACGTACTTGAGCGGCGCGGCCCCGGCCCCCGCCCCGGTGGACCCGAACGCGACCCCGATGGGGAACAGCCCGTGACCCAGCACCGACCCTCCCGCCGCCGGTCGGGGTTCACCCTGATCGAGTTGCTCGTCGCCAGCGCCATCGCCACGCTCCTGATGCTGTCGCTGTACTCGGCGTTCGACCTGACCATTACGCAGACGGAGGTCGGCCGCGAGCGGGTGGCGCACACCGACTTGGCCCGGTCGCTCATCAGCCGCATGTCCGGCGACCTGTCCGGGTCGCTCGGCTTGTTGCCGCCGCTGTCCGGGCAAAAGCCCGAATCCGGGTCGTCGTCGGGTGACACCGGGATGACCGACCCGGCGGCGACGGACGAGACGACGGTCGCCGCGTTGCTCCCCTTCCAGGCCGGCGTGATCGGCGACGAGCAGTCGGTCACGCTGTTCGTGTCGAAGGTGCCCCGCGCGTTGCTCGAGCGCTCGGCGGCGGGCGGGGAGGCGGACACGGCGGCCGTGCTGCCGCCGGACCTGAAGCGGGTGACGTACTACCTGGCGTCCGACGGGAGCGGCCTGTGCCGGCAGGAAAAGCCGTGGATCACGGCGACCGGCACCGGCGACGGGACGGCCCTCGACACCACCAACGAGCAGGCCGAGTTGCTCGCCCCGGAGGTGAAGGCGGTCAGCTTCGAGTACCTGAACGGCACCGGCTGGGATTCCAGTTGGGACGGCTCCGGCACCGCGCTCGACGACAGCGCCATGCTTGGTCCGCCCCGCGCCATCCGCGTCACGTTCACGTTCGAACTGCTGGACGACCGCGGGCAGGCCGCCGAGAAGAAAGTGATCCACGTCTTCCCCGTCCGGGCGGCGATCGGCAACGCCGTCGTCGGCACCGGGGAATAAGGGAGTGAGGCCGAATGCGGATGACCAATCGCGGTCGCCGTCGGAACACCTCTCCCCGCTGGGGAGAGGTCGGTTGCGGAGCAACCGGGAGAGGGGTTTTGCCCGCATCGTTAAGAGTGAAGACCCCTCACCCGGCAACTGCGTTGCCGACCTCTCCCCGACGGGGAGAGGCGGGAAGATTCCGCCGCCAACGTCACCAAAACAGGGATTCCGGCATGAGACTCCCAGTCAACTTGAAGTCGGGCCGCCCCGCCCAGCGCAAGGGCTACGTCCTGTTCGCCGTGCTGCTGGTGACGGTGGTGCTGTCCCTGACGGCGTACCGGTTCACCGACAGCATGGTGACGGAGAACACCGTCGCCGCCCGCAGCGCCGAACAGGTGCAGGCGAAGTTGGCCGCCGTCTCCGGGGTGTACTACGCCGCCGGGCTGCTGGCCGATTCGAGTGCGATGGCCGGGTTGGGGTTCGACGTGTCCGACAACCCCACCCTGTTTTCCGGGCAGCCGGTCGGCACGCGCGGCCGCTTCAACCTCATCAACGTGTCCGAAGCGCTGGACGGGGCCGGCACCGGCGAAGCCCGTTACCCGCTCCGCTACGGCATCGTCGACGAGGGCGGGAAAATCAACGTCAACGCGCTGATTCAGGCCGACCCGACCGGGAACGTGCTCTTTACGGCGCTCATGACGCTGCCGCTGCCGCCGAACTACCCGCACACGCTGGAACAAGTGGCGGACAGCATCGTCGATTGGGTGGACGCCGACAGCACCACCCGCCCGAACGGGGCGGAGGCCGATTACTACGCCGGCATGGGCACCCCGTATCAGTGCAAGAACGGCCCGCTCAACTCCATCGACGAACTGCTGCTGGTGCAGGGCGTGACTTCGCAACTGCTGTTCGGCAACGACCGCAACCGCAACGGCAAGCTGGACGCCGGCGAGGACGACAGTGCCGACTTCAGCCGCGGTTGGAGCGAGTACCTGACCTGCTACGGCCGCGAGATCAACGTCGATTCGGAGGGCAACCCGCGGATCAACCTGAACGGCACCGACCTGGCCGCGCTCTCCGAGCAGTTGACCGGACTCGTCGGCCAAGAGTTGTCCGACTACATCCTGTATTACCGCATCAGCGGTTCGTCCACGGCGTACACGCCGGAACTCGCGTCGGGCAAGGTGGCGGCGCCCGTCAGCCAACTGCGCGAACTGGTGCAATCGGCCATCGACTCCGCCAAGCCGCCCGCTCGGAAGGTGGCGTCCGTCATCACCGTGTGGAATACTCAGATCAACTTGCCGCGCCCGCCGGCGGTGCCGCCCCCCGGCGGGCGCGCCCCGCCGATGCAACCGCCGCAGCCGGTCGTCGCCTGCCCGATCAACGACCCGGCCAAACTGAAAGAGGTGCTGGTCACGCTGCTGGACAAATGCACGACCAGCGACGGGGCCGAGATCACCCCCCGGATCAACGTGAACACCGCCTCGCTGTCCGTGCTGACCGCCCTCCCCGGCCTCACCCCGGCGGACGTGACCGCCATCGTGAGCGGCCGGGCCGGGCAGTCGATGGTCGACCCGGCGGTCAGCACCGGGGCGTGGCTCCTAACGGTGGCGGAGATGCCGCCGGACAAGTTCAAGCTGTTGGAGCCGTACATCTCCGGCCGGTCGTGGACGTACCGCGTGCAGTCGGTCGGGAGTACCGGCCCCGCCGGCACGCGCGGCCGGGTGTCGCGGGTGGAGGCGGTCATCGACGTGGGCACCCGCACCACCGACGGCAACTTCACCGGCCTGCCGCGGATCGTCTACTTCCGCGACCTGTCCGACCTCGGCCGCGGGTTCGCCGAGTTGCCGTGACCGGCCTCGCCCTCCCAAAAACTGGACTCGTTTCACCACCCGACGTACCCCACGCAGGTGACGAATGCCTCGCTTCTTGGCCATTGACCCCGACCCGGCCGGCCCGCTGATCGCCACGGCGACGGTCGGCCGGAGCGGGATCAAACTGGAACGGGTGCTGGCGTGGCCGGACGGCGACCCGCCGCCCTCTTCCCCCGCCGCCCTCGGCGCGAAGTTGAAGGAACTGCTCCGCGAACACCGCGTCGCGGCCGCCCCGGTCCTCGTCTGCCTGCCCCGCGATAAAGTCGTGCTGAAGGACGTGCGGCACCCGAAGGCCCCGCCGCAGCAGGAGCCGCTCGTCGTCCGCTTCCAGGCGAAGAAGGAACTGGCGGCGGCCGAAAACGACGTGCTGATGGACTACCTGCCGATCCCCGCGCCGACCGGGGCGGACGACTGCCGGGCGACGGTGGTGTTCGTGAACAAGCAGGTGTACGCCGACCTGCAAGTGATGTGCGAGGCGGCCGGGCTGAAGTTGGCCGCCGTCACCCCACGGCCGTTCGCCGTCGCCGCCGCGTACCGGCGGGCCGTGGCCACGGCCGCCGCCCACCCGCCGGACGACCCGGCCGCGCCGGTGGCGGTGCTGTCCCTGACCGACCGGGGCGGGGAGTTCACCGTCGTCCACGGGAAGCAGGTGCCGTTCACCCGCATCGTGACCGCCGCCGCCGTCTCCAGCGAGACCGCGCTGGTCGGCGAGTTGAAGCGGAGCCTGGCCATGTACTCCACCCAGTACCCCGGCGACGGCGTGCAGGCGGTGTACCTGACGGAAGGGTCGGTGGCCGGGCGGAGTTGGTCCGGCCGGCTCCAGACGGCCCTGCCGATCCCCGTCTACCCGTTCGACCCGACCGCCGGGGCGGCCGCCGCCGACGACCTGCCGGAAGCCGTCCGCGGGCGGTCCGTCGGGGCCGTCGGCCTGCTCGCCGCGAAGGGCGAGTCGGACAAGCTGCCCATCAACTTCGTCACCCCCCGCGCGCCCAAGGCCGAGCCGAGCAAGGCCCGCACCGGCCTCTTCCTGGGCGTCCTCGCGCTGGTGCTACTGGTGGCCGTCGGCGGCGGGTACGGGTTTCTGGTGAAGCAGAAGAAGAACCGGGAGATCACCCGCCTGCAGGGCGAGTTGGCGGACCTGAACCAGGAGATCGCCACCGCCTCCTACGACAAGAAGCGGTTGGCCGCGCTGGACGGGTTCATGCGGCGGAACGTCCCGCCCGTGGACCTGCTGTACGACATCACCGCCGAACTGCCGTCCATCGACCCGAAGCGGATGCAGGTGGTGGAGTTCAGCGTGAAGCCGCACAAGAGCGCCCCGCCGCCCCGCGCCGGTGTTCGCGGCCCGCTCCCGAAAGGGCCGACGCCCCGGCCGGGCACCGCCGCCAAGCCGGACGAGAAAGTCGTCGCCGACCTGACCCTCATCGTTCTGGCGAAGGACTCGCTGGAGGTGGACAAGTTCAAGGACGCCCTCAAGCGGGAGAAGCACTTCGGCGCGATCAAGTCGGTCATGCGGGGGTCCGTCACCGGGGCCGGAGACCGCTCGCAGTACGACATCAGCATCGAAGTGCTGCCGTGGGCGTCCGAGCAGTTCACCCGGAAGCTGGTGGCCGCCTTCCCGGTGAAGCCGAAAGCGCCCCCCGGCGGCGAGCCGGGCGAGCCGGGCGACCCGGACCCGCCGCCGTTCGACCCGTTCAACCCGCCAGTGAATCCCCCGTTCGATCCGTTCAACCCCGAAGGGAACACCCCATGACCGCCCGCGAACGGACCATGATTTACGTCCTCGGCGTCCTGGCCCTCGGCGGCATCGGGTACGTCGCGTACACCATGTTGATCCGCCCCATCCGCGAACAGTCCGCGACCGTCCGGGGGTTGGCCGGCGACCTCGACGACCGCCAGTTCCAGCTCGACGTGGACCGCAAGCAGAACGAAAAGCTCAAGACCCTGGTGCCGCTCACCCTGCCGGCCAACCGCGAGTTGGCCGAGGGCGAGTACGAGACCCTGCTCGGCCGGCTGTTCCGCGAGAGCAAGATCAGCGGGGCGAAGTACGTCAAGCAGACGCAATCCGAGACCGACCCGGAGCCGGAATTGGTGCCCGGCACCCCCGGCAAACCGGGCAAGAAGGCGTACCAGAAGGTGAACTACAGCATCAACTTCGAGAAAGTCACCCTGGCGAAGTTGTCCGACTTCCTGGAGCGGTATTACCGGGTGCCGCTGATGCACCAGATCGTGAAGTGTACCATCAAGCACTCGGTCAGTTCGTCCGCCCCGCCGTTCAAGTCGCCGACCGGGGACGACCGCAACGACCTGTCGGTCAGCCTCGTCACGGAAGTGGTGATGTTGGACGGCGCGCCGGAGCGGAACACGCTGTTCGCCGTCCCGGACGCGTTCGGCGCGGCGCTCGGCGGGGTGGGCCTGAACGCCCTCCGCAACGACACCGAGAAGGCCCGCTACCTGACCCCCACCCCGAACCCGGCCACCTACCCGCTGGCCGCCGCGAAGCGGGACTACGAGTTGCTCGCCGCCCGCGACCCGTTCCACGGCCCGCTGCCGGAGTACGAGCCGTGGAAGGCCCCGCCGCCCCCCCCGCCGACCCCCGCACCGCCGAAGCCGTATGACTCGTCCCCGCAGGTGTACTTCACGTCCATCGTGCGGACGGTCGAAGGCGGCACCCGCCGGGCGCAACTGGAGTTCAAGGACCGCATCTACGACCTGGTCTACTCGATCGAGATGGAGCAGTTCGGCGAACTGTTCGAGATGAAGGTGCAGCGGCTGTCCAAGCAAGTGAGGACCGACCCGAAGACCAACGAAACGTCCGTCGAATTTAAAGTCGAGCGGGGGCACCCGCGCGGCTCGAAGATGGTCCTGTCCGACCGGGCGGACGCGGTCATCCGCACGTTCCAAGTGTACGGGCTGATCGACAACGCGCTGATCCTGGGCGAGTCGGAAGCGGTTGTCCCGCCGAAAGCCGCGAAGGCGAAAGTCGTCAAAGGGGCGAAAGGGGCGGAGCCGGCCCCGCTCGCCCGCGAGGACCTGAAGATGGCGGCCGGCGGCGGGCTGTTCGCGCTCAAGCCGGTCAAGGAGAAGGTGTATCGGTGGGAGTTCGGGCAATCGCTGGGGGGGCTGAAGCCGCTGTCGTCCAAGGATGCTAAGGCCGCCGTCGAACTGGCCAAGGCCGGCCTGGGCGACAAGGAATCGCCGCCCCTTCCGCCGACGCCCGTCACCCCGACCCTTGAGGTGGCCCCGTTCCCGCATGTGCCGCTGAATTGATGCGGGAAGCGTGCGTGATTTCTCGCACTTGTGGCGAAGACACGGAGCCGTGTCTTCGCCACAACGATCAATCGCCCATGTCAATCTTTCGATTCTGCTTCCCGCCGCTCGTGACTTCAAAGTTGAACGTGTTCGGTCCCGATTTGACGGCCGCGGTCAGTTTCGATTTGGAGTTGAACTCGGCCGCCACCCGCACGGGCGGGCCGTCGTCTTCCCCCTTCTCGCCGCCGGAAACGTGGACCGTGTACTCGCCGGCCGGTGCGCCCGTCTTCTCGCCCGGATAGTGCAACTGGTAACTGCCGTCGGCTTGCGTGTACCCGATGGCCGTGGTCCCGATGGCGGGGTCCACGGGTTCGAAGCGGACCTCCAACCCTTTCACCGGTTCGCCGTTCAACGTCACCGTTCCCGTGACTTCATTCAGATCACCGCTGCAGCCGACGGCCAACACCGCGAGTGTGGCCAGGGCCGTGCGCGAGGCCCGACGAATGACGACTTTCATGGATGGAAACCCGTGAGAGAGGGCGGGCGAAGGGGCTGGCGCGAACCGTTCGCGCCCGCTTGCGGACGGGCGGGGCTGCTTACGGCAGTTGGAAGACCCGCCCGTCGGCCCGCAGGCTCATCGGGTACAGGACGGCCGAGGCGTTCGTGCTGTCGCGCAGGAACCGCACCGACCCGTCCGCCAGACCGACCATGACCCCGCCCGTGTGCTCGCTCGACCAGCCCTTGCCCGTGTTCTGCGGGGCCCCGGCCGCCGCGTAGTTGAAGTTCATCCGGAACCCGGCCCGGAACAAGGCCCGCAGCGTGCCCGTGTTGCCGAACGAGTTGTTCCGGCCGACGCCGACCCAGGTGGCGGCGTGGTCGTCGCGGAACCGTCGCTCGGAGACCATGATCGTGTTGGTCGTCCCGTCCGTGCAGTCCAGCAGCCGCACCGAACTGTTGCCGTACAAGACGCCGCCGGAGTCCCGTGCCATGATCGGGTAGGGCGTACTCCACCCGGCACAGCCGACGTAGTTCGACAGGGCGACGCGGAACCTGTTGCTGCTGCCGAACGGCAGACTCGTCGCCAGGTCCGGACCGGTGTCGGACGGGCACCGGAAAACGGAGAACTTGGTCTGCAACAGTTGCCGATCCGTCGCCGTCGCGCCGCTGCGATACCGGTTGTACAGCGGGACGTTGATCGGGTTGAGCTGCCGGTAGAAGTTGTCCTGCTCGAGGTACGGCATCACGGCGACCGCCCAGCCGTAGTTCGTCCGACCGTTCCCGCCCCGGTAGAGGTAGCCGGACGGGAGCGCCCCCAGGGAGTCGTGGTGGGAGTGCATGGCCAACCCGATCTGCTTCAGGTTGTTACTGCACTTCATGCGGGCGGCGGCCTCGCGGACCTTCTGCACGGCCGGCAGCAGCAGGCCGATGAGGATGGCGATGATAGCGATGACCACCAACAGTTC
>Ga0105048_10018676_pt1 | contig 10649 bp, 8 predicted proteins | sample MAT05_FD_78382 | JGI IMG/M metagenome (GOLD analysis project Ga0105048, IMG submission 78382) | Freshwater microbial communities from Lake Fryxell liftoff mats and glacier meltwater in Antarctica - MAT-05 | ecosystem: Environmental > Aquatic > Freshwater > Ice > Liftoff microbial mat | place...
CTTAAGGAATTGACTCAGCGTCAGGTGCAATCGGCTGCGCGAGCGGCGCACCAGGCTGGCGACCTCCGACGGTGAGAGCCGGTGCTGATCAGCGAGCAGCTGCTCGGTCGAGTCGAGAATCTGCTTCCGCACCTGGTCGACGCGACGGGCGATGGTCGACCGGGGCGTTTGAAACATGCGCGAGAGCTGCTCCATGGTCAGACCGTCGACGTAGTGGAGCCGCAAGAGCGAGCGCTCGCTGGGCTCGAGTCGCTCGACTGCTTTCGAGAAGGCGTCGCGAAAGACCTGCTGCGTCTGCGCGTTGACGTAGGCGAGCTCGGGGTCGAGCACCACCATCGGCGAGGCTTCGTCGGTCGGCAGCTCCGGTGGGGCGCGACTTCGCAGCAGGTTGAGCGCGGTGCGCACCGCGGTGATTCGCAGCCACCCACCGAGCGCTCCGGTGCCCGAATACTCGGCGATCTTCGCGGGGCCGGGCTCGCCGATCATCACCAGTTGGCGCAGGCGCTGCTTCACTTCTGAAACCAGATCTCGATCGACCGTGACGCGCACCAGGTAGAGCCCGACCTGCGAGATGAGCTGTTGCTCGAAGGCCTCGAACGCCGCTCGCTCACCGGCGACCATCGCGCACGCGAGCCACAGATCTTCAGCGTGCACCGTCTCCAGAAAACGCACCGGGTCGCTCGAAACACGCCCGGCGAGGTGCAGCACGAACGCCGATGGCGAGAGCTCGAGCGTCGGCCAGGCCTTCTGCCCCCGCTCGCACAGCGAAGAGAGGAGCGGCTCGAGCCCGGGCAGCGACGAAGCGCTGAGGCCGGCGCGCTCGCAAAAGACCGTGCTCAAAGCGACGCTAGGGGCCATCGGCATAGTCTATACGAGCAGGTGCGATGAACTGCCCCTCCGAAGATCGGCTTCAGGCCTTCGTGGATGGGCACCTCTCGCCGGCGGAGATCAACCTGATCAGCCCGCACCTCGACGAATGCCCATCGTGTCGCGCGGTGATCGTCGGCGCGTTGCCCGTGCGAGAAGGGGCGAAGGGCGATCTGCTCGGGCGATACCTGCTGCGACGGCCGATCGGCTCTGGCGGCATGGGGGTGGTCTACGAGGCCTTCGACCCCGAGCTGAATCGAAGCGTGGCGCTCAAGCTGTTGCACGCGGAGCTCGGCGGCGCGCAGTCGCTCCAGGCGCGGTTGATTCAAGAGGCGCAGTCGTTGGCCAAGCTCTCGCACCCGCATGTGGTGTCGGTCTACGACATCGGCCGAGCCGACGATCGCGTCTTCATCGTGATGGATCTGGTCGACGGCGATTCGGTTCGTGGCTGGCTGCGAACGGCGCACACGCTCGACGAAATTCTCGATGTCTTCGCTCAAGCCGCCGAGGGCCTGGTCGCGGCGCATTCGGTTGACTTGGTTCACCGCGACTTCAAACCGGAGAACGTGCTGATCGCGCGCGACGGGCGGGTGATGGTCAGCGACTTCGGGCTCGCGTTCTCTGGCACGCAGCGCCCCGAGGCGATCTCCGAGGGTTCTCCGCGGTACATGGCGCCAGAGCAGCAGTCGGGAGCACAGGTCGACGCACGCTCTGATCAATTCAGTTTCTGTGTGTCGCTGGGCGAAGCGCTCGGCCCAGCGCGTTCACCGCGGTGGCTGATGAAAGTGGTCGAGCGGGGCCAGCACATCGACCCCGCGCGCCGCTACCCCTCGATGCGAGCGCTGCTCGATGCGCTGCTGCGAGGGCGACGGCTGCAACGACGCAAGCGAGTCGCGGTGATCGCGAGCGGCGCGTTGGCGGTCGGGCTGGCTCTGTTGGCGTGGGAAGCCAAGCGCAGATTCGACATTCGCCAGGAGTGCGCCGCGAATGCCAGCCGCATCGACGCCGAGTGGAATTCAAAGGCGAGCTCGACGCTCGAGTCGGCGTTCAATGCGACGTCGAGTCCGCTCTCGAACGGCGCGTGGCGCCTCACCTCCAGCGGCCTCGAGCGGTATGTCAATGAGTGGCGCGACACCAGCACCCGGGTGTGTGAGGCCAACCTGCTCGTCGGGCAGCGAAGCGAAGCCGCGGCGAGCTGTCTCGACGATCGGCTGCAGCTCGTTCACTCGGTGATCTCAGGGATGCACCACATCGATGCCCCGATGCTCGAGCGCGTGCCTGCGATTCTGCAGACGCTCACGCCGGTCGCGCTGTGCGAAGACGCTCGAGCGCTCGCGCAGACGCCGCCGTTGCCCGAGGCCGCCAGGCGCAACGAGGTTCAACGAGCGCAAGCGGTCATCGCAGACGCGGCGGTCGCGGTGAATGCGGGGCGCTATGCCGCCGGGCTGGTGCTCGCCCAACGTGCGGTCGAAGCGGCGCGCGAGACCCGGTATCTGCCGGTGCTCGCGCAAACGCAGCTCTGGGCCGGCATCGCGCATGGCCGGCTCGGTTCATTCCCCGAGGCTCGGGCCGCGCTCGAAGAGGCAGCGTCTGCCGCCTCGGCCAGTCACGCCGAGCCAATCGCAGTGCGGGCTTGGGTGCAGCTGATGCATTTCGTGGGTTTCGACGGCAAGCGCCTCGAAGAAGGCTTGCGTTACAACGACTACGCGCACGCGGCGCTGACCACGATGTACGCCGCCGCCGAACTCGAGGCCGAGCGACTGTCGTGGCTGAGCGCGTTGCTGGTCGAGCAGAAGCAATTCGCTCGAGCGCACCAGGCCTCCGAAGAGCAGCTGGCCGTCGTCGAGACCCGGCTGGGCACCGAGCACCACCTCTACGCAGCGGCGCTCGACGGGCTGGCGGGCGTGCTCGCCGGCCAGGGTCGAAATCGCGACGCGTTGCCGGTGCAAGGGCAAGCGTGCGCGGTGTTGGAGCGAAAGCTCGGCTCGCCTCACCCTCAGCTCGCGCTGTGCCTGAGCAACCTGGCCGCGGTGCATGCCAACCTCGGTGCGCACGAAGAGTCGTTGGCGCTGAAGACCCGGGCACTGGAGATGTTCGATGTCTTGCCCGGTCACCCGGGTCACGTCGCGATGACCCATCGAAATCTAGCGCGGTCGCTGCTCGAGCTGGGTCGCCTTGACGAAGCCAAGCGGCACATCGAACTGGCCGCGGCGCTGGGGAAGAGCGTTTCCGATTCGCTGGCCGTGTTGCGATTGCAAGGCGATCTGGCACGGCTGAAGGGAGATCAGCCAACGGCGCTCACGGCGTACCGGGCGGCCGTCACCCAATCGGCCCAGCTCAGCCCGGCGAGTCGAGTCGAGCCGCTGCTGGCCCTCGGGTCGGCGTGCCTGACGATGGGGCTGATCGGCGAGGCGAAACAAAACGCGGGTGAGGCCGGCGAGCTGGCCCTCGCGGTGTACGGCGAAGACTCGTTTCGACTTGCAGAGCCGATGCGGCTTCGGGCTGAGGTGTTGCTGGCAGAGAAGAACCCGACTGAGGCGGTGGCTCTGGCCCAGCGAGCCGTCGGGCTGCTCGAGCAGGCTCAGGTCGACCCGAGCTTGACGGCCCGCGCGCAGGCGACCCTGGCCAAGACGAGATGACGATTTCTTTCACCTCGTCTCCGGGTACCGGGTCTTCCGGGCATGCTGCTTCGAGGGGTGCGCAAGACATCGGCGGTGGGTCAGTGCCGGGCGCGCTGCCCTCTGTGTGAACGGGTGCTGCCTCACCACGTGGTGCGTGACCTTCTGGTCGCACGGCTGGCGCGGTTCTCGCTGTTCACCCTGAACACCCGGCACGCCCTGATCTGCGCGCGCTGCCATACCCGCACCCGCTTCACCCGACCTGCCCGCACCCTGGCGGTGCTCGCTCCGCTGGTGCTGCTGCTGGCTGCCCTCGCGTAAAGAAGCGTTGGCCCGGGTGGAAACGCAGGCCTCGGTACCGACGGGGCGTTAGCATCGCCGAATGATGTTGTTTCGGGTGCTTGCCTCCCTCATCTCGCTGAGCCTGTTGGGCCTCATTTGCACCTACGTCTACCGACGCCTGGTGCGCGACGTGACGACCCGGCGCGGGGTTCGAATCGCCGGCGCCATTGCCCTCGTCTCGCCGTTTCTCGCGTTGCCAGCGATTCGCCTGGGGTTCGCCGGCGGGGCCACGCCGCCGGGTCTGGCGCTGTTCGCCCTGAGTCTGCTCGGGCTGGTGCTGTTCTCGCTGATGAGCCTGGTGGCCATCGACCTGGTGCGGTGGGCCGCCTCCAAACGCCGGCCTGCCGTGGCGCCGGTCGAGCAAGCGCCGAGCCCTGAGCGGCGGTTGTTCTTGTCGCGCGCGGTGGCCGCCGGTGCGCTCACCGTCGGTGGAGGGACGTCGGTGTATGGCCTCTATCGCGCGATGACCCCGCCCGAGGTGACGGAGGTGCCGGTGAAGCTGCCGGGGCTGCCAAAGGCGCTCGACGGGTTCACCATCGTGCAGCTCTCCGACATTCACGTCGGCGCGGTCATTCAGGAGCAGTTTCTCGACATGCTGGTCTCGGTTGCCAACGGCATTCGGCCCGACCTGATCGCCATCACCGGAGACCTGGTCGATGGCACGCCAGGCCAGCTCGGCCGCTACGTGGCGCGGTTTCGAAACCTCCGCGCGCATCGAGGCGTCTACTTCTGCAGTGGCAATCACGACTACTACTCGGGCTGGGAGGCTTGGGCCGCGGCGTTGCCGGGCATCGGCTTCTCGCTGCTGCGCAACCGCCGCGTGGTGATCGGTGATGGCGGCGGCTCGTTCGACTTGCTGGGCGTCGAAGACCTCGGTGCGCGTTGGGGTGTGGGCGAGTACGACCTAGAGAAGGCGACCGCGGGCCGCGACCCCGACCGCGCCTCGGTGCTGATGGCCCACCAGCCTTCGAACCTGGAGCAGGTCTCGGCGAAGAACATCGGTCTCCAGCTGAGCGGGCATACCCACGGGGGGCAGATCTTCCCCGCTACGGTGATCGGGTCGATGATCTGGGGCGAGCGGAATACCGGCCTCTCGAAGCACGACAACACCTGGCAGTTCACCAGCCGGGGCTGCGGCTTCGTCGGCGTGCCGATGCGGGTCGGAGCGCCACCCGAAGTGGTGAAGATCGTGCTGACTACTTGAGCGTGCCTTCGAGCTTGCGGCTGATCACGCAGCCCACGATGCCCAAACCGTTGGCCGATTCAGCCTTCACGCTGGCCTCGAGCTTCGGGCAGTCGGCCTCGCTGCCGGTCAGCGAGAGCACGGTGTTGATCTCCAGGGTCATCGAGGTGCCCTTGTCGACCATCGTCCACGTCTCGTTCTGCCGCAGCTGACAGGTGCTGTTCTGCACCGCGTCGGTTCGCTCGGAGGCGAAGGTCAGCTCACTGCCGGCGATGTCGAAGATGATGTTGCTGGTCGAGTCGGTGCAGGTGCTCACGTCGAGCTGCGGGCAGGTCTGAGAGACGGCCTTCTTACCGGTCGCGTCGACGCGGTAGATGAGAAAGCTGTTCGCAGCCACGGTGATCGGGCTGACGCCCCCGCGCAGTGACATCGAATCGCCGCAGCTCCCCCACTCGAGCGTCGAGGTGGTGACCTGCCAGAAGTAGGTCGCGTTGGCCTCGGGGATCTTGCTCCGAGGGCAGGCGGTCAGACCGAGGGAGACGGCGAGCATGATCAGGGTTCGACGCACGCGGGCGACCATAGTGCGCGACTGAAGAATTTCGAAAGGGCGAGGTTTTCGCGGGGGCTCCCCGTTGGGAGTACGGTCTTGCCCATGACGACCGCCCCTGCACGCTCTGGCGTGAGCAGCCGTAGCCGTGGCCCTGAGACGTTCGAAACCGGGCTCCACGCCGACGCCGACTTCGGGGCGATTGACGTCGGGCTGGCGGTCGATGGCGGCACCTTCGGAGTGGTGATCGACGCTCCGGTGGTCGGGCAGCTGCGGGTGGCCTTCGAGGTGGCCGCCGATGGCATCACCCGACTCTCGTCGCTCGCGCGGCGCAACGCCGAGGGGCTCGAGATGCAGGTGGTGGTGGTCGACGAGACCAAGACCCGTGCGCTCGAGGCCGAGCTCGCCAGCCTCCGCCAGAGCTACCAGGCCATGCAGAGCCACTCGAGCGATGCCCACCAACAGCTGGGAGCCGACCGTGACGAGGCGCTCGCACGCATCGCCTCGCTGACGGCTGAACTCGAGCAGGAGCGCAGCACCCTCGCTGAGGCGCGGTCTCAGGCAGAGGAGGCGCTGAACCTCGCCAAGAGCGAGGCTGAAGCAGAGCGCGCGCGAGTCATCGGCGAGACCGAGGCCAGGGCCCTCGAATTGAAGGCCGAGAGCGAGCGTCTGAGCTCCGAAGCCGCCACCACCGCCGAGCTCGCCAAGACCGACGCAGAAGCCGAGCTGACCCGGGTGACCGAGGCCGCCGCAGTCGAGGCACGCCGGTTGGAGGGCGAGCTCGAGGCCGCGCGTACCGAGACTCGAACCGAGCAAGAGGCCGGTCAGACGCTGCTTGGTGAGCGCGACCAGGCCCGGGCCGACCTCGAGCGGCTCCGGGGCGAGCTCGATGCGGGTTCGGCGAGCTCGCTGGCGGAGCTGAGCGAGGCCCGTGCCGCACGTGAAGCCAGCGAGGCCGAGCGCGCGGGTCTGCAGACTGAGCTCGCGGAGAGCACCGCCGCGCTCGAGGCCGGTCAACGGGCGCTCACCGACGCCCAGGGCGATATCGAGCGATTGACCGGAGAGCTGGCTTCAGCCCGAGCGGCTCAAGAAAGTGACCTAGGGCAGATCTCCAGAGAGCTCGAGGTAACGAAGGCTGCCCTCGGCGAGGCACGCACCGCGCACCTGAGCGAGGTTGATCAGCGCAGCGCCGAAGTGATTGAGGCCCGGTCGACTCGCGAGCGGCTGGAGCGCGAGCTGGACGATGCGCGCGCTCTGCTCGACGGCGACCGCTCCTCGGCCGAGCAATCGCGCCTGGCGATGCGCGACGTGTTGGTCGAGAAGGAGCAGGCCCTCTCGGCCACCGCGGCCGAGCGTTATCGCCTGGTCGAGGCGCACGCCGAAGAGTTGGCCGCCGCTCAGGCCCGAGAAGACGAAGCGAGAGCCTCGCTCAGCGCCGCTGAAGCTGACCGTGGTCAGCTCACCAACGAGCTCACCGAGCTCAGGGCCGCTTGGGAGCAACGCGAGGTCTCGCTCGGAGCAGAGCTCGCCGCCTCTCAGGCCCACCTCGAGGCCCGCGAGGAGGCGTTTGCCCGAGCGGTCGAACAACGCGATGGCGCGGCTCAGGAGCGCGACATGCTTCGCGAGCAGCTCGAACAGCTCAACGCTCAGCTCCAGTCGTTTCAGGTCGCGCTCGAGGCACAGCGCCAGGCGGCCGCCGATGCACAGCGCGTAGCGACTCAGCACCAGACTCAGGCTGCGACGCTGGTGCTCGAGCGTGATGAGGCACGCAACGTCGCGCGCGGGCTGCATCAACGCATCGCCGGTGGGGCTGGCGTCGAGGCGATCAAAGCCGAGCTGGCCGCACTTCGCGGCGCGCTCGATGCCGAGCGGCAGAACATGACCGGAGTGGCCTCGGAGCGAGACCGCGCGATGCTGCAAGTCGAAGCGCTGGGCCGCCAGCTCGATCAAGAGCGCAGCGCGCGCGCCAAGGCCGTGCAGGAGCGCGACCAGTACCGTGATCGATTCAAGGTCTTGACCACCAGCCAGGGCGGGTCGGGAGAGATGCCACGCCCGACCATCACCTCGGAAGAGACCAAGGCCTACTCGGCGCAGCGCACCACCACGGGCGAAATCGCCACCGACGGCCGCGGGCTGGAGTCACCCACCGACATCACGCTTCTGCCCATTGACGTCGACAAGAAGAAGGAGCCCTGAGGGTGAAGCTCGTTGCCTGGTCATGCTGTGTCATGGCGTCGGTGGCCTGGGGCGAGACCCCGACCACCTTCACCGGGTGGGAGGACGCGTATCAGTTCGATTGCAATGGCCCGTACGAGCACTTCTCGCCGCCCGAGGTCGTCGAGCACGAGGGGTTTCGGTTCGAGCACAGCGGAGCGACCGTCAAAGTGCGCCGCCTCACGCCCCGCGCTCGAGCAGGCAAACGGGCCAGGCTCGGAGTGCTCGCGGGCATCAAAGACCTCGAGCCAGAGACCCAGGCGCTGCTGACCCGATTTCTGGCCGACTTCGAGAAGGCCGACGTTGACGCGGTGATCATCGGAGGCGATACGGCGAGCGAGCCAGCCGATCTCGATCGCATTCTCGCCTTTCTGGTGGGCGCGACCCGGCGGCCAATGCTGGTCATCGCAGGCAACATGGAGCGAGCCGCCGCGCTCAATCACTCGATTCTGACGCTGCGTCGTCAGGGCCACACCCACTTGCTCAACCTGGACACCATTCGCCGCTACGACGGTGAGGGTGTCGATGTGGTCTCGCTGGCGGGCTACTTCGATCGCGCCTACCTGCATCTCGCTGGCGGCTGCATCTACAAAGACCGTGACCTCGACGCCGTCGAGCGCGCGGCAGCTTCGGCTGACGACGCGGTGGTGCTGCTCTCGCACGGGCCGCCTCGTCAACGAGGCCAGCAGGCGCTCGACTACGTGCCTGGCGCCGACAACGTGGGCGACAAACAACTGACCGAGGTCATCGCGCGAGCCAAGATTCCCTTCGGGGTGTTCGGGCACATTCTCGAGGCCGGCGGCTATGCGACCGACCTCACCGGCAAGCACCTGCCGGCGAAGACCCCGCACAGCGCGCTCTACCTCGACCAGGGCTCGGCCAACCCGCTGCTGTGGCGCATGAATGACGGGTCGACCGCCTACGGCCTGGCGGCGATTCTCACCGTCGACGGGAAGAAGGCGTCGTACGAAGTGCTGCGAGGCTCGAAACCGAAGGCGGCGGTGCCATGAAAACATTGATGCTCACCACATTGTTGGCGGCCTGCGGCACCGGCGCCACCACGCTCGACGCGGGGCCCGGCGGCACAGTCGATTCGGGTCGCGCGCTCGAGGCCTGGGAGCGTGACATTCTGCTCGCGCACAACTCGACGCGCGCCGCGGCGATGCCAGCGCCCTCCCCTGCCCTTGAGCCGTTCACCTGGAGCGCCACGGTCGCTTCGGCGGCTCAGACCTGGGCCAACCGCTGCGTGTTCGAGCACAACATGCAGAGTGGTTACGGAGAGAACCTCTTCGCCTCGACCGCGGTGAGCAACGCCGCCGCGGTCATCACATCGTGGGCCGACGAGGCCGCCGACTACACCTACGAGACCAACACCTGCACCAACGGCAAGGTGTGCGGGCACTACACGCAGGTGGTGTGGCGTGCGACCAGAGAGCTGGGGTGCGGCAAGGCCACCTGCACCGCGAACTCACCCTTCGGCGGTGGAGGCAGCTGGTACCTCTGGGTGTGCGACTACGCACCGCCCGGCAACTACCTCGGTCAGAAGCCCTACTGATGAACTTCAGAGAGAAGTACGGAGCCTGGGCGTTGGTGGCCGGTGCGTCAGAGGGCATGGGCGCGGAGTTCGCGCGGCAGCTGGCCCTGCGCGGCCTCAACCTGGTGCTGGTGGCTCGCCGGGGCGACGTGCTGAGCCGGGTGCGGGCCGACCTCGAGGCGCTGGGGGTCGAAGTGAAGACCGTCGCGGTTGACCTCGCTACGCCCGACGCGCTGACCACGGTCATTTCGGCGACGGCAGGGCTCGAAATCGGCCTGCTGGTCTACAACGCCGCCTTCTCTCAGGGCGGGCCCTTTCTCGAGCAGAAGCTGCAAGACAACCTCAAGACCATCGACGTGAACGTGCGCGGGCCGGTGTCGTTCGCCCACCACTTCGGCCACGCGATGGCGGCACGAAAGCGCGGTGGGGTGGTGCTGCTCTCGTCGCTGACCGCATTTCAGGGTTCGCCGTACCTGGCGACGTACGGGGCCACCAAAGCCTTCACCCTCGCCTTCGCCGAAGGCCTGTGGTTCGAGCTCCGCAGCTCCCGGGTCGATGTGCTCTCGGTGTGCGCCGGGGCCACGATGACTCCGAACTTTCTGCGCAGCGCTCCCAAGGGCGCCCCGGGCATGCTGCCCCCGCAAGCGGTTGTCACCAACGCGCTCGCTGCCCTGGGCCGCCGACCTGTGACCATCGCGGGCGTGCTCAACCGCGCGGTCTCACTGTTGATGCGCCGAGTGCTCACCCGCCGCCAGGCCATCGCGGTCATGGCCAGCGAGACCCGCAAACTCCAGCTCCCGAAGTGAGCGCAGGTAGCGCCGACGGGCGATGAACCACGGCAGGGCGAGGAGAGGCATCAGCGCGATGGCGGGCAGCCACATTGCCACTCCGAGGGCGACGGCGCCGAGCAACGCAACGCCGTCGACCACCGAGCCCTTTCTCACTTCGACGCCAAGGCCCTGTGCCTGGCGCACCTCACTCACCTCGAGAGAGAGCAACGGCTCGTAGGCCTGCGAGTAGAGGTTTTTCGAGTGACGGCCGCGCACGAACGCCGCCCAGACGCGCCGGGGCGATGAGACCAGGCCGGTCATCATGCCTCCCAGGTTGATGAACCACGCGGCCACGTACTTGCCGCAACCAGAGGCGACCTCCCAGGCTGAGATCTCGAACTCGCCGATGGTGTTGGCCCGATACCCGGTCAGCACGTGGTGCAGGTCGTGGTACGGCACCGCGATTCTGCGCGAGTCGGTGTTGGGGAACACCAGTGGAATCGGGCCCAGCTCGAACTTCACCCAGGCCTCCGAGTTCCCACCGTCCGCGGAGAAGTGGTTCTGCTCCAGGTAC
>Ga0105048_10018678_pt1 | contig 10648 bp, 5 predicted proteins | sample MAT05_FD_78382 | JGI IMG/M metagenome (GOLD analysis project Ga0105048, IMG submission 78382) | Freshwater microbial communities from Lake Fryxell liftoff mats and glacier meltwater in Antarctica - MAT-05 | ecosystem: Environmental > Aquatic > Freshwater > Ice > Liftoff microbial mat | place...
CAATTGACCTTTCCAGATTGCACGCGATGCCATGTGACGCCCCTTCCCCGATACCCGACCCGGCAAAACGCGGCGCAGGGGCCAGGGGTTCCCGGGCATTGCGCGGCGGACGTCTGGTTGCCATGAACGCGCCCCGGTCAGAACCTGCCCAACCCCGCACACCCGCCCCGCAAAGCCCGCGCCGACCAGGGACGGCGGGCGCAAGACCTCGGGAGGCACCTGCCACCCAATGGCAACCGCCAGACCGGCACATGACCGATCCGGCCTGGGGTCAAAACCCGTTCGCCCGGGCATGAGATCCGATCGAAATGTGTCGTGGAACATTCTGCCGGGCTGCCTGTTATTGCTTTCAGATAAGCAAAAGCGCAAGGAGCCGCCGTGAATACCCTCGTTCCGTTCTCAAAATCTGGTCGCGTCTCGGTTTCCCAGTCGGCCATGACGGCGCAGAAGGCGCTTTTGTGCTTTTCGCATTTGAGATGGGATTTCGTCTTTCAGCGTCCGCAGCACCTGCTGGGTCACGCCGCCGCTTTCTACCGCGTGTTCTACATCGAAGAGCCCGAATTCGCCGCCGCCGCGCCGCATTTTCGGATGCGGATCGCGGCGTCGGGCGTCACGGTGCTGACGCCCGTCTTTGACCATCACACCGACCACGCCCACGAAATGCGGGCGCTTGTGCAGGGCCTGCAGCGCAGCTTGGGCGGGATGCCGCAGGTTCACTGGTTCTACACGCCGATGGCGATGCGGTTCGCGCGCGGGCTGGACTGCGACCTGCGGGTCTATGACTGCATGGACGAATTGAGCGCGTTCCGCTTTGCCCCCCCCGATCTGGCCGACATGGAGCGGGACCTGCTGGCTTCTGCCAATCTGGTGTTCACCGGCGGTCAAAGCCTGTTCGCGGCCAAGCGCGATCGGCATTCCGACGTGCATCTGTTTCCCAGCAGCGTCGATGTGGCGCATTTCGGCCAAGCCCGCGACCCGCTGGCTGATCCGGCCGATCAGGCGGGCATCGCAAGGCCGCGCATCGGCTATTTCGGGGTGATCGACGAACGGATGGACCTCGGCCTGGTCGACCAGTCCGCCCGCGAGATGCCGGATGTCCAGTTCGTCATGCTTGGCCCCGTCGCCAAGATCGAACCGCAGGACCTGCCCCGCCATCCCAACATCCACTGGCTGGGCCGCAAGGAATATGCCGATCTGCCCGCCTACATCGCCAACTGGCAGGCCGCATGGATGCCGTTCGCGCTGAATGAATCGACGCGGTTCATCAGCCCGACCAAGACGCCCGAGTTTCTGGCGGCAGGCCGGCAGGTGACGTCGACGGCGGTAACCGACGTTGTGTCGCCCTATGGTGATCAGGGTCTGGTGCGCATCGCCGACGCCTCGACCATCACCCGAGCCCTGCGCGACAGCCTTTTGCCCGCCACGCCCGACTGGCATCGCGCAGTGGACCAGAAGCTGACCGCGATGTCCTGGGCCGATAGCTGGTCCCGGATGCAAACCCTGATGGTGGCGCGCACGCGCGTCATGGAAAGTGCCTGATCATGCATGACTGGCTGATTGTCGGAGCCGGTTTTGCCGGCAGTGTCCTTGCGGAACGCATCGCCTCGCAGCGCAATGAAACGGTGCTGGTGATCGACAAGCGCGATCATATCGGCGGCAACGCCTATGATCGCCTCGATGCTGCGGGGATCATGATTCACCAATACGGACCGCACATCTTTCACACCAACGCGGCAATGGTGGTGCAGTATCTGTCGCAGTTCACCAAATGGCGCCCCTATGTGCACCGCGTTCTGGCACAGGTCGACGGTCAGTTGCTGCCCATTCCGATCAACCTCGACACGGTGAACCGGCTTTACGGCCTGTCGCTGGATTCCGCCGGGATGGAGGCGTTTCTCGCGGCCCGCCGCGAACAGGTGCCAGAGATCACCACATCGGAAGATGTCGTCGTCTCGACCGTCGGGCGCGATCTCTATGAAAAATTCTTTCAGGGATACACCCGCAAGCAGTGGGGGCTCGACCCGTCGCAGTTGTCGCGCATCGTTACCGCCCGCATCCCCACCCGCACCGACCGCGACGACCGCTATTTCACCGACGCGTTTCAACAGATGCCGGCCGACGGCTATACGGCGATGTTCGCCCGCATGCTCGATCACCCCAACATCGACGTCGAGCTTGGCCAATCCTGGGACGCCAAACGCGACCGGGCACGCGCGCAGCGGATCGTGTTCACCGGGCCGATCGACGAATTCTTCAACCATCGCTTCGGCAAACTGCCCTACCGGTCTTTGCGGTTCGTGCACGAGACGCGCGATGTGGAATGGGCGCAGCCGGTCGCCGTGGTCAACTATCCCCAGACCGAGGCCTACACCCGCATCACCGAATACAAGCATCTGACCGGGCAGAAGCACCCAAAAACCAGCCTTACCTACGAATACCCGACAGATGAGGGCGACCCCTATTATCCGATTCCGCGTCAGGAAAATCAGGACCTTTACCGCATCTACCGCGCGGCGGCCGAACGGCTTTCCGATGTGTGGTTCGTGGGCAGGCTGGGGGCCTATCAGTATCTGAACATGGATCAGGTGGTGGCACAGGCGCTGGCCACGTTCGAGCGGCTGGATGCGCGGCGGGCGCCCACGGCGTTTGCCCGCGCCGCAGATTGACGGGGCGGTGCATGACCCCGCGCCGCGCTGTAGCGATCTCTGATTTCTGCACCCGGGTGCCGCCTTTGCCACCGCAGGGGCGGCACCCGCCTGACACGGCACCCCCGGTTGCGCTGGACCCCGACATCCAGGTGACCGGCGGCTATTTGGAACGTCTGCCGCTTGCGCTGGTGCGCTCGGGGTTGGCCGAGGCTGCCGAAATCTGGAGCTTTGCCGGGTCCGACGATGATGCCGGGGGGCTGACCCTGTCTCCCTACGGCCCCGGTCTGCGCCGGTTCCGCGCCGATGGCCACGCCGCCCCCTATGGCTCTGACTCGCTGCTGGACCACATCGCGGCGACCGGCGCGCCCGAGGTGCTGTGTGTCTGGGGCCTTGGCGTCAGCGAGCCTATCCTTGCGGCCTGCCGGGACAGCATCACGATCTACAATTCGCTGGATGTCGACGCGCTGCGCATCCCCCCGGAAATCAGCCGGCACATCGACATTTTCCTGACCGGCTCTGCGGCGCAGACAGCCGAGGTGCGGGCGCGGCACCCCGATGCGCTGGTCGCCATGCAGCCCATCGGCCCCGAGTTCGCCTCGGCCGAGACGTTCTTTCCGCTCGATGTGCCAAAGGAGTTCGACCTGATCTATGTCGCGGCGGCGCAGCCCTACAAACGGCATGACATCCTGTTCGCCGCACTCGAGGCTCTGCCCCGCAGCATCCGCGCGCTTTGCGTGGCGGGCTATGGCGAGGACGCCGGCCATCTGCGCGGCCGGGCGGCCGACATGGGCATTGACGTCACCTTTGTCGGCCCGCCGGGCGTGTCCCATGCCGAGGTCAACCTGCTGATGAACCGCGCGCGGATCGGGCTGGTTTGCGGCGTGCGCGACGGTGCACCGGCGATCCTGACCGAATACATGCTGGCCGGGCTGCCGGTTCTGGCGAATGCCGATCTGATGTGCGGACTGCAATTCATCCGCGCCGACACCGGCCGGTCGGCCCCTGCCCATGGGTTCGCCGCGGCGATCGCCGGCATGCTGGCGCAGCTTTCCACATTCTCGCCGCGCGAGGCTGTGCTGCAGAACTGGACCTGGCCACAGTCGATGGCCCGCCTGCGCCCGCTGATCGACCAGGCCCGCGCGTCGCGCCACAGGCGGGTTCCGGCATGATGCTGCATCTGTCCACCACCCCCGGTTCGCTTGCGCCGGTGCCGGTCATTCTGGCCACCGACAGCCGCGAGCCTTCCGGGGTCGGCCATCACATGCTGACACTGGCCCGGCATCTGGGACCGGGCTTTGCGCCGCATCTGGCCTTTGCCCGTGCCCCGCTGGCCAAGGCGTTCGTCGGGCGCGCACGGGCGCTCGGCCTGCAGGCCGAAACCGTGGCCGACAATGGCTGGCCCGCGTGGCTGGCGCGCCAGCCGGGGCCGCTGCTGCATGTTCACGCCGGTATCGGCTGGGAGGGCGGGGCGCTGGTGCGGGCAGGGCGCAAGGCCGGCCTGTCGGTTCTGCGCACCGAACATCTGCCGTGGCTGATCGCCGATCCAGTGCAACGGCTCGACTATGCCGCAATGCTGCGCGACGTGGGGCAGGTAATCGCGGTGTCACCGGCGGCAGCGCTTGGCTGGCAGACGGCGCTGGCCCGCATGCCGCACCGCGCGCCGGTGACGGCCATTCCCAACGGCATCGGACTGCCGCAGCCCCGCATCCCCGCCGCCCGGGTGCGGCAGACCTGGGGCGTTGCGACGGACCAGCCGGTGCTGCTGCACGTCGGCCGCTTCACCCCGCAGAAAGATCAGGCCACGCTGGTTGCGGCCTTTGCGCTGGTGCAACAGGTTCGCCCCGAGGTGCGGCTGGTCATGGTCGGCGACGGCCCGCTGCGCGACACCGTCAAGGATCAGATCCGCCGCGCGGGCCTGCAAGGCCTGACGATCCTGCCGCCGCAGGACGACATTGCCAGCCTGATGCGCGCCGCGACGCTGTTCGTGCTGCCGTCGCTGTTCGAAGGGTTGCCGCTCGTCGCGCTCGAGGCGATGGCGACCGGCCTGCCGATTGTCGCCACCCGCACCGACGGCATCGTCGATGCGCTCGGCAGTGACCACCCCTATCTGGTCGCCCCCGACGCGCCGGCGGCGTTTGCTGCGGCCATTCTTGCGGCGCTAGGCGATCCGGACCGCGCAGGCGACATCGCCGCGCGTCAGAGCCGCCGCTTTCAACAGGTCTTTGCCGCGCCCGACATGGCCCGCGCCACCGAGACCACCTATCACCGCGCCCTTGCCGACCGGCGGGCGCAGCAAAGGACACCAGCGATGCAAAGCACGACACGGCTAGGGTTCATCGGGGCCGGGGGCATAGCGCAACGCCATCTGGACGTGCTGTCGGGCTTTGCGGATGTTGCGGTGATGGCCGTGACCGACCCCGATCCCGACCGCGCCCGCGCAATGGCGCAAAAGGTCGGGGCATCGGCGCATGACAGCGTCGAGGCGATGCTGAACGATGTGCCGCTTGATGCCGTGTTCATCTGCGTGCCGCCCTTTGCCCACGGCCCCGCGGAACGCGCGGTGATTGCCGCTGGCCTGCCGTTCTTTGTGGAAAAGCCGCTGTCGGCCGATCTCGAGACCGCCGAAGCCATTGCCACACAGGTCAGGGCGGCCGGGCTGATCACTGCCGTCGGGTATCACTGGCGCTATCTCGACACGCTCGACACTGCCCGGCAGGCGCTTGGTGCGGCGGTGCCGCAGTTGATCCAGGGCTTCTGGCTTGATCAGACCCCCCCTCCGGCGTGGTGGGGGCGGCAGGACCAGTCGGGCGGTCAGGTGATCGAGCAGGTCACCCATCTGGTCGACCTGCTGCGGGTTCTGGCGGGCGGGGTGACATCCGTGTTCGCGCAGGGCAACCATCTGCCGCGCGACCAGTTTCCCGATCTGGACGTGCCCACCGCCAGCACGGCCACGCTGACCTTTGCCTCGGGCACCGTCGCCACGCTCGCCTCGACCTGCCTGCTGGAGTGGAGCCACCGGATCGGGCTGCATCTGTTCGCCAAGGGGCTGGCCATCGAGGTGTCGGAACACGAGGTGATGGTCGACACCGGGCGGGGCCGCCAGCCCAAGGCGGCGCAAGGTGACCCGGTCTGGCGCGAGGACCGCGATTTCATCGACGCGGTGCGCGGCCGCCCCAACCGCATCCGCACCGATTATGCCGAGGCGTTGGAAACCCACCGCGTGGCACTGGCGATTTCACGGTCGATGCAGACCGGCGAGGTGCAGCGCCTGTCCCCCGTCCTGCCACAGCCGCTGCCGCCGGTCGGCCAGTTGCGCCGGCCCGCCGCGCATCCGCACCGGCACCGCGAGGTCCGGTCGTTGGGCGTCGAGGCGCCGTTCCGCGCCGGGTTCTTTGCTTATGACGAGCCGCCGGCCGAGCCGGGGCAGGTGCGGCTGGACCTGTGCTATACCGGGTTGTCGGCGGGCACCGAACTGACATTCCTCAAGGGCACCAATCCGTATCTCACCTCGTCCTGGGATGCCGACGCCGCGATGTTCCGCCGTGACCGGCCGTCGGTCGACTATCCCGTCCGGTTCATGGGCTACATGGAGGTGGCCCGGATCAGCGACAGCAAGGTTGAGGGTTTTGCCCCAGGCGACATCGTGGCCACCGCCTTCGGCCACAAGACCGGGCACACCGCCACCCCGGCGCATGATGTCCTGGTGCCCCTGCCCGCGGGGACCGACCCGATGCTGGGCATCTTCGTGGCGCAGATGGGGCCCATCGCGGCCAACGGCATCCTGCATGCCGATGCGCTGGCGCATCCCGCCGGCGACGCGCCGTTCGGAAGCGGGGTTCGGGGCCGCCGCGTCGTGGTCTGGGGCGGGGGCACGGTGGGGCTGTTCACCGCGCTGTTCGCCCGGGCTGCGGGGGCCGAGACGGTGATCATGGCCGAACCTTCCGCCTTTCGCCGCGCCATTGCCGACCGTCTGGGCCTGCGCGCCCATGACGAAGAGACCGCACTGGCCGAGGCGAAATCCTGGGGCCAGCCCGGCGACCGGGGGGCCGATCTGGTGTTCCAGACCCGCGCCCGGTCTGACAGCCTGCACAGCGCGTTGCGCGCGTTGCGCCCCCAAGGCAGCGTCATCGACCTTGCCTTCTATCAGGGCGGCATGGAGGGGCTGCGGCTGGGAGAAGAATTTCACCACAACGGCCTGCGGCTGATCTGCGCGCAGATCGGGCGGGTGCCGCCGGGATTTGGCGGCGCCTGGCCCCGGGTTCGCCTGTCGCAAGAAACGCTGGTCCTGCTGGCCGCACAGGGCCCGGCCATCCGCGATGCGATGATCACCCATGTCGTGCCGTTCGACGAGGCGCCCGGGTTTCTGTCGCATCTGGTTCAGGACCGCCCCGAATTCCTTCAGATCGTATTTGCGTTGGACACATGACCCTCATTCAAACCCTTGCCCCAGACCGGCCGATCCGCATCCTGTTCGTCTTTGCCTGGCTTGTCGTGGGGGGCGAGGAAACCGAAGTGCGGCTGCTGGCGCAGTCGCTGGACCGGACCCGCTACCGGATCGAGGTGCTGCCCTGCCTGCGGCTTGACGGCATGCCGGACCAGACCCACCGCCAGCTGGAGGCGATCGGCGTGCCGGTCGACCGGACCGCCTATGACCTAAGCCTTGACGACACGATCCGGTATCTGGAACGCAAGATGGCAGGCTTTGACATTGTGGTATCGTGCCAGAACGTCGCCGACATCTATCCGGCACTTGAGAGGCTGCGGCATCGCCCGCCGCTGATTGAACATGGCGGGCTGGTGTCAGAGGCGCTGGCGGGGCCGAAACACTTTACCACCCGCTATGTCGGCGTCTGCGAGTCGATCCGCGCCGCCGCCGCATCGCGCATGCCCGACCGGCCGCAGGACGCCCGGATGATCCCGTCGATGGTCGACATGGCTGCGTTCGACCGGGGGCGGCGGGGGCCGGTGCGGGCCGCGCTCGGCCTGTCCGATGCGGCGATCGTGATCGGCTGGGTCGGGCGGCTGGACCGCAAGAAGCGGGTCGAGGATTTTCTGCGCGCGGCCGCCGTCGTGCGCATCGCCGTGCCCGCTGCGCGGTTTCTGGTGGTGGGCGGGGCCGATGCCTTCATGCCCGACTATGCGACTGACCTGCTGGCGCTGGCCCGCGATCTGGGGCTGTCGGATGCGGTGATCTTTACCGGCGACCGGCCCGATGTGCCCGACCTGTTGAGCGCGATGGACGTTTTCGTCTGGCTGTCGCGGGGTGAAGGCATGCCACATGTGATTGCCGAGGCGGGGGCCGCCGGCCTGCCGGTGGTGGCAACAGCCGACAATGGCGCGTTGCAACAGATCACCGACGGCGAGACCGGGCTGTTCGTGCCGCACGAGGATATTCCGGCCATTGCCGCCGTGATCACCCGGCTGGCCCGCGACCCGGCGTTGCGTCTGCTGCTGGGCCGGGGCCTGCAGGGCCATGTGGCACGCACCTATGACACCCGCGTCGTGGTGCCCCAGTGGGAGGCGCTGTTCGCCGAGGTGCTGGCAGACCTGCCCGCCCCGCCACCCGGCCTGTTCCGCAGCTTTGTCCAGGGCGGGTTCGAATGTTCGTCGCACCGGCTGCGCACGGGGCGCAGGCTTGATGTGATCGCGGCCACCGGGCACGACACCCACGCCGCATCGGACTACCGCCAGCTGGCGCAGATGGGGATGCGCACGGTCCGCGACGGCCTGCGGTGGCACCTGATCGAACCGCAACCCGGCCGCCATGATTTTTCCGGCTTTCTGCCGATGGCCCGCGCGGCGCGGCAAGCGGGCACCCAGGTGATCTGGGACCTGCTGCATTATGGCTGGCCGGATGACATCGACATCTGGTCCCCCGCCTTTGTCGACCGCTTTGCCGCCTTTGCCCGCGCCGCCGCCCGGTGCTGGCGCGAAGAGACCGACGAGGTGCCATTCTGGTGTCCGGTCAACGAAATCTCGTTCTTTGCCTGGGGCGGGGGCGATGCGCGCTACCTCAACCCGTTTGCCACCGGCCGGGGGTTCGAGTTGAAGGTGCAGCTGGCCCGCGCCAGCATCGCCGCCATCCATGCCCTGCGCGAGACCGACCCGCGGGCCCGGATCGTGCATTGCGAGCCGCTGATCTCGATTCAGCACGACCCCCGCCGCGATCGCCCCCGGTTGGAGGCCGAGGGCTGGCATCAGGCGCAGTTTCAGGCGCTGGACCTGTTGATGGGGCGGATGTGGCCGCAGATCGGCGGCGCGCCGTCGATGCTCGATATCATCGGGGTCAACTACTACTTCAACAACCAGTGGATCCACACGGGCCCGACCATCGACCTTGACCACCCGCAGTATCGCCCGCTGTCCGATCTGCTGTTCGAAACTTATGCGCGGTATCAGCGGCCGATCTTCGTGTCGGAAACCGGAATCGAGGGCAACCGTCGCGCGGCGTGGCTGCGCTATGTGGCGGGCGAAGTGGCGCATGCGCGGCGGCGCGGCGTGCCGGTCGAGGGCATCTGCCTTTATCCGGTGATGAACCATCCCGGCTGGGACGATGACCGCGATTGCCACAACGGCCTGTTGTTGCAACGGTTCGAGGGCGACCGGCGCGGCGTCGACCCGGCGCTGGAGGCGGCGGTCGCAGAGGTGGTCCGCGCCTATCCTGCCCCGCAGCAGCAAAAGGATCAGCCGCAACCCACCCCCCTGCGCCGGGCGTCCTAGACGGGCGTGCCCTGCGGCGCGCCCTGTGGCACAGCGACGGGACGGAACCGGCGCAACCGCAGCGCATTGCCAAGCACGAACACGCTCGACAGGGCCATCGCGCCGGCGGCGAACACTGGCGACAGAAGGATGCCGAATCCGGGATACAGCGCGCCCGCAGCAACCGGTATGAGCGCCGCGTTATAGGCAAAGGCCCAGAACAGGTTCTGCCGAATGTTGCTCATGGTCGCGCGGCTTAACGCAATGGCATCCGGGATCGCAGTCAGCCGACCCGACATCAGCACGACATCCGCCGCATCAATCGCAATGTCGGTTCCGGTGCCGACGGCAATGCCGACATCTGCCTCGGCCAGTGCCGGGGCATCGTTGATGCCATCGCCGACATAGGCCAGCTTGCCCAGTGATTTCAGCCGCTTGACGGCTACCACCTTGTCGCCCGGCAGCACCTCGGCCACCACCTCATCAATCTGCAGCGTGCGGGCGATGGCATCCGCCGTGCGCCGGTTGTCGCCGGTGATCATCACGACCTTCAACCCCAACGCATGCAGTGCACGGATCGCGGCGGGGGTGGTTTCCTTCACCCGGTCGGCCACCGCGATGATCGCGGCCAACCGCCCGTCAATCGCGGCATAAAGTGGCGTCTTGCCCTCATCGCCCAGCCGTGCCGCCTCGGCTGCGAACGGCGCGACATTCAGCCCAAGCTGTTCCATATAGCGATCCGCCCCGATCTCGACGCGCTGCGCCGCGACCTCTGCCACGACGCCAAACCCGGTGATGGATTCAAACATCGTAACGGCCGGCAGCGTCAGGCCTTCTGCATGCGCCGCCTGCACGATGGCCCGCGCGATCGGGTGTTCCGATTTCGCCTCGACCGCCGCCACCATGGACAGCACATCCGAGCGCACAAAGCCGGGGGCAAGGGTCAGGTCGGTCAGCACCGGCTTGCCTTCGGTCAGCGTGCCGGTCTTGTCCAGCGCCACCACGGCCACGCCTTGCAGCGCCTGCAACGCCTCGCCCTTGCGGAACAGCACGCCCAGTTCTGCCCCGCGCCCGGTGCCGACCATGATCGACGTCGGCGTGGCCAGCCCCATCGCACAAGGGCAGGCGATGATCAGAACGGCCACCGCATTGACCAGCCCAAGGGTCAGCGCGGGGTCCGGACCAAAGATCAGCCAGACCGCAAAGGTCAGCGCGGCCAACGCCATCACCACCGGCACGAACCACATCGTGACACGGTCCACCAAGGCTTGAATCGGCAGTTTGCCGCCCTGTGCAGCCTC
>Ga0105048_10018681_pt1 | contig 10647 bp, 8 predicted proteins | sample MAT05_FD_78382 | JGI IMG/M metagenome (GOLD analysis project Ga0105048, IMG submission 78382) | Freshwater microbial communities from Lake Fryxell liftoff mats and glacier meltwater in Antarctica - MAT-05 | ecosystem: Environmental > Aquatic > Freshwater > Ice > Liftoff microbial mat | place...
CAAGAGCAGGCCCGCCGGCGGCTGGCGTTCGATGAGTTATTCGTGTTGCAGGTCGCGATTCAGCAACAGCGCATGGCCTGGCGCGGCGAGCCAGCCCAACCTCTGCGCATCGGCGAACCCACGCTCGACCGTCTCTCGGCGACTGTGCCGTTCAGCCTGACCAACGCCCAGCAGCGCGCCATTCGCCGCATTCACGAAGACATGGGCAAGTCTTTTGCCATGCACCGGCTGTTGCAGGGTGATGTGGGCTCGGGCAAAACCGTGGTGGCCGCGCTGGGCATGGCCATGGCGGCGACGGCCGGCGCACAAAGCGCCATGATGGCACCGACGGAAATTCTGGCCGAGCAACACTACAAGAGCTTGAGCAAATTGTTCGAGGCGATGGGGCCGGTCATCAGCGATGGCATTGAGACACCTCAGCCGATCCAGATTGCGTTGCTGACCGGCAGCGTCAAAGGGGCGGAGCGCAAAGCCATCTACGAGGGACTGGCCAATGGCCGCATCCACGTCGTGGTCGGCACGCAAGCCTTGATTCAAGAGGGCGTCGAGTTCAAGAATCTATGCTTCGTGTGCATCGATGAGCAGCACCGCTTTGGCGTGGAACAGCGCACCGCTCTGCGCCAGAAAGGCAGGGAATTCAGCCCGCACACGCTGGTGATGACGGCCACGCCCATCCCGCGCACGCTGGCCCTGACCTTGTTTGGCGATCTGGACAACACGATTTTGGACGAGATGCCGCCCGGCCGACAACCCATCGACACGCACTGGTTCTCGCCGGCCGAGCGCGAGCGGGCCTACGGGTTTGTGCGCAGCCAGGTGGAACAGGGCCGGCAGGCCTTCGTCATTTGCCCATTGGTCGAGGAGAGCGAGAAGATCGAGGCCAAGGCCGCGGTTGAAGAGCACGCTCGTTTGCAACGCGATATCTTCCCCAAGTTCAAACTGGGCTTGTTGCATGGGCGGATGAAGCCGGCTGAGAAAGAAGCCGTGATGACGGCGTTTGCCAGCGGCGAGCTCAATATTCTGGTGTCCACCAGCGTGGTCGAAGTCGGCATCGATGTGCCGAATGCCACCGTGATGATGATCGAGGGGGCCGACCGGTTCGGCCTGTCGCAGCTACATCAGTTTCGCGGTCGAGTCGGCCGTGGGCAATACGCCTCGTATTGTCTGCTGATTGCAAATGGGAGTGCCGATGGCGGTGCTGGCAGCGTGGTCGACGAGCGCTTGCAGGCGATTGTGGACACCCAGGACGGCTTCAAACTGGCCGAGAAGGACCTGGAGATTCGTGGGCCGGGCGAGTTTTTCGGCACGCGCCAAAGCGGCGATCCCGAGCTCAAACTGGTGAACTTTCGAGACCGCGATCTGCTGGATCGCGCACGCGAGCAGGCCGAGCGGTTGACCGAGGCCGACCCGCAACTGACCCAACCCGAGAACCTGACCCTGATGCAAAAGGTGAATGCGTTTTGGGCCGTGCGAGCCGAGCGCAAAGGCGATGCCAGTTAGAATCAACTTATTGCGCTCATGCCCATGAAAATCGCACTTTATCCCGGCAGTTTCGACCCGTTTCACCTCGGCCACCTGGACATTACCCGGCGTTCACTGGCCTTGTTCGACCGCGTGATCATCGGCGTCTACGATCACGGCGGCGGCTCGCGCAGCCTGCTCTTCCCCACCGCCCAACGGGTGGATCTGGCCCGGCAATCCATCGTGGACCTGCCCGGCTGTGAGCGCGCCGAGGTGATGAGCTACACCGGCCTGACCGTGAACTTTGCGCGTGAGGCCGGAGCCAACATCATCGTGCGAGGGCTACGCAACAGTGTGGATTTTGATTTTGAGCTGCAAATGGGCCAGACCAACCACTGGCTGGCCGACGAGATCGAGCTGGTGTGTCTGTTCGCCAACGCCCCCAATCACTTCTTCAGCGCCACATTGGTCCGGCAAGTGGCAACCCTGGGCGGCGACGCCACCAACATGGTTCCACCGCCGGTGGCCGAGGCGCTGCGCGAGCTGAAGAAGAAGGTCTAGTTCTGCGTAACACTAGGGGCGAAGCACTTGCGGCATGGTTCTCGGACGACTGTCCTACGCTCGCACTCACCCGGAAAATAAAAACAGCCGGACTTGGTCATCAAGTCCGGCTGTTCTATTTGAGATCACTCTATTCCGCGTCTACGGCTTCAGGCGTCTCCGGCTCAGGAGCCGTGTCATCGACGATCTCGGCAATCTGACGCTTGGCGCGGCGCTTGGCCTGTTTGGCCTGCTTATCCAGCCCATCGCCGGCCTTGGCCGCAATACGCTTGGTGAAGCGCTCGACCTGGCCTTCGGTGTCGATCATGCGCTGCTCGCCAGTGTAGAAGGGGTGTGTGCCGCTCCACACTTCAAGATGCAGCTCGGGCTTGGTGCTGCCAACCGTGGCCACCACTTCGCCACCCACCCACACTTTGGCATCCGGGTAATACTGCGGATGAATTTCTTTCTTCATGGCTAAGCAACCTCAATGATGAGCGCTGGCGTAATCGACACTTTCTTCGTGCCATTCGGCAGCGTGTCAAATTTCACCAATCCATCGACCAACGCAAACAAGGTGTGATCCTTGCCGACGCCGACATGGGTGCCGGCCTTCATCTTGGTGCCGCGCTGGCGAACCAGAATGCTGCCGGCGCTGACGGCCTGGCCGCCAAACCGCTTCACGCCCAGGCGCTGCGCATTGCTATCTCTGCCGTTGACGGACGAGCCGCCACCTTTTTTGTGTGCCATCTCTGTGAATTCTCCATTGAGTCACTTGTCCACTTGCTCATTTGAAATGAACAAATGACCAACTGGATAAATGATGAAATTCCTCTAGCCGATCTTCAACCGCGTATAAGTCTGGCGATGGCCGTTCTTTTTGCGATAACGCTTCTTGGGATGATATTTGAAGACGATGAGCTTCTCACCTTTCTCCACTCGCATCACTGTTGCGTTTACGTTGAGTCCATCGATGGTCGGCGTGCCCACAGTCACGCCTGTGTCATCGGACACCAGCATCACCGGGAGTGAAACAGAGCTGCCGGCCTCGGCTTCCAACTTCTCGACGAGAATCTCGTCCCCGGGCGACACTTTGTATTGACGGGCGCCCACCTGCACTACTGAATACATTTAGATACCTCTTGAATGCCCGATCAGAGATTCATGATCACGCTCTGCGCATGGCGCAATGTGTCACACGACGTGGCACAACCTGAGACGTAACCAGACCTGACGGGCGGGTTTATGTCTGTTCCGGCCAAAACTGCCGGATTCAGAGCCCGCGGATTATACACGAGGACTTTCTGCAAATCGTGACCCACCGGCACAAATCTTTTGCCGATTCGTGCCGGTGTGTTCCATCCTTGTGCTGCCAGCAAATCTTATGACAAAACCGGCAGGCTCTGAATGTCGATGTCCCTTTGCAGAAAATCCTCGGCTATCCAGCCGCGCCGGCCATCCTCCAGCAACACATACAACCAGTTGCTGCGTGGACTGCGGCCCAGCAATTGCACCCTGGTGTTGCGGCGCAATTGAATGAGCACGCGCGCCTGGGTGGTCGGCAGACTGCGCACATTCACCAGGGCCCGCGCCGTCGCCGCGCCAGCGGGTTGCAACGCAGCCGCCGTGTCTGTGGCACTGGGCGTTGCCGAATCGGTCGCCGGGCTGGTCGCCTCCAGCGCCGCTTCCTGCGCCGCTTCCTGCGCCGCAGTCGGCGTTATGATCTCGGTCGGCACCGCAGTTGCCTCGGAAATAATGGCCGTATCGCTGACCGGCGTGGCAGCCACTTCGGTCTCGATTGCCAACGGCGTCGCAGTCGTTGCCGACTCCACTGTTTCGGTGACCACGGTCAACGGTACGCTCTCGGTCGGGGTTTCGACCACTGTGGCGGTGATGATGAGATCGGTCGAAGACACTGTCGCAGTGGGCGCGGTGGCCAACGGCAACACGGGCACGGCATCCAGCGATTGCATCAGGTTGTCCAATTCCAATAGATCAGGGATGAACTGATCGGACGGCAGCGAGTCCAGACCTTCAGCAACTCCCGGCAAATATTTGCTGGTGTAGGTCTTGGCAAACTCATCCATGTTTTGGGCAGCTGTGGATTCTTCGTAGGTGTTGGGCAGTGCAGTTGAGCTGATGGGGTAGAACGCGCTGATGTAATACAGGCCGTCGCGGGTCAGGCCCTGAAACGTGTAGAAAATATTGTCATTGGTGATGGGCGTGACGTCCTGGGCGTAGGCCGAGAGAAAGCGCACCCCACTTCCGTTGGCAAAATCCAGATACTTCAACTGGGTGTGAAAGATTTGCGCGGCATTCTGCATCGGCATCACCACAATGCTGTCGTTCGACGCTTTGGGCTGCCGCTCCAGCATCGCTTGCAACCGGTCAATTTCCTCGCCCATAAAGGGGTCGATAGCGCGCAGGCCGCTCACCGGATACACCCGGATCTGCCGTTCGCGTGGGTTACCTGGGAACTGAATTTGATCCTGGTCAAACGTAATCACCACGTGCTCGGGCGCGGCACCCCCAAATGCTGGCCCCTCAGTGCGGGGGATGGCCACATCGATTTGGGCGCGATAAGACTGGGCCAGGCTGGGCGGCAATGTCAACGACACGCCGGTGTCATTTGGCACAGCCGTCGGCGGCGCCTGAGTGGCCATGGCATCGGCCATAACCACCGAGGTCTCCGTAGGTGCGCTTGCTGAAGGCGCGCCTTCAGCAGGCACGGTCTCAGCGGGCACCGTCTCAGCAGCAACAGCGGTATCGCTGGGAGCCGCTGTGGCTTGGGCAGATGGCTCAACCGTGTTGATCGGTTGGGGCGTGGCGGTGGGCGTGGGTGTCGCAGCATCGCAGGCCGCGAGCAACAGGACACCCACAATCAGAATCTTGGCGGGTTTCGCGAAGTGTTTGAGCAGGCCATTCATGGCGAATATCTTCGCACGAAATGGTTCTGGTGCAAAGAAATCAATAGACCCGTGCTGGCCGGCCTCAAATCTTTTGACAGGATAACCAGCACGACAGAGTTACAACATTACGGCTTGATGCTGTTGGTCAATGCAGCGGCCACGGCCTCTGAGTAGATGGGGCGGCCCTGGGCATTAATCGCCACGCCGACCACCCGCGCCTTTAAAACAGGCTTTTCATCTGGCAGACGAACGATGTCCTGATCAAATGCAAAGCGCAGCCGCGACACACGTTCCACACTCGAACGCACTTCAAACTGATCGCCACTGCGCAACGGCCACAAATAATCCATCTCGATGCGCACCACCACCAGGTTCACGCCCTGCACCGAGAGCGCGGCAAAATCAATCTGCAACGTCTTCAAAAACTGGTGCCGGGCATGTTCCAGATAGTGCTGATAATTGGCGTTGTTGACAATGCCCTGCAGATCACATTCGTAATCGCGCACGTCGAAAGCCAGGATGTGTTGATGCATTCTTGGAAGAGGAAGTTGCTGGTTGCTGGTCGTTAGTTGTTGGTTATGGGTCGTTCGTCACCAGCGACTAGCAACCAGTAACCAGCCACTTCTTCTCATCCCACCTTAAACGCCATCAGCTTGGTGCTCGTGGCTACGTAGAGGGTGTTGGTGCCGATGTCTAGCGACATGTCGTGCAGGTCTACAAAGTCATCGGCCTGGCCGCGAAACTGCTGCACAAACTGCCCGGCCTTGGTGAACTCGAAGATGGAGCCGGTGCCGGCGTCGGCAATAAACAAGCTGCCCACCGAGGGATCGATGCCGCTGGCCGCCAGAGCCACCGGCTGCTCAATGGGGTCCGGCACGCCCGAAAACGCCAGCGGCTGCGGCTGTCGGTTGAAATACTTCAACACCGCGCCATTGCGCTGCAACACATAGATCGCGCCATCAATCGCCAGATCCACGCTTTGCTTGAGCGGGTCAAAGCCGTTGCCAAAGTAGGGGTCGGTCTTCACCAGTCCGTCGCTGGGATTAATGTCGGACAGGCGAAAGCGCCAGATCTGGCCTATGCCAGAATCCAGCACATACACCGTGTTGTTGTAGATCTCGCCGGCCTGCGATTGCACCAGGCTGGTGATGCCATCCGGCGGCATTGGCAGCGGCGCAATCTGGCCGGTGGCCGAGCTGTATTCGGCCAGGCTCTTTTTGCCAATGATGACCGCGCCCTCGGTTCGCCACTTGGCTCCCGTCGTCGTTGCCCAGGCCACGTCCTGCATCTCAATGGCGGCATCGGACATCGCTGGCGCCGCGCTCATCTCAAAGCCCTTGCCGTTGATGCTGGTGCGATCAGGATTCACCACAAAATATTGGCCTGTGCCTTTGGTGTTATTCATCACGTAAACACCAAACGCCGAGGCGGCAATACGATGCTGGCCGGCCTCTAATGGCGACAGCACCACCGCTTCCACCCGCTTCACCTTGCTCAGCTCGTCCAGTTGCGTGCGCGCCTTGCGCCTGGCATCTTCGAAAATGGTCTCGCCGGGATTTTTTTCTTCGAACGCACGAATGGCGACCAGGGCGGCCGGCCAGTTCGCTTTAATCGCCGCCGGCTCGCGAGATTGCTCAGCCAGGCTCACCGCTTCGATCGCGGCCTTGCGCAACTGCTGGCGGTCGATCTCGCCGCTAAATTGCAAATACAGCGTGCCCACGGCCACCGACACAATGATCGGCAACAGCACAGCAATGGCCGCCAGCACAAAGGTAATGGCCTTGCCGTTTTCGTTGACCCGCCCCAACGCCTCGCTATCTTCACTGGGTAGCAATGCGCCGCCAAACGTGCTCAGGCTGCGTTGAATCGATTTCGCAGCGTGACCCAGATTCTCACCCATCACCGCCATGGCCTGTTTGCCCGTCTCGCGCACCGCGCTGGTGGTGCGGCTGGGCATGCGCTGGGTAACCGGTTCGGCCTCAAACGCAGTTTTGGCAGGCAATGCGGTCTGGCGCGCCGTCGGGGTGGAAACTGCGGCCATGGCCAACGGCGCACGCGGGGCTGCGGCCACTGGCTCGGGTCGCGGGGCCGCAAAAGCTGAAGCCGCATCCACCGAAATCGCCACGCCGACCAACCGGCCTTGCTTCACATTGGCGTTCAAATAGCCCGCCACCATCTTGGCCTCGCCCCGGGCCATACATTGCTCGATCAGCCGCTGGTTCACCGAAATACACGAGTTCGCGCCGGTGATCACGAACACATCACCGACCTGGGACGTGAAGTTCGAGAAATACACATCGACATTGCGCGTCTCGCCGATGATGCTGGCGGCATCCATGGGATTGATCGGCTCGAAGGCCCCATTCTGGTTGCGCGCGTAGGCCAGAGCAGGGCCGGCTTGGGCGACCACAATGCTATCGGCGTTGGACACCACGCAACTGATGGACCCTTCGGCGCGTTGAGCATCCGGCGCACCGCGATTCAACTCGATCAGCTTGTCGTTGGCCACCCGAATGGCCAGACGCAGGGCTGTGGTCACGCCGCCGGGGCCGTTCCAGTAGGCGCTACTCAGCGCTTTGGCGGCTTCGCGCAACACCGCTTCCGGCGCATTGGGCAGGTCGAAGAAGACAATGAGCTGATCCCCGACACGCAGCGTGTTACGCCCGGCCGAGTGGATGGACACCTGAGGCGTCTCACCCAATTCCTGGCCGTTGTCCACGTGGATGCTGGAGAAGGAAATATTTGCCATTGTTTGGTTGCTGGCGGCTGGTTGCTGGTTGCTGGTTGCTGGCGGCTAGTGGCTGGCTGCTAGCTGCCAACAGCCATCTTCCGCAACTCATCCTCGCCGATCATTGGCACCGTGAGCTGTGTTGCCTTGGAGATTTTACTCGCGCCGGGGGATTCGCCAACAACGACATAGCTGGTCTTCTTGCTGACGCTGTCGCTGACCTTGCCGCCGAGGCTTTCGACCCACTCGGCAATCCTCTCACGCGGCTCGCTCATGCCGCCGGTTAGCACAAAGGTCTTGCCGGCAAATACGCCCACCGGCTCTTTGGGCGCACGGCGCACGGGTTGAGTGGGGTTCACGCCGGCCTGCTTCAGTCGTTCAACGAGGTCGTGCGTCGTCTCGCGTTTCACCCAATCGGCCACGCTCTCGGCAATGGTCGGCCCCACGCCGTCGATCTCCTGAATCTCGTCGGGTGTGGCCTGCAACAGCGCATCGATGCTGCCGTAGTAATTGGCCAGCGCATCGGCCGCCACCTCGCCAATGTGCCGTATACCCAGGCCGATGATGAGCCGGGTCAACGGCTGCTGCTTGCTGGCCTCAATCGCCTCGATCAACTTCTGGGCTTTTTTCTCGGCAAACTTCTCCAGCGGCAACAGCTCTTCTTTGGTGAGTGCATATAAGTCGGCCACATCGTGCACCAGCTCGGCGTCAATCAATTGCGCCACAATCTTGATGCCCAGCCCGTCAATGTCCATGGAACCACGGCCAGCGAAATGGCCGATGGCGCGGTCCACTTTGCCGGGGCATTCGTCGTTGGGGCAAATCAGCGCGACTTCGCCCTCGCGTTTGGCAATCGGCGTGTCGCAAAAGGGACAGCGCGTCGGCGGCACAATGATTTGCTCGGCACCGGTTCGCGCACTCACCACCGGCCCGGCCACATACGGAATCACATCGCCGGCACGCTTGATCATCACCCGGTCGCCGATGCGAATGTCCTTGCGGGCCACGTCATCATAGTTGTGCAAAGTGGCATTGCTGATGGTGGTGCCGCCCAGCGACACCGGCTCCAGCACCGCATTCGGCACCAGATTGCCGGTGCGGCCAATCGTCACCTTCACCTCTTTCAACAGCGTCGTGGTCTCGCGGGCGGGGAACTTGAAGGCGATGGCACCGCGCGGGTCTTTGCCAACGAAGCCCAGGCCCTGCGCCAGTTGCAGATCGTTCAGCTTGATGACCATGCCGTCGATCTCGAACGCCAGCGTATCGCGGGTTTTGGCGTAGTCCTCACAATACGCAATCGCCTCATCGAGGTTGGCAAAGCGCTTGGAAATATCGCTGACCGGAAAGCCTAACTGCTTCAGAAACGTCAACAAGTCCCACTGCATCTTCGGCAAATGATCGTCATCAGCAACTACACCATCAGCACTCGGCGCTGGCTCGCGACCCACGATGGCATAGCAAAAGATATGCAACGGCCGGCTCGCCGTAATGCGCGAATCGAGCTGGCGCAGACTGCCGGCCGCGAAGTTGCGCGGGTTCGCGTAAATCTTTTCGCCAGCCGCCTGCAACGCCTCGTTCATCTTCTTGAACGCGGCCAGGGTCATGTAGGCTTCGCCGCGCACGCTGAGGGGAGAAGGAAGAGACGACGGACGACGCGGCTCAGAAGCCGAGACGACCGACGACAGTGAGTTCTGCTCGGTCGTCGGTCGTCTCGGCTTCTGAGCCGCGTCGTCCGTCGTCTCCGTTCTGAGCCTCAGCGGCAGCCCCTTCAACGTGCGCAAATTCTGCGTCACATCCTCGCCGATCACACCGTCGCCACGGGTTGCGCCCTGCACAAATAGGCCATTGTCGTAGGTCAACACGACGGTCAGGCCGTCGATTTTGGGTTCGACTACGAAATCATCGAGGGTGCCGGCCAGATTGTTCTGTGCCACGTGCCGAGCCAGCCGTTCGCGCCAGGCCTTCACGCCCTCGGCATCGAAGGCATTGGCCAGGCTCAGGATGGGCTGCGGATGCCGCACCTTGACGAACCCTTCAGCCACCGCGCCGCCTACTCGCTGCGTCGGCGAATCCAACGTGAGTAGCTCAGGGTGCTCCGTCTCAATGCCGCGCAACTCATTCATCAGCGCGTCATATTCGGCGTCGCTGATCACAGGGTCATCCAGCACGTTGTAACGATAGCTGTGCTCGTTGACCCACTGGCGGAGTTCAGCCGCGCGCTGCTCCGGCGCAAGCTGCGGCTTCGAGGACTGCTTTGCCATATGAAGAATTTACGATTGTCTATTGACGATTGACCATTTTATGAAGGTTAAGAAATTAGATCGGTAAAGCGTGAAGCGTCAAGGAAAGTCTTTACAGAGCAACGTCATTCCCGCGAAGGCGGGAATCCAGACATGACCCCGACGTGACCGTAATTGGGACTTCTGGATTCCCGCCTCCGCGGGAATGACGGCTATGGGTATAGCTTTCGATCAGGACTCGTATTGGCCCTTTTTCTTGTACCGATTTTATTTCCTAACTTTCATTTAATGGTCAATCGTCAATGGACAATGGTCAATACTCAACCACAACGCTTGTGCCCAAATCCCGCTGCTTGATGTGCGTGTAGCGGTCGTCGTAGTTCACCGGCGGCATGCTCCAGCGAAACACCCACTTGGCAATCGTGTTGCTGACGTTGATGCAGCCGTGGCTGCGCACCACGCCGTAATCATTGTGCCAATACGTGCCATGAAAGGCGATGCCGCTGGTGGTGAAGTAACTCACCCATGAGACGCCCGGCAAATCGAATGAGCCATCGTCACCGACCGCGCCGCCATACATGTGCTGGCTCGGCGTCTTGCGAAACACATAGAAGCTGCCTAGTGTGGTGCTGAAATCGCGCTCATCGCTGTAGCGCACGCCGGTGGCCGTGCGCGCACTGAACACCTCGCGGCCGCGCTCGTAGGCATAGAAACGCTGCTCACCCAGCTTGATCAGCAGCTTCTTCTCAGCCGGGTCCACATCGGGCGA
>Ga0105048_10018682_pt1 | contig 10647 bp, 9 predicted proteins | sample MAT05_FD_78382 | JGI IMG/M metagenome (GOLD analysis project Ga0105048, IMG submission 78382) | Freshwater microbial communities from Lake Fryxell liftoff mats and glacier meltwater in Antarctica - MAT-05 | ecosystem: Environmental > Aquatic > Freshwater > Ice > Liftoff microbial mat | place...
GCCGGCTCATCAGGAACAGCACCGAGCCCAGCAGCAGTGTGCGCAGCCCGCCGATGCGGTCGCAGATCAGCGCACCGGCGCGCCGCCGCGCCGACGCCCACGCCGAAAGCCAGCGCAAAGCTCTACATGCTGCCCGACACCCCGGCACCGATGAAACCGGCGCCCAGCCCGACGGCACCGATCAGCAACGGCACCATGATCCCGAAGCGGTCGGCCGACCGGCCCATGAGGATGCCGCCGAGGCCGAAGCCCACCATCGACAGCGTGTACGGAGGTCACGCCCAGCCGCGTCCAGGCGTAACTCGAATCGGCGGCGTGGCTCGTCAAGTTCAGGCGCGATCAGGGCGGCTCGGGCGCGATCGATTCGGCGTAGTCCACCAGCGCCTCGAGCAGCGCCTGCCCGCGCTCGTCGGCGCCCTCGACCAGCCGGTCGATGCATTCGCTGTAGGCCGCCAGCGTCAGCGCGCCGCCGGCGCCTTCATGCAGGCGCTGGCTGCAGTGCCGCGTCCAGGCCGCGCGCTGCTCGTCGTCCAGCGTGTGCGGGAAGTTGCGCGCGCGGTAGCGCCACAACAGTTCGTCGAGCCGCTCGTCCTCGAAGGCCGGCCGGCGCGCGGCCAGCTGATCCGGGTCGAGTGCACGCAGGCGGTCGAGCTGGCGGCGGTCGGCGTCGCGCAGGAAGCCACCATACAGATCGGCGTCCACATCCACTGCGGCGCCATCGCCACCGCGCACGAACACCTCGGCCCACAGTTCCTGCAGCCGTCCGGGCAGCGCCGCGGCGCGCTCGGCGTGCTGCTGCACCTGCGTCAGGTCGATGCCCCAGCGCGCAGCGGCCGGGCCCAGTGTGGCGAGCTTGCCGATGACGATCGGCGAGCGGTTCAGATGCACCGTCTTCAGCGGCAGGCGCTGCACGCCCTCGGGCAGTTCGTCGTTGCGCACGAAGAGCCGCGCGCGCATGGCGGCGGCGTCCAGCCCTTCCAGTTCGGCCGGGTCATGGGCGAGATCCCAGACGATCAATTCGTTGCGGTTGGTCGGATGCACCGCCAGCGGCCAGACCACCGCGAGGCAGCCGCGCTCAGCGGCAAAGCGGCCGGAGACATGCACGAAGGGCCGGCCGACGCCGATCTCGTCGCGCACCACCTGCTTGTCGCGCAAGCCCAGGCAGAAGGCCCACAGGCGCGGCTGCCTGGCCTTGATCAGCCGGGCCAGCGCGATCGTCGCGCGCACGTCCGACAGCGCGTCATGCGCCGCCTCGTGCGCGAGGCCGTTGGCGCGTGTGAGCAGCTCCAGACGAAAGCTCGGCCGGCCGTCTTCGCCCAGCGGCCACTCGATGCCCTCGGGCCGCAGCGCCCAGCAGCAGCGCACCACATCGAGCAGGTCCCAGCGGCTGCAGCCGTTCTGCCACTCGCGGCCGTAGGGGTCGATCAGGTTGCGCCAGAACAGGAAGCGCGTGAACTCGTCGTCGAAGCGGATGCTGTTGTAGCCGCAGCCGATGGTGCCGGGCTGCGCGAACTGCGCGTGGATGGCCTGGGCAAACGCGTGCTCAGCCACACCGTGCTGCAGCGCGTGCTGCGGCAGGATGCCGGTGAGCAGGCAGCTCTCGGGGTCGGGCAGGAAGTCGGGCGCCGGGCGGCAGTAGCGCAGCAGCGGCGCATCGATCTCGTTCAGATCGAGGTCGGTGCGCACGCCGGCAAACTGCGCCGGCCGGTCGCGCCGCGCGTCGCGGCCGAAAGTCTCGTAGTCGTGCCAGAAGAAGCTGGACTGGACGGTGGCGCTCATGGACGGGAACGATAGCGCAGGCCAAGCCACGGCCGGCGCCAGCGCAGCCCCAGGCATCATGCGGTCATGAGCGATCCTCTGCCTGTCAGCAACACCGCCCCGCACCGCGTGGCCACCGACCTGCGCGGTGCCAGCCGGCTGGCGATCGAGGCGACGATCGGGCTGACCAACCTGGTCGAGAACCTGCACCACAACATCAGCCGCGCGCCGCTGCCGCTGGGCGCTGTGTCGACGCAGGCCACCAGCGGCATCACCGGGCTGGTGTACCGCAGCATCCGCGGCGTCACACGGCTGGTGGGCGGCACACTGGACGGCGTAATGGGGCAATTGGCCAGGCTGTTGGGGCCCGCGGCCGGCGCCGGCAGCGCCGAGCGCGACGCCCTGCTGGCGGTGCTCAACGGGGTGTTGGGCGACCATCTGCAGGCCAGCGCCAACCCGCTGGCGATCCGCATGCAGCTGATGCAAGACGGCCGGCCGCTGCCGGCGGCGGAAGCCGCCAGCGCGCTGGCGGGCCGCCGCGTGCTGCTGCTGATCCACGGCCTGTGCATGCAACCGGCACACTGGCAGCGCAAGGGCCACCACCACGGCACCGCGCTGGCGGCCGCCGGTGGCTTCACGCCAGTGCACCTGCACTACAACACGGGGCTGCACATCGCCGACAACGGCCTGCAGCTGGCCGACCTGCTGCAAGGCCTGCACACCGTCGCTGCGGCACCGCCGACCGAGATCGTGATGCTCTGCCACAGCATGGGCGGGCTGGTAGCGCGCAGCGCGCTGCACCAGGCGCAGCAGCGCGGCGACGACTGGCCGCGGCAGCTGACGAAGATGGTCTTCCTCGGCACGCCGCACCACGGCGCGCCGCTCGAGCGCGGTGGCCACTGGATCGATCGCCTGCTCGACGCGAGCCCCTACACCTCGGCCTTCGCGCGGCTGGGGCGGCTGCGCAGCGCCGGCATCACCGACCTGCGGCACGGCAGCCTGCTGTACCAGGATCGGCCGCGGCAGGACGGCGCCACGGCGGGCAGCCGCGACACCCATGCGCCTATGCCGGTGCCGCTGCCGCCACCCAGCGCTGTGGCCTGCTACACGATCGCCGGATCGCTCGGCCGCGTCCCGGGCGAGCTGCGCGAGAAGCTGCTGGGCGACGGCATCGTGCCACTGGCCAGCGCACTGGGTCAGCACCGACTGAGGTCGCGTCGGTTGGACTTCGAATCCGACCACCAGTGGCTGGCGCAGGGCGTCGGCCATCTCGACCTGCTGAGCGACCCCGGCGTGTACTCGCGCATGCGTCAGTGGCTGGTGGCGCGGCCGGGCTGAGCGGACGTCCGCTGGCCGCGAGCTTGGCGCCGGTGGCGTGCCGCATCTCATGGAATGGTCCGATGTGCGCCGGATAATCTTCCGCCAACCGTCAAACATCCAGCGCCCGTCCCGGAGAACCCCGATGAGCCGTGTCTTCAACTTCAGCCCCGGGCCTGCCGCAGTGCCCGAGCCGGTGCTGCGCCAAGCGGCGGCCGAGATGCTCGACTGGCAGGGCACGGGCACCTCGGTGATGGAGATGAGCCACCGCGGCAAGGCCTTCATGTCCATCCAGGCGGACGCCGAGGCGCGGTTGCGCCGGCTGCTGGCGGTGCCGGCCGACTACAAGGTGCTGTTCTTGCAGGGTGGGGCGATCGGCGAGAACGCGATCGTGCCGATGAACCTGCTGGGCACGCGGCGCAGCATCGATTTCGTCGACACTGGCGAGTGGTCGCGGCGCACGATGCAGGAGGCTGCCCGCTATGCGCATGTGCACGTCGCCGCCAGCGGCGCAGCCGGCGGCTATACCGCGGTGCCGGCGCGCGAGACCTGGCAGCTCGACCCCGACGCCGCTTACCTGCACATCTGCAGCAACGAGACCATCGGCGGGGTGCAGTACCACTTCACACCCGAGGTGGGCGAGGTGCCGCTGGTGGCCGACATGTCGAGCGACATCCTGTCGCGCCCGCTCGACGTGGCGCGCTACGGCCTGATCTACGCCGGCGCGCAGAAGAACATCGGCCCGTCGGGGTTGACGATCGTCATCGTGCGCCCCGACCTGCTGGGCCATGCGCTGCCGATCACGCCCTCGGCCTTCAACTACACGCTGCAGGCGGAGGCCGGCTCGATGCTGAACACGCCGCCCACCTACGCCATCTACATCGCCGGGCTGGTCTTCGCCTGGCTCGAGGCGCTGGGTGGCCTGCCGGCGATGGCCGAGCTCAACCGCGTCAAGGCCGCGCTGCTCTACGACCACCTGGACGGCCAGAGCTTCTACCGCAGCCCGGTGGCACACGACGCGCGCTCGCTGATGAACGTGCCCTTCTGGCTGCCCGACGCCCGGCTCGACGCCACCTTCCTGCAAGGCGCCGAGGCCCGCGGCATGGTGCAGCTCAAGGGCCACCGCGTGGTGGGCGGCATGCGCGCGTCGATCTACAACGCGATGCCGCTGGCCGGTGTGCAGGCGCTGGTGGACTACATGAAGGACTTCGCCGCGCGCCATGGCTGAAGTCATGGCCGAAGTCATGGCTGAAACCCATCGGCATGGCGTCGCGGCGACAAGCTCGTCCGGGGGAACGCTGCTGCCCGACCCGACTGGCCTGCGCACCAAAGGTCTGTGCGCCCGAGGTCTGCGCACCACCACCGCGGTGCTGGCCCTGCTGCTGCTCGGGGCCTGCGCGACGCCGCCGGCGCCAGGGGTTGCCTTGGCGTCTGCGCTGTGGGCCGATACCCGCTTTGCCGCGCCCACGCAGCGCATCACGGCCGACGACGTGTTCGCGCTCAGCCCCGCGATGCAGCAGCACCTGGCAGGCCCGATCGCCTCGCAGGTGCGGTTCAAGGGCCGTCAGCGCGGGCTGGTGGATGCCCTGGTGCGCGAAGGCGGGCTGCAGCTCGAGTACGACGGCGCGCGCACGCGCACCGCCGCCGAGGCCTTCGAAGCGCGCGCCGGCAACTGCCTGTCATTGGTGCTGCTGACCGCCGCCTTCGCCAAGGCGATGGACCTGGAGGTCAGCTACCAGAGTGCCTGGGTCGAGGAGACCTTCAGCCGCAGCGGCGGGCTGACCATCGGCAGCGGGCATGTCAACGTCACGTTGGGCCGTCGCTTCGTTGACGACCGCCGCGGCGGCGACATGAGCACGCTGACGATCGACTTCCTGCCGCCAGAAGACCTGCGCGGCCTGCGCACCCAGCTCATCAGCGAGGCCACCGTGGTGGCCATGTACATGAACAACCGCGCCGCCGAGTCGCTGCGCCAGGGCGCCGTGGACGACGCCTACTGGTGGGCACGCGGTGCCACTGCCGCACAGCCCGCCTTCCTGCCGGCCCTCAACACGCTGGGTGTGGTCTACCTGCGGCACGGTGATGCCGCGCTGGCCGAACCGGTGTTCGCCGCCGTGCTGCAGGCCGAAGCCCACAACCGCGTCGCGCTGGTCAACGGCGTGCTCACGCTGCAGGCGCTGGGTCGTGCCGACGAAGCCGCCGCCCTGCGCGCGCGGCTGGCGCGGATCGAACCCCACCCGCCGTATCACTTTCACGATCTGGGCACGCAGGCACTGGCCCGCGGCGAGCTGGCCGCAGCACGCGCGCTGTTCGAGCGCGAGATCGCCCGCGCGCCCTATCAGCCCGAAGCGCACCACGGGCTGGCGATGACGCTGTTGCGCATGGGCGAGCCGGCGCAAGCCGGCAGCGCGCTGTCGATGGCCATGCAGCGCAGTGGCAACAGCGTCGAGCGCGACCGCTATGCCGGCAAGCTCGGCTGGCTCGAGCAGCAGCGGGCGGCGGTGCCGGTGCCTGACGCGGTGCCTGACGCGGTGATGACGCGGTGAGCGGCCCACCCCGGCTGAACCTGAACCGCCCGCATGGCGACGGTGTCGCGCGCATCACGCTGGACCGGGCATCGCACCTGAACCGGCTGCACCGCGAAGACCTGCATGCGCTGATGGCGCACTTCGCCGCGCTGCAATCCGACCCGGCCGTGCGTGCGCTGGTCATCACCGGCAGCGGACGCACATTCAGCAGCGGCTTCCACCTGGGCGAACTGGTCGAGGGCGCAGCAGCGGCGCGCGACGACCCCAAGCTTTTCGAGCGCGCGGTGCAGGCGCTGCAGGCGCTGCCGATGCCGACCATCGCGCGCCTCAACGGCAGCGTGTACGGCGGCGCCACCGACCTCGCGCTGGCCTGCGACTTCCGCGTCGGCGTGCACGGCATGGAGCTGCGCATGCCGGCCGCGCGCCTGGGTCTGCACTACTACGCCAGCGGGCTGCAGCGCGCGGTCGAGCGGCTCGGGCCGTCCACCGCCAAGCGGCTGTTCCTGCTCGCCGAGGCGGTGCCAGCGGCGGAATTGCTGCGTCTGGGCTGGCTGGACCGGCTGGTCGAGCCACACGGGCTGGACGCCGAGATCGATGCGCTGACGCTGGCCCTCAGCAGCAACGCGCCGCTGGCCGTGCGCGCGATGAAGGCCTCGCTCGACGAGATCGCCGGCGGCCGGGCCGACCCGCAGGCCATGAACGATCGCGAGGCCCGCTGCGCCGCCAGCGCCGATCTGCGCGAGGGCCTGGCCGCGTACGCGGAACGTCGCCCACCGCGCTTCACCGGACACTGACGGCCCGGGCGGCCGGCCGTTCCATGCATCAGAAAGTATGTATGATCGATGCATACTATCTCCAGCCGACGACCACCATACCGGAGTACGCCCGATGGAAGCCACTGTCGCCGAACGCGGCCAGATCACCTTGCCCAAAGCCGTGCGCGATGCGCTCGGGCTGACCAAGGGCAGCAAGCTGAAAGTCGAACTCGAAGGCGGGCGCATCGTGCTGCGCAAGGATGTGGGCGACGCCCTCTCGCGCCTGCGCGGGCGCTACAAGCTCGACGGCTATGCCAGCACCGACGAGGCGATGCGCGACATCCGCGGCCGCGCGCCCGGCGACCCCTATCCGCCGCCCGACGACGACCAGGCGCCGTGATTGCCGTCGACTCCTCGACCTTGATCGACCTCTTCGACGGCACCGACGCGGCAGCCGACGCGGCGGCCACGGCCCTGCGCACCGCGCTGCATGGCGGGCCGGTGGTGGTCAGCGACATCGTGCTGGCCGAGCTGTGCGCTGCGCTGCGGCGCGGCAGCGACGTGCTGCAAGACATCGAGGAGGCCGGCATCCGCTACCTGGCCACTGAGTCGCGCGCGTCGCTGCGCGCCGGCGAGATGCAGCGCCGCTATCGCCAGCGCGGCGGGCGCCGCGAGCGCACCGTGCCCGACTTCCTGATCGGCGCACACGCGCTGCTGCAATGCCAGGGCCTGATCACCCGCGACGCGGGCTTCTACCGCGACTACTTCAAGGGCCTGAAGCTGATCGTCCCTCAGGCTTGATCCCGCCTGAGCGCACCTGAGCGCGCCTGAGCCCGCCCCCCGCCTCCCTCACCACACCCCACCGCAAGGAAACGCCACCGTGCCCCACGCCTTCGCCAAGACCGTCAAGACCTTCACCACCCCCACCGGCAAATTGGGTCAGCTGTATTCGCTGCCGGCGCTTGCGCGCAGCTTTCCAAGCGTGAGCCGGCTGCCGCACAGCCTGCGCATCGTGCTCGAGAGCGTGCTGCGCAACTGCGACGGCAAGAAGGTCACGCAAGAGCACGTCAGGCAGCTGGCCGGCTGGACGCCGAACGCCGAGCGCACCGAGGAGATCCCCTTCGTCGTCGCCCGCGTCGTGCTGCAGGATTTCACCGGCGTGCCGCTCTTGGCCGACCTGGCCGCGATGCGCAACGTGGCCGACAAGATGGGCCTGGACGCCAAGCGCATCGAGCCGCTGGTGCCGGTGGACCTGGTGGTCGACCACAGCGTGATGATCGACCACTTCGGCAGCCCGAAGGCGCTCGACCTGAACATGAAGCTCGAGTTCAGCCGCAACCAGGAGCGCTACCAGTTCATGAAGTGGGGCATGGACGCCTTCAGCACCTTCGGCGTGGTGCCGCCGGGCTTTGGCATCGTGCACCAGGTCAACCTGGAGTACCTGGCGCGCGGTGTCTTCAAGGCCCCGGGCGGCGCGGGCGCCGACGGCAAACCGATCAAGATGTATTACCCCGACAGCCTGGTCGGCACCGACAGCCACACGACGATGATCAACGGCATCGGCGTCGTCGGCTGGGGCGTCGGCGGCATCGAAGCCGAGGCCGGCATGCTCGGCCAGCCGGTGTACCTCCTGACGCCCGACGTGGTCGGCTTCGAGCTCACCGGCGCGCTGCGCGAGGGCGTCACCGCCACCGATCTGGTGCTGACGGTGGTGGAGATCCTGCGCAAGGAAGGCGTGGTCGGCAAGTTCGTCGAGTTCTGCGGCGAAGGCGCGCGCACGCTGGCCGTGCCCGACCGCGCCACCATCGCCAACATGGCGCCCGAGTACGGCGCCACGATGGGCTTCTTCCCGGTCGACGAGAAGACCATCGACTACTTCAAGGGCACCGGCCGCAGCAAGGCCGAGATCGAAGCCTTCGAAGCCTACTTCCGCGCGCAGAAGATGTTCGGCATGCCCAAGGCGGCCGATATCGACTTCACCAAGCTGGTCCGGCTCGACCTGTCCAGCGTCACGCCCAGCTTGTCTGGCCCGAAGCGCCCGCAGGACCGCATCGAGCTCGGCAAGGTGAAGGACAAGTTCACCGAGCTCTTCAGCGCCGCGCCCGCGGCCAACGGCTTCAACCAGCCGGCCGACAAGCTGGCCGCGCCCGTCACCACCGCCGACGGCCTGGCCATCCGCAACGGCGACGTGCTGATCGCCGCCATCACCAGTTGCACCAACACCAGCAATCCGGGCGTGCTGCTGGCGGCCGGGCTGCTGGCGAAAAAGGCGGTGCTGGCCGGGCTGAAGGTGAAGAAGCATGTCAAGACCTCGCTCGCGCCGGGCTCGCGCATCGTCACCGAATACCTCACGCGCGCCGGCCTGCTGCCCTACCTCGAGAAGCTGGGCTTCAGCGTCGCCGCCTACGGCTGCACCACCTGCATCGGCAACGCCGGCGACCTGACGCCCGAGATCAACGAGGCGATCACCAGCAACGACCTGGTCTGCGCCGCAGTGCTGTCGGGCAACCGCAACTTCGAAGCGCGCATCCACCCGAACCTGAAGGCCAACTTCCTGGCCAGCCCGCCGCTGGTGGTGGCTTATGCGATCGCCGGCAACGTCACCGTCGACCTGATGACCGAACCGGTCGGCAAGGGCAAGGGCCGGGACGGGAAGGTCCGGGACATCTTCCTGGGCGACATCTGGCCGACCAGCGAGGAAGTGCACAAGCTGATGAAGTACGCGATGGACGGCAAGGCCTTCCGCAAGAACTACGACAAGGTCAAGTCCGACCCCGGCAAGCTGTGGGAAAAGATCAAGGGCGTCAAGGGCAACGTGTACTCCTGGCCCAAGAGCACCTACATCGCCGAGCCGCCCTTCTTCGAGGGCTTCACGATGCAGCCGGCGGCGCTGGACGCCGGCGTCAAGGGCGCGCGCGTGATGGGTCTTTTCGGCGACAGCATCACCACCGACCACATTTCGCCGGCGGGCTCGTTCAAGGACACCACGCCGGCCGGCAAGTACCTGCTGGACAACGGCGTGCTGAAGGCCGACTTCAACAGCTACGGCGCGCGCCGCGGCAACCACGAAGTGATGATGCGCGGCACCTTCGCCAACGTGCGCGTGAAGAACCTGATGCTGCCGGCCAAGGCCGACGGCAGCCGCGAGGAAGGTGGCTACACGCTGTGGCAGCTGGACGGCGCCGACAAGGGCAGCAAGATGGCCATCTACGACGCGGCGATGAAGTACATCGCCGCCGGAGTGCCGACCGTGGTCTTCGCTGGCGAGGAGTACGGCAGCGGCTCCAGCCGCGACTGGGCGGCCAAGGGCACGGCGCTGCTGGGCATCAAGGCCGTGGTGGTGAAGAGCTTCGAGCGCATCCACCGCAGCAACCTGATCGGCATGGGCGTGCTGCCGCTGCAGTTCAAGGCCGGCGACAGCTGGCAGAGCCTGGGGCTGAAGGGCGACGAGACGGTGGACGTGACGCTGGCCGACGACATCAGGCCGTTGTCCGACGCTCAGCTTGTCGTCACCAGCGCCGACGGCAGCGTGCGCAAGCTCACGGTGACGCTGCGCATCGACACCGCGATCGAGGTGGACTACTACAAGCACGGCGGCATCCTGCCCTTCGTGCTGCGGCAGTTGCTGGCGGCCTGAGCCGGACCGCAGGCCGCCATGCAACGTCGCCAACTCCTCGCCGAGGGCAGCGCCGCGCTGCGAGCGGCTTACGACCGCGCCGGCACCGGCAGCGGCTTCGCTGTCGCTTTGTGAGGCCCGCGCCGGCGCTGTCCCGTCAGCCCCTGACGCGGCTGCCACTGGGCGGCGCGCTGCGCACCCTGGTGCGTCATCGTCTCGGTGGCTTCGAGCTGCGCCCGCTGACCGACCCGGCGCTGCGCCGCGCTGCGGTGGCGGTGGCGATTGCCGAGGCCGGCTTCGGGGCCGATCTGCCCGACCTGCCGCAACATGGCGCGTGGAGCCGCGCGCCGTCACTGCTGTTGACGCGCCGCGGCACGCGGCTGTCACGCCACGCGGGTCAATGGGCGCTGCCCGGCGGGCGCATCGACGAGGGCGAGACGCCAGAGCAGGCCGCGCTGCGCGAACTGCACGAGGAGATCGGCCTGCGGCTGGAGCCGATCCGCATCCTCGGACGGCTGGACGACTTCGCCACCCGCTCGGGCTTCGTCATCACGCCGGTGGTGGTGTGGGCCGGCACCGCGCGCCGGCTGAAGCCCGACGGCGAAGAGGTGGCCAGCATCCACCGCATCCCGCTCACAGAGTTCCTGCGCGCCGACGCACCGATGCTCGAGCC
>Ga0105048_10018683_pt1 | contig 10647 bp, 5 predicted proteins | sample MAT05_FD_78382 | JGI IMG/M metagenome (GOLD analysis project Ga0105048, IMG submission 78382) | Freshwater microbial communities from Lake Fryxell liftoff mats and glacier meltwater in Antarctica - MAT-05 | ecosystem: Environmental > Aquatic > Freshwater > Ice > Liftoff microbial mat | place...
TCCGACGATATTTTTGCTTGGAGAATAAACGCTGTGGATGACGCTGGCAAGGTCAAAGAATTAACAGGCCACGTAACCCTAAGCAGGTAAACGAACACAATTTTACAAGTGCACGGTTTTTTTGCATCCCAATTTTTTGTAGTATGTAAAAACTGATTTGCAGTTATAATCTAACTCTTTGGCGAATAATCGCCAAATGTTTATAAGCTGTGTATAAAAAACGTATTTTTAATGAGATTAAATGTGCGATGAAAAAAAATTTTTTGTTTTTGTCAATTTTGATTTATTTAAGGATTCTGATTTTTTCACAGAGCACTTCTACCTGTGTTAATTGTATTCAGACGCCGTCGCATTCAAAAAATCCAAATAACTCTCAGCCAATTATTTACAACGGTAACCAAGCACTAGCTACCAATTATACAATAACAGCCTGCGGGTTAAATTACGTTTATGCAAGCAATCCTTTGTTTGCTAGAACGGGCAACAATTTTACACTCAGTGTAACACAGCCTGCTTCTTTTTCTATTTCAGGAATTCCAGCATGCGGAGTTATTGAAAAAGCTTTTTTATATGTCGCAACATCCGGAGACAGCACTGCGATCAGCGCCAGTATCGCTAACCCAGGATTTGGAAGTTCAATTTTTAACATGGCGATTGTAGGAACTGGGCCAGATAAAAACTGGGGTTTTAAAGGGAGTTATACTTACCGTGCAGATGTAACCCCCGTTATTTCGGGGAATGGAAGTTACACCATTTCGGGAATTTCCACCAGTACTTCAAATTTGGGGAATGATGCTAACGGAGCCATGCTGATGATCATTTATTCGGATAGAAGTCAAAATTACACCGGCAGCATCGTAATCGCCGACGGAAGCCTCGTGAACGCTACACCTGGTGGGTCAGTAATTGCAACGATCGGTAATTTTGATGTGTGTGGAACGCCCACTTTAACTAGTAATTTTATGCTCGTAGACGATCTCCAACAATACGGAACGACGGAATTTTCTTTTAATAGCGCTGTTCCCAATTTCACACAAAATCCTTCTTTCGACCAGCCTTGGAGTTTCATCTCCAACCCGGGAAACCCTGCATTGAATGGCCAAACGACTGCGAATTTCGGATTGATCAATACCGCTGATACAGCTGGAATTGTTATGGCTGGTCTGTATTACCGAACGGCCTGCCTTGTTTGTCCAGAACCCTTGGTTTTGGTTGCAGCGAGCACACCTTCGTGCCTAGCGACAGCCACTGTTGTAGTTTCCGGAGGCGTAGGCCCCTACACGTACACGTGGACAGGCACCGCGCAAACGACGGATACTGTAAGCGGGTTAAGCGCTGGTACGCAGAGTGTTGTAGTTAGTGACAACCTATCTTGCCTCATTGATACTGCTGTTTTTAATGTTGTAACTCCGGCGGCAACAATTACCGCCAGCAGCGGAACGTTTTGTGTCGGCTATAACACGAATCTGAGCGTTGGTGCAGCAACCGCTTACACATGGAATCCGTCGGCGACACTTAATACGTCTAACGCGCAAAATGTGGTGGCGGTGCCTCTCTCAACAACTATTTATACTGTCGATTACAGTGATGCACAGGGGTGCAGCGGCCAGGCATTTCCTACCGCTTTTGTAACACTTACACAAACCATAAGTATTAGCAACAGCACTTTATGCGCTGGTGCCAATGTTACTCTATCCACCAACTCATTTACCGGTGACGCTTATTTTTGGCAAGGGCCGTTAAGTTACACTAGTTCTCTGCAAAATCCGGTAATTGCGAATGTTACTGGGTCTCAAAGCGGCACTTATAATTTAAGCGTGACCACCATTCCCGGATGCACCAGCACCGCTGTTTCGCAGGTAACGGTTGCCAGCTTGCCGAATCCAATAATTGGCAGCAACGCGCCTTTATGCTCAAATTCAAATTTGAACTTTACTGGCAGTGGTGCTAGCACTTATAGCTGGAGCGGGCCTAATGGTTTTACAAGTTCAGCGCAGAACCCTACCATTGTGGCAGCGACAGCAACGCAAGCGGGCACTTATGCGTTAACAGCTTCATTTGGAAATGGTTGCTCGAGGACTGTCACATCGTCGGTCGTTGTTTTTGCATTACCCAGTCCTTCAGTGGTAGCAAGCGCTACCAATGTCTGCGTGGGACGGTCAGTTACATTTAGTGTTACTAACGTAGCTGGCGTATCCTATCAATGGAACGGACCGAATGGATTTATTAGCACCCTTCCATCTCCTAGTATCGCCGCGATCACGCTTTCAGCAAATGGGGTTTACACTTTAACCGTTACCAACGGAAATAGCTGTCAAGCCTCAACCACTAAGACTGTTGCAGCCTTATTAAATCCAACTGTTTCAGCTTCAAGCCCTACACCCTGTTTTGGAGCGCCTGCTACTTTAACGGCAAACGGCGCGGGTTTTTTTACCTGGATAGGACCATCTGGCTACTTCCAACAACCCTTAATCCCTTTTACAACTATTTCAGTCACTAATATTAGCAGCGTTGGGGTTTACACTATTATTCTTACCAGTGCATTAAACACTTGCTCCGCTAATGCGACAACGACACTCAGCACAAAACCACTCCCGATTGTTGCTGCTACTGGCAGTTTAGTATGTCTCAATTCACCTGCCACTCTCACTGCTTCGGGTGGAATTATTTATGATTGGATAGGCCCCCTCACTTATACTGCTGCAGGCGCAACCGCATCGGTAGCTTCTGCCAATCCATTTACCACAGGTATTTACAGCGTGGTTGTAACTGCCGTAAACACTTGCAGCGCAATGACCACAGCTACCATTGGCACTATTCAACCGCCTACAGTTACTGCTACAGGAACTACACTTTGTTTAAATCAGCCATTTACCATGATTGCCGGAGGCGCGTCTTCGTACACCTGGAGCGGCCCTTCTGCATACAATTCAATAGGATCTGCTGCCTTTGTACCAAACGTCAATCCGGCATCCGTTGGAACATATACCGTGTTTGGAAGGGCTGCTAATTCGTGCACAGGCATTTCTACATCTACCTTGGCGACTTTGCCATTACCGGGAATAGCCACAGTCGGTGCTTCGGTATGCATTAACTATGCAGCGCTATTGCAAGCATCGGGGGGGTTGTCGAACGGAACAGGCTATAGGTGGGCAGGGCCAGGAGGCTTTATTTCTTTCGCGCAAAATGCCATTATACCGACCGCTACCAACGTAGCTCCTCAAACCTACACAGTGGTAGGCACCTCGGCTAATACCTGCACCAACACGGCTTTTGCAACCCTCTCTACTTTTTCAATCCCGCAAATAAGTGCTTCCGCGGTAACGGTGTGTTATGGCTATCCGGCTACAATAACTGCAACCGGCGCAAACACCTACACTTGGGCAGGGCCTAATTCAAATAATTTTACCGGTTCTGCCAATAATTTTATCGCTATCGTAGATTCCCTTTCGCGCGGTACCTACACCGTTTATGGGACTTCGGTTAATGGCTGTACCAACGTAGCTTCTGTAAATATCAATACGCAGCCAATACCTAAAATAACAACGACTAGCACTTCCGTTTGTTATTTGCAGTCGGCTACTCTCACCGCTTCAGGTGGCGTAAGCGGCAGTTATTTTTGGACTGGCCCCGAGGGTTTTAGTTCGAACCAACAAAACCCTGTTATTAATATTGCGAACAATGTCGCGCCTCAAATCTACACTGTGACGGCAACCGGACTTAATACCTGCACCAATTCTGGTACTGCCGTACTCAACACCTATCCATTGCCACAGCCGTCGTACAATGCAACTTCTACAGTTTGCATGGGAAGTTATGTAACCCTTCAGGCTCTTGGAGCAAGCTCATTTACCTGGGTCGGGCCGCGCAGTTATCAGTCGTTCAATAAAGACATCAGCTTTCCAACATTTGATCCCGGCCAATCGGGCACGTATTCTTTAAACGCCATAGACATAAGAGGTTGTAAAAATTTTACAACGGCCGTGGTGATAATTAACCCTTTACCAAAAGGCGACTTAGTGAGCAATGGCGGGAAAAATAATTGTGTACCCTTTTGCTCAGATTTCAGAATAAAAAGAAATACAGTTTCACCCATTCTAAATACCTTGTGGACGCTAAATGGCAATTTCTTTCAAACAGAAACTTTTAATTACTGCAAACAAACTGCGGGCACAGATAAAGTGAGCGGTCAATTTACCGATGCGGCGGGCTGTATCAACACTTTAACTTTTGCTATAACTTCTTATCCTACGCCGATTGCTAATTTTTTAACCACTCCCGAAAAACCCTTCGAAACAAGTGATCAGGTATTTTTAAACGATCAATCTTTTGGGGATCAGATCACTAGCTGGAAGTGGTCATTCTTGAAAAACGACAGCCTTATAAGTTACAACCAAAACACCTCATACGTGTTTGAAGAAACTGGAGACCATGCCATTGTTTTGAATATCGCAAATGTTTGGGGTTGCAATGACTCTGTGTCTAAGACAATTAAAATTGACACCGAAATCAGGCTTTTTATTCCCAACGCGTTCACGCCAGATAGAGATGGCTTAAACGAAGTTTTTAAACCGAAAGGAAAAGGCATAGCTGAATATACATTAGAGGTTTTTAACCGAAGGAACGAGAAATTGTTTGAATCCAAAGATTTTGAAACTGGCTGGGACGGCACATATAAAGGAAACGATTGTCCTTACGATTTGTATGTTTGGAAAATTGCGGCACGCGACGCAAAGAAAAAACCGTACACGCTCACCGGAACCGTAACGCTTTTAAGGTAGTAATTGAATTTGGAGTACTGGTGCCGAAAATAGTTAGTGCTATGAAAATCTAAAAATTCATTAAGATTATCGCCTACATGGTTGTAGGAAAGTCGGGGAAAGGTACACCAGTTTTTAAAATGTAAAGTCCTGAGATTTGCTTCAAGCAAATTTATTTTTCCAGTAAAACAATCTCTTAAATATGATTTTTTTTAAAATAATTAAACAGGTCTATTCGGATCCCATTTTTCTAAATAATCTGCAACACGTCTTACAAAACTTCCGCCCAAAGATCCGTCTACAACCCGGTGATCGTAGCTCAAAGATAAAAACATAAACTGGCGGATGCCGATCATGTCTCCTTCTGGTGTTTCGATCACAGCCGGTTTCTTTTTAATAGCACCAACTGCTAAGATCGCAACTTGAGGTTGGTTAATGATAGGCGTTCCCATCACGTTGCCAAAGTTGCCAACATTTGTTAGTGTAAATGTTCCTCCTTGGATTTCATCAGGAGCTAACTTGTTGGCGCGTGCTCGCGCTGCTAGATCGTTTACCGCTTTTGTGATGCCGAGTAAATTTTTCTCATCAGCATTTCTAATCACGGGTACAATTAAGTTACCAGACGGCAGCGCTGCCGCCATTCCTATATTAATATTTTTACGTTTGATGATTTTAGTGCCGGTTTGATCGACAGACACATTGATCATCGGAAAATCTTTTATGGCCTTTGCTACCGCTTCAATAAAAAGAGGGGTAAATGTTAATTTTTCGCCTTCGCGCTTTTCAAATTCTTTTTTGGCCTTATCACGCCATTGCACCATGTTAGTTACATCAGCTTCAACAAACGATGTTACGTGCGGCGATACATGTTTGCTCATCACCATATGATCCGCGATTATTTTACGCATGCGATCCATATCCATGATCTCATCTCCAGCACCTACAGATACTGCAGGGCGGTTAACGATTACCGTATTTTCTCCGGCAAGGATCGTCGCAGCTGCAGGTTTATTTTCTGCCCTTAGTGGCGCGACAATTTCCACCCCCGCGTTTTTATTTCGCATCGGCAAGTAGGCAAGTATGTCAGCTTTTGTAACGCGGCCTTCTTGACCAGTACCGTTAATTGCGTTTAATTCGTCTAAAGAAATACCTTCTTCTTTAGCAATACTTTTTACAAGTGGGGAGTAAAATTTATCAGAGTCCTTGTAACTATTGGCAACTACTTGTGAAGGCGCATTTATTTTTATTGTTTCAGTTTTTGTTTCTGCCGCTTTGTTTTCGGGAGCCGAAGTTTTTGGCGCATCACTCACCGAAGCGGCTGCATCGCTACTTATTACACCTATAATTGCGCCAACTTGTACAACCTCTCCTTCTTTAAAAAGGCACTTCACCAAAGTTCCTTCAAATGGCGATGGGATTTCACTGTCCACTTTATCAGTAGCGATCTCTAAAACTGTTTCATCAATTTTAATCTTATCGCCTTCGTTTTTGGTCCATTTAATAATGGTAGCTTCTGCTACACTTTCACCCATTTTGGGCATAATCAAATCGAAATTCGCCATTGTATTTTTTTAAAGAATTACAAAAATAGCCTTCTAAACAGGAATAGCCAATTTTTTATATCATTATTTTTAATGTTAAAAAGCATTTAAAAAGCCCCACAAATAGTGTCGAAAACCGTTCGTTTTTAATAAACTTAAATGTTTGTGTGTTGTTGGGTTTTTACCATTGGTTTGTCAACCGTCTTGTTAAAACTGTAAATCAAGAAATTGTAGGGCTGAGTTTAAAAGATAAAGTCATCGTACAACAAATATTTTTTTCTGATCTTTCTAAAATTATCAAGGTCGGCCCCCCAGCTTTTCCGGATCTCTATTTCTGAAACGTTATTTTTTATCTGGTCTTGAAGGTCTTTATTTCCAGAATGGTAATTAAAATTTTTATCGAAAAAATCTTCACGGGGCAATGCAGCGTGGGCAGCAATGATCCAAGATAAATTTAATTGCCGCGGAAGAGAACGGAGATAGATATCTGTTCGGAAATCACGGCCAAAACACAATTGATTAACGTACTTAGGTTCTAGCGACAAAGCTGTTGGCTTTGGTGTAAAACTAAATGTTTTATCAGGAAAATCAGGGTGTCCAATTACCTGAAAAGGAAAATCGGTTCCTCTACCTAGGCTCATAATAGTACCTTCGAACAAACCTAGGCTAGGATACGCCTGTACCGCAACTTCATTGGGAATATTCGGAGAGGGTTTTACTGGCAAACGGTATGAGCTATTGCGATCGTAATTTTTTAGTTTTATCACCTTTAGTTGGCACTGTATGCTGTCTTTCAACCAGCCCTCCTTGTTAGCCATCATAGCATATTCACCGCAAGTCATGCCATACACCAAAGGCACGTTGTGCAAACCTAAAAAACTTTTGAACTCGGTTTTCAAAACAGGCCCGTCAATATAAAAGCCGTTAGGATTTGGTCGATCCATTACGATTAGCTGTTTGCCGCTTTCGGCGCAAGCTTCCATCACGTATGTTAGGGTGGAAATATAAGTGTAAAAACGCACGCCAATGTCCTGTATGTCGTAAACTAAAACATCGAGGTCTTTTAACTGTTCTTTTTTAGGTTTTTTATTTAAACCATACAAAGAGATCACAGTAATTCCGGTTTTCTTATCCTTATTATTTTTTATTTTTTCGCCAGCCTCAGTATCGCCTCGAAAGCCATGTTCTGGCCCGAATATTTTTTTTATGGCCACTTTTAATTTTATGAGTGTGTCAACTATGCTTGTTTTTCCAATTACGCCAGTGACATTGGTTACAACCCCCACTTTTTTATTTTTGAGTAGGGGAAGATATTCCGAAAACTGCTGCACCCCAATTGTGACCGAGTTGTAATCTTTAACCGATACTAATGTTTGGGAGTTGGAAAGACCGGATAAAAAAATTAAACCGACTATAAAGCCATTCAAATGATTATTTTTGTGTTGCAAGCGCATTTGTTTGAGTGTAGAAAAATTTATAGCCGATAAAATTTCCAATGCTGGGCAAAGCAAAGGCAATATCTCTAAGCCTATTGTAAAAATAGGTATTATTGGAATAACAGTTGGTGTTTCCGTAATGTTATTGACCGTTAGTATTGTTCTTGGCTTTAAAAAAGAAATTGTCAAAAAAATTACGGGGCTTACCTCCGACATTACGATCAGCAGCGTAAACATCAATGCCAGCAATGAGCCCGAGCCTATTGTTATTGGAAAAGACAGTTTAGCGATGATCAAAAACCTTTCCTTTGTTGAACACATGCAACCAACCGCGCTCAAAAACGGAATTTTAAAAACAGAAACCGAAAACGAGGGCATTCTTTTAAAAGGCGTTTCGCCCGAATACGATTTTACTTTTATTAAAGCCCACTTAACCGAAGGCAGGCTTCCCGCGTTTAAATCTGACGAAGCAACAAAAGAAGCTTTAGTGAGCGAAACGCTGGCAAAAAAACTTGGTCTCACATTGAACGGGAAAATGTTGGTTTATTTTATTTCTCAACATTTGGTTTATGACAGTCTTATAAAAGAAAAACTTATTAAACACGAACAGCGCTCTCGTAATTTCACAATTTGCGGAATATTCAAAACTAATTTTGCCGATTTTGATGAAAGACTCAGCATTGTTGATATTAAACAGATTCAACGTCTTAATTATTGGAACGAAAACATGGTTGGGGCTTACGAAATCAAAGTAAAGGATTTCGAAAATGTAGAGAGTAACCAGGTTCAGCTACAAGATTTATTCGGTTATTTTTATAACGTAAACAGCGTAAAACAATTGTATTATAATATTTTTACTTGGCTCGATAAACTCGATATCAATGGGATAATAGTTGTGGTTTTAATGATTTTGGTTGCTACCATGAATATGATAACGGCGTTGTTGATTTTGATTCTAGAACGCACAAATATGGTTGGCTTAGTAAAAGCGCTCGGCATGAGCAATGTGAGCGTACGAAAGATTTTTTTATTTATCAGTTACCGCTTAATTGGAAGAGGTTTACTTTGGGGAAATGTTATAGGTATTAGTTTATGCCTTCTTCAGTCATATTTTAAAATAGCTAAACTGGACAGTGAAACCTATTACGTAGATTTTGTCGCTATAGAAATTAATTGGCTTTATTTTTTACTTTTGAACATAGGAACTTTTGTTGTGTGCAGCCTCATGTTGTTTTTACCAACTTTGATTATTACCAAATTAACGCCAATTAAAACGCTTAAGTTTGATTGAAATATTTGCCAATTTGACACTTAAAACAAAAAGACAATAGAGTCAAGAAAACAGCATAGAAGAGTTAAGGTAATTTTGATGTAATTATTTTCATCAAAAGGTAGAAAACGCGCTTCGAACCATCAAAAAAATGATGTATAATGCACACCCAGAGGGAATAGCGCAATGTTGATACGACAATGATTGCCATCAAAAAACAAAGTCCTCAATTCAAAATCAAAACGGTTCAGATTATGCATTAGCTCGTTTATTTTTTAGTACTAGGGCTTAAGTTCTTTCTGTCGCGTATCCCGACTCCGTTCGTTCCTTTCTCTCTAAGGCCTGTATTTACTTTTATTCAAAATCTTCTGCGCATCCTTTTCGGTCATGAGTTGTTCAAGAGTAACACCTTTGTTATTTTTCATGTAGCTTTTTATAATTTGCCAGCCTATCCACATTGCAATGCGTGGCGGGCACTCTTTGCTGATTGCCCCTGTAAACGGCCCATCAGAAGTTAATTCCCTAATGGTTTGCATATTGTTTTCGAAAAGCCTGTTTTGATCGGCAAAGTAACCCCAAACGTTTTTCTCATATGCTTTACAATAGGCCATTTGCGGTGTCGTGTATCCAATGGTCATGCTGTCGGCCTGGTCTGGCAACAATGCATTTACCGCATAAAAGATCTTCCCGTAAAAAATGCTGTGATTTAACAAGGTGTTAATGGGCACACCATTGTCAAATTCAGTGAGCAACCAGCCTCTTGCTACATCGGAAAGGATATAGTTTTCATTCATCTTCTTCGCTTGATAAAGCGGATATCTTAGCATTTGATAAAATTTAGCGGTATCATTAAGATACATGTCAAGACTTACCACCAAAGCACTGTCCGTGTAAGCGAAGGCGTAGTTCCAGCCGCTCATGACCGTTATGAGTTTATTGGGTAATTTTCTTTTCGGAAAATGATAATGAAAACGTTTTACGCAATCGTTCATTTCTTTTGCAAGATTTTGAATTTTACTGTCAGGAAAAAGCACCTTGATGTAATTGTAACTCTCAATAATGTCTTGATCTTTGATAAAAGACAGCACACTGGGCGCGTAAAGCAAATCGTTTGTTCCCCGCCTGTTTAAAAAACTTAGATAGTGGTCATAATAGTTACCATAAATGACTTTTAGGTTTTCGGTCTTTGAAACAATATTATCGCCAGTAAGGGCGAAAAGATCTTTTTCAAGTCTTAATACTTTTATCGGTTGAATTTTAACTTCTGAAATGTCAATGTTCAAGTCATTATCAGAACATCCGAAAATCAGGATTGCCGCGAGCAGCAAGAAAATAAAGTTTTTATTCATCCTTAATTTTTATATTTGTAAAAATAACCATAAAATAAGTGCACATGAAAAAGTTTTTGTTTACTATGTCATCAGTAACTGTTTTTTGTTTTGCTTTAAGCGCGCAGGTAACCTCTACAAACACACCTTCGCCTTCGGCTCCTGAAACAAGAGAACAGGAAGATTTTGATAAGAAGAACCGCTTCGGTTTGCGTGTTTCACCTCAACCTACCTGGCTCAAAAGTGAAAACACTAGTTCAAAAGGGGATGGTGTTTATTTTGGATTTGGTTTTGGCTTAGTTTGGGAGAAAA
>Ga0105048_10018684_pt1 | contig 10647 bp, 8 predicted proteins | sample MAT05_FD_78382 | JGI IMG/M metagenome (GOLD analysis project Ga0105048, IMG submission 78382) | Freshwater microbial communities from Lake Fryxell liftoff mats and glacier meltwater in Antarctica - MAT-05 | ecosystem: Environmental > Aquatic > Freshwater > Ice > Liftoff microbial mat | place...
CAGCGCATCGAGGTTGTCGCGCACGATGCGATGCAGCGCCGTCTTCTCCGGCCTTCGCCGATCGTAGCGGAGGGTGGCGGGGTGAATATCGTTCCGAGCGGCAGCGACCACGGCCGAGGGCGTTGCGCGCCCGCGCCCAGGGCCGCGCGTGCGGACTGAGAGTGCGGCGCCGGCTCATCCGAAATCCGGACGGGTCCGCTTTCCGGACGGACGCCAGCCCCGTCGCTTTTCATCCCTGGCCTTCCAGGGCCGAGACGATGCGGTTCGTCAGCGCCTCCTCGATACCGACCTCGTCCTTCAGGTCGCGGCGGAGCTGGTCGAGCGCGGGATCGTCGGCCGGTAGATGCGCGAGCTGGAGCGTGGGCGCGACGAGGTTGAGGCGCTTGGGCCGGGCGTCCTTGGCGAGGGTCTTGGCCTTGAGGTAGAGGCCCGCGGCGGCCAGCTGGATGGCGCGCGGGTCGATGTCGATGCCGAAGAGGTTGTTCTCCAGGAGCTCAGCGCGGCCGCGGTGCTGTCGGTGGAGCGACCGTAACTCGTTAGACCGACTGCTCTTCAGGCGCTTAGCTCAGGGGTAGAGCGCTACCTTGACACGGTAGAGGTCACTGGTTCAAAGCCAGTAGCGCCTATGCATAGTTAGCTCATCGAGCACCTCCCGAACCCCAGACCGGATCCCCAGACCCCGCTGTGCCCGCATCTGGGCTCGCCTCGCGCGCCTGCTCCCTCTCCGCTTCGGACTCGTTGCTTGCTCCCACGACGGCCAGTTGCTTCGTGACTTCCGCGACCCCAGACCCGACTGCTCCTCGTTGAACTTCTTCCGCGCCTCCAAGATGGCGTCATGCACCTCCGGTAACAGCGGGGGCGTGTCTTCACCGAAACGGTCACCCTTCACCCCCTGGGATAACCTCGCCCTTCGAGAGCCGCCTCGTCGCCACGACCTCCTTCGTTTCGAGATCGAGATCATCCATCCGCAACGCGAGCAAAGCCCCCGGCCGAAGCGTCGTCGTCAACACCACCAGCACGGACGCGAACCGATCCGGCGAGCAACACTCGCGCGCCGCAGCCAGAAACTTGTCCAGTTCTTCGGCGTTCAGCTTGTTCGGCTCTTTCCGGTTCGTCTTCGCGTCCTGCTTCGTGCTGAGCATCGGCAGGTCAACCGCATCCGCGTTCCCCGAGGCACGCATCAACGACTGAAGCACCGCGAAGTTGCTGTTCACAGTCGACGAGGCGTACTTCACATCGAGCTGCTCCTTTCGCCACCGACGCACGTCATCCTTTCTCACCGCGGCGACGGCCATCGCCGCAATCCACGACGGCTTCACGAAGTCGCGCACCACGCCTTTGTACTTCTCCTTCGTAGAAGGACAGAGGTGAAATTGCCGAGGACTGAAGCCGCCCCCTGCATGAGGCCCTATTGATCCCCACGATCTCGTGGTGGCGAGTGACGTCGCGTCGCGCTCGCCGTCTTTCAACATATTGAACCTGCAGGTCTTATTCACCAGCATCACCGGGCGTTGACCCGCGTCTTGCCCGGACTGTACCCTCAGATCTTCCTCAGAGGTCCCCATGACGAGCCGTATCGAAGCCACATTCGCCGACCCGACCGCCGAACTGCTCACGACGCTTGCCCGCGAGCTGAAGCTCTCGAAGAGCCAGGTGTTGGAAGAGGCGTTCGCGCTCTTCCAGAAAGCTGTTCTGGAGACCCGGCGTGGGCACCGCGTCGCATTCGTCGACCGCGAGCGGCATGCAGTCACTGAGTTCGCTACGCCCACGCTCGCCCGCCTGGAGTACTCGGCCGATGCGGAGTGGGCAGCCGAGGGCGAGACGCTGAGCCTGCCTGAGAAGGCCATCCAGAGGATCCTGGCGCTCAACGCGACCCCTCCCGCGCCGAGCGCCTCGCTCAAGAAGGCCGCAAAGGCTCGTCGAGGCCGCTGAACGTGATCCTCCCCGAGACCTCGCCGGTGACCTCCGCCGACGCGAGCGCCGGCTTCACGTCTGGAGTTCACGCGCTCGACGACTTCCTTCGACGTCACGCCCTAAGGAACGCATCTCGGGGCGTGGGCAAGACGTTCCGCTGGCGATCTCACCGGTGAGCTTGCCGACCGGCGTGATGGGCGCAGCGTACTCAGCTTCGCTGTCCGCCAGCGGTGGCGCACCTCCGTATGCATGGGCGCTCGAATCGGGCGCCTTGCCGGCGGGCCTCGCGCTCGCGATCGACGGCTCGCTCTCGGGCACGCCGACCCTCGCGGGGCTCTCCGTGTTCGTCGTTCGGGTCACGGATACAGCGATGGCGACTCTCACTGCGACGCTCGGCATCTCCATCATCGAGAACAGCGGCGCGGTCCAGATCACGACGGCCTCCTTGCCCGCCGCGACGATCGGGGTCGCCTACAACGTGAGCCTCAGCGCGGCCGGCGGCGCGGCGCCGTACACCTGGAACGTCGCCTCGGGCGCGCTGCCCGACGGGCTCGCCGTCGATCCGTCCGGTGCGATCAGCGGTGTCCCCTCGGCGGTCGGCACGTTCTCCTTCGCGGCGCAGGTCGTCGACAGCTCCGCTCCGCAGGGCGCGGCCTCGCGGCTCCTGTCGATCACCGTCGCGGCGCCCGCGCTGTCGATCGTCACGACATCGCTGCCCGACGGCGTGGCCGGTGATCCGTACTCCGCTACGATCGTCGCGAGCGGCGGCGCTGCGCCGCTCACGTTCGACATCGCCGCGGGTGCTCTGCCGATGGGGCTCTCGCTCGATGCCGCGACCGGCGTGATCAGCGGGACCCCGCTCGCTGCCGAGACCGCGACGTTCACGGTGCGGGTCAGCGACGCGACCAGCAGCGTCGTCCAGGCGTACACCGTGCGGATCACGCCCGCGTCGAGCGCATTCGCGATCTCGACCACAGCACTGCCCAGCGGCATCACCGGCGCGGCGTACAGCGCGAGCCTCGCCGCAAGCGGTGGAGCGCAGCCCTACATCTGGGACGTGAACAGCGGCGCGCTTCCGCCGGGGCTCTCGATCGACGCCTCCGGTGCGATCATGGGGACACCCTCCGCGGACGGCAGCTACGCGTTCACGCTGCGGGCGACCGACAGCGCAATGCCGCCCCGGCAGGCGACGCGAGCGCTCACGATCGACATCGTCGATCCGCTCCAGATCGCTCGCGACGCGCTGCCCGACGGCGAGGTCGGTCTCGCGTACAGCGCGACGATCCGAGCCAGCGGAGGCGCGACGCCATACGCCCTCTCGGTGAGCCCTGGAGCGCTGCCGCCCGGCATCCAGATGAGCGCGTCGGGAGTGCTGTCCGGAGCGCCGACGCAGGCCGGCACGTTCGGTTTCACGGTGTTCGCCGCCGACGCATCGAGTCCCGCGCAGAGCACGTCGGAGAGCTTCACCATCACGATCACCGGTCCGCTCACGATCGTGACGACCGTGCTCGATGACGGGATCGTCGGTGTCGGGTACTCGGACACCGTCATCGCCGCGGGCGGAACGCCGCCCTACGCCTGGTCCGGCACCGGAATGCCGGCCGGTCTCTCGCTCGATCCGGCGACCGGCCGCATCAGCAGCACACCGGCGGCCAGCGGCACGTTCTCGATCTCGATCGCCGTCCGCGACGCGAGCCCGACGCCGCGCACCGCGATGGCCACCGTCGGCATCACCATCACCGCGCCCGCCGCGCTCGCCATCTCGACCCGCGCGCTGCCCGGTGGCGTGACCGGACAGGCGTACTCGGACTCGCTCAACGCCATCGGCGGGACCAGCCCCTATGCGTGGTCCGTCACCTCGGGCGCGCTGCCCGCCGGAGTGTCGCTCGATCCGACCACCGGCGCGCTCGCCGGCACCCCTTCCGTGGCGGGCATCGCGATGCTCACCGTCACTGTCACCGACGCCGCGATGCCGGCGCAGACCGCCTCGCGCGCGCTGTCGATCGCGATCACCGGCCCGCTCGCGGTGTCGACGGCCAGCCTGCCCGACGGCGTTACGGGCGCACTGTACAGCGCGACGCTCGCCGGCTCGGGCGGGACGACGCCGTACGCCTGGTCGATCGCAGCGGGGGCCCTCCCCGCCGGTCTCTCGCTCGACCCCGCGAGCGGCGCGCTCCGCGGCACGCCCGCCAGCCCGGGCAGCTTCGGCGTCACCGTCCGCGTGGTGGACGCGTCGAGACCGTCCCAGAGCGCCACGCGGACGCTCGCGATCACCATCGCCGAGGCGCTGACCATCACGACGGCGAGCCTCCCCAACGGCTCGGTCAACTCGGCGTACTCGTCCCCCGTCGTCGCGAGCGGCGGCACGACCCCGTACGTCTTCTCGATCAGCCAGGGCACCCTGCCGCCGGGTCTGACGCTCTCCGCGAGCAGCGGCGTTCTCTCCGGCACGCCCACCACGACCGGCCCGCTCGCGTTCACCGTGCGCGTCACCGACGGCTCCGCACCTCCGCAGAGCGCGACGCGGAGCTACAGCGTCTTCGTCAACGGCGAGGGCATACTCACCATCACCACCGCGAGCCTCCCCGACGCGGTGGCGGGGCGCGCCTATTCCGCGACGCTCGGCGCAACGGGCGGCACCACGCCGTACGCCTGGACGCTCGCTGCCGGACCACTCCCTGCCGGCGTCACGCTGTCCGCGGGTGGTGTCCTCTCCGGCACGCCGACGACGCCCGGCGCGTTCACCTTCACGGTCCGCGCGAACGACGGCTCGATGCCGCGCCAGAGCGCTCAGCAGCGACGACGATCCGCGTCGTGGCCCCGCTCCTGATCAGCACCACCCAGCTCCCCGACGCCGTCGCGGGCGCGGCGTACGCCACCGCTCTCGGAGCGAGCGGCGGAACGACGCCGTATCTGTGGAGCCTCCGCAACGGCGCCCTGCCCCCGGGCCTCACGCTCGATGGCGTGACCGGCATCGTCTCGGGCACCCCGAGCGCGGTCGGGAGCTACGCGTTCTCGGTGGATGTGCGCGACACATCATCCCCTCAGCAGACCGCGACCGCGGGGCTGCGGATCATCGTCAGCGCGCCGCTCGTCGTGTCCACGACCTCGCTCCCGAACGCCATCATCGGCGTCGCGTATCATGTCGATCTCGTCGCAGGCGGCGGCCTCGCTCCGTACACCTGGTCGGTCGTCGGCGGCGCGCTCCCGCCCGGCCTCACGCTGCGCGCGGGTGGGTTCATCGATGGCACCGCGACCGTGGTCGGCAGCTTCGCATTCAGCGTGCGGGTCACGGATGGATCGAGCCCGTCGCAATCGGCGAGCGCATCGCTGTCGATCACCGTCACGCCTCCGCTCTCGATCAGGACGATGACCTTGCCCGAAGGCACCGTCTCGGTGGCGTACTCTGCCCAGCTCGACGCGATCGGCGGCAACCTCCCGTACACGTGGTCGCTGCGCATGGGCAGCTTGCCCCCGGGCCTGACGCTCGGAGCATCGACCGGGATCATCGGCGGCACGCCGACCACGCCGGGGACTTATGACTTCGCGGTCCGCGTCACCGACTCCTCGAACCCGCGCGAGAACGCCAACCGCATGCTCTCGATCGTGGTCACGCCCTCCGGTCCGACCATCACCACCGCGAGCCTTCCGGGCGGCGTCACGGGCACACTTTATGGTTCGTCGCTCTCGGCCTCCGGCGGATCGACGCCGTACGCCTGGGCGATCGCCGCAGGCACCTTGCCCGCGGGCCTCTCGCTCGATCCCGTCACCGGCGCGATCAGCGGCACGCCGTCAGCCGTCGGTACCTTCACCTTCACCGTGCGGGTCACCGACGCCGCGATGGATACGGCCACGCGAACGTTCTCGATCGTCATCGCGGCGCCGCTGGTGATCACCACGATGAGCCTGCCCGACGGCGTCGCACGCGACCCTTACGCTGCGACGCTGACGGCCAGCGGTGGCATCCTCGCCTATGCCTGGTCGATCACGTCCGGCGCGCTACCCGCAGGCCTCACGCTGAACGCTGCGACTGGCGGTATCAACGGCATCCCCACCACGCCCGGGGTGTACACGTTCACGGTCCGGGTGCAGGACGCCGCGTCGCCGCGACAGTCGGCCACGCTCGCGCTCTCGATCACCGTCGGGGACCGCCTGCGGATCACGACCAACAACATCCCCAACGCTCGGCTCGGCCAGACGTATGCGACCGCGCTCAACGCGAGCGGCGGCGATGGCGCGTTGACCTGGTCGATCGTCGCGGGCGGGCTGCCTCCGGGTGTCACGCTCGACGCCGTCACCGGCATCATCTCGGGGACGCCGGGCGGCGGCGGAAACTATCCGTTCACGGTGAGCGTGACCGACAGCGGGACGCCGCAGCAGCAGACGCAGGCGCAGTTCACGCTGCGCGTTCGCTAGCGCCCGAACTCCTTGAACGCCTCGCGCATCGCCGGATCGTTCGAGTCCCGGCACACCGCGCGCAGCCAGCGAATCTCGCCCGGGTTGGTGCGCTCGATCTCGCGCAGCACGTCGGCGCGCTCGTTCTTCGGGATGCGGTTCATGATGCTGACGACGCTGTTCGGCTCGACGGCGCGCACCGCGCGGACCAGGTCCTTGGCCTCGCCCTCGAGGATCTTCTTCGAGAGGATCGGCTCGTCGGAGAAGAGCGTGGCCTTGGTGTCGGGGTCGTTCTTCGCCTCGAGGATGAGCTTCTTGTGCAGCTCGGGGTGCTCGAGACGGAGCTTGCGCGCGAAGTCGGCGGCCTCGTCCTTCGTCAGCGTGCCCATGTCTTTGAAGACCTGCTTGAAGTTGGGATAGTTCTTCTCGAGCTCGGCGCCGATCTTGTTGCGGGTGTCCTGGACCTGCTTCTTGTGCGCGACCTGCTGCGCGGTCGGAGGGCCGAACGGGCCGCCGGGCCCGAACGGGCTCTGCGACTGCTGCTGGGGAGCGGTCGGGGTGGTCGTAGCGCCGGGAACTGCCATGCTCATGGCCAGAGCAGGCCCGGGGCCAGCCGATCCAGCCTGGGACACAGGCCTTTTCGCGCCCCTGTCACAGCGATACAGGCCGCTCGGCGCGGATGACCGAATGCGGCACCGCTCGAGAAAGGCTATGAAAACAACATGCGCGCGCCCTCCTGGGGAATCCTGCTGATTCCAGCCTTCTTCATCGCTTGCGGCGACGACGTGCCCGCGGGCTCATGCGTGACGCAGTCGGACTGCCCGTCGGACCAGATCTGCAAGTCCGGCGCGTGCGAGCCGAGCTTCGCGATCGACTCCGGCCTCCACGCCGACGCCGAGCCCGTCCTGCCGGCCGACACCGGGGTGCCCAACGACAGCGGCGTCCCGAACGACAGCGGCGTCCCGAACGACAGCGGCGTGCCCGACGACAGCGGCGTGCCCGACGACAGCGGCGTGCCCGACGACAGCGGCGTGCCCGACGACAGCGGCGTCCCGAATGACTCCGGTGTGCCGAACGACAGCGGTATCCACCGCGACGCGGCGGTCACCGATCGCGACGGCGACGGCATCCCCGACACCGACGACAACTGCCCCGGCGTCTCGAACACGGACCAGCGCGACAGCGATCTCGATGGCGTCGGTGACGCGTGCGACGTGCCGATCATCAGCCGCACCGGCGGCCCGCGCGATCTGATGTGCCGCTACACGCCCCCGCCCGGCGTGTTCCAGCCCGACACCGAGTGGAGCTGGGTCCCCGGCCCGAACACGCCGATGCCGCTCAAGGACCAGGTGATGAGCACGCCGGTCGTCATCAACCTCACCGATGACAACAACGACGGCCGCGTCGACGAGACCGACGTGCCCGACGTGGTGTTCATCGCGTTCGACACGACCGGCCCCGCGGGCCTGCCTTTGATGCATACTTTGCAGCACGGGATCGTGCGCGCGGTTTCGGGCGCCGATGGCCGCGAGCTGTGGAGCGCCACCGATGTCGCGCTGCGCGTCGCGCCGGCGTCGAACCTCGCTGCGGCCGATCTCGACGGCGATGGTGTGCCCGAGATCGTCGCCGAGCGCTGGACCGGCGGCATCCTCGCCCTGCGGGCGAGCGGCGCGCTGTTCTGGGACTGCAACACCGCCGCGTGCCGCCCGGTGACCTCGCTGTGGGGCGCGCCGGTGATCGCCGATCTCGAGGGCGGTGGGCCCGAGGTCATCCGCGGCGGCTGCGTGCTCGAGGGACGCACCGGCGCGGTGCGCTTCTGCGGCACGGGCGGGCAAGGGTCGAACGGCGTCGGCGGCGTCAGCGTGGTGGCCGACATCGACGGCGACAACGTGCAGGAGATCATCGCGGGCCGCACCGCGTATCGCAGCAACGGCACCGTCGCGTGGGACTTCCCGCTGCGCCCCGATGGCTTCATCGCGGTCGGCCAGTTCGACGCCGACGCGCGCCCCGAGTTCGCGATGGTCGCGAACGGCAACCTCTCGCGGCTCGAGACCAGCGGCACCGAGGTCTGGACGGTGCCCGTGCGCGGCGGCGGCTTCGGCGGCCCGCCGACGATCGCCAACTTCGACAGCGATCCGGAGCCCGAGATCGGCGTCGCTGGCCGCACCCGCTACACCGTCTACAACCTCGACGGCTCGGTGCTCTGGTCGAACACGATCCAGGAGCTCAGCTCCTCGCGCACCGGATCATCGGTGTTCGACTTCGACGGCGATGGCGCGGCGGAGGTGGTCTACAACGACGAGAACAACCTCTACGTGTTCTCGTACGTCGGCACGTCGAGCGCCGCGATCGTCTGGCAGGCGCCCAACTCCACGCTCACCGCGCACGAGTATCCGGTGATCGCGGACGTGGATCGCGACGGCAACGCGGAGATCGTGGTCGGCTCGAACGACTTCGGCCGCGGCACTTTGCAGCACGGCCTCCGGATCTTCGGCGACGTACGCGACAACTGGGTGCCGACGCGCGGCATCTGGAACCAGCACGCGTATCACGTGACCAACGTCAGCGTGAACGGCGTGGTCCCCTGGCCCGAGTCGGCCTCGTGGACTTCGAACGGCACTTACCGCACCAACGAGCAGGGCAACGGCGCGGGCGGCCTCGCGGCGCCGGATCTCGTCGCGCTCACGCCGATGCAAGTGAAGCGCTGCCCCGGCTTCATCGATCTCGGCGCGTGGATCGAGAACCGCGGCGCGATCGTGATCGGCGCCGGCGTCAACGTCGCGTTCTATGACGGCATGCTCCCGTTCGCCGTGGCCGCCACCACCATCGCGCTCGCGCCCGGCGAGTCCGAGCTGGTCAGCGTGCGCTGGACCAACCCCGGCGCATCGCCGCGCACGGTCTACGTCGTCGCGGATGACGATGGGATGGGCGTCGGCAGCCAGAACGAGTGCAACGAAGACAACGCCAACCGCGTCGATCTGATCGCGACCGGCTGCCCGTAATTCGTCAGTCCAGGAGCGTCGGCCAGCGCGCGAAGTTGTCGATGCAGGTGATCGCTCCGGCGTGCGGCGCTCCGCCGCAGATCTCCGCGTCGTCGATCATACGCGAGGGATCGAGCCCCATCGCCTGCCACACGGTGGCGTGCTGCCCGCAGAGCGGGTCGCCGGCCGTCGCGAAGCCCACGTAGCGCGTCGCCGGCGGGGTGGCCCACGTCGCGTCAGCGTGCGTCCACGGCGCGGCCATGTTGCCGACGGCGTCGCAGGTCGAGGCGAGCTGCACCACCTGGCGCAGCGAAAACAGCTTCCCGAGGAACGCGGCGTGGCCACCGCCCTGCGAGTGACCGGCGGCGATGATCTTCGGCCAGACGATGCCGTTCGAGTCGAGGTACTGCTCCCAGCCCTCGCCCGGTCGCTCCAGCGCGAGCTTCCGCACCGCGGCCTCGGTGCGCGGGATGATGCCCTCGTCGAGCTGGATCCCGGCGAGCGCCTGCGGCGCGCCCGCCTGAGGCACGCCGGTGATCACGGCGCGTCGGGCGGGCTCGAAGCACGGCCCGTCGTTCGAGCACAGGATGCCGATCACCTGCGAGCTCGCGTAGGCGAGCGCGAGGACGTGATAACCGGCGCCCGCAGCGGCGTTGTAGAAGCTCTGCGTCGGGTCGCCGACCTGCCGCGCAGGGATCCCGCCGCTCGCGGGGATGAAGAGCACCAGAGCGTCCTTCACCGTGCCGGCGGGCTCGAGCGCGTAGCTGTTGTCGTTGGCGTGATCGCCGGCCGCCGAGGCGCCCGCGGACGCGGGAGTGAACACGACGCAGCCGGCCGGAGCGATGATCGCGCCCATTCCGGTGGTGGGGCATGGCTGGACGCCGCCGTCGCCGGAGGGGACCACCATGCCGGCGTCGCGATTGCGGCCGCCGCCGTCGCGGCGCATGCGGGCGTCGGGGGGATCGAGGGCGGCGTCGTCTTGTTCGGCTGCGTCGTCCTGCGCTGCGGCGTCATCTTGCGGGGCCGCTGCGTCGTCTTGCGCGACCGCGGCGTCGTCTTGCGCGGCCGCGACGGCGTCGGCTTGCTGCGCTGCAGCGTCGTCTTCCGGGGCGATCACCGCGGCGTCGGCAGCAGCGACGATCGGGGTGACCTCCTGCTGGCCGCAGGCCGCGCCGGTGAACAGCAGGCACAGGAAGATTTGACGAACCATCACCGACGCAACACGGGAGGCGAGCGTGAGTTGCGGTGGGGTCATGCGAGGAGCGCGACGACCCTCCCCAGCAGCACCGCTCGGCCGAGCGCGTTCGGGTTCGTGGCGCCCTTCGGGAGCGAGACCACGGCGCGGTAAGCGTCGCGA
>Ga0105048_10018686_pt1 | contig 10645 bp, 11 predicted proteins | sample MAT05_FD_78382 | JGI IMG/M metagenome (GOLD analysis project Ga0105048, IMG submission 78382) | Freshwater microbial communities from Lake Fryxell liftoff mats and glacier meltwater in Antarctica - MAT-05 | ecosystem: Environmental > Aquatic > Freshwater > Ice > Liftoff microbial mat | place...
AAGGGCAAGGGCAAGGGCAAGGGCAAGAAGGAGAAGACGGGCAGCACTGCGACCAACCGTCGTTCCGAGCGCACGACGTGGCAGCCGCTCGTGGCGCCGTCGCTCGGACGCACCAGTGCCGGGCTGTCGTTCGCCGGCCGTTTCTGACTTAGACTGACGAGATGCCGCTTATGCCTCGCACGATTTCGCCCCGTCAGCTCCGCTTCGCTGCGGTCGGCGTGATGCTCGGGCTGCCCAGCGCGCTCGCGTGCAGCCTCGCGCTGGATCTCGATCAGAAGATCTCGTGCACCGCCGACGCCGACTGCCTCTACAGCGGCGGACCGGGCTCGTGCGAGGACGGCTTCTGCCGTCCGCCGGGCAGCAGTGAGACCGGCAGCTCGGGCACCGACTCGACGACGCCGACGACGACCGACGATCCGACGTCGGTGACGATGACGACGACGCTCGACACGACGGTCAATCCGACGACGACGGCGGACAGCTCGAGCTCGTCGAGCGAGACCGAGGGCACGACCGGACCGACCGGCTGCGCGCTGAACTCCGAGTGCGAGATGGATCAGCGGTGCGGGCCCGAGGGCACGTGCCTCGAGCTGCTCTCGCCCGAGTGTCAGATCCTCGAGTGGCCAGACGGCGGCGACGTCGACAACGTGGTGTTCGTCGGCTCGATCATGCCGACCGGCGCGCCGTTCACGAACCTCGTGCAGCCGCTCGAGAACGCGGTGCAGCTCGCGATCGAGGACTTCAACCAGGAGACGACGCTGCAGGGCGATCGGCAGGTCGCGTGGGTCGGCTGCGACGACTCCATGGGTGGCACGGCGGCGGTCGATGCCGCGAGGCACCTCATCGACAATGTCGGCGTGCCGGCGATCGTCGGACCGATCTTTTCCGAGTCGGTGCTCGACGTCGCGAACGATGTCGCGATCGACTCGGGGACGTTCTTGATGGCGCCGGCAGCGACGGCGATGTCGATCGCGACGCTCGACGACAACGATCTGGTATGGCGCACGATTTCGGGCGACGTGTATCAGGCGAACGCGTTGGTCGATCGGATGATCGATCTCGACAGCGGCGCTGATCCGGACGTCGGAGCCGAGCCCGTGACGAATCTCGTCATCCTCGCGAAGGACGACGCATACGGAAATGGGATCCTGAACGACATCCTGCCGGACCTGCAGGCCGCATTCCCGTCGGCCGAGATTTACACGGATGTGTATCCGGATCCGACGTCTTTCGGCTCGATGGACGAGCTGCTGGGGAGCTACGCCTTGGTGCTCAGCGCCGTGTTCGAGCACCAGGAGGCCACTTCCGCGGTGTCGCACGTCCTGTTCCTCGGCACGAGCGAGATCCAAGTTCTGCTGTACAGCTACCTTGCGACCGTGTGGCAAGCGCAAGGCGGTCCGAGGCCGATGCCGCGGTTTACCGTCAGCCACGGCGCTGTGCCGGAGCTCGAGCGCTTCATCGACGAAACCCCCGCCGGTCTCGCCGCCGTCAAGCCACTGATCGAGTCCCAGCTGCAAGGGACGTCGCCGGTCGTGCTAAATCCCGTGAACTTCGCGGCGTTCAGCATCCGCTACCAGATCCGCTTCGACGAGCAGGAGCCGCTCACGTCGTCGGCGCTCAGCTACGACTCGACGATGTCGACGCTGTTCGCGGCGTGCACGATCGCGGCGGAGGATCCGGTCACCGGGGCCGGGATCGCGGCCGGCATGCCGCGATTGGTGGATGGCGACGGCGACGTCATCTCGTTCTCGGGGTCGGATCTGTCCTTCATCGGTGACGCTCGCAACTCGCTCGCGACCGACGGCAGCGTGGATCTGCAGGGGGTCAGCGGCGAGTTGCAATGGGACGTGACGACGGGCGACGTGCGTGCGGATGTTTGGCGCTGGGACATTCTCGATCCGAGCGAGCCTCCGGATGGATCGGATCCGAATCCGCAGCCGACGTGGATCTACTTGTTGGATCCGATTCCCGCGACGGATGGGGCCTGGGTCGTGATTCCCTGAGGGATGATCGACGTTCGGCAGCGGGGGGCGTCGATCGAGATCATCGACTCGCCTTCGTCGCTGGCGACGGCGATGACCTGGCTCGCGCGCATCTGCCTATGGCTCGGCGTTGGTCTGCTCGTGATCGGTGTCGGTGCGACGGTCGACGCGCTCGTGCGCGGTGGACACGTCGGGCGCAGCGTCGAGATCGTGGGACAGGCGGCGGTGCTCGCCCTCTTCGGCTGGGCGAGCCGGCGCGGGTGGCAGAAGCTCGCGACGGCGCGGCGCACGGTGATCGATCGTGCGCGGGGATCGATCGAGCTCGCGGAATCGTCGCCGGGTGGGACGCCGTACTCACGGAGCGAGCTGGTCGGCGAGGTCGTGGACGTCGCGGTCGAGAGCTGCGAGACGCGGGGGCCCGAGCGCTCGCCGTTGCGGCTCGTGCGGCTGTGGTTGCGGCTCGCTGGAGATCGAAGGCTGATGCTCGGCGACGTCGGTGATCTCGGCGGTGCGACGCTGAGCCTCGAGCGTGCTGCGGGGCTGGTCGCGGGATTTCTCGGCGTCGCGATCGCGCGGGAGTCGACGCAGGATGTCGCGCCGGCGGTCGAGCGTCTGGTGAGCCCGCGGGTTGCGGGGACGGTGTCGAGGGCGTGGCCGATGCTGACGTTGCGTCAGCGGTTGCTGTACGTGCCGGGGATCGCGGTGATGCTGTGCGGGACCACGTATGTCGCGCTCGTGGTCGCGCAGCACTTCGGTGGTGATGCGAGCAAGCTCGTGGGCGCGCGGATCTTCGTGCTCGCGATCTCGCCGGTGATGCTGATCATTCCGGCGATCCCGATGCTCGCGCTCGGCGGGACGATGCATGCTCGGGTCGAGGCGGGGCGGCTCGAGGTCGTGCGGTCGCGCGCGGGCGTGCGAGGGACGCCGGTCGTGATGGTGCTCGGCAGCGGTGTGGTGAGCCTGCGGGTCCACGCGTTCGTCGGGCGCATGCGAGGGTTCGGGCGGCTGGTCGCGACGCAAGATGGTCGCGATACGGTGCTGGTCGAGCAGGCGTCGCTGGCTGCGCTCGGGCGGGTGGCGGACGAGCTGGCTGCGATGCTCGGCGGCACGGTGGGGTGACGAAACGCGGCGTTGCGGTTCACGGACATGCGTCCTCGATCGCGGCGGCCTGACCGAAGCACGGGTCGCTATCGAGGCCCCGCGAGCGATGGATCGCCGGATTGATTGGGTCGGGGTGGCGTGGCAGCCCCGCGTCGCACCTCCGACGGATGCCCGAGCGGCGTACAGAGGCCACCGCAGCCGCTGCGAGGTCTGCTGGACGAGGCGATGCGGCGATCCGGTGCTCGCTGGCGTGCAGCGATCGGGCGGGCGGAGATCGGTGGCGATGGCCACACGTCGCCCGCCCACGAACCCCCACGGTCCACTGACACGCACGGCTCGACACGCATGGCGCGGCGGATCGAGACCGCCGACGTCGACGAGCGGGAGGACGCGGATCACGACGACGACGACGACGACGACGACGACGATACGTCCTGTGGTTCCCGACGCGGTGAGGACGTTGCGCTCGATCACACTCGGAATCATCACGCGAGAGATGGCCGCAGAGATCGAGCGGGTGGCTTCGCTACGCGGCAGCTCTGGGCAGGAGCTGCTCACCCAGTTGCTTCGGCTCCTCGGTGATGCGCGCGGCGCAACGTTCGAGGCGAGCGCTTCGCCGCCGCCGTGAAGACGCGCCATACTCCGGCGGGATGCGAGCAGTCGTTTTCATCGGGTGGGTCGTGATCGCGTGCGGCGCGACTGCGGGTGGCGGGGCGAGTTCGTCGTCCACGACCACCACCACGACCACCACGTCCACGACCACCACATCCACATCCACATCCACGTCCACCGATGACTCGTCCACCTCGGACGAGTCATCGACCTCCGGCCCCGACCTCGACTGCACAATCTCCGGCCTTCCCGGCATCTGCACCGAGGTCACCGCGTGCGCCGAGGGATCCACCCCGATCCTCGGCACCTGCGACGACGTCCCCTCGATCCAGTGCTGTCTGCCCGATGTGATCCTCTGCTCTGTCGACGCTGCGCCCGGCGTGTGTCTACCGAGCGCCGAGTGTCCACGCGGCCTCGAGCTCACCAGTGGCCTATGCCCCGGCGACGCCGACATCCAGTGCTGCACCGACCCTGCCCTCGCCTGCGATCCCGACGCCGCCCCGACACCCAACGAAGGCCTCGTCGAAACCTCGCACGACGCGAGCTGCCCACTCGGCATGCTCACCGCCGGTGACGTCTGCATCGATCGCTACGAAGCCTCGCTCGTCGTGATCGACGCCGACGACCGCGTGCTCGCATCACACTCGCCGTACATCCATCCGACCACCACCGTCCGCGCCGTCTCGATCGCCGGCGCCGTCCCGCAGAGCTACATCGACGCCGACACTGCAGAGCAAGCCTGCGCCGCCGCGAACAAACGCCTGTGCACCGACGCCGAGTGGCTCCGGGCCTGCCGATCCGCCGACCTCCACATCTACCCCTACGGCGATCGCCTCCAACCCGCCACGTGCAACGACGCGCGCGCCAACCATCCCGCTGTCGAATACTTCGGCACCGCCGACCCCTCCGTGTTCTCGATGCTCGATCACCCGTGCATCCTCCAAGTCCCCAACGGCATCCAAACCACCGGCGCACATCCGCAATGCATCTCCACCGACGGTGCCTTCGACATGATGGGCAACCTCCACGAGTGGACCGCCGATCCCGCAGGCACGTTCCGCGGCGGCTTCTTCGTCGACACCGTGATCAACGGTCCCGGCTGCACCTACGCGACCACCGCACACGACCGCTCGCACTGGGACTACTCGACGGGCTTTCGCTGCTGCGCCGATCCGCTATAGACGCTGCTATCCTCGCCGACCCATGGACGAGCTCATCCAACAACTGGTGAACAAGGTCGGTCTCGACGAAGCGAAGGCGACGCAGGTCGTCGAGTTCCTCAAGGAGAACGCGAGCAAGGTGCCCGAGTGGCTCGGTGGCAGCGACCTGCTCGAGAGCCTCAAGGACAAGCTGCCCGGCGCGCTCGGCAAGCTGTTCTAGTCCCTCGCCTCAAGCCGGCGGCATCAGCACGTCTTGGATGATCGCGCGAAAGCGCATGTTCAGCGCCGTGACCTCTTTGCGCGGCGCGTCGCCGCGCTTTACTTCATCGGTCCGCATCAGCACGTCGACCAGATCGTTGCCGCGCTTGTACTTCTCGACCCACTCGGGCTGCGGCAGCTTGATCTTGCGCTCGTGCATCGACTCGAGGTCCTTCACGAAGGACTCGAGATCGTCGAGTGACTTCTCGAAGTCGACGTCCTGGGGCACCGGCACCGGGCCGGCGACGGTTGCCGACGTGCCGGCCTTCGCGTCGCGCACGTTGGTGTCGGCACCGGCCTTCGTCGCGCTCGCATCGCGGGTCTTGCCCGCGTTCGCGCGCGCACGCTTGGCCGGAGCTTCGTCGCTCGTCCCGCTCACTGTCCTCGGCTCGCGCCGCGACAGGGAGAACGCCGCGTAGCCGACGAGTCCAACCGCCGCGACCACGGCGCCGATGCGCACCGCCTTGTTCATGCCCATGGGATAGCATGAAGGCAGGGCGACGCGCATGGCCGACGACACCACCATCTTCGACAAGATCCTCGCCGGCACGATCCCCTGCCACCGGGTCTACGACGACGAGCACACGCTCGCGTTCCTCGACATCTTCCCGCTCGCCGTCGGACACACGCTCGTGATCCCGAAGGAGCGCCGCGCGTTCCTCCACGAGCTGTCCGACGACAGCGCCGCCGCGATCGGGCGCGTGCTACCGCGGATCGCCCGCGCGATCCTGCGCGTCACCGGTGCGACCGCGTACAACCTGCTGCAGAACAACGGCGCCGCCGCACATCAGGCGGTGTTCCACGTCCACTTTCACATCATCCCGCACGTCGGTGAGACCGGGCTCGGGCTCGGCTGGCATCCGACGTCGCTCGAAGGCGACGCCGGCACCGAGCTGAGCTCGCGTCTGCGCCAAGAGCTCGGCGAGCCGTAGCAGACGCGCGTGATAGCCTTCGCAGATGGACCTGCGATGCCTCGTCACCCTCGCGTGCTCGGTGCTCCTCGGCTGCGGCGGCCCGAGCGGCGGTGACGGCGACGAGACCGGTAGCGAAGAAGGGACCGCCGACTCGAGCGGGGGGATCCCCGATCCCGATCCCGTCGTCGACTGGCCGACACTACCGTGTGACCCGCTCGTGCCCGAGTACTGCGGGCATCCGTTTCCGTCGAACGTGTTCACGATGGCTGATGCCGCGACGCCGACCGGTCGGCGTGTCGCGTTCGCGCCGGACATGATGCCGGTCAGCTACTACGAGGTGCAGGCCGACGCGACACCGTGGACGCGCAGCGACGGCTTCTCGCCGGGCTCGAGCATCATGGTGCACCTGCCAGGTGCGGTCGCAGCCGGGCTGCCGAGCGCGAGCAACATCGCGGCGTCGCTCGAGGACGCATCACCGACCGTGCTGCTCGACACGGTGACCGGCATGCGAGTGCCGCACTTCGCGGAGCTCGATCTGTCGACCGACGATCCGTCGCGGCGCGTGCTGTTCATCCGCCCGGCCGTGCGGCTCGACGACGCACAGCGCTACATCGTCGGTATCCGCGGCGTCGTCGACGGCAGCGGCACCGCGATCCCGGCATCGCCCGCGTTCGCGGCGCTGCGCGACGGCACGACGTCGGACGAGCCGTCGGTCGACGCTCGCCGGCCGCTGTACACCGACATCTTCACGCAGCTCGAGGGCGTCGGGGTCGCGCGCGACGATCTGCAACTCGCGTGGGATTTCACGACGGCGAGCGACGCGAACAACATCACGCCGCTCGTGCACATGCGCGATCAGGCGCTGTCGATCGTCGGCGGGACACCGACCTTCACGATCGACCTCGTCGACGACGCGTTCGATCCGCGGGTCGCGTACCGCATCGAGGGCACGTTCGAGGTGCCGCTGTTCCTCGACCAGCCGGGCCCGAACGCGCTCATGAACCTCGACGCCAACGGTCTGCCCGAGGCGATCGGCACCTACGCGTTCGACTTCGAGCTGCTCATCCCGCTGCGCGCGCTGACCGAGCCGGTCGGCCTGCTGCACTACGGGCACGGCCTGCTCGGCAACCAGCGAGAGATCGAGCGCGGCGAGTTCCTCGAGCTGTGCGAAAACCACGGCTGGGCGATCTACTCGACCGACTGGATCGGGCTGGCGACGGTGGACCAGGCGTTCATCGGCGTGATCCTCCAAAGCGGCAAGATCGAGGACTTCGACGGCATGTTCGCGCGACTGCAGCAGTCGGTCGTCAACGCGCTCGTCCTCGATCGCGTCATCGCCGACGGCATCGCGGCGGACCCGATGTACCAGGACCTGCTCGATCCGTCGGTGCGTGGCTACTACGGCATCAGCCTCGGCGGCATCATGGGTGGCCTCTACATGAGCGTCAGCCAGGAGACGACCCGCGGTGGCCTCGAGGTCATGGGCTCGCCGTTCACGCTGCTGCTCGGACGCAGCGCGCAGTTCGATACGTTCTTCGAAATCGCGAAGTCGACGTACGAGGATCCGCGCGACATCCAGCTCGTGCTCGGGCTCGTGCAGATGCTGTGGGATCGCGTCGAGCCGAACGGGTTCATTCGTCACCTGCGCGATGAGACGCTGCCGAACACGCCGGCGCACGAGGTGATGATGCGCGCGGCCGTCGGCGATCACTCGGTGCCGACCGCGGGCGCGCACGTGATGGCGCGAACGCTCGGCGTGCCGATGGTCGACTCCGGCGGTCGCGAGGTCTGGGGCCTCGAGACCGTCGCCGAGCCGCCGGCCGGCAGCGCGTACATCGAGTACGATTTCGGCCTGCCGCCGGAGCCCGACTGCTCGCTACCGCAGCGCGCGTGCGAAGATCCGCACGGCTCGATCCGCATCTTGCCCGCCGCGGCCGAGCAGCTCGATCACTTCTTGCGCACGGGCCTTGTCCGCAACTTCTGTCCCGGTGGCGTGTGCTCGTATCCGCAGGACGGCTGCGACCCGGCGCCGGGCCCGGACGTCTGCGCCGGCTGACCGTCAGTGCGGATCGGCGAGGTACGGGAAGTCGGGCGACAGCGACACGTCGCCCTCGGTCGGGTTGAGCGGCAGGTCGACGAACGTCGTAACGTCGTGCATGCCGAGGTCGAGCAGCAGCACCGCGAGCGTGATGTCGATGACCGGGTCGCCGAGCTGGCGGCCGTTCGGGAAGCCGTTGCCGGCCGTGAAGTCGACGCGCAGCACGTCGGGCACGACCAGCGGTGACGCCTGCGACACGCATACATCGATCGCGCAGGACGTGAGGCCCTGGCTCATCAGATCGTCCTCGAGCGCGTCGCGAAGGGCCCCGAGGTTCGCGGTGATCTCGTCGACGAAGTCCCCGTCCGCGTCGTCCTCGGGCGACGCGTGGTTGTAGTCGTCCTTGTTGGTGATGACCGCGGTCGCGATGGCGGGCATGCCCTTACGATCGATCTGATCGTACAGCGCCGGATCGCCGAGCGCGAACACGAACGGATCGTCGCCGGTAGAGCCGGTGTCGGGATCGTTCGTCGGATCGGTCGTCAGCGTCGTCGCGGTCGCCGTAGTCGCGGTCGCCGTGGTCGTCATGCCGCCGGTGCTCGTGTCGGCCGTGTCGGACTCACCACCTTGACCTTCGCCACGATCGTTGCCGGCCGCGCCACAGGCGAGAACGAGGGCGAGGGCTGCGAGCCGCCCAGCGCGAGTGATGCCGTGCATCGCCATTACATCCTCCCCGTCGTCACCCAGATCGCGACAGTGTCGGAACTGCTCGCGACGGCGTCGATGCTCATCTCGAGCACGACGGCCGTGATGTTGAACCCGGTGAACGCGTCGCGCGTGCTCTCGAAGCTGAGCGTCCCGGTCTCGACCGTCTCGCGGAAGCCGGCGAGGTCGAAGAAGAACGGGTCGTCGCGCAGACCTGCGAATACGCGCAGGTCGAGCGCTGCATCGATCGTGGTGTCCACCGGACCGACGACCGGCTCCGGCGAGCCCGGCAGGTTCTCGACCTGCACGCCCCAGTCACCCGCCGAATTCTGGCCGAACCGCACGTAGACCTCTTGGTCCGCGAGGTTGTCCGCGTCGTTGTCGACGTGCACCGTATAAAGGACCGTCGGGTCGTACGTCGCCGGCAGGCCGGCCTCGGTGAACCCAGCGAAGCCGAACGCGACGACGAGCTTCGTCTCCGTGTGCCACGCGTAGACGTCGGTGAGATCCGCGGCGCCGTCCTGGGCGTTCGCGGGCGAGTCCGCGTGGTCTGCCGCCTGGGACAGCGTGGAGAGCAGCGGCAAGGCGCCTAGCGCTACCGCGCCGAGCGAGCGAGCGGCGAGTTGAAATCGCGTGTGCATGGGTCCTCACGCCGGTCGGCGACCGAGCGCCCCAGCCCGGACATCCTACGCGGGCTGGCCGCCGAGCGGATCGTCGGACGTCCGGGTCGATCCACATGGGGGCAGGCTCCCGTACAATGAGCCGTCGGGGGCCTGCGTCACTTCCACTTTCTCGCCGGCCATCTCGACCTAAGGGGTTCCCAATGCCAAACACCAAGCTTCTCCTTCTCTGTGCTCTGTTCGCGTCGGCCTGTGCGGGTGGCGACGGTGACGACACCAACGCGGACGACACGACCGGCGGGTCGGTCGATCCGACGACGAGCTCGAGCGACACGATGACGACCGGAGTGACGATGACGACGGACATGACGACGTCGATGACGACCGCGCCGACGACGGCCGAGACGTTGACGACGGACGACACCCTCGACAGCAGCGGCACCGACGACACCTCGACCGGTGAGCCGGCCGACCTCTCGTGCGAGAGCTACTGCAGCATCTACGCGGCGACGTGTGCCGACTTCGCGGCGTACGCGAACGATGCGGACTGCCTCGCCAACTGTGCGCAGTGGCCTCTCGGCGTCGAGAACGCGACCGAAGGCGACTCGCTCGGCTGCCGCCAGTACCACGTGACGGTCGCGAGCCAGACCGAGCCCGACGTGCACTGCCCGCACTCCGCCCCGAACGGCGACGGCATCTGCATCGACGCGCTCGCGCCCGACTGCGCCACGTACTGCAGCTCTTTCGAGCAGAACTGCACCGACGATCTGTACACCTACGCGGACAACGACGATTGCCTCGAGCAGTGCGGCACCTGGTACGCCGGCACGGCGAAGGACACCGCGGGTCACACCGTCGGCTGCCACACGTATCACTCGGGTGCCGCCATGGCCGACCCCGAAACCCACTGCCCCCACGCCGGTGCCGGCGGCGGCGGCATCTGCGTCCTCTGAGAAAGAATCGGAGCGCCGCTTCCCCTGAACGAATCGCCGCTGGCACTTCGGCCCGCCCCTGCTACGATGCCAACCATGGGTTGGTTGGGATCGCGTAGCACGGGCGGGTTGATCGTTGGTTCACGCGAGAGCGCGATGCGGATGCGTCGCTCGCTCCTCGTCGCAATGGGGCTCGTCGCCTGTCAGACGCGTGCGCTCGGACCGGTGTCGAGCACCGGCGACGACGACGTCGGTGAAGAGGGCGAAGACTCGAGCGACAGCGGCGAGGAAACCTCGGGGGAAGGTACGACCGGCACGTCGGT
>Ga0105048_10018688_pt1 | contig 10645 bp, 9 predicted proteins | sample MAT05_FD_78382 | JGI IMG/M metagenome (GOLD analysis project Ga0105048, IMG submission 78382) | Freshwater microbial communities from Lake Fryxell liftoff mats and glacier meltwater in Antarctica - MAT-05 | ecosystem: Environmental > Aquatic > Freshwater > Ice > Liftoff microbial mat | place...
ACATGCCCAACGAAGTGTCCACCGAACCAGCGAAAATCGCTCACATTTTCCCCGGCGAACAACACGACGCGCGCCTTGTCACCCAGCGCCTTCGGCAAATGAAACCGCGCGCCATACGCCGACACCGTCGTATGCGAAGCAATCGGCAGCGGCTTCGCGCCATCAAGTTTGTAATCCCCCGGAGGAATCGTCACCGTGCCACCGCTCTCCGCGGCCGGTGCAAAGAGGGCGGCGAGTTTCTCGGTGTCGTCTGCGAAAGCATAAGTGACGAGCAATGTTCCGATGCAAAACAGGCGGGCGTATTTCATAGGGGCGAGGACGAGGAAACGCAGGGGAGAACCACGCTCACTACCGCGCGGACATCCGAACCGTCAGCGATTCGTAACCCACGGTCCGCTGGTAGCTGGCCTCGTTCTCCACATGCTCCTCGGCGGCGAGAATGGTGATGCTGGCAACGCGCTCGACGCACTTCTGCAGCAGGGCACGCACGAGCAGGCGCGCATGCGGCGCGCCGAGGCAGAGGTGCGTGCCGAAGCCGAAGGCAACGTGGGGGTTCGGCTTGCGGTCGAGGCGCACTTCATCGGGCGTGTCGAAGGTTGCGGCATCGCGATTCGCCGAAGCCCAGCAGAGCGAGACGCGCCCATCGGCTTCCACCGGTACGCCGTGAACGTCAGTCGCCACCGGGCAGACCCGCCCGAGGTGCGTGAGCGGCGAGATGAAGCGGAAGAACTCCTCACTCGCGAGGGTGATGCGCGCCGGGTCTGCGCGGAGAAACTCCAGAGCCTCGGGATGCTGGCCGAGATAGGCGATGACCCCGCAGATGGTGAAGATGACCGTATCGCGACCACCGGCGAAGGTGAGGTTTGCGAAGCCCATCATTTCCTCACGGCTCAGTGGCCGACCGCGGAAGGTCGCCCGCGTCAGCACGCTGAAAAGGTCATCACCGGGATTTGCCGCCGCGCGATCGAACGCCTGACGGAGATAGGTATCCAGCGCTTCACCTTTCTTTTGGCCCGGCAATCCTTCGCGGAAAACATGGACCCCCCAGGTAATCCATGTCTCGGCCTCGGTTTCTGGGACATTCAGCAGGTAAGTCAGTGCTCGCGACTGCAGCGGAAGGGCAAACTCCCGGACCACCTCGATCGACTCGCGCCCGAGCGCGGCCGTGAGCATCCCATCGATCAGCGCCTCCACCTGCGCGACCACGGCCGGTTCCTTTGCCCGGCGAAAGAACGGCTCCACAATCTCGCGATACTCCCCGTGTTCGGGTGGATCAACCTCCACGGGGATCTGCCGCATCGACCTCACGTCTTCCTCGGAAGGAATCGGCACCCGAAATGGCGCATCCGAGCTGAAGGTCTTCCAATCCTTCGCCGCCTTGCGCACGTCCTCGTGCCGCAGAATCATCGGCACACTTTCACCCTGAAACTCGCACCGCAACACACCCGCATCCTCGCGGGCCGGGTTAAAGGGATCGGATGGGTCGCTCATCGGTCAGGGCCAGTATTGTGCGATCTTTTTCAGCAGGAAAGCAACGCTGCGCTGGAGTTGCTCGATACCGTCCACACCGTCCTCGATGCTGATCCAGCCATCGAAGCCGACGCGCTTGAGTTCCGTGAAGATCGCGTCGTAATCATTGAGTCCCTTGCCGATCTCTCCGTGGCGGAGGCGCTTGGCATAGCCGGTCGCGCCACCTTCTTCGCGCCGCAGATCCTCCAGCGTGCCCTCGGCGAGATAGCGATCGCTGGCGTGCATGGTGACGACGCGATTCGATACCCGGCGCAGCAACTCGAGCGGGTCTTCGCCAGCAAGGTAGGTATTGCTCGGGTCGTAGTTCACGCCGAAGCGCGGGTGATGCACGCGATCCACGAGCATGCCGAAAATCTCCATCTTCTGGGCAAATTCGGGATACTCCCAAAAGTCGTCCTTGTAGTGATTCTCCAGGATCAAGGTGATGCCGCGCTCGTCCGCATACGGCAGGCAGGCCTCGATGGATTCAGCCGCGAGCCGCACTCCTTCCTCCGACGAAAGCTCCGGCCGCCGCTGCCCGCTGAGCACGCGGCAATACGAGCCGCCGAGCGTGTGCGTCATGTCGATCCAGCATTTCTGCTTCGCGATCTCCCTCTCGCGAAACGCCGCAACCGGATGCGTGAAATCCGGCGAGCAGCACATCATCGGGATCGTGCGACCGGTCGCCTCCACCTCGCGGCGAAAGCGCTGCCAATTCGATTCATCGGCCATCTCCAGGAAGCCGGCATACCATTCGAGCCCCTCCACTTCGAGCGTATCGGCGAGGGCGATCCATTCGGAGACGCGCATGGTGCCATCTTTGCAGAGGGCCTGCATGTAGGCTTTGGGGAAGGCGGCGAGCTTGGGCATGGATTCGAAGGAGCTATTTGCAGATTGATGCGAATTTCTGTGAAACAAAATCCGCGTCTGGGAAATCTGCAAGTATCTGCGCAATCTGCGGATTCATCTTCTGCTGATCAGGATTTGGCAGGAATGGTCGAGGTATCTTTCGGCGGGTTGCGGCCGATGAAGGGATACTGCTCAAGGTCCACAACCTGCCCGCTTACTGGCCCGCTTTCGTCGCCGAGCCAATACACCGCGGCCGCCGCGATTTCCTCCGGCCAGAGAATACGACCGGACGGCGCATACTCACGCGGCAAATCCTTGTACCAGTCATCGGCCAGCCCGTGCTCCCGCTTGCGCGCCGCTTCGTTCTCCGTGAGCACCCAGCCGGGGTTGATCTGGTTCACCCGCACACCGTCCTCACGCATCAGCGTGTCGCCGAGGTTGCGGGTCAGCGTCATTAGCGCGCCTTTGGATACGGCATAGGGCAGCAGGTTTGGCTCGCCACTCCACGCATTCACGCTCCCGATGTTCAACACGCAGCCGCGCACTTTGCGCAGCTCCGGCAGCGCCGCCTGGATGAGCGCGAAAGGGGCGACCGTATTGATCTCCAGAATCCGGCGGAAGAACGGAAGATCCGTCGTGTGAATGTTTCCCTGAATCACGATCGCCGCGTTGTTCACCACGGCATCCAGTCTGCCGAAGGCCTGAACCGCCGCTGCGACCAATCGTCCGGCCACGCCCTCGTTCGTGAGATCCTCGATGAGCAGGGTCGCGTTTGCCGGTCCGAGATCATGCACGAGTGCGTCGCCGAGTTCGCGTTCGAGGCCGTGGATCACGACCTTAGCGCCTTCCGCGACCGCCCGCTTAGCCATCGCCTTGCCGATCCCGGTGCAGCTCCCGGTGATGAGAATGATTTTGTCTTTGAGGCGCATAGTGACGTGACCGGAGACTGCCCGCCCTACTTCTTCGCCACCGGTGCCGGACCCGCTGCCTTGATGCTGAAGTCGTCGTAGTTCACGTCCACCTGATTGGTCGTGAGGCTGACCAGCGACTTTGTGTCGTGCGCGATGCCGTCGGATTTGAATGCGCCGACTTCCTTGCCATCGATGCTCACGGTGAGCGTGTCGCCCTTCGTCCGCGCGACCAGCGTGTGCCAGTCCTGCAGCGTCAGCTTGTTCGGGAAATTCTTCGCCTTCGTCGCGAGCATCGTCTTGTCCTCAGGGGTGAGCTGATTCGCCTTTTTGCGGTCGTAAAACCCGCCCGCGAGATTGAAGCCGCCGGTCTTAGCATCGGAGAGATTCACACCCGTGGGACTGATCGAAGCCTGACAGATGTGACCGGCGTGGGAGTCTTTGTAGTCCTTGTCGTCGAACCACACATTGAAGCCCTTCGCCTTGTCACTCACGAAGCGAAACTTCACCGAAACCTCCAGATCGCGCTCGCCGGTGAACTTGATGTTATCGACCGCCGAGTGGTCAGACCCTTCCGGCGTGATGCCCACCAGGGTGCCGTCCTTGACCACGCTGCCGCTCTTGTAGTGGCCCCACTTCGGACCAAAGGCATCACTGGAAAAGTCATCCGCAAAGATCGTGCGGCTGTATTCGTTCGAGGAATCCGCGGCGAAGGCCGTGGTAGCAACGAAGGCGGTGAAGAGGAGGGACTGGATGGATTTCATCGGGGTTGGGATTCTGGGAGGAGGAAACGTTGGTGCGTGATTACACCGGGGTGAGCACCGATTTCACAACCTCGCCTCGGTGCATTTTTTCAAAAGCTTCGTGCCACTCCGTGATCGGCCAAACGCCGCCGATGATCGGCTTCACGTCCATCTGCCCGCTGGCGAGCAGCGCGATCACGCGTTCCCAGATCGGCCAGTTGTGGCTGAAGCTGCCCTGTAGCCGCACGTTCTTTTGCACTAGTTGATCGATATTGAAACCGAGCGGTTGAGGTCCCCAGCCCACCTTGCTGATCCACCCGGCGGGCCGCACGACATCGAGCGCGATCTTCAGCGTGACGCTCGCGCCGGCCGCGTCGATCACGCCATCCGCGCCGAGCCCATCGCGCTCCAGCGCCCACGGCTTGGCGTCGCCGACGATCGCCTCGCAGCCATACTGCTTCGCGATCTCCAGCCGGTGGCGATCTGCTTCCAACCCGACCAGCGCGACCTCCGCGCCACACAGTCGCGCCATCGCCGCGCAGAGAATGCCGATCGTCCCCGGCCCGAGCACCACCACTCGATCACCCGGCTCGATGTGCGCGTTCTTCACCACGGCGTTGTAGGCCACGCAACACGGCTCGGTGAGACATGCCTGCTCAAAGGCGAGGTGATCCGGCACGCGATGCAGGATGCGGGAAGGCACGCGCACATACTTCGTCATCGCGCCATTCACGCCGTAGCCGAAGCCCTTGCGCGTCGGGTCCAGATTGTAGAGTCCGCGGCGCGACATCGGGTTGCGTTCGTCGATGATCGCCGCCGTCTCGCTCACCACGCGGTCGCCTTCCTTCCAGCCCTGCACCTCCTTGCCGATCTCCACAATGCGGCCGCCGAATTCATGCCCGAGCACCACGGGATAGTTCACCGGCCAGCTATGATCCGCGGTCCACTGATGCAAGTCGCTGCCGCACACGCCGACATTGGCGACTTCCAAAAGCACATCTTCGATGCCAATCTCCGGCTGCTCGATTTCACGGATTTCGACGGAGCCCTTGGTGGGCGCAAAGTTGACGACGGCGGCGGATTTCATGGGTGAGGGAAAGTTGAATGTTAGCGGCCGACCGGCACATCGCCGTAGCCGTGGATCTTCTCGCAGATTAGCCGGAGCGAGCCTTCGAGGTCGCCGTCCGCGGTCTTGAACGCGTCGGCATCGATGGTCAGGGGCGCGCCCAGCACCACGAGCGGCGCGCCGTAGCTCGGGCATTGGATCGCCTGCTCCAGCGAAAGCCCGCCCACGGCCTGCACCGGCACCTTTACCGCCTGCACCACCTCGCGAAGCTGATCCAGCGGACTCGGCATCCGCTCGCCACGCGCGGCGATGCCACGACGCTCGTCGTAGCCGATGTGATGAATGACGAAGTCGCACCCGAGGTCTTCGAGCCGCTTCGCGCCGAGCACCATGTCGGGTTCGCCGAGGTTGTCGCCCATCACCTTCACGCCGTGATCCTGCCCCGCTTTGACCACGACTTTGATCGTCTCCTCGTGTGCCCGCACCATCACCACCACATGCGTCGCACCGGCCTTGGCCATCATCTCGGCTTCGAGATAGCCGCCGTCCATCGTCTTGAGATCCGCGACGATCGGCACGCCGGGAAACGCGGCCCGCAACGCGCGCACTCCGTGCAGCCCTTCCGCGAGGATCAGCGGCGTCCCGGCTTCCAGCCAGTCCACTCCGGCGCGCATCGCGAGCGCGGCGGTTTCGAGCGCCTCGTCGATGTTGGTCAGATCGAGAGAGATTTGGACGATGGGTTTCACGGGGAGAAAGAGGTTTGCAGGATAGCGTAGTTCCGCCCAGCGTCAGCACGACAAAGTTTATGCGATATGCGACGCCTCTTCGCCCCGGCACGGGCACCCCGCGCACCCCGGCTGAGTTGCACCGCTGGCGCCAGACCCGCGATCGTTGGATGGCTTCGCTGCAGCCGAGTGCCCTTTTCCAAAGACTCTTCGAACATGTGCCCGGCGTGCATTTCTTTGCCAAGGACAAGGCGGGCCACATCATGTTTGCCAGCCGGGATTTGCTCCACCGCTATCAGATGCGCGACGACTCCGACATCATCGGCCTCACCGATTTCGACATCAATCCTGACAGCATGGCCGCCGCCTACGTCCGCGACGATCAGCGCATCCTCGCTGGCGAGACGCCGATCCTCGAGCGGATCGAGCTCTGGTGGGACCACCAGGGCATGCCGGATTGGTTTCTGGTTACGAAGCTGCCGCTGCTTGACCGCCGCGGCCGCGTGCAGGGAGTGATGGGATTGCTCCGACGACCCGACGACGCCGAACGGCAACTCCCTGTCTTCCAGACCGTCGCGCGCGCCGTCGAGGCCATTCGCCGCGATTACGCGAAGCCGCTGATCATTGCCGAGGTCGCCTCCGCCTGCGGCCAGTCGCTGCGCCAACTGCAACGCCGCTTCCGCACCGCGTTCGGGATCACTCCGCAGGAGTTTTTGATCAAGACGCGCGTGCTCGCAGCCTCGACGCTGCTCGAGCAGTCAACGCTCACCGCCGCCGAGATCGCCCGCCGCTGCGGCTTCGTCGATCAGAGCTCGTTCACGCTGCACTTTCGCCGTCGCACTGGCAGCACACCCACCGCCTACCGGACGCGCTGGCGGGCTCGCACGGGGGTTGGCTGAACGGCGCTGTTCAAAAAACGTGTCATCCTGAGCGAAACTCAGGTGGGCGCACCTACACAGTTTCCGCAGCCGCCTTGATGCTAATCACCACATACTTGCTCGTCGGTGTGTTGCTCCGTTCGGCTACGCTGTCGATCGGCACGAGCACATTTGCCTCGGGAAAATACGTCGCCGTGCAGCCGCGGGGGATTTCGTAGGGCGCGACCATAAACTGCCGCGCGACGCGTTCCTCGCCCGCGCCGAAGTGACTCGTGAGATCGACGAACTGCCCCTGCTGGAGCCCGGCTTCACGGATGTCATCTGCATTCATGAAGACCACGCGGCGGCCGTTGAAGATGCCGCGGTAGCGGTCGTCGAGACCGTAGATGTGCGTGTTGAACTGATCGTGCGACCGGATCGTCATCATGATGAATCGGCCCGGCAGCAGCTCATTGCGCGGAATCGGATGCACGGTGAACTTCGCCTTGCCGATGCCGTTGTTGAACGTGCGCGTGTCCCGCGCCGGATTCGGCAGGTGAAAGATGTCGCGCTCGATCCGCGCATTGAAATCCTCGAAGCCGGGAATCACCCGCGCAATGTGCTCGCGAATACGGCGGTAATCGGCCGCGAGATCGGCCCAGTCAACCGTGCTGCGCGCGCCGAGCACGGCCTGGGCGATCCCGGCCACGATCGCAGGTTCACTCCGCAACTGGGCGCTGACCGGCGCAAAGGAGCCGCGCGACGGATTGATGATCCCCATCGAATCCTCGACCGTAACGAACTGCACCCCGGCCGCCTGACGATCAATGTCCGACCGGCCGAGACACGGCAGCATCAGCGCGATCTCGCCCGTGATGAGATGCGAGCGGTTCAGCTTCGTGGAGACCTGCGCGGTGAGGCGGCAGCGCTGCAAAGCACGCGCGGTGTATTCGGTGTCGGGCGTGGCGGAGAGGAAGTTGCCGCCCATGCCGATGAAGGCGCGGATCGTTCCTTCGTGCATCGCCTTGATCGCCTCCACCGTGTCCATGCCGTGCTCCGCCGGAGGCGTGAAGGCAAACTCGCGCCCCAGCCTTTCCATGAATGCCGCCGGCATCTTCTCCCAGATCCCCATCGTGCGATCGCCCTGCACATTCGAATGCCCGCGCACCGGGCACGGTCCCGCACCGGGGCGGCCGATGTTTCCGCCGAGGAAAAGGAGATTCATCACTTCCTGGATCGTCCCCACCGCATTCGGGTGCTGCGTCAGGCCCATCGCCCAGCAGCAGATGATCCGCTTAGCCCCCATCGCGATCCGCGCCGCCGCGGCGATCTGGTCCCGCGAAAGCCCGCTGCTCACGAGGATGTCATCCCATTTCGTCGCGCGGAGATCGGCGATGAACTCCTCGAAACCCACCGTGTGCACCGCGATGAACTCCCGATCGAACACGCTGCCCGGCTGCGCATCCTCAGCGGCAAGCATCTCCTTCATCATCCCCTTCAGCACCGCCACATCGCCATTGATCCGCACCGGCAGCCACAGGTCGCTGATCGCCGCACCTTTGCCGAGCAGCGCCGCCGGGCCGCGCGACGGGCTCTTAAAATGCTGCGGGTTTTTGAAGCGGAAGTTTCCCACTTCCGGCAGCGGATTGATCGAGACGATCTTCGCTCCGCGCTCTTTCGCCGCCTGCAGGCTGGTCAGCATGCGCGGATGATTCGTCCCCGGATTTTGCCCGATGACGAAGATCGCATCCGCCTGCTCAAAGTCCTCCAGCTTCACGCACCCTTTGCCGATTCCGATCGTCTCCACGAGCGCCGCGCCGCTCGACTCGTGGCACATGTTCGAGCAATCAGGCAGATTATTCGTGCCGAATTGCCGCACGAAAAGCTGCCACAGAAACGCCGCCTCGTTACTCGTTCGTCCGCTCGTGTAAAAGGCCGCCGCATCCGGCGTGGGCAGCGCGTTCAGTTCGCGAGCGATCAGCGCGAACGCGGCATCCCACGCGATCGGTTCGTAATGCGTCGCCCCCTCGCGCTTCACCATCGGCTCCGTGAGCCGCCCCTGCTGCCCGAGCCAGTAGTCGCTCCGCTGCTGCAGGTCGGCGATCGAGTGCTCGCGGAAAAACTCCGCCGTCACCCGCTTCGTCGTCCCCTCGTCGGCCACGGCCTTCGCGCCGTTCTCGCAGAATTCCGCGACGTGCCGTTCCTGATCCGGGCTCGGCCACGCGCAACTCTGGCAGTCGAATCCATCCTTCTTGTTCACCTCGAGCAGCCCCTTCACGCCGCGCACCACGCCCATTTCGCGCAGGGCGAAACGCGCCGTCTGGATCACCGCCGGAATCCCCGCGGCGACCGTTGATGCCTCGCGCATTTGCGGAGCTTGCTTCTCCAGTGGGGTCTGTGCGCCGGGAATGGTGGAATCGTAGGAGTCTGGGGACATGGAAGAGGCCAACCGGCGCGCAAGGCAACGGGGTGGAGTAAATGTTAGCCGGTCAGTCACGCGGTGCATGCCTTTTTCGAGACTTCACTCGGCGTTCGCTGACACCTTGTGCCGTGGACCAAATGGGGCGCGGCTTTCTTTTTACTGAAAGGCTGCCATAAAGCTCCGTGCTTTTCCCCGCTCTATCGCCTCCGAGAGATCGCCGCTGGCGCCGTTCTGCGCGCCCGGCCACCAGTGCGGCGCTCTTCTTTCTCCTGTGCGCGGTGACGCCACTCGAGGCGGCGGATTACTACGTGAGCGGCTCGGGCGACGATAACAACTCGGGCACTTCCTCAAACACGGCGTGGAAGACGATCGCGAAGGTCAACTCGCGCAACTACGCCGCGGGCGATCGCATTTTCTTCGCGGGTGGCGAGACCTTCACCGGCAACCTCTATTTCGGACCGGCCGGCGCCGGGACCGCGCTGAGTCCGGTCAGCGTCACCAGCTTTGGCTCGGGTCGCGCCACGCTGAATGCGGGCAACGGCTTCGGCATCTACGCCTACGACAACGGCGGCTTTTCGATCTGGAATCTGAACCTCGTCGGCTCGGGAGCGGCGACGAATACCCACGACGGCATCAGCTTCTACAACGATCTGCCGGGCGACGTGAAAAAGGCCTACCTGCGCATCGATCAGGTCGACGTCAGCGGCTTCGGCGGCTACGGCTGCCTGATCGGCGGGGCCAATGGCGCGAGCGGCTAGTGTAAAACGGCGCCCCATCGACGCGCAGTTCGTAGTTGCCCACGGAGCCCGTGATCGCCGGGGAACGCTGCGCTGGCCGGGGACGCTCGGCCCAGAGCTGTTCCTCCGGGCGCACGCTCGGTGGCGGGGCAAACTCCGGTTCGGCCAGGCCCTCGGCGAGCGCGCGATTTGCCCCGGCCGCGCTCGTCGCCTGCCAGCCGCCGGGCCGCGGCAGGACGAGCCCGCGGATCTCGGGAAATTCGCTACGGATGCCGGCGAGCGCGGTGCGCAGCCACACTGCGGGATCGCCGCCCGCCTCGCTGGTGCCGAAGTCGGTGAGCAGCACGGGCAGCTTGAGCGGCTCCGCCTTCGCCCGGAAAGGCAGGTAGAGATCCGCAAAGCGCTGCCACTTTCCGCCGCCGATCGTGCCGCGATTCACCGCCGGCACGCCGATCCAGTCCACGTTCGTCTTCGCCGGAAAATGGGTGGCGAAGGCCCGCGGCGATGCCGGCTGCCAGACCCAGCCGACATTTGACGCGCCGGTGTAGCTGCACATCGAGGCGATGTAGTCCCAAGCCTCGGCGAAGTCCTCGCCGGAGTCGCCTCCCTTCCCCGCCCACGGCTGCGCCGGGCTGTCCATGCCCGGGGCGATACTGATGAGCACCGGGTCGCCGAAGTCGCGCAACTGCCGCGCATAGCTGAGCAGAAAGTCGTCTAAGCTGCCGTTCAAAATGGCGGTGAAGATGCGCCGATCGTTGCCCAGGGTGGGATCGTGGGCGAGGAGCTGGGGAAAGGTGCTCGCACGCGGTTCCCAGCGGATGAGCGGCAC
>Ga0105048_10018690_pt1 | contig 10643 bp, 7 predicted proteins | sample MAT05_FD_78382 | JGI IMG/M metagenome (GOLD analysis project Ga0105048, IMG submission 78382) | Freshwater microbial communities from Lake Fryxell liftoff mats and glacier meltwater in Antarctica - MAT-05 | ecosystem: Environmental > Aquatic > Freshwater > Ice > Liftoff microbial mat | place...
GGCCAAAGACCACCGGCTTTGCCTCGGCTGGGTAGGCGCGAAATGCGACCTGACCGTCAATCGGCGTGCCGGGAAGCGTTTCGGGTTCGGGCACCGACAACGCCGCATCGCGCCAGGTGATGGCCCCCGATTGCCACCACTTCAGCCGCAGCGCCGTGCGCCTGTGGCCATTGATGTCAAGGAAGTGATGCGGCGCGGGCAGTTCAGCCTCAGGTCCTTTCAGCGTGGTCAGGACAGCTTCGGCAAACCCGCTGGCATCGTTTTCCAGCGCGATCTCTTGCAGGTCGTCGATGGCCAGCAGGCCGTCGGGCCGGCGTGCCATGATCGTGGCGATGCGGTCCTCATCCCAGCAGGCATGGACCAGACGCAAGCCGCCCAGGTCAAGGAACAGGGGCAGCGTCAGGAACCAGTCGATCACCCCGTTCGTGTCCGGGTGGCCGAGCGGATATTCATCCAGAAAGGTCTGGTGCTGGTTCCTGTTCTTGCACGAATGCGCCCGCATGTAGCCATCGTTCGTCCCATCCGCGTTCAGGCCAGGCCGGTGGTAAAGGATCGCATTCAGCTCGTGGTTGCCCATGATCGCCACCGCTTGGCCTTGGTCGTGCATGGCGCGGACCAGGGTCAGGACAGCCCGGTTGGCGCGGCCCATATCAATGAAGTCACCAAGAAAGGCGGCGATGCGCCCCTCCGGATGCGACCATGACGCGCCGCCCGGCAGATAGCCGAGCGTCGATAGCGTCTGTGTCAGGCGGCCGATGTCCGCATGAATATCCGGGATGATGTCATAAGCTTGCGTCATGGGCACTGCCTTTGAAAGCCGGTCGACCTGCCATGAGGCGCAGGAGGCGGCTTCGGACCAGAGAACGCGCGAAACCCCCTGTGTCCAGTGATTTCCCGCTGTCGTCGGCCGATTTCGGATGGGGTATTGGTGGCGAGGGGGGGACTCGAACCCCCGACCCCGTGATTATGAGTCACGTGCTCTAACCAGCTGAGCTACCTAGCCACTGGGCGGGTGAGTAGGGTCGTTGGGTTTGCCCGTCAAGCCCAAAACGCGTGGCGGGTGGTGGCCGCACCCCGGAGATGCCACGCACCGGCGGCATTACATCGAGAGCGTCGCGCTACCCCCGCGCTACCCCCGGGCGACACGGGGGCGGCCGGAGGCCACGACGGTCACCATCGCCTCGATGAACATCGCGCGGCCCTCGACCATGGCCTCTTGCAGGTCGCGGCTGACGACGACCCGCAGGTCGGCGGCCCCCGCCGCCCTGGCCCGGTCGGACGCCCTGGATACCAGATCGGCCTCCAGCGCCGCCAGGGCCTGGTCACGGTCGCCAAAGGCCACCAGACCAGATGCCAGATGCGCCACGAACCGGCCCTCGGCGGGCGAGGACACCAGCCCCTGCACCCGCTGGCTGACCTGGCCTACAACGGCCCCGATCGCATTTGCGACGCCCGCGTGTTCGGGCAGGATCATCGGGCACCCCAACACCGCACCCACCGCCCCGTAATAGGCCGGAGCGGACGCGCCCAGACCGATCACCGGCACGCCAAGCCGGGCAGAAATTTGGATGACCCCACTGTGCCCGGCAAGCCCCGCCCGCAGCAGCGGGTGCCGGGCCAGCGTCTCGGGCGACTGCCCGGCAAAGGCGGGGTCCTCGGCAAAGGCGGCTTCCAGCAGGCAATCGACCGTCTGGGCCGTCAACTGGTCGATGATCGCCTGCGCCAAGGTGGCGGCGTCGGCGGCAAACCGGTCACCCGACCCGGTGCGCCGCCGCGACATCAGCAGCGTGGCCTTGGTCGCGGCCCCGGCATCCCAGGCCTGCAACCGGCCAAGGACATGGCTGGCGTCCGAGGGCGTCACGCCGGCGATCATCACCAGCCCGCGCGCCACCAGCCGCTCCATCGCCGCAACCTCCAGCCGGGTGGTCAGCGCCTGCGCCAGAGGCATCGCTTCGGTGACCCGCGCCAGCACCGCCGCTTCGCGCGCAGACAATCCGGCGGTCTGGCCCGGCATCGGCAGCACGAACCGCCCGTCCATCTCGCCCACCGTGTCCGACCCGAGCGCGCGGTCCAGGGCTGCATGCACCATCGACCCGTGATCGACTGCCAGCAGCGACACAGGGATCAACCGGCGCGGGCCAAGCCGCAGGCCGCCGGTCAGCCCTTCGGTCAGCAGACGCACCTCGCTGTCGCCGCCAAGGCCGGTGGTGCGCATCGCCACCGCCTCGACCATCGTGCGAAAGCCGCCGACGCGCGCGCCCTCGGGGTCGATTTCGGGCAGGCCGCCGCGCAGCAGGGCGACATCGGTGGTCGTGCCGCCGATGTCGGACACCAGCGCGTCGGTGGCCCCGGTCAGCCAGCGCGCCCCGACGATGCTGGCGGCGGGGCCCGACAGGATGGTTTCGATCGGCCGTTCGCGCACCATGGCTGCCGAGATCAACGCGCCGTCGCCCCGCACCACCATCAGGGGGGCGGTGATGCCCACGGCTGCAAGATGCTGTTCGCAAGCAGCGACAAGCCGGTCGATCATGCCGATCAACCGGGCGTTCAGCACCGCCGTCAGCGCCCGCTTCGGCCCGTTCAACTGCGTCGACAGATCGTGCGAACAGGTCACGCCCCGCCCCGTCACCCGGCGGATCAGATCGCGCGCCGCCACTTCGTGCGCCGGGTTGCGGGTGGCAAAGCGCGCGGCCACGGCAAAGCCCATCACCTGATCGGCGTGCCCGGCCACCGCCGCCTCGAGTGCCGCCAGATCCAGCGGTGCCGTCTCGATCCCGGCATGGCTGTGGCCACCTTCCAGTTGGATCACCGGGTCGCCCCGCAACGCTTCGGTCAGCCCGCCACGGTCCAGATCGCCAGGATCAAAGCCGATGAACACCAGCGCGACCCGGCCGCCCTGCCCCTCGACCAGCGCGTTGGTGGCAAGCGTGGTGGACAACGACACCAGCGCCACATCGCCCGCCGCGATGCCGGCACCCGCCAGCGCCGCATCCACCGCCCGGCCGATGCCAAGGGCCAGATCGCCCCGCGTGGTCAGGCTTTTGGCGCTGCCGATCACCCGGTCCGCCGCCTCGTCCACAATCACCGCGTCGGTATAGGTGCCGCCTGTGTCGACACCAAGAAAATAGGCCATGTCCGCCCGCCTGTCCTGCCCTGCGCCCCGGACATACCGCGCAGCACGGCAAAGGTCACCCCCGTCCGCGCAACAGCCGTTTGCGGCGGTGCGCCGTTGGCAGGTTGAGCAATCCGCGATACTTGGCCACTGTGCGCCGCGCCACTTCGGTGCCGCCCTCGCTCAGCTTGCGGGCCAGATCGGCGTCCGACCACGGCGCGTCGGCAGGCTCGCCGGCGATCAGCCGCGCCAGCCGGTCGCGCAGCGCCGCCGCCGACACTCCGTCCTCTCCCAACCGGCGCGAAAACAGGTGCCGCAGCCACCAGGTGCCCTGCGGCGTGTCGACGCTGGCCCCCGCCACCACCCGGCTGATCGTGCTTTCATGCAGGTCCAGCGCCCGGCCCACCTCGGCCATGGTCAGCGGCACCAGCGCCCCCGGTCCCTGTTCCAGCGCGGCAAGCTGATGGCGCAAAATCTCGCGGCCCACCCGCAGCAGCGTCGCATTGCGCGCCTCGACCATGCGCGCCACGGCATGCGCCTGTGCCCGCTGCCCCGGCTGCCCCCCCGCCGCCGCGCGGTCGATCCGCAACGCCGGCAGGCTGGAGTGGTTCAGCGACACCTCCCACCCGTCGGCGTTGCGGTGGGCCAGCAGATCGGGCTCGCGCAGCGGCGCGGTCGCAAAGGCGGCAAACTGCGCGCCCGGTTTGGGGTTCAGCGTCCGGATCGTCCGGATCCGGCGGCTGATGTCGGCCTCGGTGCAGCGGCAAAGCCGGGCCAGCCGGGGCAGGTCGCCCGCTGCCAGCAGGTCAAGATGCGCCAGCATGGTCTGCATTGCCGGGTCCAGCGGTTCGGAGTCCGCCAGTTGCTGCGCCAGACATTCGGCAAGGTTGCGGGCGAACAGGCCCGCCGGCTCGATCCGCTGCAGGATCGCCAGCACCGCCTCGACCTCAGCCAGCGTCGCCCCCGCTTCGGCTGCCACCGCGTGCAGCGGCCGGCCCAGCCAGCCCGACGGCTCCAGCGCCTCGGCCAGCACCACAGCGATCAAACGGTCGCGCGGCAGGTGCACCAACTGGTCGATCCTGGTCATCACATGCGCCATCAGGCTGGCAGGCGGCGCTTCGGCGGTGCTTTCGAACCCCGGTTCGGTCGTGGCAAACACCGGACCCCACCGGGGCATCCAGTCACCAGGGGGGGGCGCGGGGGGCGGGTCAAGCCGCAGGAACGGGTTCTCGGCGGCCTGCTCTTCGAGATATCGCGTCAGCCCCGCGGCATCGACCCGCAACAACGAAATCGACGCCTGCAACCCGGTGTTCAGCGACAGCCGCTGTGTCTGTGTCAGCTTGATGCGGGAAGGCGAGCCTGTCATGGCCGCAGGTTAACCCCGGTTCCACGGCCACGCAACCGTGGGCTGGCAGGTGCCACCGGACCTTGCCTTTGCGGGTCCGGGGTGGCATGGCATGTCGATACCGACACCCAAGGTCGAAGGTCCGATGCAAGGTCAAAGCCTGCCCCTGTTGCGCGATCTGGTTCTGGTCGGCGGCGGCCACGCCCACGCGCTGGTGCTGCGACTGTGGGCGATGAAACCGCTAGCCGGCGTGCGGCTGACGGTCATCAACCCCGACGCCGCGGCCCCCTATACCGGCATGCTGCCGGGGCTGGTCGCGGGCCATTACACCCCGCCCGAGATGATGATTGATCTGGTGCGCCTTGCCCGGTTTGCCGGGGCGCGGCTGATCCTTGACCACGTCACCGGGATGGATCGTGCCGGGCGCCGCCTGCATCTCGCGGGGCGGCCGCCGATGGATTACGACATCGCCAGCCTCGACATCGGCATCACCTCGGACCTTGGTGCGTTGCCGGGGGCAGAGGCGGCGCTGGCGGTCAAGCCGCTGGGCACCTTTGCCGACCGCTGGCAGCGCTTTGTCGACGGGGCGCAGGCAGACCCCCATCTGGTGATCATCGGCGCCGGGGTGGGCGGGGTCGAACTGGCACTGGCGCAGGCCCACCGGCTGCGCCACCTGCGGCCGCGGATCACGGTGGTCGACAAGGCCGCCGTGCCTCTGCCCGGACTGGGCCGGGCCGCCCGCGCAGCCCTGCTGGCCGAGCTTGATGGTGCCGGGATCACGCTGATCCTGAACGCCGCGGTCGAGCGTCTGTCGCCGGATGCGGTCTGGCTGGCAGACGGCCGCCGTCTGTCCTCGGACCTGACGCTGTCTGCTGCGGGCGCACGGCCGCACCGTTGGCTTGCCGACATCGGCCTGCACCTGACCGACGGATTTGTCACGGTCGGGGCGGACCTGCGGTCAAGCGATCCGGCGATCTTTGCCGCCGGGGATTGCGCCCATCTGTCCCACGCGCCGCGCCCCAAGGCGGGGGTGTTCGCGGTCCGGCAGGCCCCCGTCCTGCTGCACAACCTGCGCGCCGCGCTGACCGGCACGGCGCTGCGCGGGTATCAGCCGCAGCGCGATTACCTCAAGCTGATCTCGATGGGCGACCGCCGCGCCGTGGCCGACAAGTTTGGCCTGCGCACGGGCGGGGCCTGGCTGTGGCAGTGGAAAGACCGCATCGACCGCCGGTTCATGGCAAAGTTCGCGGCCTATCCCGCCCCACGGCCACAGGCCCTGCCGGACCCCGCCATCCCTGGATTGGCCGACCTGCTGTCCGCCCAACCGCTGTGCGCCGGATGCGGGTCAAAGATCGCGCCCCGTGGCCTGTCGCAGGTGCTGGCCGGTCTGCCGCTGCCGCAGCGCGCCGATGTGCTGTCCGGCGCTGGCGACGATGCGGCGGTGCTGCGCCACGGCGACGGGGTTCAGGTGATCACCACCGATCACCTGCGGGCCTTCAGCCCCGATGCCCGCCTGATGGCGCGGATAGCGGCCACCCATGCGCTTGGCGATATCTGGGCGATGGGGGCCATGCCGCAGGTGGCGCTGGCGCAGATCGTCCTGCCGCGCCTGTCCGATCGCCTGCAGACGGCGATGCTGGCCGAGATCATGCAGGCGGCGACCGAGGTGTTCGCCACAGCCGGGGCCGAGATCGTGGGCGGTCACACCTCCACCGGGGCCGAACTTACCATCGGCTTTACGGTGACGGGCATCGCGGCGCGGGCCATCGGCAAAGCGGGTGCGCACCCCGGCGATGTCCTGATCCTGACCAAGCCCCTCGGCAGCGGCACCGTGATGGCCGCCGAGATGGCTATGACCCTTGTGCCGGGGCTGATCCTTGGCCCGGCGGTTGCAGCGGCAAATCGGATCATGACCCAGCCATCCGGCGCGGCGAGTGCGCTGCTGGCGCCCGTGGCCCATGCGATGACCGATGTGACCGGCTTTGGTCTGGCCGGTCATCTGCTCGAGTGTCTTGACGCCTCGGGCTGTGCCGCGACGGTGAGCCTTGCCAGCCTGCCGATGATGCCGGGGGCCGAGGCTTTGGCGGCGGCCGGTGTTGCCTCGTCGCTGGCCCCGGCCAACCGCGCGGCGACGCTGGGACGGGTGACCGGCCCGGTCACCGCGCGCACGGCCACCGCGCCCACGGCGCTGCTTTATGACACCGCGCGCATGGCGCTGCCTTATGACACCGCGCGCACGGCGCTGCTATATGATCCGCAGACCGGGGGCGGGCTGTTGGCGGCGGTTCCGGCGGATCGGGCCGATGGAGTGCTGGCCGATCTGCTGGCGGCGGGATGTCAGGCCGCGATCATCGGCCGGGTAGAGGCCGGCCCGGTGCGGCTGATCCTGACGGATTAGCCCCGACCCCCCTGACCCCGCACGGCGGCTGCGACGCGATCCGCCAACCGGTCGAGGTCGGCAGGCCCCAGATCTTCGGCGGCGATCTCTGAAAGGGGTGCCTGCATCCGGGCCCGATGCCTGGCATAGCGGGGGTCGTAATGCACGGCCATCAGGCCCTGTGCCAGCGTGGCGAATTCTCCGGCGCCGGCCATCGCCTGCCAGGCCTCGATCTGATCCGCGGCATGGACGTGACGCAACTGGCCGATCACCGTCGCAAGCCGCGCGCCGTCCGTCACCAGATCGCCATAGGCGCGCACCAGATAGCCCGCCCGCACCTGACGCGAGGCCGAAATGGCCAGACGCGGCGCTGCGACCATCGCCTTCCACATCTCGGGCGGCAGGCGGCAATCGCCGACTTTCGAGCTTTCGGCCTCGATCACCACGGGCCGGGCCGGATCAAGCCGGTTGATCGCCATCGCGAGCGCGCAGTCGAACGCCTTTTGCGACGGCTGCGCCCCGACCGAGCCGAACAGCGACCCCCGGTGCCGCGCCAGCCCTTCCAGGTCCAGCACCTGCACGCCGCGCGCGGGCAACAGGTTCAGCACCTCGGTCTTGGCCGATCCGGTGTTGCCGTCCAGCACGAACACCGGGCAGGGAAAGGCGGTGTCGTACAGCGCCTTGACCACCAGCCCGCGCCAGGCCTTGTAGCCACCGGCAATGGTTTCGACCCGCCAGCCGATCTGCGACAGGATCGACGCGAACGACCCCGACCGCTGCCCGCCCCGCCAGCAGTAGACCAGCGGCCGCCAGCCGCCGCCCTTGTCGGCCAACGGCCCCTGCAGATGCGCCGCCGCATTGCGCGCCACCAGCGCCGCCCCCAGCTTGCGCGCGGTAAATGGGTTGACCTGCTTGTAGATCGTGCCGACCTCGGCCCGCTCGGCGTCGCTCAGAACCGGCAGGCTGATGGCGCCGGGCAGGTGATCCTCGGCGAATTCCGCAGGCGCGCGGACGTCGATGATGTCATCAAACCCGTGGCGGGCAAGGTCGGACAGGGATGCAAGGGTGATGGCCATGGCGTCCCTTAGCGCAACCGCCCGGTCGCGGAAAGGTGCCTCGGCTGCCGTAGCCATCTAGGCCGAAGCCGGATAGTCTGGGTGCAGCGCCTACCCTTCCCGGGGATATTGCCGATGATCCTGCATCTGTTGATGCTGCTGCCGATGATGGCCCTGCCTGCCGCCGCGCAGGATGCCGAGCGGTTGATCGCCGCCGCCCGCGCGCAGGTCGGCGTGACGCCGATTTATGATCCGGCCTATGTCGGCACTACCGCCTGACGCCCGACGCGCTGGCCTTCCTGCGCGCCCTGACCTAGAACCCGGTGTCCAGCCGGTCCAGCAATGCCGACAGCATCGCCTCGCATCGGCCGATCTGTTCGACCGTGACGAACTCGTCGGGCTTGTGACCCTGGGCCATGCTGCCCGGCCCGCAGATCACCGTCGGCACGCCGAGCCGCGCGTCAAACAGCCCGCCTTCGGTGCCGAAGGCCACCTTGATCGTGCCGTTGGCCCCGGTCAGCGATTGCACGAACCGCACCACCCCGGCGTCCGACGGCGTGCCGAGACCCGGATAATCCCACAACCTCTCGATCCGGATCGCCGCCTCGGGAAAGGCCGGGCGCTGCGGCGCGACAATCTCGTCGGCCCCCGCCTGCACTTCGGCGATCAGCGCCGCCACATCCTCGCCCGCCAGCGACCTGATCTCGAAATCCACCACCGCCGTCTGTGGCACGATGTTGACCTGCACGCCTCCGCGCAGCAGACCGACATGCAGCGTGGTGTAGGGCACGTCATAGTCACCGTCGCGCAGACCCTCTGACACGACACGCGCCTGCACCCGGCGCACCACCCCGATGAAATCCGCCGCCAGATGCAGCGCGTTCAGCGCCATCGGGGCCAGCGCCGAATGCCCCTCGCGCCCGGTGCAGGTCGCCCGCAGCGCGACCTTGCCCTTGTGGCCGGTGGCGACCTGCATCCCCGTCGGCTCGCCCACGATGCACATGCGCGGGCGCACCGGCGCCGCCGCCAGCATGTCGATCAGCGACGGCACGCCCATGCAGCCGATCTCTTCGTCATAAGACAGCGCCAGATGCAGCGGCACCCGCAGGTCGCGGCGGGACGCGGTCAGCATCGCGGCAATGGCGCAGGCGACGAACCCCTTCATGTCGGCGGCCCCGCGCCCGTAATAGCGCCCGTCCTCTTCGGTCAGCGCAAAGGGCGGCCGGGTCCACAGCTGGCCCGCCACCGGCACCACATCGGTGTGGCCCGACAGCATGACCCCGCCGCCTGCCGGGCCGACCGTGGCATAAAGATTGCACTTCGTCCCCGACGCATCGGGGATCAGCACAGCGCCGATCCCCGCCCCCGCCAGCAGGTCGCGGACATAGCCCATCAACGCCGCGTTGGGGTTCGAACTGACCGTGTCAAACGCCAGCAGCCGGCTCAGAATGTCACGCACCTGCATCGCAGCCCCCCGAATTGCTGCGCCAGCTAACCCGGAACCAAGCCGGACCGGAACCCCGGATGACGATATTTGTCATGGCAAACAGGCTTCCCAACGCTCTGCAGCAGTGGCAAAGTCCCGGTATTCCGCCCGCTTGGGCATTGCACAGGATCAAACAGCAAATGACCTACAAGTCCTTTTTCTCGGTTCTGACAACCACCGCCATCATCGGTCTTGCCGCTCCTGTGTTTGCGCAGGACAAGTCCGGCACCAACATCGACGCGGCCGGCACCGGCACCAAGGGCGGCGTGGCGACACTGGCGCTTGCGCAAGAGCTGTATGACATCGGCGTCACCAACAAGGACGCGCTGACCGTGATCACCGCGATCAGGCTGGCGCGCTCGGTCGATGTCAAAGAGGTCACCGACCGCAAGAAGGAAACCACGGGCGAGGAAATTGCCGACCAGGAAGAGGGAGTCGAGACCCCGCGCGATCTGGCCTCGGCCGATGCAATTGCGGTCGCCACCGAACTTGCGGGCGAAGACGAGATGCTGATCGGGCTGATCGAGGATATCGCGGCCGAAGGCACGCGCGGGCGGATCGGCGGCGCGTCGTCCACCCTGTCGCGCCTGCCCGCCGGCATGACCGATGTCTGGGAAGTTCCGTTCTACGGCAATTCCTATGCAGAAATCGCGATCCTCGGCGACGGCGATGCCAACCTTGACGTGCTGGTGGCCGACGAGAACGGCAACTCGGTGTGCTATGACGTCAGCTGGTCCGACAAGGTCTATTGCGATTTTGTCCCGTCCTGGAACGGCTATTTCTATGTCACCGTGCAAAACAACGGGGCCCGGCGGAACAGCTACTACATCGTGACCAACTGACCCGCGATCTTTGCTGAAACGATCAGGACCCGGGGGCAAAACCCCGGGTCTTTTGTTTGCGGCTCAGACGCCGGTTTCGGGTTTCTTGCCGCGCAACTTGCGCACCACCCAGACCATCGGCACCAGCACCTGGAACGCACCCTTTTTTTAAAAACAGCAACGCCGCCGCCAGCAGTCCGCCCACGGCGGCCTTGCCGAATTTCACTTTGACAAGCGTCGCAAGCACCCCGATCGCCGCCGCCGCCGCCACCTTGTCGTCACTGACGAACGAGGCATGGGTGTCGTCGGGCACCGGCACATAAGAGGTCAGCGTTGCATCCACCATCTTGCGGATTTCAAGATCGGTCAGCGTGGTGCCAAGGGGCACGATGGGAAACACAACATAGCCGCGCCGGTCGAACACCGTCGCCTTGATGTTGGTCACCA
>Ga0105048_10018692_pt1 | contig 10643 bp, 6 predicted proteins | sample MAT05_FD_78382 | JGI IMG/M metagenome (GOLD analysis project Ga0105048, IMG submission 78382) | Freshwater microbial communities from Lake Fryxell liftoff mats and glacier meltwater in Antarctica - MAT-05 | ecosystem: Environmental > Aquatic > Freshwater > Ice > Liftoff microbial mat | place...
ATGTTGGCGCCGTCGTCGGTGCCGATGGTCAGCGCGCCGTTCAGCGCCAGCTTCATGTTGCCGGTGCCCGAGGCCTCGGTGCCAGCCGTGGAGATCTGCTCGGACAGGTCGGCGCCGGGCATGATGACTTCGGCCACCGACACGCCGTAGTTCGGGATGAACACCACCTTGAGCCGGTCCTGGACAAACGGGTCGTTGTTGACCACGGCGCCCACGTCATGGATCAGCCGGATGATGGTCTTGGCCATGTGGTACGACGAAGCCGCCTTGCCGGCGAAGATCACGGTGCGTGGCACCCAATCGGCGTCGGGCTCGGCCAGGATCGCCAGGTAACGCGTCACCACATGCAGCAGGTTGAGCAGCTGGCGCTTGTATTCATGGATACGCTTGACCTGTACGTCGAACAGGCTGTCCGGGTTCACCGTGATGCCGGTCGTATCAAGGATCAGCCGGGCCAGGCGCCGCTTGTTGTCGCGCTTGACCGCGGCAAAACGCTGCTGGAATGGCTTGTCCTTCGCATGCACACGAAGATCCTTCAGCTGTTCGAGGTCGAGTCGCCAACCCGTGCCCAGTGTGGTGTCGAGCAGGCTGGAGAGGCCGGGGTTGGCCTGTGATAACCAGCGCCGCGGCGTGACGCCGTTGGTCATGTTGGTGAAACGCTGTGGCCACAGGCTGGCGAAGTCGGCAAAGATGGTCTGTACCAGCAGCTCGGAGTGCAGTGCCGACACGCCGTTGACCTTGTGGCTGCCGACGATGGACAGATGCGCCATGCGCACCCGGCGTTCGCCGTGTTCGTCGATCAACGACAACCGCTGCAGGAAGGCGTCGTCTCCGGGCCGGTGCCGTGCAGCTTCTTCCAGGAAATCCTTGTTGATGTGGAAGATGATCTCGAGGTGACGCGGCAACACTTGCTGCATCAGTGCCACGCTCCAGGTCTCCAGCGCCTCGGGCATCAAGGTGTGGTTGGTGTACGAGAAGGTGCGCTGGCAGATCTCCCAGGCTGCGTCCCAGGCCATGCCCTGCTCATCGGACAACACCCGCATCAGTTCGGCCACGCCGATGGCCGGATGCGTGTCGTTCAGGTGGATGGCGACCTTGTCGGCCAGGTTGTCCAGCGACGGATGTTCCCGCAGGTGCCGCGCCACCAGGTCCTGTATCGAGGCGGACACGAAGAAATACTCCTGCTTGAGCCGCAGCTCGCGCCCGGCCGGCGTGCTGTCGTTCGGGTACAGCACCCAGGAAATGTTCTCGTATTCGTTCTTCGCACCGGCTGCCCGTGCGTAGTCGCCGGTATTGAACGCGCCCAGATCGATATGGTCGGGCGCCGCGGCCTTCCACAGGCGCAACGTACTGACCTTGCGGTTGCCGTGGCCGGGAATCACCATGTCGTATCCCTTGGCCACCACCTCGGCCGCATGGCGCCAGCTCACCGCGTCGTTGGCATGCTCGACCCAGCCGCCGAAACGCACCGGGTACGCGCATTCGGTGCGCGGAAACTCCCATGGTGTGCCGTCCTTGAGCCAGGGGTCGGGATATTCCATCTGGCTGCCGGCCTGGATCTCCTGCGCGAACATGCCGTATTCGTAACGAATTCCGTAGCCGTAAGAGGGCAGGCCGACGGACGCCATGGAGTCCAGGAAGCAGGCGGCCAGCCGTCCCAGACCGCCATTGCCCAGCGCGGCGTCAGGTTCATGGGCGGCCAGATCTTCCAGGGTTCGGGCATATTCCTGCAATCCGGTGCGGGCCGGGCCGCTGAGATCCAGCGCGGCCAGCGCATTGGACAGGCTGCGTCCGATCAGGAACTCCATCGACAGGTAATAGACCCTGCGTGCCCGGCTGTTGCGCTCACGCGCGTCGTTTTCCACCCAACGCTGCGCCAATTGGGCCCGCGCCACCTGGGACACGGCCAGCATCAATTCGGTATCGCTGGCCCGGCGCGCATCGACCGCGACGGTTTCGAGCAACTGCTCGCCGATGGCAACGCCCAGGCTGGCGGGCGGTTTGGATTCTCGCTGGCTCACACGCAATTCCTTGTTATGTCGGGACCTGGCTCAGACCCGGCTGCGCGAGGCCTGCAGGCACAGCCCAGGTTGGCGGCGTCGATGCCAATCGGGAATTCTCGCACGGTGTGCGGGGGGCCCGCGTGCGCTGTCGGGCAGGCGCGGTATTAAGATGGGCCTGCATGCTCGTTCAAGATGGGCCTGCATGCCCATCCGCCATACGCCCCCCGCCAGGAGAGACCATGGAACCCTATGAGTTGGCCCGGAGCCTCGATCTGCCCAAACGCGCGATCGCCCTTGTGCTCGCCGGAGGACGCGGCAGCCGCCTGATGGCACTGACCGATCACCGCGCCAAACCGGCGGTGTATTTCGGCGGCAAGTTCCGCATCGTCGATTTCGCATTGTCCAATTGCCTGAACTCCGGCATCCGGCGTATCGGCGTGATCACCCAGTATTCGTCGCACAGCCTGTTGCGCCACCTGCAGCATGGCTGGGCGTTCCTGAAGTCGGAGATGAACGAGTTCGTCGACCTGATGCCCGCGCAGCAGCGCATGGATGACGATAGCTGGTACCGGGGAACCGCCGATGCGGTGTACCAGAACCAGGACATCTTGCAGAGTTATCGGCCCGAGTACATCGTCGTGCTGGCTGGCGACCATGTCTACAAGATGAACTATGCGCTGATGCTGGCAGACCATGTGAAGAAAGGTCGGCCCTGCACGGTGGCCTGCGTCGCGGTGCCGCGCCAGGAGGCGAGCGCGTTCGGCGTGATGCACGTGGACGAGAACAGCATGATCACCGACTTTCTCGAAAAGCCCGCCGATCCGCCGCCGATGCCGGGTTATCCCGACATGGCGCTGGCCAGCATGGGGGTCTACATCTTCGACGCGCAATACCTCTATCAGGAACTGGCGCGCGACATGGCCGACCAGACGTCGAACCACGATTTCGGCAAGGACATCATTCCGCACGCCGTGCGCAGCGGATGCGCCGCCGCACATCCGTTCTCGCTGAGCTGCGTGCCACTGGGCTCCGACAAGGACGCCTACTGGCGCGACGTCGGTACGGTCGATGCCTATTGGGATGCCAATATCGACTTGACCGCAACCGATCCCAAACTGGACATGTACGACCAGCGCTGGCCGATCTGGACCTACCAGCCGCAATTGCCACCGGCCAAGTTCGTGCACAACCAGGAGGACCGGCGCGGCATCGCGGTCGAGTCGCTGGTATCGGGTGGCTGCATCGTTTCGGGCGGCGTGTTCCGCTCGGTATTGTTCTCCAGCGTGCGGGTTCATTCGCACGCCCAGGTTAACTGGTCGGTGCTACTCCCTTATGTGCAGGTGGGCCGCGGCGCGCGCCTGACCCGTACCGTGATCGACCGTGGCTGCATGATTCCCGATGGCATGGTGATCGGCGAGGATGCGGAGCTCGACGCCCGGCGTTTTCATCGCAGTGCCAATGGCATCTGCCTGGTGACGCGGGACATGCTGGTCAAGATCGCTGCATGAAGGTCCTGCATGTGGGCGCGGAGATCTTTCCGCTGATCAAGACCGGGGGCCTGGCCGATGTGATGGGCGCCTTGCCGCAGGCCTTGCTGGCGCGGGATGCCGGCGTGCGACTGCTGCTGCCCGGTCTGCCAGCGATCATGCAGGGCGTGGTGCGGCAGCGCCTGGTGTGCGAGATCGGTCCGGTGTTCGGCGCGGCCCGGGTGCGTTTGAAAATCGGGCAGGTCCAGGGCAGCGGTGTTGCGGCCTATGTGGTGGAGGCGCCCTACCTGTACCAGCGCCCGGGCAATCCGTATCTCGACGCCGGCGGTGTGGAGTGGTGCGATAACCTGCAGCGTTTTGCTCTGCTGGGCTGGGTCGCGGCGCACCTGGCCAGCGGCGAGCTCGATGCCGACTGGTCGCCTGAGCTGGTACATGCCCACGACTGGCATGCTGCGATGTGCTGCGCCTACCTGGCCGCGCATCCGCGGCCGGCGGTGGCGTCGGTCTTCACCGTGCACAACCTGGCCTACCAGGGATTGTTCGACGCCGGCGACTACCACCTGCTCGGCCTGCCGGCACGTTTCATGGAGCACCATGCGCTGGAGTTTCATGGTCAGTTGTCGTTCATGAAGGCCGGGCTGGCCTACGCGCAGCGCGTGACGACCGTCAGCCCAACCTACGCGCGCGAGATGGCGACCGAGCCATTCGGCTTCGGGCTGGACGGACTGATCCGCTCCCGTGGCACCGAAGTGACCGGCATCCTCAACGGCGTCGACGGCTCGGTCTGGAATCCGCAGAGCGACGCCTTGATCGGCACGACCTATTCCAGCCGCAACCTGCGCGGCAAGGCCGATTGCAAGGCTGCGCTGCAGCGCAGCCTGGGCCTGGATATCGAGCCAAATGCCCCGTTGCTGGCGATCGTCAGCCGGTTGACTGCGCAAAAGGGGCTCGACCTGTTGCTGGAAGCGCTGCCGGCACTGCTGGCCCAAGGCGTGCAGATCGCAGTTCAAGGCACCGGCGATGCGGCCCTCGAGACCGCATTTGCGCAGGCGGCCGAGCGTCACCCCGGACGTGTCGCCGCCCTGATCGCTTACGAAGAGGCTTCGGCGCACCTGACGGTGGCCGGTGCCGACATGATTTTGCTGCCGTCGCGCTTCGAGCCCTGCGGTCTGACCCAGTTGTACGGACTGCGCTACGGCACGGTACCGGTGGTGCGGCGTGTCGGGGGGTTGGCCGATACCGTGGTCGATGCCAGTGCGGCGGCGCTGGCCGACGACACTGCCACCGGTTTCGTGTTCGGGCCGGAGACTGTAGGCGCCCTGGTCGGTGCGGTGCAGCGGGCCATCGCGGTGTACCGGCGCGGCGAACCCTGGCGCGCGGTGATGCGCCGCGGCATGGCGCAGGATTTCTCCTGGGACCATGCGGCCCGGGACTACATCGCGCTGTACCGCGATATCCTGGGGCGCGGCTGAGCGGGCCCCAGCCCTGGAGTCGACAGGCCCCCGAGGGCGTGCGAGGAAACTGGGGCCGGCCCGGCGTTTTTTCCGCGGAGTGTGAGCGGCAATCGGCCCGGGTGTGTCCCGCTCGGTGAGTCGGCGCTTACAATTTCTCCGGGCTTCTTGCGAGCCTGACCCAAACACCCGGAGCAGCAGCATGCAGACAGACGCGTCGATCTTCAAGGCTTATGACATCCGCGGCATCGTGCCCAGTACCGTGACGGCCGCGGTTGCCGAGGGTATCGGCAAGGCATTCGGGACCATCGCGCTGGCCCAGGGCGAGACCGCGGTAGCGGTCGGGCGCGATGGCCGGCTCAGCGGCCCGGATCTGGCGGACGCTCTGATGCGGGGCCTGGCGGCCACCGGAATTGCCGTGATCGACATCGGCATGGTGACCACACCGATGCTGTACTTCGCGGCCAGCACCCTGTGCTCCAGCGGAATCCAGGTCACCGGCAGTCACAATCCGCGCGACTACAACGGCTTCAAGATGGTGATGGGCGGGCGCGCCATCTTCGGCGAGGACATTCAGGCGCTCAGGCGCATGATGAGCGATGAGAGCTGGACGCTGCAGGATGGCGGCTCGTTGCGCCAGCACGACGTATTGCAGGCCTACACCGAACGTATCGTGTCGGATATCCGGCTCGCACGACCGATGAAGATTGTCGTCGACTGCGGCAACGGGGTTGCGGGCGCATCGGCGCCAGCCATCCTGCGCGCGATTGGCTGCGAGGTGACCGAGTTGTTCAGCGAAGTCGACGGCAATTTCCCGAACCACCATCCCGATCCGAGCAAGCCCGAGAACCTGCGCGACCTGATCGCGGCGTTGGCGGCGGGAGACGCGGAACTCGGCCTGGCTTTCGACGGTGACGGCGACCGGCTGGGCATCGTCACCAAGCAGGGTAACAACATCTATCCGGACCGCCAGATCATCCTGTTCGCGCGCGACGTGTTGTCCCGCGTGCCGGGCGGAACCATCCTGTTCGACGTCAAGTGCTCGCAACGCGTGGCGCCGGCCATCGAGGCGGCCGGCGGCAAACCGCTGATGTACAAGACCGGCCATTCGCTGATCAAGGCCCGCATGAAGGAAGTCGACGCGCCGTTCGGCGGCGAAATGAGCGGCCATATCTTCTTCAAGGAGCGCTGGTACGGCTTCGACGACGGCACCTATGCGGCCTGCCGGCTACTCGAGATTGTCAGCCAGGTGGCGGACGCGAACCAGATGCTCGACGCACTGCCGACCAGTTTTTCCACTCCCGAACTCAATGTCGCCTGCGCCGAGGGCGAGGCGCCCGAGTTGGTGCGCAAGGCGGTGGCGCTGGCAGCTTTCGGGGCGCAGGCAACGCTCAACACGATCGACGGATTGCGCGTCGACTGGTCGGACGGTTTCGGTTTGATGCGATCCTCCAACACCACACCGGTGCTGGTGCTGCGCTTCGAAGGCCATACCGCGGCGGCGCTCGAACGGATCCAGGCGACCATGCTGGAACTGTTGCACCAGGTCAAGCCCGACGCCCGGATCGGCACCAGCGCGCATTGAGCGCACGGATGCACGCGATGGCTGCAGCCGACCCCTGTTGCAGTCCATGACCCCGTTGATCAGCGATCAGAGCCTGATCCTCGTCATCCTGCTGCTGACGGTGGCGCTGTTCCTGTGGGGACGCTGGCGTCACGACATGGTGGCGGCCGCCTCGCTGCTGGCTTGCGTGGTGACCGGGCTGTTGCCGGCCGGTCAGGCGTTCTCCGGTTTCGGTCATCCTGCCGTAATCTCGGTGGCCTGTGTGCTGGTGCTCAGCCGTGGCCTGCAGTCATCGGGTGCGGTCGATGTGCTGACGCGCTACGCCCTGCCGAAAAATGCCGGTGCGATGGTCAGCATGGCTGCCCTGATTGGCCTCGGTGCCGTTTTGTCGGGTTTCATGAACAACGTGGGCGCCATGGCATTGCTGATGCCGGTGGCGATCCAGTTGTCAAAGCGCCTGGGCATAGCCCCGGGCCAGGTGCTGATGCCGCTGGCATTCGGCACCATCCTGGGCGGCATGACCACCTTGATCGGCACGCCACCGAACCTGATCGTCGCCGGGTTCCGCGCCGAAAGCGGCCTGGGCAGCTTCGGCATGTTCGACTTCACCCCGATCGGCCTTACGGTGGCCGTGGCGGGTGTCGGGTTCGTGGTGCTGGTGGGATGGCGCCTTGTGCCGGCGCGCAAGCAATCGGGCATGGAGGGTTTCGAGACCGGTGCCTACCTGACCGAGGCGCGGGTCCAGCCGGGCAGCAAGGCCGAAGGCCAGAGCCTGCGGCAACTCGACCGGGCGATGGATTCCGCCGGTGCCCAGGTCGTGGGGCTGGTGCGCAACGAGGTGCGGATGTTTGCCCCCAACCCGAACCGCAAGGTGCGTGAAGGCGATATCCTGGCCATCGAAGCCGATGCCGAGTCGCTGGCCGAAGTCCTGTCCTCGTTCGGGCTCAAGCTCGAGGAGGCGCAGCGGCCCGCTACCGCGGATGCGGTGGACGCGGCGGATACCGGCGCCGACCCAGGCTCTCGGCCGGTGGCAGACAGTGCGACCGCGGATGCTGGCAGCACAGTTAGCGCTGCTGGCGGGCGAGCGGCGACGGCGGTATCGGGCGGTGTCGGCGGCGGTGAACGGCCAGACGCCAACGGCAGTGGCGCCGGCGTTGGTCAATCCGGACACCAGCTCGAAGAGCAGGCCAAGGACCAGGCCAAGGAGCAGGCCAAGGACCAGGCCGAGGACCAGGCCGACGACAAAACCAATGCGCAGGCCGAGATCGTGCTGATGGAACTGGCCGTGCTGCCCGGCTCCTTGCTGGACGGCCGTTCGGCCAGCGACATCCGGCTGCGCACGTTTTACGGGCTGAACCTGCTGGCCTTGTCGCGCCAGGGGCAACGCTCCATGGCGCGACTGCGGGCGATGGCCATCCTGCCTGGCGACCTGTTGCTGATGCAGGGTTCACCCGAATCGATTGCGGAGTTCGCAGCGGCACACGGCTGTGTGCCGCTGGCCGAACGCGCGTTGCGGATTCCGAACCCGCGCAAGGCGTTGCTGTCGGCCGCCATCATGGTGGGGGCGGTTGCACTCGCTGCGCTGGGGCTGCTGCCGGCGGCCGTGTCCTTCGCGCTCGGGGTTCTGGTGTCGATGGTGGTGCGTACCGTGCCCCCGCGCGCAGTCTACGATGCCATCGACTGGCCGGTCATCGTGCTGCTGGCAGCCCTGATCCCGGTGGCCGGTGCCATGGAGACGACCGGGGCGGCGGACCTGATCGCGCGCTTTTTTCTGGACAACGTGGCCCAGGGCAATGCGGTGGTCGGGTTGGCGCTGATCCTGGTGGTGACGATGTTCCTGTCCGACCTGATGAACAATGCCGCCACCGCCGCGGTGATGTGTCCGATCGCGCTGGGCACCGCGGCTGCATTGCAGGTCAGCCCCGATGCCTTCCTGATGGCGGTGGCGATCGGCGCCTCCTGCGCCTTCCTGACGCCAATCGGGCACCAGAACAACACGCTGATCCTGGGCCCGGGCGGTTTCCGCTTCGGCGACTACTGGCGCCTGGGCCTCCCACTCGAGGTACTGGTGGCCGCTGTCGGCATTCCGATGTTGCTCCTGATCTGGCCCTTGTGATGCACGACGACGCCGAACGCCCCGAGCCCCCGCGCGCGCCGACCGACATCGAGCTGATCATCCAGGCCGTGGCGGAGGGTCGCAACAAGCGGGTACGCAAGTTTCTCTCGCGCATGCACCCGGCCAAGACCGCCGCGCTGCTGGAGATGCTGGACCAGGACCAGCGAACCGCCTTGTGGCAGCAGGTGGACCCGGCTCTGGAGGCCCGTATCCAGCCGCACCTGAACCTGGTTCTGAGCAGCCAACTGGCTGGCGAGTCGGGCGAGGATTCGGCTGCCGAGCAGGCCGAGCAGCGACAGGACAAGGGCCATGGCGGCGTGAACCACCTGGATGCGGTGCGCAATGCGCTGGCGGAAGGCCGGCTCAAGCGGGTGGCCAAGACGCTGCGACGCATGCACGCGGCCAAGGTCGCCGGATTGCTGGAGGCCCTGCCGCCCGAAGAGCGTGGCGCGGTCTGGAGCATGGTCGACACCGAGCGCGCAGGCAAGGTGCTGACCTATCTGCATGACGAGATCCGGGTCGCGCTGGCAGAGGAGCTCGACACCGACGATCTGGTGGCCTCGGCCCAGCACCTGGAACTCGACGACCTGGTCGACCTGATCCAGGGTCTTCCGACGGAACTGGGCAACCGGCTGATGCTGACAACCACCGGTCGCCGGCGCGAGCAGCTCGAGTCGATGTTGTCGTACCCGCAGGACTCCGCCGGCGGCTTGATGAATGCCGACGTGATCGAGGTGCGGGCTGATGTCAAGGTCGGCACCGTGCTGCGGTACCTGCGCCTGCTGGAGTCCCTGCCGCCGCATACCGACATGCTGATGGTGGTCGACCGCCAGGGCAACTACCAGGGGACCTTGCGGCTGGATACACTGGTCGTCGCGGTGCCCACGCGCAGGGTATCCGAGCTCATGCACCGGGACATCGCAGGCATACCGGTGCAGACCGATAGTGCCGAGGTGGCCCGGCTGTTCCAGGACCTGGACCTGTTGTCCGCGCCGGTGGTCGACGCGAACAACCGGCTGATCGGGCGTATCACCGTCGATGACGTGGTCGACCTGATCCGCGAGAACTCCGACCGCACGATGATGCAGATGGCAGGCCTGGACGACGAGGCCGACATGTTCGCACCGGTGCTGGTGAGTTCGCGCCGGCGCGCGGTCTGGCTGGGCATCAACCTGCTCACCGCCTTTCTCGCGGCCTGGGTCATTGGTCGCTTCCAGGCCACCTTGTCCGAGTTGGTGGCGCTCGCGGTGTTGATGCCGATCGTCGCCAGCATGGGTGGTATTGCCGGCAGCCAGACCCTGACGCTGATGATCCGCGGCCTGGCACTGGGCCAGATACAAAAGGGCAACCTGCGCGTGTTGCTGGGCCGCGAGATCGGTGTGTCCATCCTCAACGGCATCCTGTGGGCTATCGTCATTGCGTTGCTGGCGGTGGCCTGGTTCGGCGACTGGGGCATCGGCGCGGTGCTGGGCGCCGCCATCCTCATCAACCTGCTGTGCGCTGCGTTGGCCGGTTTGGCGATTCCCTTGATACTCGAGCGTCTGGGCATCGACCCGGCGCTGGCGGGCAGCGTGATCCTGACCACGGTGACCGACGTCATCGGTTTCTTCGCGTTCCTCGGTCTTGCAACCGTGTTGTTGTTGTGATCTGCAACCGGGCCGGTGGTTGGCCGGCTTGCTGGAGAAACCGATGGAACCAATAAGCCAATTCCTGCAGACGCTGTACCGCAAGCTGCAATGGCCGATCATCAAGACGGCCCAGACCGAGGTCACGGTCTGATCGCTGGTCTATCTGCTGGTGCTGGTGCTGCTGCTGCTGTGGTTGGCGCGCCGCATGCAGCTGTGGCTGGCCGACGGCCCCCTGTTGCAGTCGCGGCTGGACTCCGGCGCGCGTCAGGCGGTGGGCACGCTGGTGCGTTGCCTGGTGCTGCTGATCGGCCTGCTGGCGATCGTGCAGACCGCCTGTATCGACCTGACCACCTTCAACGTGCTGGCCGGCGCGGTCATCGTGCCCAACTCCAAG
>Ga0105048_10018694_pt1 | contig 10641 bp, 12 predicted proteins | sample MAT05_FD_78382 | JGI IMG/M metagenome (GOLD analysis project Ga0105048, IMG submission 78382) | Freshwater microbial communities from Lake Fryxell liftoff mats and glacier meltwater in Antarctica - MAT-05 | ecosystem: Environmental > Aquatic > Freshwater > Ice > Liftoff microbial mat | place...
GGCCGAGCATCGTCGCTATCGCGGCGTCGATCGCGAGAATCGGCATCACCTTGCGCAGCGATGGCAACAGCACGAGGCCTGCCGTGACGAGCGCGCCGAGCACAGATGCGGCGATCATCCAGTTCAACCGCTCCGGCTTGGGCAGCCAACTGACCTCGATGCTGACGCCAACGGCCCGCCCGTCGACGACGAGATCGATCCGATCCGAGTGGACGAGTTGGCCGACATCGGGATTGTCGCTGACGGCCTGGGGTGGTGTGAGACTCATGTAGTGCGCCCGGTGATCGTGCCAGCGAATCGAATTTCCGGTCGAGACCTGGACCCACTCCTGCGGCGAGTCTGCCGTGATGCCCGCCGGAGGCTGGCTGGCAGCGAAACGATCGGCATTGAGGAACCACGCGGGAGAGTTGGTGTTCTCCCACACGCCTTCGGCATCGAGCCGCAGATACTGCTCGCCCTCGTATCCGAGTACGTAGACAACAGCGGCGTCGGCACGCCGCAGTTCGACACGGTCACCGAGTTCGATGACACGCACCGACACCCCTGTTGGATCGCCGCTGTAACCGGTGATCGTGATCTTGTAGTCGCTGCTGTCGCCGCCGGTGCCATCGTGGGCGAGCGCCGGTGCTGCGACAGCGAGCGCCGACGCCAGGATCACGATCAACAGCCCGGCGGCGCGTGGCAACGAAGGTCGAACCACATTCATATGCGTGTCCGGTCGTCGCGGGCGACCGAAGAGTTCCCAGGAATCGCTGATTCCCGACCGCGAACCTCGCCGATTAGTGGTTGCCGGCCGAGGTGCCGTGGAGACCACCGGTTGCATTGAGTCGTGCGTGAGCCCGAGCCAGCGCTGCTTCGGCGTCGGCGTCCTGACTGTGCTGGATCGCCGCTTCGGCCCGTTCTTTGGCCTTGAGGGCCCGAGCACGGTCGATCTGATCACCCAACTCGGCGACATCGGACAAGATGTTGACGTTGTTGTTGCTGACCTCGACGAAGCCGTTGTGGACTGCAACATCGGTGATGGTTCCATCGGCGAGGTAGATGCGAGTGTGGTTCTCACTCAACGCACCGAGAAACGCAGCGTGCCCGGGCAAGAACGCGATCTCACCACTGCCGAGGATGCGGGTGATGACCTGGGTGGACTCACCGGTGAAGAGGACCTTCTCCGGCGAGACCACGCTGACCGTCATCGTGGCGGCTGCCATGACTAGGCAACGCCTTCCTGGAGCGCCTTGGCCTTGGCCAGAACCTGCTCGACACCGCCGACGTTGAGGAACGCCTGCTCGGGAACTTCGTCGAGCTCGCCCTTGACGATGGCTTCGAAGCTCTCGACGGTTTCGAGCACCGGCACCGTCTCGCCAGGGGTACCGGTGAAGACCTCGGCCACGTAGAACGGCTGGCTGAGGAAGCGTTGCACCTTGCGTGCACGCGACACCGTGAGCCGGTCCTCTTCGGACAGTTCGTCGAGACCGAGGATGGCGATGATGTCCTGCAGCTCCTTGTATCGCTGGAGGATCTCCTGAACCGAACGAGCAACGTTGTAGTGACGATCGCCGACGACCTCGGGCTGGAGAATGGTGGATGTCGACGACAGCGGGTCGACGGCCGGGTAGATGCCGAGCGAGGCGATCTGGCGGCTGAGCTCGGTGGTGGCATCGAGGAAGGTGAACGTAGTGAACGGAGCCGGGTCGGTGTAGTCGTCGGCGGGCACGTACACGGCCTGCAGCGATGTGATCGAGCGGCCGCGAGTGGAGGTGATCCGCTCCTGCAACTGGCCCATCTCGTCGGCGAGCGTCGGCTGGTAGCCCACGGCCGACGGCATCCGGCCGAGCAGCGTCGACACTTCCGAGCCGGCCTGGACGAAGCGGAAGATGTTGTCGACGAACAACAGCACGTCCTGGTTCTGTACATCGCGGAAGTACTCGGCCATCGTGAGGGCCGACAGCGCGACGCGCAGGCGCACGCCCGGCGGCTCGTCCATCTGGCCGAAGACCAATGCGGCCTTCTCGAACACGCCCGACTCTTCCATCTCCAGCTTGAGGTCGGTGCCCTCGCGGGTGCGCTCGCCGACACCGGCGAACACCGACACACCACCGTGGTTCTGAGCAACACGGCGGATCATCTCGGTGATGAGAACGGTCTTGCCGACACCGGCTCCACCGAACAGGCCGATCTTGCCACCGGCGACGTACGGAGTGAGCAGGTCGATGACCTTGATACCGGTTTCGAACAGGCGCTTCGACGGCTCGAGCGCTGCGAAGTCAGGGGCCGGACGGTGAATGTCCCAACGCTCGACATTCTTGTAGTCGTCGTTGTTGCCGTCGAGCACGTCGCCCCAGGCATTCCAGACGTGGCCGAGGGTGAGGTCGCCGACCGGCACGTTGATTCCCCGTCCGGTGTTGCGCACCGGTGTACCACGGACGAGGCCGTCGGTGGGCTTGAAGCAGACGGCGCGGACGCGTCCGGCACCGAGCTGCTGGGCCACTTCGGCCAGCACCTTGATCTCTTCACCTTCGACGGTGATGGTGAACTCGACGGCGTGGTTCAGCTCGGGCAGCGCGCCACGAGGGAACTCGACGTCGATGACGGGGCCGGCGATGGCGACGACGCGTCCTTCTTTGCGATCAGTGTCAGTCATGGTCATGGCTGGGTTCCCTTCGGGCTTTCGTTCTCAGAAGTCATCGTCATGGAAATCGTCATCTCGGAAATCTTCGTCAGGCTCATGAGGAGTGAGCCGAGGTCCAGGCGGCTTGCGGCCACCCGTCTTTGTCGAACTGGTCCGTCAACGGTGCTTCCAGATCTGCATAGCGGACCTTTTCGCTGTCGTTGCCGAGCGCTTCGGCACCACTGACGATCTCCATGATCTCGGTGGTGATGCTGTCCTGGCGGGCACGGTTCATGATTCGCGCCAGGTTCTTGATCAGCTCTTCGGCATTGTCGGTGGCGCTCTTCATTGCTCGCTGCTTGGCCGCATACTCGCTGGCGGCTGCGTTGAGCAGGGCGGCGTAGATACGAGCCTCGATATAGCGCGGCAGCAGGGTGTCGAGGATCGACGTGGGGTCCGGCTCGAACTCGTAGTCGCCGCTCGGACCGCCATCGGCGCCACCGGCTCTGCCGTCGCCGCCTGCGACCGTCGAGGAATCGAGCGGCACCAGCGGACGCAGGACGACTTCCTGGGTTCCGGTGGAGATGAAGCGGGTGTACACCAACGCGACCCGGTCGACGTCGCCGTCGAGGAACATCTTGACGACCAGTTGGCCGATTGCCCGAGCGTCTTCGTATGTGGGGCTGTCGCTGAACCCGGAGAAGCTCGCGGCGCGATTGTAGCCGCGGAAGCGGAAGTAGCTGTCGGGCTTACGGCCGACAGCGACGATGGTGTAACCACGACCGGCGAGTACGTCGGCTTTGATCTCCCCCTCGGCGGCACGCTGAATCCCGGCGTTGTAGCCGCCGCAGAGACCACGGTCGGCGGCGATCACCACATAACAAGTGTTCTTGACCTCGGCCCGACCGGCGAGCAACGGCGAACTGCTACCAGCACCGGCCGCTGCGAGGTCCTTCACCACTTCGGTGATCTGCTCGCTGTACGGCACTGCCGCCTGGACCCTTTGCTGAGCCTTCACGATGCGAGACGCCGCGATGAGTTCCATGGCGCGCGTAATTTTCTTCGTGGCCTGGACGCTGCGAATACGTCCTCGAAGAATGCGCTCCTGACCTCCAGCCATGACTACTCCGTTGCCAGGGTCTTGTTGCTGCGTGCGGCACCGATCTCGGCCGCGTCGACCTTGGTGGGGTCGGCGCTGCGCGCCGTCTCAGCGGACGACGCAACGAACTGCTCCTTGAAACTGGCGATCAGATCGCCGAGTTCTGCGGGCACATCGGCCTTGGGGTTGCTGCGCATCCCGGCCAGCACGCCAGCATGGCGGTTGCGCATGAAGTCGAGCAGGCCGGACTCGAAGGCCCGCACCTGGTTGACGGGCAGATCGTCGAGGTAGCCCTTGGTGCCGGCGAACACGACCACGACCTGCTCCTCGACGGGCATTGGGCTGTTGAGCGGCTGCTTGAGCAACTCAACCAGCCGGTACCCACGCTCGAGCTGAGCCTTGGAGATCGCGTCGAGTTCGGAACCGAACGTCGCGAACGCCTCCAGCTCACGGAATTGGGCAAGATCCAACTTGAGCGTGCCGGACACGGTCCTCATCGCCTTGATCTGGGCAGCGCCACCCACCCGGGACACCGAGATGCCCACATCGACGGCGGGTCGGATACCGGACTTGAACAGGTTGTCCTGTAGATACACCTGACCGTCTGTGATCGAGATCACATTGGTGGGGATGTATGCCGACACGTCGCCGGCCTTGGTCTCGATGACCGGCAGTGCCGTCAGTGACCCAGCGCCCAGCTCGTCGCTGAGCTTGGCTGCACGCTCCAGCAAACGACTGTGGAGGTAGAACACGTCGCCGGGGTAGGCCTCACGACCCGGCGGGCGGCGGAGCAGCAGCGACACCTGGCGGTAGGCCTCGGCCTGCTTGGAGAGATCGTCGTAGACGATGAGCGCGTGCTCGCCGTTCTCCATCCAGTGCTGACCAATCGCACACCCGGCATAAGGAGCCAGGTACTTGAACGGAGCCGGGTACGAAGCAGGTGCGGCCACGACGACGGTGTATTCCAGCGCGCCGTACTGGCGCAGGGTCTCGACGGTCTGGGCGACCGTGGAGCCCTTCTGGCCAATCGCGACGTAGATGCACTTCACGCCGAGGCCACGCTGGTTGATGATCGCGTCGACCGCAACCGTGGTCTTTCCGGTCTTGCGATCACCGATGATCAGCTGGCGCTGGCCGCGACCGATCGGGGTCATCGCGTCGATCGATTTGATGCCGGTCTGGAGCGGTTCGTGCACGGGCTTGCGACCCATGATGCCCGGCGCCTGGATCTCGACCCGGCGCTGGATGCCACCGACGATGTCACCCTTGCCGTCGATTGGCTGACCGAGGGCGTCGACGACTCGTCCGAGCATCGCATCACCGACGTTGATCGAAAAGATCCGACCCGTCGCCTTCACCGGCTGACCCTCTTCGATGGCATCGGTGTCGCCGAGCACGACGGCGCCGATCGAGTCCTCGTCGAGGTTCAGAGCCAAACCGACGGAACCGTCGGCGAATTCGAGCAGCTCGTTGACGCCGCAGTCGGGCAAGCCCGACACGCGAGCAATACCGTCACCGACTTCGGTGATGCGGCCGACGGTGCGTGCCTCGAGCGACGGCTCGAAGCCTTCGAGGTTCTTCTTGAGGGCTGCGGCGATATCGCCGGCGCTGAGTGTGAGCTCTGCCATGTCTGTTCCGTTTCCTGTTTCCGGTTCCTGATTGTCCTGCGGCGGCTTAGAGCCGGGCCTTCAACTGGTCGAGGCGGGTACGGACCGTGCCGTCGATGACGGTGTCGCCCACCGTGGCGATGATTCCTCCGAGCACGGAGGGGTCAACGACCACCTTGAGATTGACTTGCTTGCCGGTGGCATTGGCCAGCGCGGCGGCGAGCCGTGCCTGCTGATCGTCGCTGAGGGCAACGGCCGTGCGGACCTCGGCAACTTCGAGGTTCTTCGAGCTGCTCGCCCGAGCGACCAGGAGGTCGATGATCGCCGGCAGGTCGCGACCACGACCGGATCCGACCACCATGCTGACGAGTTGGGTCGTCGTCGACGTCGCCTTGCCGCCGAGCAGATCTTCGACGATGGCCTGGCGCTTGGCGGCCGGGATCATGTCGTTGGTCAGCGCGTTGCGCAGGGCATCGCTCGACTCGTAGCTACGGGCGAATCGGAACAGTTCGTCCTCGACCTCGTCGAGCGAACCCTCGGCCCGGGCGATCTCGAAGAGCGCCTTGGCGTAACCCTCGATGCGGGGATCAGTACTCATGCTGACGCACCAACTTTCGCGATGAACGACTCGATCAGGTCCTGATGGGTGGCGTCGTCGATGGATTCAGCGACGGCGCGGTCAGCAGCAGTGCTGGACAGCCGGGTGATCTCGGCTCGCAGTTCGTCACTGCCGCGGGTGCGAGCTGTGTTGATGTCGGCCGCAGCGCGAGCACGGAGCTCTTCGACTTCGACGTCGAGCCGGGTGTGGAAGTCGGCGACCATGGCTTCGGCCTGAGCATCGGCGTCGGCGAGCAGGCGGGCCCGCTCGGCGTTGATGTCGCCCTTGGCCTGGCGGATGCTGGCAGCTTCGCTGGTGGCTGCTGCCTTGTCCTCGGCGGCGCTGTCGAGTTCCTTCTGGATCTTCGACGTGCGATCGGCAAGGCCCTTCTTCATCGCTGGACCGGCGAACTTGATGATCAATCCGAAGATGATGACGGAGGCCAGACCGCCATAGATGATCTCGGCGACCTCCGGCAGGATGGAGCTGTGGGTGACGATGCCTTCACTGTCGACGACGACTTCGTCACCGGCGGCGACGAAGTGACCGATCTGGACCAAGGCTGCGGTGACAAGGCTCATGAGTTGGCTCCTGCGTTCATCACGCTACTGACGACCCGGTTGACCACCGCGGCGTCGGGCGTCTTGCCGACGGCGAGGCTGATCGCGCTGGACGACACGTCGGCAACGGCGGCCTGGATCTGATCCTGAACGGCGAGGCGAGCGGCTTCGTTCTCCGCAGCCGCAGCAGCCCGCAGTTCGGCGATCTCAGCGTTGACCGTCGCGATCCGAGCGGTGCGCTGAGTCTCGAGTTCCTGGCGAGCAGCGTCGATCCGGGCTGATGCCTCGGCCTTGGCCGATGCGACCCGGGCTTGATAGTCGGCCACCTCGGCCTGAGCACCGAGACGCAACGCGTCGGCGTGCTCGTGGTCGTTGCGGATTCCGGCATATCGGGCGTCCATGCCCTGCTTCAGCTTCGGGAAGGCGAGGTACCGCATGACGAGGGCGAAGACGATGAACGCCCCGGCTCCCCAAGCGAGTTCCTTGATCTCGGGCACGATCGGGTTCGGTCCCGGGGCAGCCTCGTCGACACCGACATATGCGGTGCCCCCGTCTGCGACCAGGCCGTCCTCGGTCTCGACGACACCCCCATGATGGGTCTCTTCGGAGGTCTTGGCGCCTTCGCCTTCAGTTGTGGCTGTCTCTTCTTCAGGTGCGGTGGTGTCCGTCGGTACCGTGTTCACGAAGTGAACGGTGACGGACTCCCCGACCTGGGTGACGACTGCTGTCAGCACGTCATCTCCTTGCGTTCAGGGGCGAGTGGGTCAACGGGGTGGCTCAGAGACCGATGAGGATGAAGACCACGAAGCCGATGAGGGCCAGGGCTTCGGTGAAGGCGATACCGAGGAACATGGTCGTACGGACCATGCCGGCTGCTTCAGGCTGGCGAGCCATGGCTTCGACGGACTTGCCGACGAGGTAACCAATGCCAATGCCTGGTCCGATCGCAGCGAGACCGTAGGCGAAGCCGGCGCTGGATGCGGCGGCGGCGGCCTTGACGTCGTCGGGAGTCTGCGGAGGGGTGGTTCCGACGAGACGGCTGAATGCTTCCATTGGTGATTTCTCCTGTGTGTGCTCTCTGTTGGGAGATCTTGTTGTCGATACGAATGTGGAGGTCGGGTGAGCGGGTGCTCAGTGGGCTTCGTCGCCGTGGCCTTCGAGCGAGGTACCGATGTACACCGCGGTGAGGATGGCGAAGATGTAGGCCTGCAGGAATCCGACCAGCACTTCGAAGCCGGTGAGGAACACCAGCATGAAGAACGGGAGGATGCCGCCGATATTGAGGAATGGCTGGTTGGTCTCGGCCTGGAACATTGCTTCGCTCAACAAGGCGAAGGTGACGAGCAGGATGTGACCGGCGAGCATGTTGGCGAAGAGCCGGACCGTCAGCGAGAGCGGCCTGACGATGATCGTCGAGAAGAACTCGATGACGCCGACGAGCGGCTTCAGTGCGACCGGCACGCCGGGCGGCCACAGCAGGTGACCGAAGTAGGCGCCCTTTTGGTGCTTGAGGCCGGTGCCGATGAAGACGATCCAGACGAGCACGGACAGGAACAACGGGATCGCGATACGGGCCGTCGCGGGCATCTGGAAGATCGGGATGATGCCCGGCACGTTGCAGAGATAGATGAAGACGAACAAGCTCAACAGGAACGGGGTCCACTTGAGCCCCTTCTTGCCCATCGTCTGCATGACGACGCTCTCCTCGATGAACTCGACCATGATCTCGGCCAGGTTGCGGATGCCCTTGGGTGCAACAGACCCGTCCTTCCTGCCGGCGAGCAGGAAGATGGCCGAACCAATGATGGTGGCGAGGACCGCGATCAGCGCGATCTTGTTGAAGGACGGAAAGATGTCCTGCCAACGCAAAACTTCGTTGATCTTTGGGAATTCGAGACCGAGCACAGTTCTTCCGTTCTGTTTTCTTGAGTTCGAGCGGGCTTGTTCGTTCGAGCAGGCGTTACGAGCGAGGTTTGAGGCCCGGGAAGGCCAGCGATGCAGCGACGTACTTCAGTTCCCAGACGAGGAGACCGAGGTGGGTCACGATGACGGTCAGGCCGAGGGCAGGACGAGATATCCAACCAGCGTCTTTGACCAACACAAACGCAAGGAGCACGAGACCGAGGCGGACCAAGTACCCGAAGAGAATGGCACCCATCATCAGCCCGAGTGAAATTCGAGCGGTAAATGCGATCAGACCTGCGGCGATCGCGAAGTTGATGAGGATGATGGCGACTCCGTAAGCAGCCGACCAGACGCCGTCCATGCCCCAGATGACGCCGCAGATCGCGATCAGAACCGGCGCAACGATCAGGCCACGGCGGATCATGTCGCGCGAAATCTCGACTTCGGGAGCCGCACCGTCCAGGCGGGTGGTCATTGGAGACGGGGTGTCGGTCATCACGAGCCGCTCGGTTCCGGGTCGGTGGGGGCCGGCCGGGCCGAGATCGCCGGTGCGTAGATCCGCTCCGGTTTGGAGGCGGCCACGCTGGCAGCCGTACGGCCGCTACTGCGTCCCGCACTCGTGCTGACAGAGAGCCGTTCGGCTTCGAGCTGCTGCATCCGGGCGTCGTAGCCGTACCACATGCTCGCGAACTGACCCACGAGCGACAGCACCACGAGGATGATCATGAACACCGGCTTGGTGTCGAACAGGCCGTCGAGCAGATACCCGACGCCCAGGAAGGCGAGCACGACGATCGCGAATTCCATACCCCGACCGGCAGCGGAATCGGGTTTTGCCGAGGGTGCGGCCTTGGTCCGGGAGGTGCTGCGCGAGAAGGGTCGGAGTGCCATGGGTGCAGATGCAGAACACGCTGGCTTGCGACGCCGATGTCGCAGAGCTTGTGAACGCGGGAACAATCTACAGGTCGACCGGGTCCATCTCAAATCTCGAACGCGAAAGCAAGGCGCTCAGGAGCCAATTCTTTCGGAGCCCGGCTCGTCGACCACGGAACCATCGACCGCCACCGAGACCTCGGTTGGACCAGAGGTCTCAGAGTCAGGTGTCGCGGCGGATCTGAATCGGTTGCGACGGACCTCAGGGTGCAGCACCGTGTACAGCCCGAGACCGAGCGCCAACACGCCGACGACCGCGAGCGAGAATCCACTCGTGGTGTACACCGGGTACAGCACCAGCCCCGAGAGCAGGGCAGTCCACAGCCACAGGATGATCACACTCCGGCGCTGGCCGTGGCCGAGGTTCATCAACCGATGGTGGAGGTGGCCCTTGTCGGCGGTCGCAAAGCCTTGACGGCGAGTGGTGCGGCGGACGATCGCGAACGCCATGTCGAAGATGGGCACGCCGAGGATGATCAGCGGGATCAGCAACGGGGCGAAGAAGAAATAGGCCTGGCCGAAGAACTCCTTGCTCGGGTCTGTCCGACCGCCCACCACGGTGGTCGCGCACGCCATCAACAGCCCGAGCAGCAGGGCTCCACCGTCACCCATGAAGATCTTGGCCGGGTTGAAGTTGTGCGGCAGGAATCCCAGGCAGATGCCCACCGTGATGATGCAGATCAACGGCGCGATGTTGGGCACCGCGAGCATGTCGTTGGCCTCGAGTTCTCGGCTGTACAGGAAGAATGCCGCCGCACCGATCGCAACGATGCCGGCAGCGAGGCCGTCGAGACCGTCGATCAGGTTGATGGCCTGGCTCATCACGAGCAGCCAGACCACCGTCACCAGCGGCACCCAGTCATTGGCGAGTTGGTAGACGTCGATCAACGGCAGCCGGAACACGTACATCGTGACCCCCTCCCACACCAACACCAGCCCAGCCAGCACCGTGCCGGCCACCTTGGCCGGGGCCGAGATCTCGCGCACGTCGTCGATCAGGCCGACACAGAAGATGATGGCTGCAGCGATCAGCACGCCGCGAAGTTCGCTGAGCCGGGCGTAGAGCGGGTCGAACCCGTCCATCAGCCGGCTGAGCGCGAGCGCCCCGACAAAACCAATGAACATCGCGATGCCGCCGACATCGGGAGTGGTGACGGTGTGGACGCGACGAGCGTCCGGCGCGACGACCCAACCGAGTCGTCTCGCGACTTTGCCGACGAGCGGGGTCGTGACGAACGTGACCCCAGCGGCGAACCCGCCGACGATGAGGTACTGAGCGGTGTCCGACACGGCTGCCAGAGTAGTAGCCAGTCCAGCCACCCCGGGCGGTCACC
>Ga0105048_10018695_pt1 | contig 10641 bp, 10 predicted proteins | sample MAT05_FD_78382 | JGI IMG/M metagenome (GOLD analysis project Ga0105048, IMG submission 78382) | Freshwater microbial communities from Lake Fryxell liftoff mats and glacier meltwater in Antarctica - MAT-05 | ecosystem: Environmental > Aquatic > Freshwater > Ice > Liftoff microbial mat | place...
AACGTCATTAAACCAGCGGTCGCGCTGGGCGGGGCTGGCAAACAGATGGATGAGGCACAGCGCGTTGATATGACCTTCATAGACCCGCCCCACGGCGAGATTAGCCGCGCCAACCTGTTTGAGCAGTCGCAGCAGCCGGGCCGTTTGCCCCCTCGAAAAGTCGAGATCGTGGCCGGGCAGGGTGATAGATAATAAACCGGCATCGGCCAGCCACGCGAAGGCATCTTCGGGAAAAGCGCCTTCGTAGTCGGTATCGGGCGCGGCTTCGGCAATGCGGTTCAACAGCGGTTTCAGCCGGGCCGGATCGTCGGCAGGTTGGGCCGTTTGGGTACGGGTAGGCGGGGTAGCGGTGCAGTCCATTTTCGTATAATGCCAAAGACCACCTGAATGTTTAGAATGTCATACTGCTGAGGATTTATCAGACGAAAACCCCGTTGCTGTCTGGCACACCCCGACTCAGAAGCGAATCGTAAAGAAATGAAACGCTGCACAAACTCTTATGGGCGCACTCAGGAATGAAAAAACCGACCGGCTTCGTCTTGCAACGGGCCGGTCGGTTTTGGTAAGCAGCAGTGGTTGGCCTATTGGTCGGCAACCACTTCAAACGATACTTTGTGCTTTACCTCTTTGTGCAAATCCAGTATAGCCTGGTAGGTGCCAAGGGTTTTAACATCATCAACAGCAATTTTCTTCCGGTCAATGTCGAAGCCTTTCGTGCGGAGGGCGTCGGCCACCTGTGTGTTGGTGACACGGCCAAAAATCTTGCCGCTGTCGCCGGCTTTGGCCTGGATAGTCAGGACCATGTCGCCAATGGCGGCTGCTATTTCGAGCGCGTCATTTTTGATCTTCTCGGCTTTGTGAGCCGCCTGACGGATGTTTTCGGCAACGATTTTTTTGTTCGAGCCAGTTGCCATCATGGCGTATCCCTGCGGAATGAGGAAGTTGCGACCATAGCCGGGCTTTACCGCAACGGTGTCGTTCTTATAGCCCAGGCCGGCAATATCGGTTTTGAGAATAATGTCCATTTTTGAAGGAGTTTCAAGGCAGTAAGGGGTAAGGAGTAAGGGTTCTTCGGCCTAACCTTACGGCAGTATCCGACATGCACCTTTACACCCTACACCTTTCACCTCTATTTGAGTGAATCGCCGACGTACGGCAGGATGGCTAAATGACGGGCGCGTTTAACGGCCTGGGCTACTTTGCGCTGGTTTTTCAAGCTGGTACCGGTCAGGCGACGGGGTAGAATTTTACCCTGTTCGTTGAGCAGTTTCAGCAGGAAGTTGCCGTCTTTGTAGTCGATGTACTTGATACCGGCTTTCTTGAAGCGGTCGTACTTTTTACGATTCTCGGTATTTGAGATCGATTCGTTCTGGAGGCTCATGGCGTTACTTACTTTCTGCATTTTCGGTTTGTTTTTTCTTGCCTACTAATCCCTTGCGCTTGCGATCGTTGTAATCCAGTGCGTGTTTGTCGAGTGCTACCGTCAGGTGACGGATAATGCGCTCGTCGCGAAGATACTCAGTGTTGAGTTTCTCGATGATCGTACCGGGGGCTTTAAACTCGAAAAGCTGGTAGTAACCCGTGTTCTTGTGCTGTATTGGATAGGCCAGCTTGCGCAGACCCAGGTTCTCTTCATGAACCAACTCCGCACCATTGCTGGTCAGCACCTCGCGGAATTTATCGACGGCGTCCTTCATCTGAATATCAGACAAAACGGGAGTGAGAATGAACACCGTCTCGTAGTTGTTAGGAAACATTTGACTTAATCGTTTTGAAATGAGGGCGCAAAGGTACAGAAAAAGTTGGAAACTATCTGACTGTAAACTCCCCTTCGCCGATACGGAATCCTTCGGCATAGACTTCGATGGTGTGCTTGCCCTTATTGAACCGCTGACTACCGCGCCCGAACATAAAATCGACGGTTTGGCGGCTGTTGTCGAAGCTGAAAGGTTGTCTGGCCGTATAGATCATGGGTTGACCGCCGTACATAACCTCGCCCGATCCGGTGGCCATATCTGAAATAACAGCTCCGCTGGGATCCAGAATCCGCATGTACAGTTCTTTTTCGTCTTTTTTGGCCAGCCCATTCGGGGCTATTTTTACCGATACCCTGATCTTGTCTATGCGCCTGGCCTTGTAATTGTCGCCGTCGCGTTCTTTCCCGCGTGAGTTGATAGCGTTCACAACAATGGCTTCGGCCCGGAGCGCAGCTGCGATGGTAACTTTTTCGCTGAGATCACGATTTTTCGATACGACCGACACGACCGAATCACTCAGTGTCTGCCGTTCGGTGCGCAGGCCGGTATTTTCCTGGGCAAGCGTTTCGTTCTTCTCGACCAGAATCCCGTTTTCCTCTTTCAGCCGGGCAATTTCCTGATCTTTCTGGGCGAGCAATACCTGATAGTTTCTGATTTTCTGATCATACTTTTTACTGTCGAAGGTATTGACGTTACGTAGTTCGCGTTTGTCGATTTCCAGCCGTTCGCGCACTTTCAGCAGTGAATCAACGTTGCCGCCAAGTTGTTGAATTTCGGCAATCTTGGCATCCAGCTGCGCTGACACTGAATCGAGCCTGGTTTTGTAAACCAGCACTTCTTCGGTGCGGGCCGCTACAATAGCGTCTTTGCTTTTGTTGTCCTGCCGCTCCTGATACCAGAAATACAGTAGCAACACGTTGAGGGCGGCCAGAATAAGCAGGGCAATCAACAGAAATGTGCGGCCACTGTTATTGGCCTGCGGGCGGGGTTCGTTGGGTGTCATTGGCAGAATAAGGGGTTGGTTAGGTTCTTGTGCGATAAACTCAATGGAAAACTACCCGGTTTGGCGGTTTATTGCCTGTTTAACGCATTCACGCCCGAAAACCCGTGCCAACTGGCGCGCGTCAGGGACGTATCTTTGTGCAATCTTACCAAATGATTGGCAGTAAACCAGCTCATCCTATTTTATGATTGCCGAAGCCATCCACCAGATCGAGGCTGAACTGCCTGCCCAGACTCGTCTTATTGCTGTTACCAAGACCAAGCCCGTTGCCATGCTTCAGGAGGCTTATGACGCGGGCTGCCGGTTATTCGGTGAAAACAAAGTGCAGGAAATGGCCGATAAGCAACCGCAGCTTCCTGCCGACGTACAATGGCATCAGATCGGGCATTTGCAGTCCAACAAGGTCAAATATATTGCCCCGTTTGTGAGCTTGATTCACTCGGTTGATGGGCTGAAGCTGTTGCAGGAAATCAATAAACAGGCCGCTAAGAACAACCGGGTCATTGATTGTCTGCTGCAAATTCACATTGCCGACGAAGAAACTAAATTTGGTCTCTCTGCCGATGAAGCTGAAAGTCTGCTCAACGCCCCGGAACTCGACGCCCTGACCAACGTCCGTATCACAGGACTTATGGGGCTGGCCACCAACACCGACGACGAAACACAAATCCGCCGGGAGTTTCGGGGCCTGAAAACGCTGTATGACAAACTGGCCAGTATGCAACGCCCTAACGTATCGTTTGCTGAGTTGTCGATGGGCATGAGTGGCGATTATAAGCTGGCCACTGAAGAAGGTAGTACGTTAATCCGAGTGGGCAGTGCTATTTTTGGGGCGCGGTAGTGGTTTTGCCACGCTGACCGGAACGCCGGACCGGAAGGAAGCATCTTCGGTAAGTTAACGTTTTCATTACATCGACGTGAGATGCTTCCTTCGTCAGCATGACAATAAAAATGAAATTCTTCATTCTCTCCGGTTCTGTTTTGGGTCTTCTTGGTGTGGCATTCGGTGCGTTTGGGGCGCACGCGCTGCGGGCAACGCTCACCGCGTCCGGGCGGTTCGAGACCTTCGAGACCGCTGTTAAATATCAGTTTTATCATGCTCTTGCCCTGGTGCTGGTAGGTGTTTTGCTGCAACAGTTTGGCGATAATCCGGCTATGGCTAAACTTCTTGGCTGGTCGGGCAATGCCATGCTGGGCGGGGTGCTGATTTTTTCCGGCTCGCTGTATATCCTCTGCGCTACCGGTATTACGTGGCTGGGAGCTATAACACCCATTGGCGGGGTGCTGATGATTGCGGGCTGGGCGTTGCTGGCCTATGCCTTTCGGTAAAAACAATAGCCAATAATGTTACAAGTTGGGTGGTCGGGCGTCTGTAGAGAAACTAACCCGTAAAAACTACCTCAATGTATATGCACACGTATCAACTCATGGCTGGCATGCTGCTGGTCGCGCTCCTGACAGTAGGAACATACCTGATCTGGACGCTCACAAAAGACGCCAGCCCATTTAGTATGAAGCGCAAACGTAACTGATTTCAGAACCGACAGATCAAAAAAAACGCCCTTGTCTTTTTCAGAGATGAGGGCGTTTTTCTATGCATATGTGTTTATTTATGCCGTTACTAAACACAGCATCTTCTCTGTTGGGAGTATTTCGGCTTCTTTATTACTTTTATGAGCAGACCTGACGGCGGTATGATTATTATCCTGCCTGACCCGATGGAAATGTCAGCCAAAACAGACTGCTTATGTTGCCCCAACGCCGGAAATTTCTCAAGCAGGCCGCCGTCCTCTCGGCTACAGCCGCCCTGCTCAACCCGCTTCAATCGCTGGCCAGCCGGGCCAAAAAGCCACTCGTTGTCTTCGTCACCGGCGACCATGAGTATAGTGGTGAGCTAACGCTGCCCCTGATAGCCGCTGAACTCGAAAAAAACTACGGCATTCAGACCAAAATCCTTAAAGCCTATCCCGACCACAACGGTGAGAAAGACGTTCCGGGTCTGGAGAGCCTGAAAGACGCTGATCTGGCCGTTTTCTATCTGCGCTGGCGGTTGTTGCCCCAAAATCAGCTCGACTACATCGACGCTTACCTCAAATCGGGAAAGCCCGTTATGGGCTTCCGCACAACTACCCATGCCTTCAACTACCCGAAAGGCGACCCACGTATTCGCTGGAACAGCTTTGGCGAATTTGCTTTTGGGGCACCTCCCGGCTGGGGCGGTCCGCATAAACACACACATTACGGCCACACCAGCACTACCGATGTTAGCATTATACCGGCTCAGGCCAAACACCCTATTCTAACCGGCGTCGATCCCAGCTTCCACGTCTCATCGTGGTTGTATCATGTCCTACCCGATTACCCCGCCAAAGGATCGGTACCCCTGCTGATGGGCCACGCTGTGAATCCTGAAAAAAAGTCCGCTACTGATAACCCCGTGGCCTGGACCTGGCAAAACGAATGGGGTGGCAAAACATTTCTAACCACGCTGGGTCATCCCGAAGATTTCCGGGTCGAAGCCATGCAACGGCTCGTTATCAATGCCATTCATTGGGAATTGGGGCTGCCCATTCCGAAACGCTGGAAAGGGAAAATTGACATCAACGTACCGTACAGAGGGGTGTAGGCAGTGAACAGGTATCAGTAACCAGTTATCAGATAAATAGTATGAAGCGTGTGAGGTATTCCATACAGAAAAAAGCGGTTGGTCTGCTGTTGGGTGCGGGTCTTGTTGCCCTTGTTTTTATCGCTTTCCAGCGCAGTCAGCCAGCGGCTTTGACGGTCAAGCCGGGCGAACACATTGTCTTGCTGGGGGGGGGGCTTGGCTCGCGCATGAGCAACTACGGTCACTTCGAGACTGAGATGCAACTGCGGTATCCCGATAATAAGCTGTTCATCCGCAACATGTGCGACCCCGGCGATACGCCCGGTTTCCGGCCCCGCTCGGCCCGTAACTCACCCTGGGCGTTTCCTGGCGCAAAGCAGTTTCAGGGCGAGTATGCTAACCCGTCTGACTCGCAGGGCGCGTTCCCCTCTGACGATGAGTGGCTCACCAATCTCAAAACCGACGTGATTCTGGGCTTTTTCGGCAACAGCGAATCGGAGCAGGGCGAGGCCGGGCTGGCCAACTTCAGGGCTGAACTCGTTGCATTCATCCAGCATACGAAGGCGCAGAAGTACAATGGCAAAACCGCCCCCCAACTGGTGCTGGTATCGCCCACGGCGGTGCAAGATCTCTCGGCCAGTCTGGACGTGCCGGATGGGAAAGAACGTAACAAAAACCTGCTGCTCTACACCAACGCCATGCGCGAAGTAGCCACTCAGAACGATGTTCTGTTTGTGGACACCTTCGCACCTTCGCAAAACTGGTACGCCGAAAGCAACGCACCCCTGACTATTGACGGACTACAGCTCAACGACGCGGGGTATAAAAAACTGGCCGGGCTGCTGACAGATGAAGTCTTCGGTAAAGTCTCCGCCAAAGCCGAAGCCAACCGTGCACTGGTACATGCCGCTGTGCTGGAAAAGAACTGGATGTGGTTCAACGATTACAAGATTCCTAACGGCGTACACGTCTATGGTCGGCGGTTTGACCCCTTCGGGCCAGCTAACTACCCCGCTGAGATCGAGAAAATCCGGCAGATGACCGCCATTCGCGATTCGGCTATCTGGATGGCGGCTTCGCAGGGTAAAAAGATGGACGTAGCAGCCGCCGATAAAACCACCCGGTCGTTGCCACCCGTCACAACCAATTTCAATCCGAAAGAGAATGGTGCATTAACCTATCTCTATGGCAATGAAGCCCTGAGCAAATTGCACACCGCACCGGGCTATAAAATCGAGATGTTTGCCTCGGAAGAGACATTCCCCGATCTGGCCAATCCCACCCAGATGACTTTTGATAACAAAGGCCGTTTGTGGGTCATCACCATGCCGTCTTACCCCCATTACAAACCCGGCGATAACAAGCCTGACGATAAACTGCTCATTCTGGAAGACACCAACAACGACGGCAAGGCTGACAAACAAACCATTTTTGCACGGGGGCTGCACGTACCGGTAGGCTTTGAAATTACGCCCGAAGGCGTTTACATCTCGCAGGGGACCAACCTCAAACTCTATACCGATACCAACGGCGACGATCAGGCGGACAAGGTCGAGATTGTCCTGAGCGGTTTTGACGATCACGACACCCACCACGAAATCAGTGCCTACGTAGCCGACCCGTCGGGAGCGATTTACATGGGCGAGGGCGTCTTTCTGCACACCAATGTTGAGACAGCTTACGGTACGGTGCGGGCTACCAACGGCGGCTTCTATCGCTACGCGCCCCAGTTGCACAAACTCGAACGTACTGCCCAACTGGCCATTCCTAACCCTTGGGGCATTGCGTTTGACGAATGGGGTCAGCCCATTTTTGCCGAGACCAGCAGCCCCGACGTGCGCTGGATGATGCCCGGCACTGTATTGCCCCGCTACGGCGAATCGACGGACAAATCGTTCCAGCTCATCGAAGATAATCAGCGGGTACGACCTACCTCCGGGCTGGAGTTCGTTTCCAGTCGCCACTTTCCCGATGCTGTGCAGGGTACGTTTCTTATCAACAACACTATTGGCTTTCTGGGCATGAAAATGCACACGATGAAAGACGAGGGTACCGGCTATAAAAGCAACTTTGTGCTGGATTTGGTGAAGGGTGACGACCGTAATTTCCGGCCCGTTGATATGGAGTTCGCGCCTGACGGTTCGCTGTATTTCATCGACTGGCACAACATCCTGATCGGACATATGCAGCACAACGCCCGCGACCCCCTGCGCGATCACGTACACGGGCGGGTGTATCGGGTTACGTACCCGTCGCGCCCGTTGGTAACGCCCGCAAAAGTGGATGGTGCCAGCGTAACGCAGCTTTTAGACAATCTGAAACTGCCCGAATACCGTACCCGCTACCGCACCCAGCGCGAGTTGAGGGGTCGTAAAGCCGCCGAGGTGCTGCCCGCCATTACCAAATGGGTAGCCGCGCTGGATAAGACCGACCCGCGCTACGAACACCACAAACTCGAAGCCCTCTGGGTTAGTTGGGGCCTGAACCGGGTTGATCAAACGCTACTACGCGATTTGCTCAATGCGAAAGACTTCCGGGCGCGGGCCGCTGCGGTGCGGGTAGTACGCTACACGGGCCATCAACTGGGACGCCAGTCCGGTCAGAATCAGGCTGAACTGCTGACGCAGGCCGCCCGCGACGAAAATGGGCGGGTGCGGCTGGAGGCCATTGTGGCGGCTTCCTGGATTGGTAAAGAGAAAGGCCTGCCGGTGCTGGCGGTAGCTAAAACAATGCCGCTCGATAAATGGATGCAGCCCGCTTTTGAAACCGCCGTGGCGCACCTTAACGGCGAGTCGGTTCGGAAGAAGCAGGAGAAGTTGATGTCAACGGGACTGAAGGGAGAAGAACTGGCTCTGTTTACAAAGGGTAAGGAAATCTATAACCGGGATGGCTACTGCGCCACCTGCCACCAGCCCGACGGCAAGGGCCTGTCAGCCTCGCAGTTTCCTCCGCTGACCGGTACGCACTGGGTAACCGGCAGCGAAGATCGGCTCATCAAAGTGGTGTTGAACGGTATGATGGGGCCGATGACAATTGGGGGGAAGACCTATTCCGGTCAGGCCCCGATGACCCCCTTTGGCGGCCTGCTCAATGACGACGAAATAGCCGCCGTGCTGACGTACGTACGTAAATCGTTCGGTAACGAGGCTACGTCTATTTTACCAGCCAAAGTAAAGCAGGTTCGGACCGCTACAGCAAAGCAAACCGGCTTTTACACCCCGGAACAACTACTCAAACAGCATCCAATGGAAAAGTAGCGGGGTAATCAGGGCTGTTTAGAAGTTGACGAGTCAGCTTGGTGACCACGTAACGGCGGTGAATTTGTAGCTTTGTCTTTTTGTTATCAGATTAATGCAAACGAACAGAAAAGACGAGACCGCCCGTCGGCGCACCTTCGCCATCATCAGCCACCCCGACGCCGGGAAGACCACCCTGACCGAGAAACTGCTGCTTTTTGGTGGAGCTATCCAAACCGCCGGGGCCGTTAAATCGAACAAAATCAAGAAAACCGCCACCTCCGATTTCATGGAAATCGAGAAGCAGCGCGGTATTTCGGTGGCTACGTCGGTGATGACGTTTGAGTACGACAACCTCAAAATCAACATCCTCGACACGCCCGGCCACAAAGATTTTGCCGAAGATACCTACCGTACCCTCACCGCCGTTGACAGCGTTATTCTGGTCATCGACTGTGTGAAAGGCGTTGAGGAACAGACCGAGCGGCTTATGGAAGTGTGCCGGATGCGCGATACGCCGGTCATTATTTTCATCAATAAACTCGACCGCGAAGGCCGTGACCCGTTCGACCTTTTGGATGAACTGGAAGAGAAGCTGAACATTCGGGTACGTCCCATGACCTGGCCCGTAAATATGGGTTCGGATTTCAAAGGGGTTTATAGCCTGATCGAAAAGAAACTGTACTTCTTTAAAGCCAATAAAACCAAGGTCGAGGCCGACGTACTTCCTATCGAACTGGCCGATTCGATGCTGGACGAGAAAGTAGGCGAACGCGACGCGGCTCAGCTTCGCGATGACGTTGAACTGATTGATGGCGTCTATGATAGGTTTGACCGGCAGGCGTATCTGGACGGTAAACTGGCTCCGGTATTCTTCGGTTCGGCAGTCAATAACTTCGGCGTGAAAGAGCTTCTGGAAGGCTTCAACGCCATTTCGCCCGAACCCATTGCCCGGCCCACGGCAACCCGCGAAGTCTTGCCCGATGAGAAAAATTTCAGCGGCTTCGTCTTTAAAATCCACGCCAACCTCGACCCCCGCCACCGCGACCGTATTGCGTTTCTGCGCATCTGCTCCGGCGTGTTTGAGCGGGGCAAGTTCTACCACCACACCCGGCTGGACAAGAACGTCAGGTTTGCCAGTCCGTTCTCGTTCATGGCCGACAGCAAGAGCGTGGTGGAAGAAGGTTTCCCCGGCGATGTGGTGGGCCTGTACGATACCGGTACGTTCAAGATTGGCGATACGCTGACGGAAGGGGAGGACCTGCAGTTTCAGGGCATTCCGAGTTTTTCGCCCGAAATATTCAAGGAACTCGTCAACCTCGACCCGATGAAGTCGAAGCAGCTGGACAAAGGCATTCAGCAGCTGACCGACGAGGGCGTGGCGCAGCTATTTACGCTGGAACTGGGCAACCGCAAAATAGTGGGTACGGTGGGCGAACTCCAGTTTGAGGTTATTCAGTACCGCCTGGAAAACGAATACGGGGCCAAGTGCCGCTGGGTGCCGCTCAACTACACCAAAGCCTGCTGGATTACCTCGGATGATGAAAAAAAACTCAACGAGTTTATCCGGCTTAAGGGGAATCAGATTGGCTACGACAAAGACCACAATCCGGTGTTTCTGGCCGAGTCGGACTGGATGCTGCGCATGAACGAGCAGAATAACCCCAATATTCAGTTTCACCTCACGTCGGAATTCAAAGTTTCGGCCTGAGTTTCCTCGCAGATAAACCCTTGTGGCTGATCGCAGTTATCCGGCTGGTCAATTTGAAACTGAATGGCCCGAAATAGTAGGTTGGACACTCTTGTCCGACCAGCCCCGAGCAGCGACTAACTGTGTCGTTCATGAGCCGAGTCAGTGTTTTAGCCTTCGGCTTGGTCGGTCAGGAGTGACCAACCTACACAAACACCCCTGCAATCGTTGCAGGGGTGTTTTTTTGCGCCACCCAAAAATATTTTTCGCCACAACAGAATCACGTATCTAAAAACGCGTTACTATTGTAGTGTACTATATATCTAATACACTAAAGCGCGTTGTTTTAT
>Ga0105048_10018696_pt1 | contig 10641 bp, 6 predicted proteins | sample MAT05_FD_78382 | JGI IMG/M metagenome (GOLD analysis project Ga0105048, IMG submission 78382) | Freshwater microbial communities from Lake Fryxell liftoff mats and glacier meltwater in Antarctica - MAT-05 | ecosystem: Environmental > Aquatic > Freshwater > Ice > Liftoff microbial mat | place...
ACGGATACTTCGCCGCCGCCGACAAAGTCGACCAGCTCCACACCACCCACTTGACAACATCACCGGCACAAGGGCCGAAGCGTTGCGCGATTGCGAACTTCTCTGCGGTGATTACGCGTGCCGAACTGTGGTGCGTAAGAGTGCCGTTGTGGCTATGCCTTTACCGGAGTCCTAGACAGTAGACGTCAAGTCGTACGGAGCTGGCTCGCTCGTGAGCACCATGGCGGCGTGCCCCGAAGATCTCAGGTCGAGAGCGACACCGGCCGGTCGGCCGGATCCTTGTTGATCGGCGTCGTCCAGACCTCACAGGAAGGTCCGTGCCGATCACCAGCCGGGCCCGTGTACCCGCAAGGGTGCGATGCAGCCATCCAGCCGGCGCCTGCAGCCGGCATCCCGGCCCGGTCTGAGTGACATTGCCGTGCTCGTCGGCGAACGCCCCCGTGCCGGAGATCACCCACGTGACAGCGGCATCGCAACAGAGACTTGATGCGCGATTACCGGGTGCGCTGCTTGGGCCGGATTGCTGCGCTGGTCTGAGCGCAGGGTCAGTGACTGTGGGCGTGTGAAGTGTGCGGGTTCGTCACGTCCCGGCGAGGCCGAGGCCCGTCACCGCCCTCCTGCTGCTCAGCACCGGGCGTCCGGTCGGCCTCGCCGAGGTCGAAGGCGCCGGAGTCGACACGGTGCGAGATCGGATGCGAGTCGGTTGACGGAAGGCAACAGCGACGTCGCCGTCCGGACCACACTGCGTACGCATCTACGATCTCGTCGGATGGACACGCAGGCAGGGAGCACGATCACGCCACAGGACCCCAGATACCCGACGATGGCGCGAGGTTTCAACGAGCGCTTCGTCGGCACTCCTGCGCTCGTCCAGGTGGTCGTCACCGCAGACGAGGCCGTCCTGGCGGTGCAGCAGTGCCTTGACACCGGCCGGCGGCCTGTGGTCCGCAGCGGCGGCCACTGCTACGAGGGATGGTCATCGCTCACCGACGGCGTGATCATCGACATCTCGCAAATGAACCACTTCGACCGGCGCTCCGATCGCGAGGGATTCATGGTTGAGGCCGGTTGCACCAACTGGGACCTGACGAACGGCCTGTACCGACGGTTCGGAGCAGCCATCCCGGGTGGCTCGTGCTATTCGGTCGGCGCCGGCGGACACTTCTGTGGCGGTGGCTACGGGCTGCTGTCGCGTACCTACGGGTTGACCGTCGATTGGCTCGACGCCGTGGAGGTCGTCGTCGTGCGCGACGGCACCGCCGAACTCGTGACGGTCGACAAGGACTCGCCGAGTACTGACGAACGCGACCTGTTCTGGGCCCATACCGGCGGTGGCGGCGGCAACTTCGGTCTGATCACCAAGTACTACTTCCGACCGCTGCCACCTGCCCCCGGCTACGCCTGGTGGTCGACGATCGCCTGGAACTGGAGCGACCTCCTCGGTGAGAAGGAGCAGTTTGATCGACTGGTCAGCAACTTCGCCCGTTTCTTCGCCGAACACAGCGAGCCGGGCGGCCGCTACGACAAGCTCTTCGCCCTCCTGCACCTCACGCGGAAGGCGAACGGGCAGATCTCGGTCGCGGTGCAGCAAGCCGACGCCGACGACGCCCCACTGAAGGAGTTCATTGCCGCCATGATGGTCGGCATCGACTCGTCGAAGGTGCCGACGGTCGCTCCGCTCGCCGGCATCGTCGGCCATCGACTGATCCGACCCACGACACAGACCGAGACCATGCCGTGGCTGGAGATCACCCAGTCGGAGAACTCGTCCGGACCCAACCGTCGCGGCAAGTACAAGTCGGCGTACATGAAGGACGTCTTTCCGCAGTCGCAGCTCGACACGATGTGGACGTGGCTCACCACCGACGACCACCCCGACTTCAGCAGTGCCCTCATCCAGGTCGACTCGTACGGCTGCGAGATCAACACGGTGGCACCGGACGCGACGGCGATCCCGCAGCGATCGTCGATCATGAAGCTGCAGTACCAGACCTACTGGACCGACGAGGACGACGACGACGACAACCTCGCCTGGATCCGCGGCCTGTACACCGACATGTACGGCGAGGCGGGCCCGAGACCGGACCATCTGATGGACGGCTGCTACGTCAACTACCCCGACACCGATCTCCGGGACTGGCCCGAGCTCTACTACGGCGTCAACTACGCCCGGTTGCAGCGGGCGAAGACGACGTGGGATCCGATGAACGTGTTCAACCACGCACAGTCGATCCGACCCCTCTGATCAGGACGGGTAACGGAACGCGTACACGTCGGGCACGACGAGCAACGGCCCGGCTGGCTGCATCACCGGGTCCGAGATGTCGAGTTTGTAGAACTCGAGCTTCAGACTCCATGCGATCTGCAGGAAGAGTCGCATGACCTGCACGTTGAGCAACTCGCCCGGGCAACGCCGGTAGCCGAAGCCGAACGGCGCGTAGCCGGCGTAGTCGCAGATCGGCGTCGCTGACCCGTCCACGACGGGGTAGGCGGTGCCGAACAGACTGTTCGTGATCTCGACGTCGCGCCCGTCCGCGACCTTGAACGACTCCTGGGAGAAGGGGCACGTCGCGAAACCGATCTCGGCCGAACGCTGGGCGTCGTTCTCGGCCGCGAGCGGTACCTCGAGGAACCGGTCCGGGCGGAAGACGCCGGGATCGGTCCAGTGCAACTCGTACATGCTCGCCGCCGCATGCGGGGTGAACACGTAGCGGTACACCTCGAACGGCGAGTTCGTCACCGCCGGAGCGGTGAACGTGGAAATGCTCGCGCTGTTCGGGTTGATGAAGCGGAATAGCTCCATGATGAAGCGGTCGAGCGCATCGAACGGCCCGTCGTCGGGCGGCGCCTGCATCGCCGCCTCGAATGCCGCCTGGACCTGCGGGTTCCCATCCGTCACATCGAGCAGCTGCACCGTGTGCCAGATCATGTTGCCCCACTGGCTGAGCGCTACGAAGTCGTGGAAGGACTCGAACATGATGTCCGCGATTCGGAAGTTCTCGTCCTGGCCGAGCTTGCTGTTCTGCAGCCAGTAGTTCACGATCGTCGTCGGGTCAGGCTGCTCCGCAAGTGCAGCGACCTGCTGCTGCAGCCACTCGTCGAGCTGCGGGCGCAGACTGCGGACCTTCATGTAGTTGTCGTAGACGAGTTGCATCGTGGGGGTCGCGTTGGCCAGCACGACGTTGAAGCTCTGGCCGATCTCCACTGCGAACTCGGGGAGGTCCTGACCGGTCACACCGACGTGCAGATCCCAGTAGAGCTCCTTGTAGTAGGAGTCGAGGTACAGGCCCATCAGCGGCTTGCCGACGTTGCCCTGCGCCAGGAGCTGCTTGAAGAACGGCAAGATCTTCGGGACGTACTGCGCCAGCAGGTCAGGAGTGAGCGCCGACCAGTAGATGCGCTTGCGCAGGTTCGCCGCCAACGGCGGGTCGGCGTCGGGCGGGAGGCTCCGCTGGTCGTAGCCGGTGACGAACACCGTCGTGCCCTTCGTGGGATCGGGTGCCCAATCGTCGTAGAGGAGGCCCCACAGGAACTCCGGAAGTGCTGCGTTCTTCGAGAAGAGGTCCGGGTCGAGCATCGGCATCGCTGGTCGCTGGTCGACCGCCAGGCTCGTGAGCATCGCTGCCACGACAACGTGTTCGATGTAGGTCGAATCGAGATCTGGCAGTGCGAGATGCAGGGCCTCGCTCGCCAGGCGCCTCACCTCCTCAGGGTGGGAGAAGATCTCCTCAAGCACCTCTTTCGGCAACTCACGCCACAGGTGGGAGAGATCAGGGTGGTTGGCAACGTGCATCGGCGCCTCCGCTGTGCGTACTCGGTCCTGTCGACCGCGAAGCGGCACAGTAGCAGCCACGACATGACCCGGATTCCCGCTCTCGGTTACTGCCGTACAGTGGCGAAATGCCAACCCCATCACAGCACACGATCGACCTCGGCCACGGCCTCTTCATCGACTACTCGTTCACCTCGTCGACCGAGCTCGACTGGGATCTGCGGTTCGAGCAACTCGAGCTCGCGCACGGCTCGATGAGCGTCGGCACCCCGACCGAGCCGGTAGGGGTCTCCACCGATTTCGTGCGCGGCCAGTTGGAGATCACGATCGATCCGCTCACGGGTGTCGTCGGGCTGACGGCCATGATCGAGGTGCGTGAGCCGGGTGTCGAACCACCCACCTGGAAGACTGTCGTCGACCTCACTGAACCGCACCTGACGCTCATCGATCCGACCAAGGGGCTTGTCGATGGTTCGGAGACCGGGTATGCGCCGACCGTCGCCGGCTACGGGCCCAACGGACCGAGCGGCGACGGCGTCACCCGGTTCCACATCAGCGACGACCAACGCGTCCTCGCAGATGTCGGCCGGATCGTCAAGCAGCGGCTCTTCGCCGACACCCCACCGCTGACCCTGAACATCATCGCCTGCGTCGGGCTCGGCGCCGACCCTGGCAAGGGGCCCGGTGTCTACGCCGATCCGGAATCACCGTGGTTCAACGTGTTCTTCGGCGTCTATCAGGTGGACTGCGCCAAGGGCGACGGCTGGACTCGGCCGTTCGGGTTCGAGGCAGCGAACGGGGTCGACTCCGTCGTCCACGGGGAAGACCTGGTGCGCATCGGCACCGCCGACTGGAACTGGTTCTCTAACTACCTGTACGGCGTCCCCGCGGAGATCTGCATCGAGTACAGCAACATCGACATGGGCGCCGTCAGCTTCCAGCCACCGCCGACGGTCGTCCGATGCGGTAACAGCAACTGGCACCAGGTGTCGATGAGCGGAGTGAAGGTCGCCAGCGGCTACGAGTCGAACGCACCGGCCGCGCAGCAGCTCGTCGAGAACTCGATACTCACGCCGACGTGGCAGCAGTCGTTCGGCCTGCCCTGCCCCCGTCCCGAGTACACCACCAGCTTCATCCCGACCGTGCTGCGGTCGGCGCTCTTCATGGCCTACAACGAGGACGACACCGCCTACCACACGCTGATGTTCGGTGGCACCGCAGGCGTCGACACTGAAGAGGCGTTTCTGCAGGCCCAGGTCGATGCCGCCGTCGCGAACATCAAGTCCCACTACCCCGACGCAGGCTTCCCCCTCTGCTGAGACACGGCACGCTCAACCGAGCGCAGCGAGTGCCTCCGCGGCGCGGTGCGCGACCTTCTCGTAGCCGTGGTCCGTGGCGATGAGCCGCGCCAACGCGAACCGCCCTCGGGCCAACTCCGGGTCGCTTCGCGCGGCGACACGACCCCGCCACAAGGCTGTGCGCGCGGCCGAGAACTTGTCGCCGGCGCGACGAGCGAACGCATCGGCCTCCTCGAACCATCGGTCCGCTTCGTCCAGGCGCCCGAGCAACATCGCCAGGCCGCCGAGGAAGTGACACACCGGACCCTGACTCGTCAGGCCGGTGCAGGCCACCGTCGACGAGAACGGTTCGAGCATCTCGTACAGCTGCGCCGCATGATCGACCATTGCGAGCTCGACGGCCACCTCCGCGTGGTCGACGGTGATGACCAGCCACGAGTTGTCGATGCCGTAGTCGAAACCTGAAGCGGCTGAGGTTGCGAGCATCGATGCTGCGAGGTCGTCCCATCCTCCTTCGAGGTGCGACAGCATCAGGGCCGCGTGACCCGCCGGGCCCAGCTCGGGCATCGCCTGCAGCGTGTCCTCGATGAGCGGCGTGAGCTCGCCCATGGTTCCGCGCTGCAGGCAGATGGCCATCTGCTGGACACCGAAGTAGGTCATCGCGTCGGGCTCCCCGTGGGCGAGGCCGAACTCGAGCGCCGCGGCCGAGATCGCGTCGGCACCGTCGACGTCGCCGATGATCATCGCCTGGACCACGTTGTTGTGCATCTTCGACCACCGCAGCGTCGGTTCGCCGAGGCGCTCGACGAGTTCCTCAAGCTTGGCGATCAGCTCGCTGTGGCCCTCGACATCACCCGCCATGTGCAGGGCCTGTGCGCGCCACATGGAGGCGAAGAACAGCAGTACCGGGTCGCCCAGCCGCTCGGCCCGCTGCAGCGACATCGCGGTGCGGGCGAGAGACGTCTCCAGCGTGTGCGGCGTGCTGAGCGGCAAGGCGAGATCGTTCAGGATGCGGACCGCACTGGCGTCGTCGGCGCAGTCCTGTGCGATCGCCGACGCCTCCGCCGCCAGTGCCTGGCGTCGTTCGAGGGTCGTACCCCAGGAGAGCTCCTTGCATAGTGCGGCGAGCACGAGACCGCGGTTGGCGTCCGGTTCCGGCAGCAACGGGAGTGCTCGCTCCAACACCTCGACGCGCTCGACGTCGATCGCGCCGATGGCACTCGACCACCCGCGGCTGTTGTTGATGGCCGCCGTCAACAGCCGGTCGGTGTCCCCCATCGCCAAAGCGGTGTGCGATGCGTCGAGCAGCGTCAGCCGGAACTCCGGTGAACCGGTCTTGCGTTGCGCGATCCCGAGCCCGATCAGGAGGTCGAGATCCAACTCTGCGTCGGGCTCGACCACCCGGACGCGCATCGCCATTGCGTTCTTGAAAAGGGCGAGCGCGATGTCGGGGGCCAAGCCGGCCAGGGCCTCCTCTGCCGCCTGCCGCGAGGACTTCACCGCGAGACCCAGGTCGGCGACCCGCCCCGTAAGCGACCAGTGGCGGGCCAACTCGGCCGCCTGCTGGCGGCGCTCCGAAGCGGGCACGGCCTCGAGGGCCAGGGCGACCTGGCGGTGCAGCGATGCTCGGCGCGTCGCCCCGAGCCCGTCGTAGATCGTACGCTGGGTGAGTGCGTGCTGGAAGCGGAAGCAGCCGGGCGCGTCGCTCATCTCGCGCACCAGCCCGACCCCCACGGCCCGCTCCAGTGCATCGATCAACGGAGCCTCCGGCAACGACATGACGGTGGCCAGCGTCGCCAGGTCGAACTCGCTTCCGATCACCGACGCGTGGCGCAGAACCCGCTCGTCATCCTCGCCGAGTCGGCCGACCCGCGTCGAGATCGCCTCCTGGACGCTCCGCGGTGCCGACGCCCGCAACGAGTCGGCGCCCGAGTCCGAGAAGTGACGAAGCAGCTCGGTGACGAAGAAGGCGTTGCCGTCGGTGTCGTGGAGGATCTCCTCGGCAGTGCGTTGGTCGACATTGCTGCCCAGCTCTCTGATGAGCCGTTCGACGTCGTCGCGGCTCAGCCCGTCGAGGTCGACGCGGGTGACGGCGTCGTGGCGACGCAACGTCGAGAACGTCTCGACCAACGGGTGAGAGGCCGGCAACTCGTCGTTCCTGCATGTGGCGATCACCAGCACGCGCATCGGGGCGGCCGCCGTGGCGATGTGTGTCATCAGCCGCAGGCTGGCCACGTCGGCCCACTGGACGTCGTCGAACACCAACACCACCGGTTGCGCCTGCGACATCTCAGACAACGTCGCGACGACCGCTGCGAACATGAGGAACCGTTCCGAATCCGAGTCGACAGCGGTGGAACGCGGCATGGACGCCAGGCGGGACGGGATGTCCGGCACCAGCCGGACGAGGTCGGCGGCCGTCGGAGCGATGATCGACTCGATCTGGTCGTCGGAGGCGTGCCGAACGAAGTAACCGAACGCTTCACCGAACAGCCTGAACGGCGTACTGAGGTGCTCGTCGGCCCGTCCGAACAGCACCACGTCGCCGAGTTCGAACGCGTGACGCGCCGCAGCGGCCGCCAAGGTGGTCTTGCCCTGACCGGGTTCTCCCATCACCGCCACCACATGGCAGCCACCGGCCGACGAAACCTGGGAGCGACGATCCTCGATGAGCCCGAGTTCGGCCACCCGACCCACGAAGCCGCTCGCCGGCAGCATGGCGATCCGCTGCGGCAGTTCCACCGAGGTCGCGCCGCGCTCGGGGACCCATCCGACCTCGAGCACCACCACCTCGTATGCGAGTCCCTTCAGCGACATCTCCCCGAGGGACTTGTACGTGTGCGCACCGTGCCGTCCCGCCATCAGCCGAACGACCTCGGTCGCCAGGATCTGTCCCGAGCGCGACGTCGCGCACACCCGTGCGGCCTCTACGACGGGATCTCCGAAGTAGTCGCCGTCCTCGAACGAGACATCGCCGCCGCTGAGGCCGACGCGCAACCCGACCGACCTCGGGCGGGCGCGGTTGTCGACGTCGATCACCTGCTGCATCCGCACGGCGCACGACAGCGCCGTCGACGCCGACGGGAACGCGACCATCAACCCGTCACCGAGGTTCTTGACCTCGACACCGCCGGTCGCATCGACCGCACCACGCAGGAGCGAGAAGTGCTGCCGACGCAGCTCGTCAGCCTCCTCCGGGGGAACCCGCATCGAGACCACGGTCGAATCCACCATGTCGGTGAACAGGATCGTGATGTTCTGACGTGGCATCTCCCCAGTCCCCGACTTTCACTCCAGGCATTGGTACCGTACTCGCTCGCAGGACACGCCGTCCGGGCCCTGCGACGAACGGGAGGGGTCCCATGGCCGCGTCGGCTTCCAATCCGGCGATCGAGCACATCTTCGTGCTGATGCTCGAGAACCGCTCGTTCGACCATCTGCTCGCGTTCTCGGGCATCGAAGGCATCACACACGCTCGGCCGAACGACGCCAACGACTACGGAGGCACCGACTACACGGTCGGCGCAGCTGGTGCTCCATGGACCATGCCGAGCGATCCGGGTCACGAGTTCTCCGACGTGCTCATCCAACTCTGCGGTCCCACAGTGCAGCACGATCCGTGGACGCCCTACCCGACCACCATCGACAACTCCGGGTTCGTCGCCAGCTACGCGACCTCCAGCACCGAGTCGGAGCCGGGCGCACCGGCCCCGCCACCACTTGCTGACATCGGCGAGATCATGCACTGCTTCGACACACCGAATCAGTTGCCGGTGCTCTACCAGCTCGCCACCGAGTTCGCCGTGTGCGACCACTGGTTCTCCTCGCTGCCCGGCCCCACCTGGCCGAACCGGCTGTTCCTGCACGGCGCCTCCTCCGGTGGCTGGACCAACAGCCCGAGCAGCGAGCAACTGCAGGGCTGGTACGAAAAGACCGAGTTGTTCACCCTCCCGAACGGCTCGATCTTCGACAGGCTGACCGCGGCGGGCCTTCCCTGGCGGATCTATGCCGACCAGGACGGACCGAAGTACGGCGGCGTGCCGATGGTCGCCGCATTGGCGGACGTCGCCTACGGGAGGAACACCCTCGACTTCGCGACTTTCGGCAGGGACGTCTCGAGCGGCGGCTACGACGCTGCCTACACGTTCATCGAGCCGAACTACGGCGACGTCGTTCACGGCGCATTCGCGGGCGGGTCGTCGCAGCATCCAACCGACGGTGTCACGCAAGGTGAGGCCTTGATCAAAGCGACCTACGAGGCCATCCGGCAGTCGCCCCTTTGGGAGCGGAGCCTGTTGATCCTCACCTGGGACGAGCACGGCGGGTTCTACGACTCGGTCGCTCCACCCGCCGCCCGACCGCCCGAGGACGGCAGTCCGAAGGACCCGACAATCAACTCTGGTGGCTTCTTGTTCGACCGGCTCGGCGTGAGGGTGCCCGCCCTCGTCGTCTCCCCGCTCATCCCCCGTGGCTCGGTCGACTCCACGGTCTACGAGCACTCCTCCGTCCCGGCGACGATCGAGCGCCAGTTCGGTCTCGCACCGATGACGAAACGCGACGCAGCCGCCAGCGACCTGCTGGCGCTGTGCACGCTTAAGTCGCCGCGCACCGATTGCCCGGCATCGCTCACGTCGCCAGCCCCCACCCCACCGCAGCCGCCATCGCGGCGACCCGATCCCGATCGGGTCGTGACGCATCCGGCGGCGCTGCTGCGCATGGCCGTGCTGCACAAGAGCGACATCGAGACGGCGCGCAACGACGAAGAACGCGACGCCGCGCACCGCGCGTATGCGGCAGCGCGGACTGTCGGCGAGGCCAATGCCTACGGCGAAGGGGCCATCTCGCGGGTCACCGCTCGGACCACAGGGGCCGGCGAGGAGGGGTCGGCGACGACGAACGTCTGGTGACGTCGATGGAGCTCGGCCCGGCGCAGGACGATCCATCGCGATCGAGCGGAACGACGTGCGGAAACCGCGATAATCGCGGACCGGCACGGGCCGTCGGTCACTCGGCTTCCGGCGAAGTCGCACGCCCTCGGCAGGGTTGACGCCACCCGATAATCACGGCCATCCTGCGCACGCCGACCCGTCCGAGTACGCCACTCATGGGCGGGGCGCTCGTCGACCGCTTCATGGCGTAGGTCGGACGCGGTCAGCCGAGGATTCCGCTGAGGTTGGCTGCTTGTTCACCGGACTTCTGCTCGTCGCTGAGGCCGACGAAGAACGCGTCGTAGGTCAACTTGTCCTGGTTGTCCACGTAGTACTCGACGAATGCTTTGACTTCGGGGCGCACAGCCGCCGTGTCACTGACATAGACGAAGAGAGGTCGGCTGAGTGGGGCGTAGGTTCCGTCGAACACAGCTTCGGCGGATGGCGCGACGCAGCCGTTTCCACTGTCGCGTCGATCTGATTCCAGTTCGTGACGACCCCTTGAGCGTCGGGAGCCCACATCTGCTTCAGTTGCTCGACGGTGAGGCAGGTGGCCCAGTCATTGGCGGGGTTGACCGCTACTGAGACAGCGCCATTGGCGATCAACAGTTGCCGATAGGAGATCCCGGCAGCACGGCACGCC
>Ga0105048_10018697_pt1 | contig 10640 bp, 10 predicted proteins | sample MAT05_FD_78382 | JGI IMG/M metagenome (GOLD analysis project Ga0105048, IMG submission 78382) | Freshwater microbial communities from Lake Fryxell liftoff mats and glacier meltwater in Antarctica - MAT-05 | ecosystem: Environmental > Aquatic > Freshwater > Ice > Liftoff microbial mat | place...
GTCGGTGGCGTTGCGTGCCGCCTCGTAAGCGCAGCGCCCCTCCAGCAGTGCAATGACCGGAAAAATATCGTCAAGGTCCTGCTCTGTGACAACACTGACAAAGCAGCCCCGCCGAGGCTCGTGGCGCAACAAGCCCTCTGCCGTCAAGACCTTCAGTGCCTCACGCAACGGTGTGCGCGAAATCTCCAGCCGCTCACACAAGCCCACCTCATCTACAAAACTACCAGGCGCCAATGTTCCAGCAAAAATCTCTTCCCGCAAGGTGCTGGCAACTTCCTGGTGCAGTGAGTTTTGATGCAGGCGCATGATTGATTAAAACGAACCAGTTTAGAAACTAGTGACTTGCAAAAAGCCGAAGGCGATTACGCCAGAAACGAAGAAGCAAAAGCCTGTAATTTTCCATAATTATGCGTAATTATAAAAATCTTTCAGTCCGGACAAACCCTGTGTCTTTGAGTTCAATGAGCGGGTTCGGCCAGTTTCGCCGCCTCTGCCTCTTGCAACATTCGCCACATGACCTTGCCCGAGCCGCTTTTGGGCAGCACATCAATCAACTCCACCACGCGCGGATATTTATAAGCCGCCATGTTGTCTTTGCACCAGGCAATGATGTCATCCTCACTGACCTGCCCCTTGAAGGCGGCGCGCAGCACCACAACGGCTTTGACAGACTCGCCGCGATACGCATCAACGGTTGAAATGATGCAGGCCTCCTGAATTGCCGGGTGTTTGAACATCAGCGCTTCCACCTCGGCTGGCCAGACCTTGAAGCCCGACGCGTTGATCATGCGTTTCAGTCGATCAGTGATGAAAAAATAGCCTTCCTCATCGACATGACCCAAATCACCTGATCGGAAAAAGCGCTTGCCGTCCAGCTCAATGAAAGCCTCTGCCGTGGCATCGGGCCGCTTCCAGTAGCCACTGAAGATTTGCGGCCCGCTCATGATGATTTCGCCCTGCTCGCCTTGGGCCACTTCCCTTAAGGTGGTGGGGTCAATTACCCGCGCATCAACACCGATAAAGGGCACACCCAGGCACTGTTGCTTGGTTCTGTCGTGCGGGTTGCTGTGCGACGGTGCGGCGGTTTCCGTCAGTCCGTAACCTTCAGCGTAGTGCAGGCCATAGCTGTCTAGCAGGCGCTGCGCCACCGCCTGCGGCATCGCGGCGCCACCGCCGCCGATGTACACCAGGCTGCTGACATCGAACTTGTCAAAATTCGGGCTAGCCAGCAGGTCAATCACCATGGTCGGGATGTTTGTCCAGTGCGTGACGCGCCAGCGGCTGATGAGATGCCCAGCCAGCTCACGGTTCCAGCGCGGCATGATGACCAGCGTCGTGCCGCCATACATCGATGCGTGCATCACAGACACCATGCCGGTGATATGAAACATAGGCACGACAGACAAAATGACATTTTCAAAATGGGTGCTGCCCCACAGCGCTGTTGACACGGCGTTGTGCATGATACTGGCATGGGTGTGCATGCAGCCCTTGGGCAAACCGGTAGTACCGCTGGTGTACGGCAGCACCGCCAGGTCTTGCGGCGTAGCAGTGTGTTCAGGTAAATCAGCCAGGCCGCCGGCCAGCGCTTCGGCCCAGGTCATCACCTGGTCGCCCTCAATAGCGGGCAGCGGATGCTGTGTGCCCAGCCAGGATGCCCACGCTTCAGGCATGGCCGCATCAGGGGCTGACAGGTCAAATGCGTCGCTGTAATGCGTGACGATGATATGGCTCAAGCGCTCACTGGGCGCAAGCTGCGCATTGGCCTTGGCCAGTTCGCCGGCCAGATCAGCCGAGGTGATGGCGACCTTGGCATCCGGGTCAAGGATGTAATGTTTCAGCTCTTCAGCGCGGTTCATCGGATTGACGGGCACCACTACGGCATTGGCACGCAAGATGGCAAAGTGAGCAATCACCCACTGCGGGCAGTTCTGCATATTCAGCATCACGCGATCGCCTTTTTTGACGCCTATCCGGGTCAGTGTGGCGGCCAGCGCTTCAGCCTGATTCAGCACCTCACGGTAAGTCAGAGTGCGGTCAAAAAAGACCAGCGCAGGTTTGTTTGGAAAGCGCAGCGCATTGGAGGCCAGGTTGTGCCACAACGACGTACCAGGCGCCGTGATATTTCGCGGGATACGCCTGGGCCAGATGGCATAGTGGCGTTGGTGGGGTGGGAAAGAAGACTGCACAGACGCTCCGAAAGTTATAAATAGCCTAACCGCAGTTGATCAACATTGCATCGGGGAAGCTCCCGACAAAACGTTGTCTCCTTTGGGACGCAGCTGTATCGCTGTTGTCTACCCCTATTGCGACGTGACGCGCTTCTAAACCCGCAATGGGTACGGCGTATCTACCTACGCTCATGTCCTCCGCCCTTCGGGCTCCTCCTCGACTTCGCTGCGGCAGACGCGCCATACCCATTGCTAGTCGTTGGCTTGTATACGGTTTTTGCTGAGCCGCCGTTGATCGAAAAGTGGTATGCCCGGGTGCGCTGCGGAGGTTAAGGCGGAGCCCGAAGGGCGGGGGACACGCAGCAGCGCACCCGGGCAGACCGCTAGAGCACGGTGCACGCGCGTGATCTCAGTCAGTATTCATCGTCTTTGAATAGCCAAATAAATCTCAAGTAAACGATTAACGCAAATTACCCGTGTGCCCAAAGGAGAAACGGCCGGGTTGTGGCCACACCGTCAGGCCGTGCGGCTCACGCCCGACCTTGACCTTGTCAACAGCGCCGCTGTCGGTGTTGAAGCGATAAACCTCGTTGTCATAGCGCCCACCCAGCCACAAGTATTTGCCGTCTGCACTGATGTTGCCCATGTCCGGGCTGCCACCACCGGGTACCGGCCAGGTCTTGGTCACTTTGCGGGTTGCAAAGTCAATCACGCTGACGCTACCTTTGCCATTCGGCGTACCGCGTATTTTGTTGCTGCCACGGTTGGACACGTACATGCTTTTGCCATCCCGGCTGGGGTACAGACCATGCGCGCCCACGCCAGTGGGAATAAAACCGATTTGCCTGAAGCTCTCGCCATCGACCACATGCACGCCGTCGACCATCATGTCGGCTACATAAAAAATCTTGCCGTCGGGCGATATGCGCACGTCTTGCGGCATGCCGGGCGTGGTGCAAATGTCTGCACCTGCCGGGTTGGCCGGGTCCGGTATGTAGCGTGGTTTTTTGCCTGGCGCGGCTATCAGTGCCTGAGCATCAGGCCGGTCAAAGTAAGCGCTGAGTTTGATGGTGTCCACCACCTTGCGGTTGACCAGATCAATCTTGGTGATCGAACCATTGAACTCGCAGGTAAACAGCGCGAATTTGCCATCGATTGAAAAATCGGCATGGTTGATCCCCGCGCATTTGGGTGTGGGAATGGTGAACTTCATCGCCATGGTTTTGGCATCCCTGAAGTCGAGCCGCTTATAGGCTTCGGCCACCACAATGGCGAATTGGCCATCAGGTGACCAGTACAGGTTGTACGGGTCATCGACTGGCACAGACTTGCCGGACTTACCGGTTTTTGGGTCAATCGGTGTCAGACTGCCGTCAAGTCGGCCCTCGGCATTGTTGGCCACCCAGAGTGTTTTTAAATCCCAGCTCGGCACAATGTGCTGCGGGTGCACACCCACCTTGAATTTGTCAATTACTTTCATTGTGGCCGGGTCAATCACTGAAACGGTGTTTTCACCCCGGTTGGGCACGTACACGCGTTCCAGCGCGCCTGCCACGTTGGGGCTCAGTTTGCCAGATGCAATCTCGCTGTACAAGTTGGCTTTGTCGATGGCCGGTGGCATGCCGCTGACCATGTCCAGCGGACCGGTTGACAACGGGCCGGGGGGCGGGATGACCTGTTTGGCATATCCGGCAGTTGCGCCGGGTACAGCGGCCTTTGCTATCGGGCTGGGCAATGACGCTGGTGGTGTGGCTGGTGTTTGAGCCGCAGCCAATGACACGGCAGCCACAGAAACCAAGGTGGCCAGTACATCTGCCAACGAATAATTTTTACGCATGTGAATCACTTTAGGGCTTGAGATGTGAACCTGGATTGAAAAGAAGGTGAAGGCTGGGCATTGCGCTAGCGCGGTACGGCCGTCGCCTTTTTAATGGCAGCGACCGTGATTTTAACAACCGCATCCACCCCTAGCTGGCCGTTGGCAGCGCTCGATGCGCGCGGATCACCCAAAGTGCCTAAAGCCCAGCCGCCACGCGCAGCTTCTGCAAAGCGCTCCGGCCTGACCATGCCGGGATCAATCGCCATCAATAAAGACGTGTCAGCTGATCCCGCATGGGTCCCGATCTCATCACTGCTCAGACCTTTGGCTCTCAGAGCGTCAAGGTAGGTGCTTTGGGTGCTGCGGTAGTAGTCCACTATGTAATGAACGCGAACGTTTGAAGTGGCTGGCTCGCGATTGAATTGCGCAGCCACTTCGGCCAGCGCCTTTTGGTAGTTGCCACTGTCGCCGAGCAGCACCACATCGGTAAAGCCATGCTTTTTAAAACTGCGGGCCGTGCCCAGCAAGATGTTTTTAAACGTCTCTTCTGAAATAGAAATCGTCCCGGCAAAGCCCATATGTTCTGTCGGCGGGTCAATATTGCCTTCCGGGGTGTAACCAAGCACAGGCGCGACCAGCGCATTCCCTAGTACTACGGCAATTTTGCCCGCCAAAACCTTGGCGCGCACGTTGTGCTTGCCAATCGCCATGTGCGGGCCGTTTTGCTCGGTGCCACCGATCGGAATGAGCACAATTTTTTTACCCGCCTTCAGCGCTGCGCTGACTTCATGCGTGGTCAGCTCTTCAATAAAAACACTGCTTTGGGCAGCAGCAAACCCTGGCAGACCAACAGCCACCATCCAGAACAACGCTACCCGCCAACGACCTTTCGACATGCCTGCTCCAGAAGAAAACCAGCATTGTCGCTGGCGCGTGCGCCCGTCACCACTTCCCGGCACAATCAACAGCTCTTTTTGTTCACTGATTTCATGCCCCGCATCCTCTATTTCTTCGCTCTCTGCAACCTGGTCATTGGCAGTGGCGCATTTGTACTGAGCGGCATTTTGCAGCAACTGGCAAGTGAGCTGGACACCAGCATTGCCGCCGCTGGACAAGTCATGACAGCCTATGCAATTGCTACTGCGCTGCTGGCACCCATCCTTATTTTGCTGACAGCCAAATGGCCGCGCAAACGAGTCATTCAACTGGCTCTGGGCTTGTTTGCCTTGGGTAATCTGGTGTCTGCACTTGCACCCACGCTGGGCGTGTTGCTGCTGGGCCGGGTGCTGATGGGTGCGGGTGCGATGTTCACGGCGGCAGTCTCAGCCTACGCTGTGATGCTGGTCGCACCGGCCTTGCGGGGCCGGGCTTTGTCGACTGTTTTTTTGGGCATGAGCGTTAGCTACGCTGTGGCATTGCCCATTGGTGCGTGGCTGGGTTTTAACTACGGTTGGCATGCGCCAGTGTGGCTGTGTGCAGCCGCCAGCCTGGCGGCGTTGCTGGCCGCGACGGTTCTGCTGCCGAAAGGTGCGATGACGGCCAGTGCAAGCTTTGAAGGCTTTAAAACGGCTGCCAGACAAAGCGCTGTGCTGCGGGTTTGGCTGCGTACGCTGCTGTTTTTTATTGCAATCTTTAGCGTCTTCGCTTACGTTGGCCCTGTGCTGTTGGCCCTGAACGCCCTGGGCGCTACTCAACTGGCAATAGTGCTGGCTATTTTCGGCCTGGCGGGTATTGCCGGAACCCTGCTAGGCGGCTGGGCTAATGACCGCTTTGGTTCGTTGCGCACCGTAGGCGTGCAGTTGACAGTATTGGTCAGCATGATGTGTGTGCTGCCACTCACCAAAGGCCACCTGTTGGCAACGGTGGCCACCATGGTCGTCTGGGGCATGGCAGGCTTTGGTTTGACCGCACCGCAGCAAAGCCGCCTGGTCAGTTTGTCGCCCACACAGGCGCCGCTGCTGCTGAGCTTGAACAGCTCCATGCTGTACATGGGCACTGCGCTGGGAGCCGTTGTTAGCGGCGCATTGATCGAGTCTGTAGGGTTAGCGAATCTTGCTTGGGTAGGCGCGCCTTTTGGCCTGGCAGCCCTGCTGACGCTGGCGTTTGACCGGGCGCCTGCACGAGAAGGGTTGCCGCAAGCCAGCTAAACATGGCACAGCTGCACAACCACAGTAGCGCTCCAAGCGCCAACGACCCGCGCTACCGCAAAATTTTATGGGTTGCCCTGGTTGTCAATCTGGCCATGTTTGCGATTGAAATTGGCGCGGGCTTCAAGTCGGGTTAAACCTCGCTGCTAGCCGATGCGATTGATTTTTTTGGCGATGCGGCCAACTATGGCGTGTCACTGGCGGTGCTGTCAGCAGGTGTCGTGTTGCGAGCAAAAGCCGCCTTGCTCAAAGGCGCTTGCATGCTCGGCTTTGGTTTGTTTGCCCTGGCTCGTGCCGCGTGGATGTTCAGCCAGGGCACAACCCCTGAAGCATTCACCATGGGCAGCATTGGCTTGTTGGCGCTCATCGCCAATGTGGCGGTGGCCGCCATGCTGTACGCGTACCGGGAAGGCGACGCCAACATGCGCAGCGTGTGGCTGTGCTCGCGCAACGATGCGATTGGCAACATCGCTGTGATGCTGGCGGCGCTGGGCGTATTGAGCACAGGCAGCGCCTGGCCTGATTTGCTGGTGGCCTGCGGTATGGCTGTGCTGGCACTTACGGGAGGTTGGTCTGTGATCAGGCAGGCACGTGGCGAGATCAGGCATGGCAGAGTCGCCTGATTCCCCAATTCCTCAATTCCCCGATTTTTTGAGGGCTACAAGTCCTGCAATCCAACGCTGTTAAAGTGCTTTCTGTGAAAAAGATCATGTGTCATTTGTTAATCGTCTGGGTTGTGTTGATACCTGGCGGACCGCACGCGCGTGCGACAAGCGATGCCCCACACGGAACTGGCTTACGCCCATAACCATTCGGCCCACTTGACGCAAAATCTCGCTGCAGCAATTGATGCAGCAACTACAACAGATGCCGCCCCAGCAGATGCCTGCAACCAAAGCCACTGCGGTCATGGTCATACAACTGGTGTGCTAACGCAGCACGCCACAAGCATTAAAACCAAGGGTGCGTCGTGCGCATCAAAATCCCGTGCCAGTTGAGCCATCAGCCTGATCACCAGCAAGATTGAGCGCCCCAAATGGTCTGTCACCACGCTAGCTGTGGTAAACCTTTTGGGCTAGCGCGCCAACATTTAATAGCCGCTCCCGGCGCGAAGGTTCACCGAAGTCTGATTGCCTTAATAGAACATGCCTGGCGAGCTGGCCGCCAAAAACCAAGCTGCCAACAGCTGGCTGTCTGGCGACCCCGCCCTGGGCCTGGCGCGCCGCACCGACCGGCTCGACAAAAACGAAGGCTTTCGTAAATATGAAGCCGAAATTGAGCTGACCTGTGGAACCCCGACGCATGCGCTACAGCCCAAGCCGGTGATTCTGCCCAGCGGCTAGGTTTTGGCGGTCAATTTGCGCATGCCAAACTCAAGCTGGCTGGCCAGCTGCGCGCGCTCAGCGCCAGTGCCTCCTCAGCACAGGTCGAACTGGATTTAAACAGGCGCTGGCTGCTGGACGTAAATGTGCTGGCCGAAGCTTGAGCCGCCGGATTAGAGCGGCTGAAGAACGCCCGCGTTGATGGCCTGCAAGCCCAGGTTGTGGCGCAGCAGACGCACGCAGCCATAGCCCAGGTTGAAAGCCAGTTGCTGCGGCTGCAAAACCACTGGCGAAGCCTGACCAGGCTGGCAACTGTTTCACCACCTGTCGAAAAACCTTTTAGCCCCGAAGCCAATCAAGGGCTGACCACGCCCCTATCGCGGTGACGGTTGAACCATGCGCTGCGCCACGCCCAGGCGCAGTTGAGCTTGGCGATCCGGCTTTGGCAGTCCCTGGCTTGATGGCGCTACTAGCGACGGCGCTAAAGCCAAGGTGACCTTTCTGAACTGGTAATGGCGGGCTACAAACAGGAGGCCAAAGGCCCCAAAGGCATCGCAGCGGTCGCCCTGGCAGGCAAGCCGCCCTTCACCGCGCGGTTTGACATTAAATAATGAGCGTCTGGCCCGAGCAGCTTGACCTTGAACGCGATTGAAGGTTTGTACTCTGGGCATCTTGACAAGAAATGCACAAGCCTTAATCCCGTCACAGGTCGGCAGTGCGACGACGCAAATCGGCATGGTGGCAACGGCGGCGCAGATGATTGCCATGGGAGCGTAATGCCTTCGAAGGCCTCTCTCCTACGTGCGTAGCTGCCGCCCGCCTACGCGCAACTCGCGCCATCAACCCGCAACATAACGTAAGTCAAAACCATTTGACCCCGATCTAACGTCGTATGTTTTCAAACCTTGGAGTATCCGGATGGCTCAGCATAAATTTAATGCCTGTATTGAGGCCTGCAACACCTGCGCAACAAGCTGCAACCACTGCGCGGCCTCCTGCCTGACGGAAACCGATGTAAAAATGATGGCGCGCTGCATTGCGCTGGACATGGACTGCGCCGCGATATGCGCACTGGCAGCCGCGGCGATGGCGCGCGATAGCGAACACGCGAAAGCTATTTGCGCCTTGTGCGCAACTATTTGCCAGTCCTGTGGCGATGAGTGCGCCAAGCATCAGATGGACCACTGCCAGGATTGCGCCAAGGCGTGCCATGCCTGCGCCGAAGCCTGCCGCAGGATGGTCGCCACCGCATAACAATCAACCAAACAAACCGCTGGCAAACGAACTGCCATGATTTTCAGACTTCTACACTCCCGGCCGGATCACATCGCTATTCCTGCCTTGACCGATCTTTTCATGTTGCCGCTTGCCAATGCCCAAACTATGCAACCCGGCACCGGTGCCATCAAGCCCGGCATGGCTGCCTCGGCTCCACTGGGCACAGGCAATCTTGATATGACGGACATGACAAGAGGCATGAATGAAAAAATGGCCGCCACGTCGCAGTCAGCCTGCGCCCACCCCCGTCGAGCGGTGTACCAAAGCGCGCCATATCGAGCGCTGATCGCATGAGCGCATCCCCGACGCCATCCACCTCGCAGCTCGAGGCCGCACTGTTCAGGTGGGAAAACGAAGACGGCTCGTGCCCGCGGCGGTTACTGGCCGAAAACGCCAAGCCGCTAGACATTCCCCAATCGACAGGCACTGAGCTCGAACATCTGCGCGTTCGTGTCATTACTCTGGAGAACCTGGTGATCTCGCTGCTCTCGCAAGCCCCTGAGCGACCGCGCGCGCTGGGTCGCGAAATGGCCACGTTTATCTCGCCGAGACCAGGGTTCACGCCGCACACCAGAACGTTGGCAGCGGCGGCCGGGATGGTCCATCTTGTCGTGCGTGCCCAGCACTTCCAGGGCTGGATCGAAGGCGATCTGCTGTTATGAACACACCACCAAACCCTTGACGATTCAAGCCGCAGGCCTGGGGCGACGATCAATTTCTTATGGTGTCGATGTTTCGCAACGAGCGGATATTCGCTGGTAACGCGAGACCGCTGCGCAGCATCGCCATCGCGGATAAAAACCCCGAACAACAGTACCTGCACCGTCCGACTGATTTTTACCTGTGCTCGCTCGGCAGCGCTGTGCATCGGGAAGCCTCAGAGCGATCGTGCCGACGCCAGGTTTTGCGGCCGCGCCAAACTAATTTAATGCCCCCCAAAACGTCACTACGCCACTACGCGACGTTGTCCTATGGTCAGTTCAGCGTCTTAAGCCGATATTGGCTTGCTGCTGCGTATGGACGCCGCATCTTACAACCCATGAAGGACCATCGATGACTACCAAATCCACACTTTCAATTTCAACGGTCCTGCATGTTGCGGTTGCCTCGCTCGCCGCCTGCCTGGCATGGCCAGCCGCCAACGCCCAAACCATGCAGCCCGGTATGGGTGCCATGAAGCCAGGCATGGCTGCTTCGGCCCCAATGGGCTCAGGCAATATGGATATGAAGGGGATGAAGGACATGAAGGGCATGAAAGGCATGATGGGCAGCATGAGTGAAAAGATGGCCAGCATGCCCATGAGCGGCAACCCAGATGTCGACTTTGCCGCCATGATGCGAATCCATCACGTGGGCGCGATCGACATGGCCGAAGCCCAACTCAAAGACGGCAAAAACGCCGAGATGCGAACCCTGGCCAAAAACATCATCGCAGCGCAAAAAAAGGAAATTGCACAGCTTGAAAAATTTCTTGCGGCGCAGGGTCACCCAGTAGACAAGATGAAAGCCAAGTAAAGCAATTGGCGCAGCGCGTCCCGCCCGGACGCGTTGTATTCGGTCGCTGTGGCGGAGCGGCGCTGAATAATAGAACCGAGCGACCTGGCAGACTTGCCATTCATTTCATTAAACCCCGAAGATGCGGCGAGAAAACGCATGGAGATCAAACTCGATATGGCTGGCGTTCAACTGGCCACTGTGGTGCACACTCCCTACGCGATCACCGTATGTGAGCTGGCACTGCACGGCGTTGGGCTGGGTGTTGTCTCCCCGGTTGTAGCCTTGGATTTCATGGAACGCGGGTTGGTCATGCGCCGTTTTGGCATAGATGTTGAGTTCACATCTCATTTGGCATTGACACCAGGGCGTCCACTGTCAAGCGAAGTCAGGGAATTTTTGGCCAGCA
>Ga0105048_10018702_pt1 | contig 10639 bp, 8 predicted proteins | sample MAT05_FD_78382 | JGI IMG/M metagenome (GOLD analysis project Ga0105048, IMG submission 78382) | Freshwater microbial communities from Lake Fryxell liftoff mats and glacier meltwater in Antarctica - MAT-05 | ecosystem: Environmental > Aquatic > Freshwater > Ice > Liftoff microbial mat | place...
GAATGGCTGGACTGTCTATGGAAGAACGGCAACCGACTGGGCAGGCTTGGGGCACATTCTCGACCAGCACCCGGCTGGCGCGCAACGGTTGCAAGACAATCCGGGCGGCATCGACTCTTTACTACCCTATCTACAGCGCTATCGCGCAGCCAAGACCGAAATTGAAGAAGTTATGGATTTGCAGCCCGCCAATTTTCAACCAGTCGCCGCACCAACTGGGGTGAGCGTACGGCGCGCGACGGTAGATGATCGCGCCGCGTTGATTGCCTTTTATGCCGATGCCGAACAGATGCGGCGTTCAGCCGCGGGCATCGAACGGCCGCTGCATGACACACGGGTCTGGGTCGCGGAGGTGGAGGGTGCGCTGGTTGCTACCGCGTTGACGAATGCCGAAACCAGTAACCTTGCCATGATCGGGGGTGTGTATACGCCGCCGGCCCAACGCGGTCGCGGCTTCAGCCAAGCGGTCTGTAGCGCGCTCTGTGCGGATCTGATGGCAGATCAAAAACAGCCCGTACTCTATTGGATCACACCGGCAGCTGGTTCTATTTATCGGAAGTTGGGATTTCGCGCAACTGGTCAGTGGCGCTCTGTTTGGTTACATTCCGATTGACGCGTAAGTTATTAAATCATCGCTAGTTTCTGACAGCAGCACTATGCAGATGAGTTAGACACTTTTTATACACGCATCAGGAATGGAGGATTCAAAGGGAGGAATGAATCTTACACCTGTGGCTACGCAATCGTTTATTGCATATAATCTGGCACCAAGCCCTCACGTACCAGACGATCGCGCAGGGCCGCACGCCCGCGACTCAGCCGAGACTTGACCGTGCCCAATGGAACATTCAATTGCAGTGCGGCTTCCTCATAATCCATCCCATGTACGTCAATCAATAGCACCACATTGCGATGCCAGACCGGCAGATCATCAATCGCGGCCAGCAACATCTGCATTTGTTCGCGCTGTAGGGCCATGGTCTCGGGATCTTCGACCGTATCTTGGGCACGCTCACCCAACGAGGCTTCGGTATCACTGCCTTCGGTCAGTTCGTCCAAGCTCAGCGCACGACGCCGTTTTTGGCGGCGCAGATGATCGTAACAGGTGTTGGTCACAATGCGCAGCAACCAAGAACGGAAATTGCCTTCCTCGAAGCGGGGCAATGCGCGATAGACCTTGATCATCGCCTCTTGGACGGCATCCGCCGCGGCTTCTTCGGTGCGCAAAATCTGCTGGGCCACGCGCTTGGCCATTTGATGATAATGAGTAATGAGCGCCCCAAACGCTTGCTGATCGCCCAATTGGGCAGCCTGCAACATCTCGGGCAATTCAGCCATCATCGCGGCACTGCCTTGGCGCGATCCCATGGTCCAACGGCCATAAGTAGCAGCATTGGGCAGGCGTTCGGCGGCGGGAAGTGGCGGGCGGCGATGGGCACCAACCGAAAGTAAATCGTTCATCATGGTTGCACTTGGTTCTTGGGCAAAAACTTGATAACTCATCTTGAAAGCCTTTCTTTGACAATTGTTCTATGCTATAGAACGAAAAATTTGCACCTATTTCTGTGAGAGAAGGCTACGTATCAAAGAAGCATTCTACGCTTCCACCACTGTAGGTATCGATGTGTTGATAGTAGTGGAGTTTGCTGGCAGCAGTTTGATTATACTGCGACACAATTCGGACCGTTCACCTACGTTATAGCCTATTTTTGCCAATCTGAACCCAATTATCCACAAATCACCGTAAGGTATTGTTCAACTTAATCTTGCTACCATTGACTCGCCTTGATCAGCAAAATCTACGAACCAGAAAACTGGCCCGCCGATTGACTATCGACAGCACTTGCGTTACGATCAATCCAGGGCAAATCACCATGCAAAATAACAAGTAATCAGCCTATCATCACGCCTATCATCACGCCTATCATCACGCCTATCATCACTGGGGTCCACACAGAATGGCTAGCGTTTATGGCCGTCCGTGTTCCTTTGTCGGTAAAATCAGTCCATAAAATCAATTGGGGAGCTTTATGAGCCACTTCGTTGTTGTCATTGGAGAAAATATTGGAAGCGCCAATCTGGCGCGTTTACAAGAGGCCCAGCCAGATCTAGAGTTTCGGTTATGTCTTGAGCCAGCGACGTTGGTGGCCAACGCTGCCGACGCCGAGGTGATTTTTAGCAAACAATTTCCCACAGGCATCTTGGCGGCGGCCCAGCACTTGCGGTGGGTACAGGCGGGTACGGCGGGCATCAATCATTTATTGGCGGCAGGGCTGGGCGAGCGCGATATTCTGCTGACCAATGCGCGCGGCGCACATGGCATTCCCATGGCCGAACAGACCCTGGCGATGATGTTTGCCTTTGCCAATCGCCTGCCCACGCTGATTCAGGCCCAGGAGGGCCAACAACGGGTTGCCGCCCAGGTGATCCGCGAAAAGTTTGAGTTGGAGGGCCAAACGCTCTGTGTAATTGGGTTGGGTGATATAGGTGGTACGCTGGCCTATAAGGCGCAACGCCTGGGGTTGCGTGTGATTGGGGTCCGTCGTACGCCAACCGATTTTCCATACATTGATGCCCAATATTCGCCGGAGCAGTTGCCGGAGGCACTGCCCCAAGCCGATCATGTGGCGCTCTGTCTACCTTTGACGGCAGCAACGACGGCAATCATCGGCGAAGCAGAGTTACGCGCCATGCGACCAAGCGCCTATCTTTACAATGTGGGGCGTGGCGCATCGATTGCCGGGGAGCCGCTGCTGCGGGCCTTGCAAGCAGGCTGGATTGCCGGTGCCGGGCTAGATGTTGCCGATCCCGAGCCACTGCCCGCGGATTCACCACTGTGGCAGCAACCGAATGTAATTTTGGGTCAGCACACCAGCGGCAGCAGCCCCTATAACGCCGAGCGCATTACCACGATTTTTCTGAATAATCTGGCTCGCTATCGCCGTGGTGAACCACTGCAAAATCTGATCGACAAAAGCCAGGGCTATTAATCGCTACATTTGTGTTGGAAAGTGTTTTACTCATGACTTCGATTCCTGATCCCCGGCATATTGCCAACGGATATGAAATCCCCACCGAAACGTATGCCGATCAACCTTATATTGTGCGCACAGACGATGGCGCATGGCTCTGTGTCATGACAACGGGTGTCGGGCGCGAGGGCGAACCGGGCCAGCATGTCGTCACTATGCGCAGCACAGATCAAGGCCGCACCTGGTCCGCGCCCGTGGATGTCGAGCCAGCCGACGGCCCCGAAGCCTCGTATGCCGTGCTGCTCAAACTCCCAGGGGGGCGCATCTACTGTTTTTACAACTATAATGGCGACAATGTGCGTTGGTTGCGTGCCGAAGAGCCACCCTTCCCCGACGGCAGATGTGAACGGGTGGATACGCAAGGCTGGCATGTCTTTAAATACAGCGACGATCACGGACAAAGCTGGTCGAGCCAACGCTATCGCGTGCCCATTCGCAATTTTGTGATCGATTTCGACAATGCCTATGCGGGGGAAATCCAGTTCTTCTGGAATGTGGGCAAGCCTTTTATCCATCAAGGCGCGGTCTATATCTCGATTCACAAGGTGGGCGATTTTGGCGAGGGCTTTATGACCAGTTCGCAAGGGGTGCTGGTGCGCAGTGACAATTTCCTCACTGTCGCCGATCCAGCACAGGCGACGTGGGTCACCTTACCCGATGGGGAGATCGGTCTGCGCACACCGCCCGGTGGTGGGCCAGTCTCCGATGAGCAGAATTATTCGGTATTGAGTGACGGCTCCTTCTACTGTGTCTACCGCACGATTGATGGTCATCCGGCTTGCACCTATAGTCGCGATGGTGGCCACACGTGGTCCACGCCGCGCTACCAGGCGTACGCCGACGGACGCTTGATGAAGCATCCGCGCGCCGCCAACTTTGCGTGGGAGTGTAGCAACGGCCACTATCTCTATTGGTTTCACAACCACGGTGGGCGCTTTATTCGCGAACATCCCCAGCGCCGCACCATGGCCTACCAAGATCGCAACCCAGTTTGGATCTGTGGCGGCATCGAGGTCGATTCGCCCGAGGGCAAGATCATTCACTGGTCGCAGCCAGAAATTTTGCTCTATGATGACGATCCCTGGATCCGCATGAGCTATCCCGATCTGGTCGAGGACGCGGGTCGCTATTTTATCACCGAAACGCAGAAAGATTTTGCGCGCGTCCACGCCATCGATCCCACGCTGCTAGATGGCTTATGGCGTCAATTTGCCCAGCGCAAGATCGCCCAGGAAGGTCTGGTGCTGAATCTGCCCCATGAAGATGGCCCAATGCCGCGCCAGGTGATGATGCCACTGCTCGCACCGTTCACCCAGCGCAGCACCACGCGTGCCGACCATGGCACACAGGATTTGCGCCAAGGCTTCACGCTCGATTTGTGGGTCCGTTTCGATTCATTGGAAGCCGGCCAGCTATTGGTGGACAGCCGCACAGCCAATGGTCAGGGATTTGCGCTGCAGACAACCTTGCGCGAAACCGTGGAGATTGTACTCAATGATGGGCACGCCGAAAGCCGCTGGGATTGCGATCCCGGCCTGCTTACCCCCGATGAATGGCATCATCTGGCGGTGATCGTTGATGGCGGGCCCAAGCTTATCACCTTTGTGGTCAACGGCCTGCTCTGTGATGGCGGCGATTTTCGCCAATTTGGCTGGGGTCGCTTTACACCCCACTTGCGCCATATCAACGGCGCCGCGACATTGCGGATTGGCCCCAAGCTATTCGGTGAAATCAGCCACCTACGCCTGTATCAACGCTACCTACGTACCGCGGAAGCCATTGCCAATTATCGCGCCCGCTAACCCCTGACACGTCCACCTGCTCCATGCTGCCCAAAGGCACACGAAGACTAGCTTGCGTGTGCCTTTGGGCAGCGATTGCCCCACCTGCCCTACAAAAATCGAGGTTGCACGCTTGCCCAGCCTTGGGTATACTTATTTTTATAGGTGGCTAACCCTCCATGTTCGTCCGGTTAGCCGTCAAGTCAAGCTGATACCCAGATAATTTGTCACGACCAAACTATCCAGGAAAAGAGGAATCATGAGTGCTGGTAAGCTACTTCACCCCCTTTCGCGTCGCGCATTTTTAAAGGGAGCAGCCGGGGCCGTCAGCCTCGCCACTGCTGCCGGTTTCATCCAAGGTTGTGCCGTCGCACAACCCGGTGCCGCGCCACAAGCGGGCACCGATGGCCAAGCGCTGACCGACGTCTATATCACGACATTGGCCGCCTTTGCCGATATGAGCATGACCGACACGACCGTGCTGATCAACGAAGAAGCACACAAAAATGGCATCAACTATATTTTGGAACCGGGCGCCGAAGGCTGGGAAACCAAAGCCCTGGCCATGGTGCGCGACAAAGAAATGCGCTGGAGCGCCAACGGCATTGCCAATGCTGGCAACCAGTGGAATTACATTCAGATGGGGCTGGTGCAGCCGCTCGATGAATTGTTGGCAACCTCGACTGTGCCTTGGGCGCAGGGATTGGCCGAGCAATACATTTACCCCAATATCTACGAGGCGACACAGTACGAAGGCCAGACTTATTACATCCCCATGAAGTTGAATATTCATCTGATGGGCTATCGCCAAGATTTTATTGAGGCGGCTGGCTATGAAACGATCCCCGAAACCTGGGACGAATTTGAGATCATGCTGGGCAAGTTGAAAGAGACGGGCGCAGCCGAACAAGTGGTGCCTTTTGGCTGTCGCAAGGAAATTTTCCGCACGCTCGGCACGGCCTTTACCACCTTTGTCGAGAACCCCTACGACGAAAACAATCGCTTGCGCATCGATAGCGAAGAGTGGCTTCAGTGTATCAAGATGTTCAAGCGCTGGTTCGATGAAGGCTTTACCAATCTGGCCCTGTTGCAAGATCCGCTGCCCGATTGGCAAAAGGGCAAAGTTGCGGTTGGCATCGACTCGCACTCGTGGATCCGGTTGGGTCGTTCGGTGTGGGGGCCAGAAAAAGTCAAAGGGGCCGTCCCGCCCAAAGCCAACAAAGAAAATCCCAAGCGCACCTGGGTGCATCTGGATTCGGGCTTTGTCTTTGCCGAAGCGCCACACCCACAAGAAGGCTTGGATTGGCTGCTGCAGACGCTGGGGCCGGAAGGAGCCGCCGGTGATCGCCACTGGAGTGGCACATTGGCCTTTTCGGGGATGCCCGTCCACAAGAATCAATACGAGAAACTGATTGCCAACAGCACAGATTTCCCCGAATTGGTCGATGCCTATTCTGCCGTACCGAATAGTGTATTACAGCCGATGGAAGCGGGCAAATATTACCCGATCATTCAGGCCAAGATCTGGCCATGGCTGGAACGCTACTGGGGTGGTGAAGTCGAGGCCGAAACGGCTATGGAAAATGTGATCAAAGAAGTCGATGAGGAAGTCGCCAAACTCCAGGGCTAACGCTCACTGCCGTTAAGTTAGGGAAGAATGCTCATTCCACGCTCCCGCATGGAATGCCGCGCCCAATGGGCACCCGGGCGCTCTGGGGAGCCCACTGGGCCATGGACGCGGAGCGCCCACAGCGGGGTTCCCACGCCGAGCGTACGGAACCAGCAAGCATTCTTCACGAATTTAATGGCAGTGCGGGCAAGTCTCCCCTACAATCGGAAATGAACAATCCATTGTATTGTTAACTAGATAGAGGAATCAATTTATGAGCAATATGAGCAAGTGGAATCCCCAACAATCGATCTCGCGCCGCAATTTGTTGAAGGGTACGGTAGGCGCAGCCGGTTTGGTTGCCGCGTCTGGGTTAGTCGGCGCGTGTGTGCCAGCCGGAACCACAGGCGCACCAGCCGGAGCCGCCGCCGGCGCAACCAGCCTGACAGACCTGTACGCGATCATGCCGGCCTCGTTTATCGACATGGGCATGGGCAGCGCGACCGATCTCTACAACGAACAGATTAAGGACGACGGCTTCCGCGTCGTTGTCGAGGAAAGCGCCGACGGCTGGGAGACCAAAGCCTTAGCCATGGTGCGCGAAAATACGGTACGCTGGAGCGCTAGTGGCTATGCCCAGTTTGATCTGCAATGGAATTACATTCAGATGGGGCTCGCCCAGCCGATTGACGATCTGCTGGCGGCTTCCACTGTACCGTGGGCCCAGGATCACCAGAACTCGTTCATCTACCCGAATATCTACGAGACCACGCAGCACGAGGGCAAGACCTATTTTATTCCCATGAAGCTTAACATCTTCATGGCCGGTTTTCGCCAAGATTACATCGAAGCCGCCGGCTACGAGACAATCCCCGAAACCTGGGACGAATTTGAAATCATGCTGGGGAAGCTCAAGGATACCTTGGGCGGCGAAGGCGTTGTGCCCTTTGCCATTCGCAAGGATATTTTCCGCACGCTGGGGATCGCCTTTTCCACTTTTGTTGAAAATCCCTTCAACGAAGATGGCATGTTGCGCATCGACAGCGAAGAATTTCTGGAATGTATCAAGATGTTCAAGGGCTGGTTTGACAAGGGCTACACTAATCTGGCCCTGTTGCAAGATCCAATGCCCGACTGGCAAAAAGGCAAAGTCGCCGTCAGCTTGGATTCACACTCCTGGATTCGCATTGGGCGCTCGGTGTGGGGGCCCGACAAGGTCCAAGGTGCGCTGCCGCCCAAGACCAACAAAGATAACCCCAAACGCACGTGGATTCATGTCGATTCGGCATTTGTCTTTAGCGGCTCGCCCCACCCGCAAGAAGGCTTGGATTGGTTGGTGTCGATCCTGGGGCCCGAAGGTGCGCCCGCCGATCGCCATTGGAGCGGCACCTTGACGTTCTCTGGGATGCCGGTACACCAGAACCAATACGACAAGTTGCTGGGCACCGGAGATGCCTCGCCCGAATTAGTCGCGGCCTATGAAGCCGTGCCCACCAGCACACTAGTGCCCATGAAGGCGGGCAAATATCTACCAATTATCAACGCCAAATTGATTCCTTGGATGGAACGCTATTGGGGTGGCGAAGTCGAGGCCGAAGCTGCCCTGCAAAATGCCCGCGACGAGATCGACCAAGAACTGGCGAAACAGAAAGTCTAAACAGGGTACCTGTAGACGGCAGGCGTAGTCCCAACTGACACGAATTTCGCGAAGGTAAATTTCGCGAAATTCGTGTCAGTGACTGAATTTTAGGAATCCAGACTGTTTACTACCAGGAAGTTGTCATTCCCGCGAAGGCGGGAATCTAGGGTTGACAAGAGTGGATACCTGCCTTCGCAGGTATGACAATTGCGTATGTCTGTTGGTTTATTTACTCTTCGTTCCTTATAGATCAGGACTTACGCAATTACTCCTGGGAACGCCAGCATCCTGCTGGCTGCCGCCAGGATGGCGGTGCTCCCGGCTGCATAAGTCCTGTAGATAAAACCCTTAAAAGTCATCCATAGCGTCTCGTGTATTATCGGGTTTATTGGGTTGACTTTTAAATAGTTTGTCTATTAGATACCTGTTTGCGATGACAGTTTTACGCGGCTTGATAAGGAGAATTTGTTCATGCGTAAGGTTCTACAAAATCATCGCGCCCAGCCAGCCAACGGATCGGCGTTGGGCAAGTGGTGGCAGGCGCTGCGGGGAGTGCGGCAGGAAAATCGGGGCCATGCGCTCATGGGCTATCTGTTCATTCTCCCAGCGCTGTTGCTCTATTTGACCTTTAGCGGCTATCCCCTGATCCGCGGGTTGCTGATCGCGTTCTCCGATTATCGCTACCTGATCCCCAATTATCAACCCTTTAACGGGATCGACAATTTTGTCGAGATGGTGGGTGATCCTGTCTTTTGGGAGTCGTTCCGCCGCTCCATTTACTACACCGTGGTCTATACTCCGCTCAACATTGGCCTCGGTCTGTTGATTGCGCTGCTGATCTCGAAAATCGTACGGCCATTCGAGGCGGCCATTTACCGGGTCATTGCCTATTTGCCAGTGGTACTGCCAATTGCTGTGGCATTGCTGCTCTGGAAGCAGTTATTACATCCCCAATTTGGCTACCTCAACTACTTTCTGCGCGAGTTGGTGGGCATCGATAATCCACCGGCGTGGCTGGCGGACAAAGATTGGGTGATTCCGACCTTGGCTGTGGCCGCCGTCTGGAAAAATGTGGGGCAAAATATTTTGCTCTTTCTGGTCGGCCTCTACAACATCAACAATGAACTGTACGAAGCAGCCTCGATTGATGGGGCCAACGGCTGGGATCAATTTGCGCATATCACTTTTCCACTGCTCAAACCCACTTTCACCGTGATCTTGGTGCTGGCCGCGGGGATTATTGGCACAGCGGAAGAATCATTGATCATGTTTGGGCGTACCAGTGCCGGCCCAGAAAATGCGGGTATGCTCGTGGGGCGCTACGCCTATGACATTGCCTTTTTCCTGGGCGATCTGCGTTGGGGCTATGCCGCGGCGATCAACTTGACCATGGGCGTTCTCTCCATGCTGATGGCGGGTGTAATTTTCAAGCTATTTCGCGGCGAACGGGCCGATTGAGAGGAATGATCAACATGCACGCGACGACATCACCTTACACCCCTGGCCCCCGTTCTACACCCGGCCTATTGGGCCGCCTGTGGGCCAAACGCAACCAATGGATCATCCGCATTGTGCTCTGGATTTTTCTGCTCGTCTTTTTGTTGCCCTTTGTGTGGACCGTATCGGCCTCGCTCAAAACACGCCAGGAACTCTATGCCGAGTTGCCCTCGCTGATTACGCTCAATCCCACCATTGCCAACTACACCTATGTCTGGCGGCGCATGCCCGACTTTTTCATTCAGTTTCGCAACAGTTTTGTTGTGACGTCGGGGGCGGTATTGCTGCAAGTAGCGGTGGCCTCCATCGCAGGCTATGCCTTTGCCCGGCTGCGCTTTGGTGGCCGCGATCTGATCTTCTACACGCTGATCCTGCTCACCTTTGTGCCGCGCGCCGGGGGACTGATGGCCCAGTATGAATTGATGAGCTTCCTGCATCTGCGCAACAGTTTGCTGGGCCTCATTCTGGCCTTTGCCGCCGGTGTGCCGATTCCGATCTTTATTATGCGCCAGACCTTTATGAATCTGCCCTCGGCCTTTGAAGACGCCGCGCTGATCGATGGCTGCAATCGTTTTCAAGCCTTTTGGCGTGTCATGTTGCCCATGGCAACCGGCGGCATGTTGGTGGTGGGGCTATTTGAGTTCATTCGCGTTTGGGGTGAATATCTCTTTACGTTGACCATGATCGACCAGCCCAATCTCTACACGCTGGGCATTGGCATTGCCATGAGCTTTGTCGGGCTGGCGCTGGAAGATGGCGAATTTACCAGTTATGGAGCCGAAGCCGCCGTCTATTTGCTCACCTCGGCACCCGTACTGATTCTTTTTATCGTCTTTCAGCGCATGTTTATCCGCGGCATGTTGGAAGGGCTCAAGTTATAGCCTGATTCCTCTGCGCGGGCATCGAGCAAACACAAAAATCTCGCCCGCGGTGGTGAGATTTTTCAATTTCCCACGCGTTACAGATTGCCGTATACACAGGCCACGGCTTGACAGCGGCGGGAACTTAATCGAAAATTCAGGTATCAACATCAATTAGGCGAAGGAGACGCTGATGACTAAGCAAAATGGTGCAAGCATGA
>Ga0105048_10018703_pt1 | contig 10638 bp, 10 predicted proteins | sample MAT05_FD_78382 | JGI IMG/M metagenome (GOLD analysis project Ga0105048, IMG submission 78382) | Freshwater microbial communities from Lake Fryxell liftoff mats and glacier meltwater in Antarctica - MAT-05 | ecosystem: Environmental > Aquatic > Freshwater > Ice > Liftoff microbial mat | place...
AAAATTGAATATAAAAGGGGAAGTAATTTTATTTCGGAGGAAATTTGGGTATGGAAATGAGGTTAATATGTATAACCAACTTATAATTGAGAAGGAGATTTTAAAAGAAATAGCTGATTTTCGTAAGAGAGTTGTGGCCGGATCGAAGGATTCTAAATATTCTTTCGAATTGGCAATGCATTGATTCTAAAGGATTTAGTTCTGTTTTTTAGGAAGTGCCTTAAAGTTACATGACATTTAATATGAGATGTATGAATTAAAAATGCTTTACTTTTGTAGTGCATGTCTTCTTCAAAAAAAGCTTTTTTGTTTCGTCTTTCTGGCTATCTATTTCTATATTTAACTGTGAGCCACACTTATGCCCAGGGTTTTGTTTCTTACTTTACTGGTGACACCTCCAATGTCAATACCAATCCAGTTGCCGGAACTGTTTTAATGGGCGGTTCAACCGAGAATGACGAGGCCATGAAATGGTGGTTGGAAAAAGCAAATGGAGGCGATGTTTTGGTAATAAGGGCAAGTGGATCAAATGGTTATAACGATTATTTATATTCTCAACTCAGTCTTACTGTCAATTCCGTTGAAACCATAGTTTTTCAAAACAGACAGGCTGGTTTTAATCCGTATGTGAAACGAAGACTTGCTGAATGTGAGGCACTTTGGATAGCAGGAGGCGACCAAAGTGTATATGCAAATTATTGGAAAAATAGTCCGGTGGACAGCCTTATTCAATACTTGGTTGATATTAAAAAGATTCCGGTAGGTGGCACTTCGGCTGGTATGGCCATATTGGGAGGGGTTTATTTTGATGCAAAAAATGGTTCTGTTACTTCACAGGAAGCTTTGGCAAATCCTTTTGGATCAAAGGTTTCTATAGGAAGAAATGATTTTCTAAACATCCCGTTTCTTTCAAAAACAATTACGGATACACATTTTGACAACCCTGATAGGAGAGGCCGGTTGGTAACGTTTTTGGCACGCCTTTATACCGACTCAGGAAGTTCTTTTACAGCCATTGCGTCGGAAGAAAAGGTGGCTGTTTGTATTGACAACCAAGGTATTGCAAGGGTTTATGGAAATTCGCCAATTACAGAATTCGCATATTTTGTTCAGGTTAATTGTGAAACGGATAGTTTGCCAGAGCACTGTCTTTCAGGCGAACCTCTTACATGGAAAAGGGGAAATGGTGCATTAAAAGTTTGTAAAATCGGTGGTACCAACACAGGAGCCAACTATTTTGACTTAAGCGAATGGATAACCCAATCAGGAGGAAATTGGGAAAATTGGTCGGCAATAAATGGAGTTTTTACCGCCTCGGGCAGTTCTCAAACAGTATGCGTTACCTCTAGTGAAACCATAGAAGATGCAATTTTGATTGAAGCTTATCCCAATCCGGTTATGGATGTTATCCGTGTGCAATCCATGGATAACATTATGCAGATCAGAATTTTTGATCCAATGGGAAGAGTGTTGCAGGTAAATCGGCCAGAAACCAATCAGTTTGAAATTTCTGTTCAACATTTCCCAAAGGGTTTTTATTTTCTGGAAAGTATAGACCAGAAGGGGAGGAGTTTTAATAAAAAGTTTCAGAAGCTTTAATCAGGTATCTAAAAAGTATCTCTTTATTTTTTAGTGGATTGAAAAGCAGTGGTTCAAGAAAAGTCTTTGAACTTTTTGAAGTATACTGTAACCTTGCATCTTAGTTCTGCCTGCTTGAGCGAATCTCTATCCACGTTTAAAAATCAGATTTTTGTAGTCATTCCCGTATTTAACGATTGGGAGTCCTGCCACTTACTCGTAGATGCCATCAGGGCGAATACAACCGTTGATTTTTTTTCCAATCTAACCTTTTGCTGGGTAAACGATGGGAGTTACGATGATGCACCAATTTCATTGTTGCGTAGTGATGGTCAGGATTTTATTGTAGATTTAACCAGAAATGTGGGCCATCAGAAAGCAATAGCTTTGGGAATAGCCTATGTAGCAAAATATTTTCCAGGCCGAGCTGTTCTGGTTATGGATGCCGACGGAGAAGATCAACCTGCTCACCTAAACGATTTGGTTACAGAAGGAAAATTGAGTGGTAAAATTGTATTTGCCAGACGCACAAAACGACATGAAGGTTTTGTTTTTCAGTTCTTCTACAAAATTTATAAGTATGTATTCAGGCTGTTAACAGGTAAGAAAATTGCATTTGGCAACTTCAGTTATATTCCTGAAAAACATACGGTTAAAGTGGCTCACGTTTCAGAAATCTGGAACCACTTTTCGGGTGGGATAATAAAATCACGTATTCCATATGCAAGTATTCCTCTTGAAAGGGGGCGAAGATTGGCGGGTACGAGCAAAATGAATTTTACCAGTTTGGTTTTACATGGTCTTTCTGCCGTTGCGGTCCATGCAGATACTATGGCTGTGCGCCTGATGCTTTTTTGCATTGGCCTTGTTGCATTGAGTTTTATCAGTATTTTTTCGGTAGCTGCCCTTAAATTTTTTACCCCATTTACTTCTCCTGGCTGGGCTACAACAGTGGTTACTGGTTTTGCATCACTTATAATGCAATCCTTTTTGGTATCCCTTTTGCTTCTTTTTGTGGTTTTAATGTACCGCACCCAAAAACTATTTATTCCTGCCAAAGATTATTCAGATTACATATCCAGAATAATAAAAGGATAGATTTATATGAACTCAAAAATTCCTGTTTTTCTTGCAAAATTTTATAAACCTACCTTTTGGATTTTAGCGGCTACTTTCCTCATTTTGAACATTTTATTAAAATGGGCGCAGGTAAGTTCTTATGCGCCAGAATGGGGTGGGTTTGAAAGGAATGTTATTTGGGGCATTCAGCAAATTATGTTGGAAAAACCTCTATACTCAGATCCAGAGGCTTTTCCTTTTGCCATTGTTCAATATATGCCTTTGTATTATTTTTTAGTTGCATTTTTGGGTAAATTATTTTCTGTCAATCCGTTAGATGCTCACCAAGTTTATTTCCTAGCTCGATTTGTAAGTTTTGGTTGTTGTATTTTTTCTTCAGTTCTATTGATTTTGACTGCTCTTCGCTTTCGAGTCAGTACAGAAATCTCTGTTTCACTGGGTTTAATTGCTTTTTTCTGGATGGATAGATTTGCTATTGCGGCCAGACCCGACTCTTTTAAAGGTCTTATTTTTCAATTACTTCTCTTTATATTAATTCAATTTCCGGAAAAGCGGAAACGTCTCGTTTTTCCATTAGCATTAGGTTTTGCTTTAGTGGGTTTGTTAACTAAACAAGATGGATTGGTATTTTCCGGAATTTTACCCCTGGCACTTTTAATGGGAGGTAGCTGGAAAGAAACCGCTATTTGGGCTAGCATTACCGTCGTTTGTCATGCCATTATTTTAATAATGATTCAATATTTTTCAGGTGGTGATTTTTCTACCAATGTGATTGGCGGGCTACAAAATGGCATCAGTGTTTCCTGGTTTATCGGGGCTTTTGGGAATTATTTTGCACTAATGGCAGTTCTTTTTGGCCTGGCACTCGTTGTAGCTTTTGAGTTTGCTTTTGAATCAAACTGGAAGCTCAGGGTTCTGGCCTCCGCTTTGTTTTGTACCTTTTTTCCAGCCTTGGTTTCATCATTTAAATTTGGTTCAGGGGCAAATTATTTCCTGGAGTCCACACTGGTTTCATTGGTTTTGGTTGGTATCTGGATTCAGAAATTAGATATTAGAAGATATTTCGTATGGCCAAATTCACACCAGTTATTGGCAATTATGGTTTTTGGCCTATTGTTTTATGTGTCTGCCATGCAATGGGTTGCAGGTGCATTTCTTAATTCGGAACCTTTGCTCAAAGCGCAATATTTGGATCAGAAAAAAGTTGCAGATTACCTTGTTGCCGAGAGCAAAGGAAAGGCTAAAGTGCTGGTAAATATCAACAAACAATGGGAAGAAAGCCTTACTACCTTGTTGCCAGAAAATGTGGTGAGTCCGCAAAGAGATGTGGCCATGCAGGTCTTTGCAGCAAAGGGAAAAATCAGTTTTGAACCGCTATCGTATGCGGTTTCAAATGGAAAAGTTCAATTTGTGGTTACCGACTATGGCCAAAAACCGGTATTTCTTAAACTTGATTTTTCTAACTTCCTTGAAGACCGAAAAATAGGGAATTATCAGGTTTGGAAGTTTAAATGAAACCTCACCGATAGGTATTTGCTAAATGGATATATCCACACTTTTGGAATATGGCCAGAATTACAACCAATTCTTCCTCTTGAACCACAAAAAGTGAAATCCGGCCATGCCTATCATCAATAACCAGCAAAAAGCATATCCATAACGCCAATCTAATTCTGGCATAAACTTAAAATTCATTCCATAAATGCCTACCAAAAAGGTCAAAGGCATGAAAAATGCAGAGTAGATGGTAAGAAAGCGCATCACCTCATTGCTTCTTTGGCTGGAAACTGAAAGATTTAAATTGATCAAACTTACAGATCTTTCGTTCACATCTTCAATCATAGTTTCGATTCTGCGGTACATATCTATTGCATCCTGAGCCACCGGGTCAGACTTGGTGTTGTCTTCCATAAAATCGGGTAAAATGGAAGAGACTGTAAATAACCTTTTTAAAATCGCAGCTTTTCTTCTTATGTTATATAAACTTTTGGCAAAAGGTGGAAATTTCTCATTTTCGAAAAGTTTGCCTTCATAAAAATCCAGATCTGAACCCAGGCGCAGGATTAATGGTTCAAAAGATTTGAAACTGTGTTTTAACAGCCTACAAACCAATTGAAAGGAAGTGGAATAACTAATATCGTTACCAGCTTTTCCCATCATTTCCTCCAGCCAGTTAAAGGTTCCCCGTTCAATGGTTATCACTTGCTTGTCTGTTAGAAAAATGGCAATTTTCCGGGTAGCCTCGTGCATAAGTTTGAAATCTTTACCCTTTAAATCTGGATCTAAAACCCTGGATATCAAGAAATAGCAATTTTGATTGCCTACTTGTTCAACCTTGGGAAGGTGTTCTGTCTGTAAAATATCCTGAATATACATTTGGGAGATATTCAGGGTTTCGGCCATTGTTTTCAGCTCATCCTCAGAAGGTTGGAATAAATTGATCCAATCAAATGTGCGTTCCTTTTTGGTAAAAATGATGGTATTCAATTTGCCGGAGTTTAAGATGGTTCGATAATGGCCTCTTTATATATTTTTAGAACAAGGCCTTGAAGCACTTTCCCGGGTCCAAGCTCAGTAAAATGGGTTGCCCCACCCGCTACCATATTTTGTATTGTTTGTGTCCATCGTACTGGTCCGGTTAGCTGTCTGGCCAAATTTTCTTTAATATCTTCTACATTCTGACTAGAAAAAGCGGTAAAATTTTGATAAATAGGGCAAATAGGTGTAGTAATTGCTGTTTCAGTAATTGCTTTTTTAAGATCCAAACGGGCTGGTTCCATTAAAGGGGAATGAAATGCCCCACCTACAGGAAGGATTAATGCCCTTTTTGCGCCCGCAGCTTTAAGTTTTTCACAGGCAAGTTCCACGCCTTTCACAGAACCTGAAATTACCAATTGGCCAGGACAATTGTAATTGGCAGCCACCACAATTTCGCTTTCAACCTGTGCACAAATTTCTTCAACCAATTCATCTCCAAGTCCTAAAACAGCAGCCATGGTGGAAGGTTCAAGCTCACAGGCTTTTTGCATGGCTAGTGCCCGCTTTAAAACCAAAGACAAACCCGCTTCAAAAGTCATAGCTTCTGCAGCTACCAAAGCTGAAAATTCACCTAAACTATGCCCCGCTACCATATCAGGTTTAAAGTTTTCGAGCGTTTTTGCTTTGGCTACCGAATGTAAAAATATCGCAGGCTGGGTTACTTTAGTTTGCTTAAGTTCCTCATCTGTACCTTCAAACATGATTTTGGACAAATCAAAGCCAACTATTTCATCAGCTTTGAGAAAAAGTTTTTGAACCTCATCAGATGCATCAAATAAGTCTTTGGCCATACCTGGGAATTGTGCGCCCTGGCCAGGAAAAATATATGCTTTTTTCATTGTTGTTTTGGCTTGTTTTTTTTAACGAAGTGAAATATTTCAATTAGGAAACAAGAATAGAGGGAAAATACGAATAGAAAAAATGAAAGAAAGATCAGGCAAAAAGCAAATTGCAACCCCTAAGGTCCGATCCTTCTAATCGACCCAAAATTTCAAACGCACCTTGTGGCTCAATATGGCAAAGATCGTCTGTAGCTATAAAACTGCAGGTTGAAAAATTTGCCAGATCAATAATATTGGCACAACCCCTTCCAGACTTAGAAACAGAAAAAGGATCATCCAAATCACGTACCAAAATCTGCATTAAGGGGCTATTTTGGAAAATATTGGGTTTTGCATAGGCTTGACTTGACAGTTCTGTCATACCATATTCAGAATATAAGTTATTTATATGTAGATGCTTATAGATTAAATCTATTATTTCTGGTTTTGAAACATTTGTACCCAATCCTTTCATGCCTCCAGTTTCAATCACCAAACAATCGGATAAATTTGCGGGTTTTTCTTCTATTAACTTGAGCAAGGCATAAGTTACTGAAAAGAGGAGAATTCTTTTCCTCTTTGCCCTGGCTTTCTTAAGAAGTATTTGAAAAAACTCAAAATCTAAGCCACAGAACGCCACTTTGCTTTCAGTTCTTTTACCAAAGGCCAGAACCATAGAAATAAGAGAAGAATTAGGATTTTCTAAATAGGTGGGAAGTAGGCCAATAATCTGAAATTGAGATAGATTTCCTATTTGATTTTCAAAAATTCTGATTGCGTTCTCATGATAAAAATCCAAATTTAATATTGAATGCCTACTTCTGATTTGACCAGTGGTACCACTACTTAAAAAAAAAGATTCTTCTTTCCAATCAAAGGTTTTAATTTCTCTACTTTTAAAAAAAGTAATTGGCAAAAAAGGAATTTGATGAATAGAAATTACACTTTCAATATCAACTCTGATATGATTTATATATTCTTTATATGTAGGATTGTGCAGGGCTTGAAAACGAAAAATCTCAAGTGCCAGTTTTTCAAACCCTTTCCTATTTTCAAAAAGGTTTTTTACCTGAGAGGAAAAGTAATGAAATTCAGGCCGGTTCAAATTGGCTTTTGATTTCGGAATTTAGGATTTTCGTTTCAAAATAGCAGCTGTCACTCTGCTAATGCAAACCAATGAGCCAGCTTCATTTGTGATTCTGACCTCCCAAACTGAAAATTTTGAACCAAGCTGAAGAGGCTTGCATGTCGCAATTACAAGTCCGGAGCTAACGGCTTTTATATGGTTGGCATTTATTTCCAGGCCTACTGCATAGGCATCATCCTCCACTGGAATTGCGAAATTGGCTGCTACTGAGGCAATTGTTTCAGCCAAAGCAACGGATGCACCTCCATGTAAAAGACCAAAAGGTTGTTTTGTGTTTGGGCCCACTGGCATTCTTGCTTCCAGAAAATCATCGCCAATCTTTGTGAATTTAATTCCCAGGACTTCTCCCATATTTCCAATAGTCAACTTATTTAAGGCTTCAATATCTGGTGTTTGTGGAAATATTTTCGACATTTATCAATTTTAAGAAACCAAAGTTATGAGATACCGTCTAAGGTGCAATGTTTGTTTAGTTATTTTGAGTATGTCAACATGTACAAAATCCTGCTGGTTTAGCGGGATTTTGTATTTTAAGAACGTTTGTGTTTTTTTATTTTAGTCATCGTCCTCATCGTCGTCCGATTCGAAAGAATACGCTACCGGATCAAGTTTTAATTTGCCTGCATTGAATTCTTCAATGAATTTTACAATTACTTCTTCCGTTATTTCAGTAAGATTTAAATAGGCTTCAAGGCCAATTCCAAATTCAAAATCAGTATCCAGATCTACTGACTCCGCTACGTTTGCTGCACCTGCCTCCTCAATTTCATACATGGCATATGCCTTATATTCTTCTTCTTCTTCAGATTCTTCAACATGGGCAACTCCATTTCCTCTTTCATCAACATCAAAGTCAAAGCCCTTATAGTCAGGGAATTTCTCTTTGGCTTTGGCTTCTGCCATTTCCAAAAGGTTGGATTCATAAGCCATTTGAAGCGTGCCCAGTAAACAATCGTAAATAACGGGTCTGCCTTCATAGCTGCCTATAAACATAAACTCGGCCATATCGTCCGAAACTTCTTCCTCTTCTACAAATTGAAAAGGTTTGCCAGATTTTGAAAGTTCTTCGCGGAATTGTTCGATCTCTGCCGGATCGAATCCTAAATTAGATGTTTGCATTGCTGAAAAAGAATTTTTTGGTCATTACGCCAGTCATAGCGCTGATCCCTCCAATTAAAAATGGAATCAAAAATATGACTGAAAACAAGAGAATTGGATGTGGAAGCATTAATAATTTTGTAATTCTGGGAGCTAAAATATGCTCATTTTCGGCACTAAGCCATAAACTATAGCCTAACCAGGAAAAACCAGAGGCAAACCCACCCAGCCAAAACGAAATGCCTTTCGGAATGGCAAATGGAAAGGTGAAAAATAGGTTTACGGGAACCAAAATCCACCAGGGTAACCAAATGGGCAATATGCTGTTAACGAGCAAACAAGCTGAAAAATAAATCAGGGCTTCCACGGGGTAAATGTAGGCAAGATGGGGGATTGCGTATTCAATAATTTAGTTTTTGATTATTTTTTCAATCCATTGGATTTGTAATAAGTGTTTTCTTTTTCAAATTAAAGAATGTACTTCTGATATGAATTTGGAATATTACTGCTCCTCAAATTCCCCTTCCCACTTAGCCACTACCACCGAGGCGAGACAATTTCCTAATACATTCACAGCAGTTCTTGCCATGTCCATAATGGCATCTACCCCAAGAATGGCGGCTATTGGCCATTCAGGTAAACCAAAAGTAGCAGCAGTTCCAGCCAGAATAACAAGAGAGGCCCGGGCTACACCGGCAACACCTTTACTTGTAAGCATAAGTGTAAGTACCATAAGCAATTGCTGGCCGAAGCTCAATTCTATTCCTGCTGCTTGGGCCACGAAAACGGAAGCTAAAGAAAGATAAAGTGTAGTGCCATCCAGGTTAAATGTATAGCCAGTGGGTAGAACAAAACTGACAATTTTGTCCGGCACACCCAGAGCACGCATATTTTCCAATGCTTTGGGTAGGGCTGATTCTGAACTGGCTGTGGCAAAAGCAAGTGTAACCGGCTCACGGACAGCTTTTAAGAATTTAACAACCGGCACTTTGGCGATCAAAGCGATAGGCAAAAGAACGCCTACAAGAAAAACAACCAATGCGCCATACAAAGTCATGACTAGAAGGAAAAGATTTTGAAGCACATCCAGGCCGAGACTTGCCACCGTGTACGCAACTGCACCTCCGACCGCCAGGGGTGCAAAAAGCATCACCAGATCTGTAAATTTGAACATTACTTCTGACAATGATTCCGCAAATCGAAGGATTGGCTGGCGAAATTTTTCTTTGGTTTTTGCAAGTCCAATAGAAAAGAAAAGGCAGAAAATAACAATCTGCAGTACTTCGCCATCGGCTATGGATTTAGCAATGTTTTCCGGAAAAATGTCAAGTATGAAGTTATGATCGTTTTTCTGCGCCAGCAATGAATTTGCTTTTTCAATCTGGTTCGGTCTCGCCTCCAATGAAGAACCCACTCCGGCCTGACTGATATTTATGGCAACAAGTCCGATAACCAGCGCAAGGGTTGTAACAACTTCAAAATAAATGATGGCTTTAAGGCCCATTCTGCCAACCTGCTTGAGGTCTGAATGTCCGGCAATGCCGACAACCAGTGTCGCAAAAATCACCGGGGCAATGATGGTTTTTATCAGGCGTAGGAAAATATCACTCAAGACCTTCAGCCCGAGAGAGAAATCGTGAAAGTCATGCCCGGTTTCAATTCCCGCTGCCATGAACAAAAGAATCCAGACCGTTAGTGATTTACGCTTCCAGGCGATTAGTCCGCCCAACAATAAAGCGATCCACCTTGCGATAGGCGCAACAGCCTGATGAACCGAAATAACTCCCCAATGATTCAGCAGCGTAAGCAACACAGCAATTGAGCCGGCTGCAATTGTAAGGGTGGTGGTGGTTTTTAATTTCATGCGAAACAGAGAGCTATCGGCCAAAACTAAACAAATTTGAACAAGGCTTCAGAAACCGTCTGTTTTGAATTAGTTTTGCGGCAGAAATCAGACATCCTTTCAATCTCCATCCATGGGCTTTTTTGACCCTGCTGCCTGGCAGGCTTTTTTTACGTTTGAAGGGGTAATCACGCTTCTCTCTCTTGCTATCCTCGAAATTGTGCTGGGGGTTGATAACATCATTTTCATTTCAATTGTAGCGGGAAAACTGCCAAAACAAAGTCAGGCGCGTGCAAGACTGATCGGGTTAAGCCTCGCCCTTGTCTTCCGGATTTTGCTCCTTTCCATCATCACCTGGATTGCTGGACTGACCAGGCCTGTGATTACCATAGTCGACTATGATGCAACGGGGCGAGACCTTATTCTCTTATCGGGAGGGCTTTTTCTGGTGATCAAGACAATCATGGAAATATACGAACGGATAACGCATGATGAGCAGGTTGCAACCGGCGGTGGTACCATCCAGGGATTTG
>Ga0105048_10018704_pt1 | contig 10638 bp, 9 predicted proteins | sample MAT05_FD_78382 | JGI IMG/M metagenome (GOLD analysis project Ga0105048, IMG submission 78382) | Freshwater microbial communities from Lake Fryxell liftoff mats and glacier meltwater in Antarctica - MAT-05 | ecosystem: Environmental > Aquatic > Freshwater > Ice > Liftoff microbial mat | place...
CGCCGACCGCATCATCGTCCTCGGCGAGGGCACGATCCTCGAGGAGGGCGATTACGCCTCGCTGCTTGCGCGCGGCGGCGTCTTTGCCGAACTTATCCGCGGCCAGGGCGCGGTCGCCGCTTTCCTTCCGACCTGAGCCCACCCGGCCTCCATTCCCCCATGAAAATCCGCCTCTTATTCGTTCTGCTTCTACTCACGTTTTTCAACCATGCTCGCGCCGAGACGTTTCCCGGCCTGAAGATCATCATGCCGGCCGAGGACTACGCCCGCGCCGGTCTCGATAAACTCTCGCCCGACCAGATCGGCGTGATCGACGCCGCCCTTATCCGCCACTTCAAGGCCGCCGTCAGCGTCGCCGCCCAGCGCGAGGCCGCCGCCGAGGTCGCCGTCGCCACGACCCAAGCCGTCGCCGGCGAGCGCAAGCGGACCGGCCTCGCCCGCTTCGGCCTTCCCACCATCGACCAAGACTGGCGCAGCGAGCCCATCCTCAAGGCCCGCGCGCTCGGTTGGGTCGGCGGCAACCGTTTCTCCCTCGACAACGGCCAGGTCTGGGAAGGCACCGAACCGATTCCCTTCGAACTCGTCGGTCGCGAAGTCGAAATCCAGCCCCGTCCGGCCGGCGCCTTCGCCCTCACCATCGAAGGTAAAAACACCACCGTGCGCGTCCGTCGCGTCAAGTGACCCCGCCGCCCGGGCCGTCCGCCCGCACCCCGTGCTGACGCTCGCCAACGCCGAACTCTCCGTCGCGTTCCTCGATCCCGCCGCACCCGACGAACAACGCCACCAAGGGGTGCGCTACTGCCACGGCGGCTACATCTGGCAGGTGACCGACGCCCGCGCCGGCCCGCTCCTCCGCGGCCCGCAGTGGCCCGAGTCCAACCCCACGCCCCACAACGGCCAAGGCCTCCCCGAATCCTTTCGCCACCGCGACATCCGCTCGCAGCGCCCGCTCATGCTCCGCGACGGCCGTGGCTGGATCATCGGCATCGGCGAAGTCGCCCCCGACCCCGCCGGCCAACCCGTGCTCACCCGCCCCTGCGCGTGGGCCATCACCGCCGAGCCCACCGCCTACGAGTTTCGCACCGCTCAGGCCGGCGACGGCTACGCCGCCCACCTTACCCGCCGCGTGACTCTCGCCGGGCGCACCCTCGTTTCCTCGAGCCGCGTCACCAACTCCGGCGACCGCCCGCTCCCGCTCCACTGGTTTGCCCATCCGTTTTTCGCCCTCACCGACCGCCTCCTCACCTGCGATCTCCCCGCCGGCACCACCCTCGCCGAGAATCCCGGATACGCCCTCGACGCCCACGCGCGCCTTTCGTTCAAGCGCCGCTTCGAGGGAGAGCACGACGGCCACCACGAGCTGCTGCTCCTGCCGCCCGCCCAACCGCTGCGCGCCCGCCTCTCGCACCCGCGCCTCGCCGGCATCGACTTTACGACAGACTTCGCCCCCGACCACTGTCCGGTCTGGGGCAACGCGAACACCTGGAGCATCGAGCCGTTTCTGATGACCGACCTCGCCCCCGGCGCCACGCGCGCCTGGAGCCTCCGCTACGATTTCGGCCCGCCCCGCTCGTAAGCTTGGGGACGAGCCGACGACCATGGTCCGGCAATCGCGGGACGCTGGCATGGGCCAATGTTTACGAAATCAAGACCCGCCGAACGCATCGAGACACCTTGCTGCCGACACCCTCTGTCGATGGCCCGAGCAACTTTTTTGAGGCTCCCTTTTACGCGTGGACCCGCAATCAGGGCCGCGGCTTACCGGCGCGGCTCCGCCGCCACCAACTTCGTGAGCTCCGGCACCTCGCCGAGCGGCAACTCGCGCGGCGCCGGTCCGTCGTAAAGGAAGACCGGCCCCGCCTCCACCGTGACCCGGCCCGCGTGCAGTCGCGCCACCGCCCCGTTGCCCATGCCCATCACGATCTCGTCCGGGTTCACGCGGCGCAAATTCCGGATCTTGTTCACCCGCGCCGCATATTCCGGCTCGCCGACCTTCGGGTGGTGCGGGTTGAACACACAGGGAAAAAAGCCCAGCGCCGCCCGGCCAGGCACGTCCACCACGGGAAAATCATTCGTGCCGCCGATGTGCAGGCCGGCGATATTGCAGCCCGCGCTCGAGCCGTTGTAGGGCGTGCCCGCGAGCACCCGCGCGCGCAGCGGCTCGAACTGGCCGGTCTCGTGCAGCGTGCGGAGGAGGAGAAACGTCTCGCCGCCGCTCACGAAAAACGCCTCGGCCTCCTCGATCTTGCGGATCGCCTCGCGTCCGCTCCAGTGGTGCACCGACTCCACGTCGTAGCCGTCGGCCGCGAAGATCGGCCGCAGTTTCTGCTCCGCGCCGTCCCAGTCCACCGGCAACGAGGCGTGGAGGAACAGGAGGATTTTCTTCCGCTGCCCGTAGTGCAGCCGGTGCGCGGCGCCCACGGCGGGCAGGAACTGGCCGTCCTTGGTGATCGTGCCGCCGCTAACCATGACCGACACGCGGGGCGAGGTCGCCAGCTTTGCCCCCGAGGGAAACGGCGCGACCGCAGCGGCGGCCGCGCGCGCGAGGGACGGCAGCGTCGCGGCCGCCCCGAGGGCGGCGATAGTCTTGAGGAATAAGCGGCGGTTCGGATTCATCGGGAAAAAATCAAGTCATGGCGTGCGGTCGGGGGAAAACTCGCTAGCGCGCGGGCGGGGTCGGGGGCAACAGCCCCATGGCGTTGAGCCGGGGTTCGAGACCGTGAATCTTGATGAGATTGGCGATCTCTTCGGGCGTCCGGCGGGTAGTCACGAGGTCGGGGGCGTCAGCAAGGAAGAGCGTCAGCGCGCCGACGGTAGCGGAGGATTCGGCGATGATCTTGGCGTCGAGCTTTTCAAAGGTGTCGGCGAAATCGTGATAGTAGCGCACGATATCGCGATCGATGTGCGCGCCGAAAGTGATGACGCGCACGCCGTCGAGTTGGTAGGGCGTGTGGTCGCTCCCGAGCCACGCGACGTTCTTCACCCCTTCGCGCAGGCGCTCGACCGGGAGCGTGGCGGCGAAGCGCGTGAGCAACGGCACGAGGCTCTCGTCACCGCAGGCATTCACCGAGAGCGGGTAGCCGACCATGTCGAGATTCACCATCGCGACGATGGACTCGCCGCGCGCCGCCCCGGCGGCATGGCGCGATCCGAAGAGGCCCTGCTCCTCGCCGTTATACCAGATGAGTTCGATCGTGCGCCGGCGCTCGGCGGGATGCGCGGCGAGATATTTGGCGAAGTTAAAAAGCTGCGCGATGCCGAGACCGTTGTCGATCGCGCCCTGCCCGAGGTCCCAGGAATCGAAGTGCGCGCCGAGCACGATCTTCTCCGCCGTGCGCCCGGGAAAACGCACGATGAGATTGGCGGTCTCGACGGGCTGGCAAAGGGAGCGGGTGTGCAGCCGCACGCGCACCGGCCGGCCGCGCGCGAGCAACCGTCCGATCCAGCGGCCTTCCTCCTGCGCGATACTGTAAACCGGAATCTTGAGCGGCGCGCCGGAGAATCCGCCCGTGCGTGCGAGCAGTTGTCCGCCCGCCTCGCGGTTGATGAAGAGCACGCCGCGCAGCCCGTGCGCCACCGCAGCCTTCTCGTAGAAACCGCGCGGCACGGTCGTGTTGGCGGCGAGCAGGCCGATCTTTCCGCGCGCGTCGATCTTGGCGAAATCCTCGTCGCGGCCCTGCCCGATGTCCACGACGTCGGCCTCGAAGGGCTCGTGCGCCTGGGTGTAGGCCAACGCCGCCACGCGCAGACGACGCGGTGCGGGCAGCGGCGCGAGCAGCGTCGCCTCGTCGTCGCCGCGCACCCAGCCGGGCATCGTGAAGCGTTGTTCCTCGGGCCGGAGGCCGAGCGCGCGCAACTCCGCGACGAGCACGTCCATCGCCGCGCGGTTGGCCGGGCCGCCCGTGACGCGCCCGCCGAAATCGTCGCAGAGCCGGCCGAGCAATTCGTAGCCGGAGCGATCCGCGAGGAGCGCGGTGACGACCGGCAACGGCGCGGGTTGCGCAGGCCCGGCGGAGAGTGCGGCGGCGCAGCCGAGCACGAGCGCGGCGGAGAGCAGGGCGGACTTCAGTCCGCCCCGGAGCGCCCGTGGGAGCGGACTGAAGTCCGCCCTACTTCCGGAGGAGAGTTTGCACAGGGAAATCATTTTACGCGGTCGGTGATCGTGAGGGTGTTGAAATCGAGCACGCGCTCGAGACGGCCGTGGGTCATCGTGAGCATACCGGAGCCGACCTCGGCGTTGAGATAGGGCCCGGCGAAGAGTTTCCACGCCGCGCGATCGACAGTCCGGCCGTTCACGCTCGGGAGCGTGCCGAAAGTGCAGACGAGGGTCTTGCCCCGCAGCGTGGTGAACGTGACCGAGGGTGTGGGCTCGAGACGGATCGTGAGTGGGAGCGCGCGGATGGCGGCCTTGAAATCGTCCCAGCTCTTGAACTCGCGGGCGGCGGCGACCTGCATGATCGTGCCGTTTTTGCCGTGCGGGGAACGCAGGCGTTTGCCGCCCACCTCGAGCGGGCGCCACTCGTAGGGCGCGAGCGGGCGGTAGGCGATGTAGGCGCGGCCGCCCTGCGCGAAGATCCAGCCCGAGGCGTCTTCCTCGATAAGCGCGAGGTCCTTCGAGAAGAAGCCGTTCACCTGTTGGAAGGTGACGCCGGCGGGCACGTCGGTGAGCGAGACGACGGCGTCGTCCTGTTGGAAAATCTGCTCGTAGGGCGAGCCGCCGAGGAGTTTCTCCTCGCTGATATAGGTCGGCTTGCCCTGGAAGGTCACGTCGCCCGGCATCGAGTCGGGTTTCTCCGTGAAATACATCATCAGGTCGCGCGCGCTCCAATAAGGCTGATTCGCGAAGAGGGTGTTGTGGACGCCGCGCGGGTCGGGCACGGACCAAGTCACGTCCCATGAGTGCTGCTGGATCGGCTGGAGTTGGCCGCCTTGGTCGGAGCCCACGGCGTAGTCGGCCGTGACGTAGCTGGTCTTGTAAACGGGCGGGTTGCGCTCGTCGCTGTAGCGCCAGCGATGGCGGGTGCGTTTGCGCTCGGTGTGGGTGTAGGTCCCCGCGCGGTCGGTGCCGATGCGGTAGATCACCTCGGGCAACTCGTAGTTGCGCGCGGCGGCGGTGAAGTAGACGCCCCAGCCGCCGTAGGCCGCCTGCGGGACGGTGTTGCCGAGCATCAGCCAGCCGAAGAACGACGAGAGCGCGTTCCACTTTTCCAACACGGTCCGGTCGTCGGTGCGCGCGTGCGCGCCGATGTAGATGCCGTCGAGCGAATCGACGGCGAAATCGGCCATGACGTAGTCGAGCATCATGTGTCCGCGCATGCGCATAGCCGGGTCGGCCGACCACGAGGCGAGCATGAGCATCGGGATCGCATACTCGCCGATGTAGTGCGTGCAGTCGTATTCGCCCTGCCCGATGGTCGTCGTGATTTCCATCCAATGGACGAGGTAGTCGCGTGCCTCGTTAAAATTCTCCTGCGAACTCTTGCCGTTGAACCAGCGGTCGCCGCCCTCGCCGGGCCACAACTGCGCCATCAGGTAGAGCGACGTGTAATACATCGCCCAGTGGTTCTCCGTGTCGCCGCGCAACGGCATGTAGTTCCGCCACGCCGCGCGGATCGCCTGCTTCGCCTCCTGCGTGAGTTGGTCGCGCCCGAGGTGGGAAATAATCGTGACGGGGAACATCCAAAACATGTCGCCCGTCGGCGCCTTCATCAGCTCGATTAACCGCGCCGAGCACGCCGCGGCGTCCTGCCGCAGCGAGAGTTTCGCCGCGATCTCGGCGAGGCCGAGGGTGGCGGGATTGTCCGGCTTCGCGAGGCCGGCGCGCCATACGAGCGCCTCCTCCACTCGCGCGAGGTAGGCCGCGCGCCGCAGCGAGGCATCGGCGATCGGCGCGGGGTCGGGCATCGGTCCGGCGTGGGAGGGTTGCGCGCGGCCGAAGGCGGCGGCCAACAGGGAGGCGAGCAAAATTAAAAATGGGCGGCGGAGTTTCATGGGCGGGGCACGAAGGAGAAGTTAAACACGGTCGCTTTCTCGAAATACGCGGGTTTCCAAGCGCGACCGAAATCATCCGATACATAGACCGCCGACTGATACGGCGACGCATAGAGTCGCCCGGGGAAATCCGGGTCGGCCGCGATGCTCCAGATCTTGCGGCTCGGAAGCCCGGCGGTGCGATCCGTCCACGTGCGGCCGCCGTCCTCGGAGACCTGCACGCCCGCCTCCCAACCGCAGAGCGCGAGGCGCTTGGCGTCGCGCGGATCGAACACGCCGTTGTGCAGCGTGCGGTCTTTCGGGATGCCGGCGACGGTTTGCCAAGTGCGGCCGGCATCGGCGGACCACAACGCGCCGCTCGTGGCGGTCACGGCGAAAAAAATCTTCGGATCGTGCGGCGACTGGCGCACGTCGTAGGCAACCTCGGTCGTGGGAAGCACGAGGCGCCACGTCCGCGCGCCGTCCTCGGTGAGGTAGATGCCTTGCTCGGTGCCGGCGAGGACGCGGCCCGCCTGCGTGCGGTCGACGGTGATCGTCTGCGTGAAGCTGCGGCGGATGCCGGCGTTCATGCGCGCCCACGTCTTGCCCCGGTCGCGCGAGACGCCGATGCCGTCGGGCAGGCCGGCGTAGATGTGGTCGGGCGCGTTCGGGTCGAGGGCGAGGCCCTTGACCTCGGTCATGTTCCAACCCGTGAGGATGCGCCACGTGGCGCCGCGGTCGGGCGAGTGGATCACACCGTCGAGCGCCGCGATGTAGATCCCGGCCGGGCTCGCCGGATCGGGCGCGACGTTGAAGATGCGGATGTGGCCGAAGCCGATGTGCTCGGCCGTCGCGCGGTCCGTCGAGCGGTAGATTCCGCTCTTGGCCGGCGGCCGCCCGCCCATCACCTGCCCTCCGCCGCTCATAAGCACCGAGAGGTAGAGGTCGTGTTTCACTTCGCCCGCGTGCGCCCCGGCGGCGCACGCGAGCGCGCAGAGGAGCGCGGAGAATTTCGTTGCAAGGTTGCTCATAAAAAAATTGGGCTCACGCCATGAAACCTTTCCGTTCCCTTTCCGCCGCCCTGCTTTTGCTCGCCTGCTCCGCGACGCTGTCCGCCGCGACGCCGGCCAAGACGCCCGAGGAAAACCTTGCCGCGCTCGGCGTGGTATTGCCGGCGTCCAACCCGCCGATCGCCAACTACGTGCCGGCGGTGCGGAGCGGCAACCTCGTGTTTCTCGCCGGGCAGATCCCGCGCGGGGCCGACGGAAAGTTTCTCGCCGGCAAGGTCGGCCGCGACTTCACCGAGGCGCAGGGGGCCGAAGCCGCGCGCTTGTGCGCCGTGCAACTGATCGCCGCGTTGAAGGCCGAGGTCGGCGAACTCTCGCGCGTGGTGCGCATCGTGAAGCTGACCGGCTTCGTGAACTGCACCGACGACTTCACGACACAGTCCAAGGTCGTGAACGGCGCCTCCGATCTGCTCGTCGCGGTGTTCGGTGAAAAGGGCCGGCACGCGCGGGCCTCCGTCGGCGTTTCGTCGTTGCCGGCGGGCGCGCCGGTCGAGGTCGAGCTGATCGCCGAGATCGCCGCGCCGTGAGACGGAACGTTGCCCTCCGAGGTGGAGCGCGTTGACCCCAACGCGCTGGTTTGAGCGCGGGAAACCCTGAAGCGCCTTGGGGTCAAGTCGCTCCACCTTCGCGGTCGTTTTTATCGGTGGAGTCCGGTTCGACTGCAAGAGTCCGGCTGAGAGGGTGGCGGTGAATCGGGGCACGGGGAGCGATCAGAGTTCGCGGGCGGAGGCGCGCACCGCCGCGACGATCCGTTCGCAATCGGCGACCGAGTTGAAGACGTGGGTCGAGATGCGCACGGCGTCGAGTTTCTGCTCGGTGACCGGCCGGCAGCGCAGACCGTGGGCCTTGAGAAGATAGGTGAAAAATTTCTGCCCGTCGGCGCGCGCGTGGGTGATCGTCGTCATCGCGGCGCGGAGCTCGTCGTGGCGCGGCGTGAGGACGGTGATGCCGTCGATCTTGGCCAGTTCCTCAAGGAGTAGCGTTGCAAGCGCGCGGCCGTGGGCGGCGATCCGAGCGACGCCGATGCGCTCCTGAAAACTCACCGCCTCCGCAAGGGCGACCATCGTGGCGGCGTTGCGCGTGCCGTATTCATGGCGGGCCGTTTCGGCGCGGTAGGCGAGCCGGCCCGGCAGGTGCGGCAACTCGCCCGAGTGGGCGCCGATGCCCGTCACGGCGACCTGTTCGAGCCGGTCGCGGCGCAGAAAAAACACGCCGGACTCGTGCGGCCCGCCGAGCCATTTGTGCCCGCAGACCGCGTAGGAATCGCAGCCGATCGCCGCGAGGTCCACCGGGATCATCCCCACGGCCTGCGCGCCGTCGATGTGGAACCACACGCCCCGCTCGCGTGCCAGCGCCGCGATCGCCCGCACCGGGAATACCAAGCCGGTCGTGCAGGTGATATGGCTGACCTGGATGACCTTCGTGCGCGGCGTGATAAGCGCGCGGATCAGCGCGAGGTTGGCCTCGGGACCGGCGGGATCGGGATCGAAGAGCTTCACCACGACACCGCGTTCCTTCGCCTGGTTGAACCACGTAAACGAACCGCCCGGATGCGCGTGGGACTCGAAAATCACTTCGTCGCCCGGGCGAAGCGCGAGGCCGGCGGCGACGATCGAGTTGGCCTCGGTGGCGTTGCGCACGAAACAGATTTCGTCGGCGCGCGCGCCGAGGAAACGCGCGACGATCTCGCGCGCCGGTTCGATCAGCGCATAGCCGGTCTCCGAGTGCTCCTGCAGCCTGAGCATCGTCTTGAACATCACGTCGAGCACCGGCTGCGAGGTCGGCCCGAGTCCGCCGCAATTCAGATAGAGCGGCGCATCACGCAGTGGGAAATGCGCGCGGACCGCCCGCCAGTAAGTTTCGGGCGCAGCCGCGTCAAAAGCCGGCAACGGCGGCGGCACGGGCCCGCCGGCCTCCGCCGCCCGCACCCCCGCGCCCAGCGCGAGCGTGCCGGCGGCGCCAAAACCCAGGTTTTGCAGGAATGCGCGGCGGTCGAGGTTCATGGGGGCGATTGGAAGGTGAGCGTGTGATCGACTGCGAGCTCGCCACCGACGGGCAGTTCGAGGTTTTGATCGGACTGGACCGGGAAGGCGGCCAGCGGATAGTTACGACGCACGAACCACGACAACGGACCGGAGTTATTCTCGAAGCGGATTTTCACCCGCCGGAGCGTGCCGTCGCACTGCCCGTGCCACTCCATCCCGCGCGCCAGCGCGCCGTGCACGGCGGCGATGCCTTCGAGACCGCCGTCGGCGACCACTTTGATCGTCGGATCGAGGTGATCGTCGAGCAACTCGCGTGCGCCGCGGAACTGCAGGCCGTTGTAATGCGAACCGGCGAGCCCGCCGAACGAATGCGGATTGCCGAGAGAGAGGACGCGACCGCTGACGTTGGTCAACCGGCTGCGCCAGCGGAGCGACCAGGCCTCCGGTGTTTCGGGCGGGAGGGAAATTTCGAGCGAACGCGCCTCGCGGAAGAACGTCTCTGCGCGAGCGGCGGCGGGGCTTGGGGTGACGGGGATCGAGGTGGATCGCGTTGACCCCAACGCGCTGGTCAGCGCGGCGCTCGCAGAAAGCGCGTTGAGGTCAACGCGCTCCACCCCGGAGGTGCGGGGGCCGAACCACGCGAGCGTGTGCGCGAGCGTCGCCGTCGCACCGGCGGCCTCCAACGTCGTCCACGCCTCGTGGTGCTGCGCGCCGTGGTTATCGAGCCACTTGTAGCCGGTGCCGGGCAGACACGTCGGGCCACCCCAGAAGTTGGCGCCCGAGACGTGGTTCAACGTAAAACTGAGCGCGTGGTGCCACGGGTGGTCGTTGGGGCGGAAATTCGTGAGCGTATCGCCGGCGAGCGTGTTGACGGGATGCGCGTAGGGGCGCGGGGATTCGTTGGCGGGCGTCGTCGGCGCGTAGACGTAGCGCAGCAAGACCGCGTCGTCCGCGAGCACGGTGACGGCGGAGCCGTCGGTATGATCGAGTCGCAGCGTCATGGGGCGGGCGGCAACGCGAACGTCTCGGCGAAGGCCCCGCCGGCAAACCGCCGCGTCGTGCGCGCGGCATCGGGCGCGACGACGGTGACCTCGAGACCCGCGGGCGCGTTGACCGTGAGCGCAAACGCCCCGTCGGTGACGCGCCACGCGACGTCGACCGGTCCGTGCGGGGTGCAGACGCGGCCCGCGGCGTGCGCGAGGCCGCAGCGGTGCGGCGCGATGGTCAGGCGCGCAAAGCCCGGCGCGGTCGGTTCGACGCCGAGGATGCCCTGCATGAATTCGAGCGCGGGGTGCGCCGACCACGCGTGGCAGAGCGAGCGCCAGTAGGAGTTCTCCTCGACGAACGTGCCGAGGCCGTAGTCGAGCGACTCGTGCCAAGGGCCAAGATAGTCCGGCATCCGGTCGTAAAGGCCGGCGCGCGCGAGCGCCTTGAAAATGAAGTGCCAGCAGAAGAACGAGCCCGGGGCCAGTTTCGCGTCGAGCGGGAAGCGCGCAAACATGCGCCCGATCTCGCGCGCTCCGGCGACTCCGGCGATGATCGCCCAAGCGTTGCCGCACTGTGAAACCTCCGGCCCGCCCGGCCGGTCGAAATAGAGGCCCTCGGTCTCGCTCCAC
>Ga0105048_10018705_pt1 | contig 10637 bp, 6 predicted proteins | sample MAT05_FD_78382 | JGI IMG/M metagenome (GOLD analysis project Ga0105048, IMG submission 78382) | Freshwater microbial communities from Lake Fryxell liftoff mats and glacier meltwater in Antarctica - MAT-05 | ecosystem: Environmental > Aquatic > Freshwater > Ice > Liftoff microbial mat | place...
ACATCCTTTTCCCCCTCCGCATTGGCCGGCAGCGGCAGACCGAGGTTTTCGTAAGTGGAGAAGTTGTCCCTGAGCGCCTTGAAGTAGTCGTACGGCGTGGCGACGGGCCTGGCGTGGCTCGGAGCCTTGTCCGCGAGCTTCTTCGCGTAGTGATCCTTGGGGCGGCCCTCGTTGAGCGCCAGGCGTTCGAGAATGAGCTTCGCGAACTGCTCGGGGGATTTGTCGTCGAGTTCGATGAAGCCGGCAGCCGGTGCGAGACCGCCGACCGTTGCATGATCGAAACGGCAAGGCATCACGCGGTGGCCGTCTTCCTTGGTGAGCAAACCGTAGATATGAACCCACTCCCAGCCGGTCCAACGCTTGGCATCGTAGGCCGGACAAAGTACGGGGACTATCAAGTCGGACCGTTCACCGTAGAGAATGGGCAGACGGATGCCGAGGTCGTAGCGAGCAAAGTCAGCCTCGTGGAATTTGTCGTAGAGAATCTCATCTTCGCTGAAGCACTCCGCGAGGATTGAGGCGACCTTTTCGACGAACTCACGCTTTTCCCCCGCGAAGGAGAAGGCGATGCGGAACCGCTTGGGCGAAGTGCTCACGGCGGGCGAGTATGGCCGGAAGCTGCACCCACTCAAGCCCCCGCTGGCGCACGCGCCATCTCCCTACTCGGCGGCCTGCGTGTCGCCTTTGGCCACGGCGGCTTTGGCGAGTTTGGTGATGTGGCGGAGGACGAGGAAGGCGGCGATGAGGCCGATGGCGAGGAAGATGTATTCGCCGGGGTGCCGGGCCTCTTCCGCGCCGGTCGCGGCGGCGAGGCCGTGGTGGGCGCTGGCGCCGAGCCAGAGGAAGAAGCAGTTTGCCGGGATGATGGCGGCAAAGGTGGCGAGCATGTAGGGCCAGAAGCCGATGGCGGTCAGGCCGTAGGCGTAGTTGGCGAGGCCAAAGGGCATGGGGCAGAGGCGCAGGAGGGCGATGATTTTCCAGCCTTCGCGGCCAATCGCGGCGTCGATGAGGCGGAACTTTTCGTGGTGCCCGAGCCAGCGGTTGACGGCGTTGCGGGCGAGGTGGCGGGAGATGAGGAAATTGACGGCGGCGCCGAGGTTCGTGCCGAGGGTGACGGCGACAAGGCCTTTCCAAAAACCGAAGCCGGCGCCTGCGGCGAGCGCCACCGGGGAGAGGGGCACGATGACCATTTGCAGGAGGACGATGGCGGCGGCGTAGGCAAGTACGCCGAGCCAGCCGAGGTGCTCAAATTTTTCCTGCGAAGCGAGGAGGAGATCGGAAAGGCGTTGCATGGGTTTCGGGAGCGGTGTGTTTCGCAGAATGCATGCCGTTTGCAACCGCCCTCCGCCCGATATCCGGCCCTCTCGCGGGCGGGGTCTTCCGGGGTGGCCGGCGCGCCCGGAGGTCCCGCGCTGCTTGATGCGTCGGCGCGGAGGCTCTACAGAGCGCGCGTGCTCATTTCGCTCCAAGTCCGCCATTTCCGCTGCTTCGAGGCGTTCGCGGCGGAGTTTGCGCCGGGGATGAATTTCATCGTGGGACCGAATGCGCGGGGGAAGACTTCGCTGCTGGAGGCTGCGTGTATTTTGCTGCGGCTGCAGGCGCCGCGGGTGACGCGGCTGGCGCATGTCATCCAGCACGGGCGACGGGGGCTGGTGGTGGATGGCTTTTTCGGCGCGCGGCATATGCAGTTTTACCTCAGCCGCGAGCGGAAAAAGCTGGCGCTCGATGGGGTGGAGCAGAAGACGGCGCGGGAGTATCTGGAGGTCGCGCGGCTGGTTTACTTTGGCAATCGCGATGTGGAGCTGGTGCGGGGGCCGGGGGAGGGGAGGCGGCGCTTTCTGGACTTCTTCGCGGCGCAGCTCGAGGGCGCCCACCGCCGGACGCTGCGCGACTATGAGCGGGCGCTGCGCTCGCGGAATCTGCTGCTGAAAGCTCCCGCGCCCCGCTGGCGGGAGATCGCCGCTTTCGACGAGCCGCTCATCGCCACCGGCGTGCGGGTGGCGGCAGCGCGCCGGCGCCTGGTCGGCGAGCTGCAGGGGCCGGTGAATGCGGCTCACGAGGCCATCAGTGGTGCGCGGGAAAAGCTGCGGCTCGACTATGTGCCGGGCGGCGGTGAAGACCTGGCCGCAGTGCTCGCGGCCGCCCAGCCGGAGGATGCGCGGCTGCGCCAGACCACCGTCGGGCCGCATCGCGATGACGTGGTGTTTTTTCTCAATGACCAATCCTCCGAGATCGCCAGCGAAGGCCAGCAGCGCACGCTCGTGCTCGCGCTGAAGCTCGGCGCGGCGCGGCTGATCGAGCAGCGCTTTGGCACCCCGCCGCTGCTGCTGCTCGACGACATTTTCGGCGAGCTCGACCTGACCCGCCGCGCCGCCCTGCTCGCGGCGCTGCCGGCGGGAGCGCAGCAGCTCATCACGACTACGCACCTCGACTGGGCACCGCACGCCGCCGCCGCGCGCGTGCTGCGGCTGGCGTAGTGGCTGGGCAGATAAAAGGGGCCACGGGGTCTTTTCGTCTCGCGCCGGTTGCCGCTGAGAGACTGTGAGAAAAGTCGCCGGGCCGGGCGCGCAGGAGCGCTTGGCTCCGAGGATCCCGGCGGAGGCGAGCGCTCCTGCGCGACCACGAGGCGCTCCCGCGCCCGGGCTTATTTCACCGTCGCTTAGGTCATTGATGAACGCCGTCTCGCGTGGCCGAGGCATTTTCGGCAACGGGGTCACGCGATCGCAAGACGGGCGCGCGATCGTTTCCCGGCCGGGCGAATTGATCCGCTGTGGCAGGTTGGGTGACAACCTTGAGGAGCCGGTATTCTTTTCCAGGCGGGGTCGGGAGCAACAGGCCTTCCAAGGCCGTTCCGGGAGGCACGTCTTCCCAGTGCTGCTGGCCGGTTGTTTTGTTCTTTTCCCCAAATCGCTCGATGTCAGGGACGATGACGGGTTCGGCGCCTTCGCGTGTGATCCAATAGTTGCGGCTCTCGCTTCTGGCCGGGCCGCCAAACACCGCGTCGAACGGCAACTCAAAGAACCCGCCCGGCCCTTTCATCAGGACGGTGGCGTTTTGCTGCGGCCGGACTTCGCGGCCTTTTTGGACAAAGCGATTGCACATGCAGAGAGGATTAAGGCGCTTTGTTTCGCCGCTGACAATGGTCGGGAAGTCCGCAGCGGTTTTGCCCCTGGGTTAGTTCCCCCGCAATGGCTCCGCGGTCTTGAAGAAGTCCGCATTGAGTGCCTCTGCCCAAAAGCGGGCGGCCTTCTTTGCACCGGCTTCGCTGAGATGCACTTTGTCCACCGTGTCCTCTTTCGCGAAGGTGTCGTAGTCCGGGCCGGGAAAGCAGTGGGGATGCTCCTTGACGATGCGATCCTGCACGCGGCGGATTTGGCCGAAGCCATCGGGCGGAGATTGGCGGTTTACCACCACGGCGAGATGGGGAGCACGGGCGTCGTTGCGGGCTTGCTCGATCCACGCCTTGTAGTTCGCGGTGATCTTGTTTTCGTCCTTCTCCGGCCAATCATTCTGGCCCTGATCCGCGAGGATCGCGCGCAGGCCGGTGACGGCGCAGTATTTCGTGAGCGCATGTTCGAGGCGGATGTAGGGCATGCGCACCGATGAGTTCACGAAGGGATGCTCGAAGCGTTCGCCGCGCGCAGACTTGGCCCAATGCGCCAGGCTGGTGCCGCCGAAGGCCGCGTTCAGCAGCATGACGGGGACATTTTGCGCCGCCACCACATGCTCGGCGAAGGCGGCCCAAAAGTAAGTGCCGTTCCCGGCGGGCGCGGGCTGAATGTCTGAGTCGAAATGTCGGCCGACAGCCTCCGGCAGAAGACGCGGGTCGCCGGCGAACTTATAGTGGCGTTGCGTTTCCGGGTCGCCGGTCGGCAACGCGATGGTGTTCGCGCGATCATCCTTGGCACCTGGGAGATTGATCGAGCCGCCATGCGCGACTGAGTGGCCGACGACCACGAAGACCTCCCCAACTCCGACGCGCTGCACGGTCGCGGTGGCGGAATGCGTCTCACTTCGGACGCGGGCTTCCAGCGAATACCAACCTGCGACCGCGGCCAGTTTTCCGCGGTAGCTGCCGTCCGGTTGCACGCTTCCCACCTTGGTCCATTCGCCCGCTTGGGACGTCGCGACGTCAACCAGTCGCGCCTCGATCGTCGCACCCGGCCACCCGCTGGTTCCGGCGATGGGAAGCGTGGCGTTGCCTGACAGGTCGCGTTGGAAGACGAGGCGGTTCGCGGGCGAAGTGATGGACAACGCGGTCTTCGCCGCTGCTCCCGACGTCGGCCGCAGACGGATCAGCGCAACCGCGGGCGCCTTCAGCGTGAGGCGCAGCAAGCCCTTTTCGTCCGGTAACAATTCGCTCCGCACCGTGGAGAAATTGCTGCCGGCATCCACGGTGCGGATCTCCGCCGAGACGCCGCCTGTCCATGCGAAGCCCTGCCATTTCAAAACGAACTCCGAGCGCGGGTCTGCGTAGTTGGCCACGAGCAGCGTGGCTTCCCGTCCGTCGGCGCTCCGCCCTGCCGCGAATCCCAGTTTCCCCGCCACGGCGCCGCCCGTCTCCACCCGCCGCGGTGTTTCGACCAGACCCTGAAACGCGCGCAGGGCCTGCCACGCTTTCAACGGCACGCCCTGCTCGGTGAAGATGCCGAACGCCCCCAATTCCCCGTGGAAGAAATTGCAGACATCCACGGGTGTATCCTGCAGCTCCAGCAGCGCGGTGACGATGAACGCCGCCCCTGCCGCGCCACCCATTTCCTCGTAGGCACGCTGGCGCTCGGCGGGTGCTCCGGTGCGCATCAGCGGTTTCCAGTTGTTGCCGGGGAGGTAATTCCATTCGTTCAGGTGATTCTCCGTGTCGGTGAAACCTTTCGCGTCCAAGAGACGGCGGATGGCCCTCGATCGCGCCGCCAGTTCCGACGGATCTGCGGTGTAGCAGTGCCACGAAAAGAAGTTCAGCGGCACGTTGTCCTTGCGGCACATCGTCAGGAAACTCGCGGCAAAATCTGTCGGACGAAATTCCCCATTTACGAAGCTGCCACTCGCGCCCAGCGCCGGGCCCCCGACCTTCAGCGCGGGAAACTCCTTTTTGATCGCCTTCGCCGCAGTGCGATACAGCCGCAGGTAATCGTCATCCGTCCCGCTCCACATCGCTGGCCGGTTCTCGGGTTCGTTCCAGATTTCCCAGTAGCGGATTCCGTGGTGGAAGCCCGCGGCCCAGCCTTCGTTGTAATGCCGGATGATGCCCAGGCAGATGGCCGCCCACTTTTCAGGATCGGCGGGAGGGTGCACAAAGCGCTTCACGCTCGTGTGCTCGATGCTCTCGCCGAGACGGTAGATCGGTTCCGCGCCTGTCTTGCGGACCGCCTCGAGGTATTCGTCGGTGAGGCGAAAGTCGTAGCTCTCCGGAAGCGCGGGATCGGCATTCGGGTTCGGGAACACCGCATGGTGATCGACGACATACGGATTGGGCCAGCCGCAGTCGTGCAGGCGCGTGAACGGAATCCCGAGTTCCTTCTGTTCCTTGATGACGTCGAAAACGCCACCGGGGGCCAGCGGGCCTTTATTGACGCCATGAAGCGCGCGGATGCTCCCCGTGTGGACGGAAAAATCGGCGTTCAGGACAGCCTCATCGCCATGAACCGGGACGCAGGCAAAGAAGGTGGCAAGCAACCAAAGACAGGCGATCGAGGGACGAGACATCAGTTTGGAAAGGGATACTTCACGTCGTAGTTACCCGTGACCGTAAAGGTCGCAGTGTATTTTCCGTCCTCCAGCTTGTAGCGAAAGTAGAGCCTGTCGGGATCATACTGCTGGCCCGCAGGCAGGGCAGGGAGCTTGCATTGAAAGAGGTGGGTCTTCCGGGCTTCGATGACCGCTTTGCCGGACCAGCGGCCATTCCCGCGGGAAGAGTAGGGACTGTCGTACCACACTTCGACTTCCTGCCTTTCGCCGGGGTCGAGGGCGGGATTCAGCAGCGCCACCACCAGATACTGCCCGTTGACCAGGCCCCGGATGATCGGGTGATCGCGGTCATGTGTGTTGTAGTGGCGCACGGGGCGGATGAAGGAATACTGGCCATCGAAGAGTCTGTTGAACTGCGAGACGCGGTGCAGCCCTTTCACCGCAAACTCCAGATCCCCGAATATCTCGACCTTGTCGCCCTTGACCTGGCCGGCAGGTGAGGTCGGACGATTTTCATCCCAAACAAAAAGTGCCTCCGCACCGGTCATGAAGGTGAGGATCGTAGTGGCTTCCGCCAGGTAGGGATTCACGGGACGTGAGCCGAGCTTGGCAATTTCACCGAATGTCTCCTGAGTGCCGGGCCGGATGTACGGCGGCATCTGCTTGTTGGTGATCTGCGTGCCAGGTGTTTTGTAATACTTCCCACCGTTGAACCAGAACTGATTGTTCTCCTGTTTGGCGATGAAGCACTTCAGGTAGATGGGTCCCCACTCATAGTCCTCCAGGCCGATCTTCGTCGGCTGCGCATAGATATTCTCAGTGATCATTTCCTTGCGGATTTTTCGCCGGCCTTTGTCATCCAGCACATAACCATTCCCATCCTTTTGATACATGCTCGCGGTCTCGGGGAAAGTGATGTGGAAGTAAAAGTCGGTGTGAAAGTAGTCGATCTCACGCGCGAAACTCGTGGCATTGAAATCAATCGAGCGGCCTTTCTTGAACCACCCGTCCAAGGCATCGATTTCCTCGTAGCGATACTTGCCCGTCTTGGGATTGATCTCCGCGTTTTGCGGACTGCCCAGCAGCATGAACAACTCTTTCCCGGGCGCACGCGAACCGTAATGCCAGATCTTCAGCGTCCTTCCCCGCTCGGCCGCAGACTCCCGCGCCCCCTTGTAGGTGTTGCCGACGAACTCCGCCATCGCCACATCGTACTCGTGCTCCAATGCCTGAGTGGCGCCAATATCGCCCGCCTGGACCTTATCCCGATACTTCATCAAACGCTCCGGCAGCTCTTCCGAATGCTTCTTCATCATGCTGGTCGCGATGGTCGGATACATCTCCTCCTCGTCCCAGCCGTAGATTCCGGGGTCGTATGGACCCCATCCCGCGACGCCCCAGCCCTCGTAGCACATCCGGCCGAGTAAAGTCGCGTTTTCCGGCGAGGCAAACGCAGACCGCCGATCCTTATAGCCCTTTAAGTCCTGATACTTGACCGGATCTTTCTTAAGCAGGGAATCGATCATGTGGATGACCTGGCCCGGGTAATGAAACCACGAACGTTCGCTGATCCGCAGGTTGTCCTGCTCCCTGTCGATGTTCGCCAGCGTGGTAAAGCCGCGGTTGAGCGGGCCGCCAAATTTGTCCTCATCGCTGAAGCGCCGTGACGCCCAGACTAAGGGAAACCGTGGGTTCAGCCTGAATGGTGGGAAACGCTCCCAGTTGATTACCGAAAGCGCCTTCTGCGATTCAAACGGGTAATTGTTATCTTTCAGTATCGGCGTCTCGTTGAGCGGTCCGAGACTTACCGGCTTGGATGAAGTGATGGCGTTCCCCTTCCAGTCCTTCTTCCCGGCAAGATAGGTGGTGTTCATCGGAATTGGCTGGTTGCTGACGAGTTCGATGTTGATGCAACCTTGCGCCACCGCCCGGCCCGCCTTCTCAGCCTTTACCTCCAGGGCATAGCGACCGATCTGGGGGAAGAAGCCCCGGTTATTCGCGCGATAGAGATTCTGCAGCCCAGACTTACCCGCCGGCAGGTCTTTTTGCGTCCAAGTCGATCGCGGCACACTATCCGAGGAGTGCCAGCTACAGGTGATGGCATCGAAGTCCGCATTGACGCGAAAGTGCAACTGGATGCTGTCCGGAAGCGTTTCGACCGCGATTTTCGCCCCGTCCTTGAGATCGAGCAGTTTCTTCTCCCCCTGTTCCCGGCCCCACTGCCACAGTTCGTATTGAATGCCAGCGCCCGCCTGAGCGGACTGGGGCAGCGGAGTTTTCCCACCCACTGAAGCGGCATAGATCGGGTCTCGAACGACCGGCTTCATCGGAGCTCGCACAAACTCGATATTCGCCACCGTCTCCCCGATCACCGTGCCGTCCTTTGATCCCTTCACTTCGAGGACGTAACCGCTCGTTTGAGGAAAATATCCACCCGGCTGGGCGCGATAGAGTCGCTGCGCGGGGAGTTCGCCGGCCTTGTCCTTTAAGTCATTGGATTCCCATCCGAGCTTGTGCTCTCCGTCAGCGGACCGTGCTTTGAAAAAGACGCCATTGTGCTCAGCGAGAATCCGAAAGCGAAATTGCACGGAGTCCGGCAAGCCCTCGATCGGCACCTTGTCTCCATCCTTCAAATCCCGAATCTTCTTCCGCGCAGCTTCGTCATCCCCCCACGACCAAAGCTCGAACTGGACCGGCGCCCCTTTCTGCATGGACTTTGGGGCCGTGGAAGGGGCGGAGACCGGACTCGGAACCTGGGCATTCAAGCCGGGCGCAAGAAAACAGTTGAGAATGGCGACGGTGAGCAGGCTGAACGCGGGGGGCTTTGGGAACATCGGAAGGGTGAAACTTGGGACGAGGGGAGACTTTGCATGAAATGATCAGATAATTCGCGTGGGCGAAATTCTTTCTGCGTTGTCCTCCGCGTCGAACCCGGGGCGTTGCTTGGGCTGGCTCGGCTTATACCAAACACTGCCGGACCTTCCCCGGCGCGGAAAGCTCTCCTCAGAGGGTGGACCACCAATTCGCCCCCTTGCCCTCCGCGCACTTATTTATTCGTCGTTCGGTCGCCGTCCTTGTTCGCGTTACCGGCCGGCTTCTTGGTGATGTCCCGATCAGCGGCATCCTTCTGGCCCGGTTGCGTCGTGATGTCATCATCGAGCCGCGCCTTCGCTCCGGGATTTGTCGTGCGATCGCCATCGTTGGCGGCCGGCGTCTGAAGGGCGCGCTTCTCCGCAGTCGTCAGTCCGGCTCCCGGCACCACCGGCGCCGCCGCGGGAGGCGGCTCCGAGAGCACCACCTTCGAGACGATGAGACGATTCCCCGCCACCGTGTGGTGAATGGTGGCACCGCGACCGGGCTGCAAGTCGGCGTTTGTCCCCCGTTCGCCGGTCGACAAAAATACGATCGCCTTATCCATATTGACGAAAGTCATCGGTGTGACAGCGCGACTTTCGGGCACCAACGTGAGCGTTCCGGTCTCTTTGATAAACGTAGTAATCCGGCCGGCCACCACCACATCAGCGGACAGCGTCGAGAACCAACCCAACGCCACGGCAAGGTGAACAAGTAGTGATTTCATAGTCCCGCGGAATCGTCTCCCCGGATCTCGGCGGGTGGAAAAATCCGCTCGCGTCGCCGCGGATGGCAGACTCGAGCGGACGTCCCTCTTTGTGGAAAGCCTGCCGTTCCAGGCTTCCGATGGGGATACAGCGATCAGGGGAGCAACCCGCGCTTCGTCGTGACCAGCCTTCAAGGCGACGCGCAGCCCATCTACGACGAGATTTACGGCGCCCGCGGCGAGATGGAAAACTGGATCAAGGAGCAGCAGCTTGGGCTCTTTGCCGACCGTACCAGCTGCCACGGCTGGTGGGCCAATCAGTTGCGGCTCTTGCTTTCCTCGGCGGCCTACGTGCTCCTGGAAACCATCCGGCGCGTCGGCCTGCACGGCACCGAACTGGGCCGGGCGCAGGCCGCCACCATCCGGCTCAAGCTCCTGAAGATCGGCACGGTGATCGTGCGCAACACCCGCCGCATCCGGCTGCTGTTCTCGAGCGCCTATCCCTACGCCGCACTGCTGCGCACCGTGCGCGCCCGGCTCAGCACCGCCTGAAGCCCCGCGGTGCTGTCCCCGGCACCAAAAAAACAACGGGGGTTGGGGGCAGTGTCTCGAGATGGCGCAAAAAGCGCCACGCAGCCGTCTGCACGGCGCTCAACACCTCTACGCGGCAGAAAAACGCGAACACCGATCCAACGGTGAAATATCCGGGTTAACGCCATGGCGGCGCCGACGAGTGCCTGGAGCGGAGCTTTCGCAGACCACTGCGCGGGACACTGGCGGTCGGCACAGTTGAGCCGAACAGATTATCTTCAGGCATGGCGCAGGACAGCGTGATGGAGCCCGTGTGCCGTCGCAAGCAACCGGCGCGAGAGAGGAGGAAAAATAAGGTGCGTCCGCGACGCCGTGGTTTATCGCATCCGCGTGATCAAGCCTATGCGGCGCCGAACCTGCGTGCTTATCGCGGTTCCCGCGCCGCGAGGACTTTTTGCAGAACCTTCCACACACTCCCGGCAACGCGCGTTTGTCCCTCGGCGGTCGGGTGAATGAGGTCGGCTTGGTTGAGCGCGGGCACTCCGCCCACGCCTTCGAGGAGAAACGGAACCAACTCGGATTGATTTCCTTTCGCTACCCGCGGAAAGACGGCGCGGAACTGTTCGATGAATTCGCGTCCCATGTTCGCCGGCATCTCCATCCCGGCGACGATCACGGCAATCGACGGCACCTTCGCTCGCGCGCGCTGGATGATCCCGTTGAGGTTCTCTTCCGTCTGCTTGGGCGGGATGCCGCGCAGGCCGTCATTGCCGCCGAGCGCGACGATCAGCACCTCAGCGCCACACCCGAGCACCCAGTCGATGCGCCGCAGTCCGCTGGCGGTCGTGTCGCCGCTGATGCC
>Ga0105048_10018706_pt1 | contig 10637 bp, 7 predicted proteins | sample MAT05_FD_78382 | JGI IMG/M metagenome (GOLD analysis project Ga0105048, IMG submission 78382) | Freshwater microbial communities from Lake Fryxell liftoff mats and glacier meltwater in Antarctica - MAT-05 | ecosystem: Environmental > Aquatic > Freshwater > Ice > Liftoff microbial mat | place...
GTCTCCAACGCAATCGGCGAAATCAGGGTGACGTGCATGTTGATGTTGTCACCGGGCATCACCATCTCGACACCTTCGGGCAATTCAATGGCACCGGTGATGTCCATGGTGCGAATGTAGAACTGGGGACGATAGCCTTTGAAGAACGGGGTATGCCGGCCACCCTCTTCCTTCTTGAGCACATAGACCTCGGCCATAAACTCGGTGTGGGGGGTGATGCTGCCGGGCTTGGCCAACACCATGCCACGTTCGACATCTTCACGGTCGATACCGCGCAACAGACAACCCACATTGTCGCCAGCCATGCCCTGATCCAACAACTTGCGGAACATTTCCACGCCGGTCACAATCGTGCGCCGAGTCGGGGCTAAGCCGACCAACTCGACTTCTTCCATGGGCTTGACCAGACCACGGTCGATACGACCGGTGACCACAGTGCCACGACCCTTGATGCTGAAGACATCTTCAATCGGCATCAGGAAGGGCTTGTCGGTTTCGCGCACGGGGGTGGGCACATATTCGTCCACCGCCCGCATGAGCTCCCAGATACAGGCATACTCGGGCGCATTGGGATCTTTGCTGGTGCTTTCCAACGCACCGAGCGCACTGCCACGCACAATCGGAATATCATCGCCGGGGAAGCCATAGCTATCCAGCAATTCGCGCAGTTCCATCTCGACCAGTTCCAACAGTTCCTCGTCGTCCATCATATCGCATTTGTTGAGGAAGACAACCATGGCTGGCACTTCGACCTGACGGGCCAACAGAATGTGCTCGCGGGTCTGGGGCATCGGACCATCGGGTGCCGCGACCACCAAAATCGCACCGTCCATCTGCGCCGCACCGGTAATCATATTCTTGATATAGTCGGCATGACCAGGGCAGTCCACATGGGCATAGTGGCGCGCTTCGGTCTGATATTCCACATGCGAAATCGCAATTGTGATCCCACGCGCGCGCTCTTCCGGCGCATTGTCGATTTGGTCAAAGCGCGAAAAATCCGCCCAGCCCTTCAACGCCAATGTTTTCGTGATCGCCGCGGTCAGCGTGGTCTTGCCGTGATCGATGTGCCCAATTGTCCCCACGTTCACATGGGGTTTTGTCCGCTCAAATACCGCTTTGGACATTAGGAACTGCCTCCTTAAATTCGATATAGATGATTTGGACGCTTTGCCTAGCAAGCCAAGCGCCACTATACCAGATAGGGCCGTGAAATAGGAGCCCACAATCGGATTTGAACCGATGACCTCATTCTTACCAAGAATGTGCTCTACCTACTGAGCTATGTGGGCCCATACAATTGTGAATTTTCAATCATGCAAGAAGTGTAGGCACTTTTGCCGATTGCGGATTGTTTACTGCTTGCCCTATCAAAACCCGCAATCAAATCTACGATTCACAACTGGAAGTGGGCGGGGGCGGATTCGAACCACCGTAGGCGTTGCCGGCTGATTTACAGTCAGCTCCCTTTGTCCACTCGGGCACCCGCCCATACATACGTACCTTACACCGACGAGTTGGCGTACATTCAGTCAGCGCAAACCGACTTGTGTACTATCGGCAGAGCCGACGACCGGAATTGAACCGGTAACCTCCTGTTTACAAGACAGGTGCTCTGCCAGTTGAGCTACGTCGGCGCATTCTCATTCGCAAAAGCTTGAACTCTGTACCTGTTGATTCTGTTTTTAAGCTTTGCTACGCTAGTAAAAAAAAACAGCCAAAGCACAAGTGCCGAACGATGGTCTATTATATCACATCGGCGGATAAGGTCAAATTTGCCAATGTCCTTTTGGCAAAAGAATGTTTTCCCGTTACCATGCCTGCTTATTATGCCACTAGGGTCCAGGTATAATCAATTCTTGGCCAACATAGATCGCGTCCGGATTTGAAATATTGTTAAAGGAAATGATTTCAGCACCTGTGACACCATAGAGTTGAGCAATTGCGCTGAGGCTTTCGCCCGACTGCACAATATGAATATTGCCACGCGCCTCGGCGGCGGCGCGTTCTGTAATGCCAGGAATCGTCAATTTTTGCCCGATACGCAGTTGATTACGATTTGTTACATTATTTGCTTCGGCAATCGCATTGCCATCTACGCCATATTTCTGGGCAATACCTGTTAGGGTTTCACCGGGTTGGACAATATGCGAAACACCTTGCTCGCTGCCCTGTGTACCCTCGGTGCTGCTTGTCGCCTCACCGGTGCTCGCGGTCGTCTCTTCGCTTGTTGTCGCTGCACTGCTGCTGGGTGATGCGTAGCCAGGAATTTCAAGTACCTGACCGATATAGACGCTGTTTGGATCTTGTAGTTCGTTGGCTTCCATAATGGCGACGGCGCTGACCCCGAATTGCTGTGCAATTGTGCCCAGGCTATCGCCAGTTTCAACGGCATAGCGGTACGGTTCTGGTGTCGGGGTGGGCGCGCCTTCGGCTGTAATCCCCTCGCGAAAGGGCATGCGTAAAATTTGGCCCACAAAAATATCATCAGTCAATAGATAATTGAGCTGGCGAATTGTCTCGGTCTCCACCTGGAACTTTTCGGCAACAATCGAGAGCGTATCTCCATCTACCACATAGTAATCAATGGTAGTCGGTACCAGGGTGCCAGCCGGCAGCGTCTGAATTGTTGTAATTGCTGTTGTATTCACATTGGCTGGTACAACAGTTACAATTGGATCAAGACCGCCGGTACTAGTGATTACGCTGATCTGGGCTTCCGCTGCCGTGGCAACAGGTTCGGGTGTCGCACGATTGCGTGTACAGCCAACCAACAAACCAAATGCAGCCAAACAAATACCAATTGTCAGAGTAATACGGCGAGTAACCATAAGCATCTACTTTGCGCTGAACTTTGTATCGTACATTATTCAAAATTGCAAAAATCGGGGTGACAAACCAAGGGTTGCACTCGATTAGATAATAACATAAGCTGTCAGGCGACGCAAGCACTTTGTAGGGTGAATGAAAGGCATCATGCCTTCCTTGCGCCCGATCCCTGGACACAGTGACATTATTTGTGTGGCTGAAAGAGTGTCCATATTTTGTCTAGTTTGTGCAAAGGGCTACTGATTGGTTAGTCGAAACGTGTTATTGTGCTTTATAATCAACATGAATAACGTCGTTCCCGAATAAGTTCAGGCGCATTTGTAGATAATGCGGAGACAGGCCGCACGTCTGGCAATCGGTCTGGTGCTATCCACAAATGCGATCCCACTGCTACCCTGCTGAGTAACAAAGTGAGTAAATGGTATGAGACGATGGGTCATTGTCCTAGGTATAATCACAATTCTTTTGATTGGCGGCTATTTTGCGCTGCAACAAGGTTTGTTCACGCTTCCTGTGACACAACCTGCAGCCGCTGATCTGCCACAGCCTGTGTCCGACGCTGCAACCGGCCAGACTGTGGCGAGTACTGCCACAATTGTGGTGGATGCACGTCTTGTCCCCGTGCGGCGTGCCGATTTAAGTCTGGCTGTGGGCGGGATTGTGGCAGAGGTGCTGGTGCAAGAAGGCGAATCGGTAAGTGCCGGCCAGTTGTTATTGCGATTAACCGCCAATCAACAACTGGTTGCGGTGGCGCGGGCTCAGGCCGATCTGCAACGTGCGCAGGCGACGCTGGCCGAATTAACGGCGCCTCCCCGTGTCGAAACCGTTGCGCAAACCGAAGCTGCCCTTGTGGCTGCCCAAGCACGCTATACGCGCTTGGCACAGGCTGCGCTGCCGGGTGATATTGCGGCGGCGGAAGCGGCCTTGGGGGTATCACAGGCTTCGTTGAATAAGGTGCTTGAAGGCGCAAGTGATCAACAATTAATTGCGGCACGGGCCGATTTGGCGAATGCCGAGGCCCTTTTGAAACAAGCCCAAAGTGCTTATAACCTGGTGAAGTGGCGCAATGATCTTGGCGCGCTCCCCCAATCGGCGGCGCTGCAACAAGCCACCAATAATTATGAGGCAGCCCAGGCTCGCTGGGCAGATCTGGAGCGTGGGGCCAGCCAAGCCGATATTGCTGGTGCCAATGCCCAGGTCCGCCAATCCCAAGTGCAACTCAATACGCTGCGGACAGCCATGCCGTCTGATATGGCAGCCGCCCAGGCCGATGTCAATGCGCAACAGGCCCAGCTTGATCTGCTTTTGGCTGGGCCAAGCGCCGAAACGGTTGCCGTGGCCGCAGCCGAGATCGCCGCAGCCACGGCGGCACTGCAACAAGCGTTCGTTGCCCTGGGCGAAACCGAATTGCGCGCCCCCTTTGCCGGTACGATTGCTGCCCTGGATATCGAGGCCGGCGAACAAGGTGCCCCCGGCGTTGCCCTGCTCCAGTTGGCCGATCTCAGCGCCTGGCAAATCGAAACGGAAGATTTGACCGAACTCGATGTGGTGGGGATTACTCCAGGCCTCTCGGTATCGCTAAATTTTGATGCCATTCCCGATTTAGAACTGAGCGGTGTCGTCCAGCGTATTCGACCCATTGGCCAAGATAATCGGGGCGATATTGTCTACACAGTCGTCATCGACCCGGCCCAACAAGATGCGCGCTTTCTCTGGAATATGACCACCATTGTTACGCTGGACAAATCCTAATGTTGGCGATTTATCTGGCCCTCAAAGAAGTTTGGCATAGCAAGGGACGCTTTTTGCTAATCTGCCTGATCGTGGCCTTGATCACCACGCTGGTGCTCTTTATTGCCGCGTTGGCCGAAGGCTTGGGCAATGGCAACCGTGAGTATATTCAGAAGCTCAATGGTGAGTTGATCGTCTATCAAGAAAATGTTGATCTGTCGATTCCCAGCAGTCGGATTGGTCGTGCAACCACCAACGCCTTGCGCCGTGTGGGGGGCGTGGCTGATGTTGGGCAGGTCTTTTTTTCCGACGCAACGATTGTCTTTGCCGATGGTCAGGACGATCTCGATATTTCCCTATTGGGCGTTGAACCTGGCCGACCCGGTGAACCGCCAGCTTTGCAGGGCCATGGATTAGGGCGCAGTCGTGGCAATGATGTGGTGATTGATGGCAACGTCGCGACACGGCGCAATGTCGGGGTCGGCGACACCATCATCCTCAAAGTGACACAGGGCACCGATGAGGAATTCTACGCCTTAGCTGTGGTGGGCATTACCGATGGCCGTCAATATTCTATTCGACCCGGCATCTTTGTGCCCTACCTCACTTGGGATAAAGTGCGCCCGCAAGGGGATGAACCAACTAGCCAAGGTGATCTAGTCTCGAACATTGCCGTGGTGAAATTAGTCGATGGTAACGATGTGGTTGCAATGGCGCAGCGCTTAGAAGAGCAGGTCAATAAAATTGAAGCGGTGGATCGGGTTGCCGCCTACGAGGCAACCCCTGGCTATTCGGCCCAACAAAGCACGCTGGACACCCAACGCTATTTTACCTTTTTTATTGGCATTTTGGTGATTGGCGGCTTTTTTCAGATCCAAACACTGCAAAAGGTTGCGCAGATTGGCATGTTAAAAGCCATCGGCGCATCAAACTTGACGATTGCGTTGGCAGCCATTACCCAAATTATTGCGATCAATGCGCTGGGCGTGCTCTTGGGCGCTGTCGGTTCGCTCTTGTTGGGGCTCAGTTTCCCGCCGGGCATCCCGATTGTTTTTACGGGCAATGCCGTCCTGACGGCGGTCGGTGCGCTTATGTTGATCGGGCCGCTGGGGGGATTAGTCTCGGTGTGGGCTTTGCTCAAGGTGGAACCCTTAACGGCGTTGGGATTGGCACAGTAGGCAAAGCAGGAGCGACGACGATGGAAAGTGTATTACGCGCAGAAGCAGTTACCAAATTATACGGCAGCGGCCCAGGTGCTACGCGCGCAGTGGACGATGTTTCGCTAGCCATTGAACCGGGGGAGTTTGTGGCGTTGGTAGGGCCAAGCGGCTCTGGCAAGACCAGTATGCTGGCCATGCTGGCCGGCTTACTCGCACCCTCTACAGGTAAAATTCAGATTGCCGGGGAAGATCTAACTGCCATGAGCGAGGCCCGTCGCACGCGCTTTCGCGGTCAGTCGATTGGCTTTGCCTTTCAGTCCAACAACTTGGTGCCGTATCTCACGGCCCGCGAAAATGTGGAATTGATGCTACGGCTCAATGGCAAGCTTGACCGTAAAAATCGCAAACGGACCGAAGAATTGTTGATCCGGTTGGGGCTGGGCGACCGCATGAGCAATTATCCTGGTCAACTTTCGGGTGGACAACAGCAGCGGGTTGCGATTGCCCGTGCGCTGATCCATGAACCCCAGATCGTGCTTGCCGACGAGCCGACTGCCAGCCTGGACACGGAACGCGCCAATCAGGTTGTGGAGACTTTCGCCGCCTTGATCCACGAACAACAGCGCGCCGGTGTCATGGTGACCCATGATCTGCGTATGTGTAAATATGTGGATCGCGTCATTCGCATGATGGATGGCAAGGTTAGCCATATTCTGTCGGACCGCGCCGAGATCGACGCCCTGGCGACTTTGGCGAATCTGTAAGCAACCAGGTGCATTTATGGGCGTTGGCAGGTATGTAAAATGCCTGCCAACACCCACTTTCCGTTACAGCGCGACCGGTGTCAACCAGCCCCATTTGTCGGGCAGCTTGCCTTCGACAATGCCAAAGAACTTGGCTTGAATCGCCTCAGTAATTGGCCCGCGCTTGCCTTCGCCCACGGGTAAGCGATCCACCGAGCGCACCGGCGTGATTTCGGCCGCTGTGCCAGTAAAGAAGATTTCGTCGGCCAAGTAGAGCATTTCGCGTGGGATCACGGTCTCTTTAACCGTGTAGCCCAGGTCTTCGGCAATCGTAAAGGCCGAATTGCGAGTAATGCCCCCCAAAATGCTATTGCCCAGCGGTGGCGTATAAATCATGCCCTTGTGAATCAAAAAGATATTTTCGCCGCTGCCCTCGCTTACATAGCCGTGAATGTCCAACGCAATGCCCTCGGTAAAGCCATTATCCTTGGCTTCCATGACGATGTTTTGGCTATTGACATACTGTCCACCAATCTTCGCCAGCGCGCTGAGGGTATCGGGGGCCATGCGCCGCCAACTGCTGACTTGCACGTCCACACCCTTTTCCAAACCTTCGGCACCCAGATATGCGCCCCACGGTACAGTCGCGAGAATCGCGTCTACCGGGCAACCGCGGCCATCAACGCCCAATGTATTGTAGCCACGGAAAACCAATGGCCGTACATAGGCATTGCGCTGTTGGTTGGCGCGCACCACGTCGGCGGTTACGATCATCCACTCGTCAATCCCCAAAGGTGAGGGCATACGGGCAACTTTGCAGCTAAAGAGCAGGCGTTCAAAATGTTCGGCACCACGGAAGATCGCCGGGCCTTGATTGGCCGTATCATAAAGACGAATTCCTTCAAAGGCACTGCTGCCATAGTGCAGTGCATGGGTAAAGACATGCACTTGTGCTTCGTCCCAGGCAATGATCTTGCCATTCATCCAGATATAATCAGCCCGCATGGCCATAAGTCAAACTCCTTTGTTGATTGGCGAGGTACGCGTTTGTGTTATACGCGTTTATTTTATTCGCGCCGTCACGAAAAGGCAAGAGCCCAAGGGTTGCTAAAACTCTTAGGCTCTGTTGTGTCTTTCTATAGACGGTTGGCTGTCCAGGCTACGGATCGCCGATTATCGCTCACCGAGCATTATGATTGTACCAATAGATGATCAACCGCTTGTGTCAATTCACCCATGGTCGAGGCAATCACGACATTGTCGCACAGCGGGGCATAGTCAAGCATATCGCTGTCGCCACTGCCCCACAACATGGGCATCTCTGGATTGATCCAGAGTGTACGCCGGCTGCGGCGGGCAATCATCTTGAAAATGTCCAAATGCGGATTTTTGTAGTTGTTGCGTCCGTCACCCACAATGATCACCGTCGTCCGGCTGTCTACTGTATCGAGATAATCGCGGGCAAAATTGGTTAAACTATAGCCCATATCCGTGTTGTAGGAACCACGCGGCATGCGTGTCAACACTTCGCGAATCGCCTCGTTGGCCTGGCGGCCAACAAAATCGGGCGAAATATATTCCAGATGATCGATGAAGGCAAACGCATGGGTCTTGGTGATCAGATCTTGCAGCGCGTGTACCAGGCTAAGCATCAACTCTGAGCAGTAGCGCATAGAGGTGCTAATGTCACAGATCACGACCAGCTTGGGCTTCAGGCGATGATCGCGGTGGCGCAGGTCGATGGGCACACCGCCATTGCGCAGATTGGCGCGAATGGTGGCTTTGGCATCCAATTGACCGGTCTTGGCGCGCTTCTGGCGTAGGGCGATGCGGCTGCGGAGGCGATTGGCCAAGCGCTGCATTTCCTTGCGCAACTTATCCATATCACTGTCGGAGAGCGCCTCGAAGGGCTTGTCCATCAAGTCGTCTACCCCCGCTTCGGGAGGCTGCTCACTCATATTTTCGGCAATCCGCTGGCCAGCATATTGGCTGACTTGTTCCTGCAGCGCTTGTTGATTGGCGCGCAGCAGGTCCCGCAATTGTTGCATGCGCTCCTTGCTCATGCCCATCTGCTGGAGCAGCTCCATCATCTCTTGCATGGCCTTTTGCATTTCTTTGTACTTCATGGCCTGCATCATGCGCTGTGCCATCCACTTGCGTTCACCCAGGTCTTTGCTGCGGTTCAAGCCCACCATCTGACCCAACTGGTCCAGCTCTTGCTGCGAGAGTTGCTCGCCGCGCAACAGCTTTTCCATGAGCTTGCGCAACTGTTCGTTGAACTGGCGCATAGCTTGGGCCAACATTTGGGCTTCTTCCGGCGTCATGTCTTCCATGATATCTTGCATGGGCGCGCCGTCGGCATTGTCAAAATAGAGGGGAAACAGCTCTTCAAAGGCGGGGAAGCCGCTAACTTCCTTGATTAGCGTGGCGCGCAGGCTAAGCTTAAAGGCGGCGCGTTCTTGTACGCCCAAGTGCTCGACGGCCCGCATGGCATCGGCACTTTCGGCCAAGCTCACGCGCACACCTCCGGCGCGCAAGGCGGCAATAAACTGAATCATGCGTTCTTCCATGATACTCTCCCAATCCTAAAGAATGGTCCAGGTGGCAGGTAACAAGTGGCACGTATTATGCACGAGTTGTCTACACCCAACCAGTCATCACGCGCTATCCCCGACTGCGATACGAGCGCAGATCATCTTCGTCGAGATCAACTCCTTTGTCGCCACCTTTGTTGGTAACTTGCATGCGCCGCTTGACTTTTTGCAGGTCAGTTTCATGTTTCAGCAGCACACCCATGGTCGATTCCACGACTTGGGGATCGAGCGCCTTGGTGTTGAGCTTGACAAGTGCTTTGGCCCAGTCCAAGGTTTCGCTGATGCTGGGCAATTTGCGCAGATCCATGGATCGCAGCTTTTGCACCAGATCAACCGCTTGGGCCGCCAACTTGGCACTCAGATCGGGCACCTTGAGCCGCACCACTGCCAACTCTTGTTCGCGATCTGGGTAGCCGATGAAAATGTAGAGGCAACGCCGTTTTAGCGCTTCGCTTAACTCGCGTGTGTTATTGCTTGTGAGCAGCACAATCGGGCGATGTTTGGCTACCAGGGTGCCCAACTCAGGCACACTCACCTGGAAGTCACTCAAGACTTCCAGCAAAAAGGCTTCGAACTCGGCATCGGCGCGATCAATTTCGTCGATGAGCAACACGGTCGGTTCCTCGCTCAAAATCGCTTTAAGCAAGGGGCGTTGCAGGAGAAAGCGCATGGAGAAGAAAACATCTTCTTCGCCCGCCAGACGATCGGCGGCATCGGCCAGGCTCGTGCTGCCGGCCAAGGTATCTTGCAATTTATCGCGCAACAACTGGGTGTAGAGTAACTGCTTGGCATACTCCCATTCATACAGCGCTTTGGTCTCGTCTAGCCCTTCGTAACATTGCAGACGGATCAGATTGCGTCCAGTTGCGCCAGCAATTGCTTTGGCCAATTCGGTTTTGCCCACCCCGGCTGGCCCTTCCGTCAGCAGCGGTTTGCCCAGCTGTTGCGTGAGATAGACGGTGGTTGCAATTTCGTCGTTGGCAATATATTCCTGAGCGCTTAGGGCCTGCTTGACAGCAGCAGGGGATTCAAATGGTTGGGTCTTACTGATCACGCACAAATCTCCTTATCCAACATGCGGCTGGTTCAGACCAAGCGTTTTCAAGGGAAAGGGCTTGATTTTTTACAGAACGCAATATACTAGAGGGTACCCTCTGCGATAGTGGTCCTCAACTTTTCACGTCTTTGGTACGGCGTTACGGCTTGAGGGTCGTCGTACGAAATCTTTCGAAGGAACTATGATCAGAACTATGCTCAAAAGTGTACATCAATGCGTGTGATTTGTAAACTGGTAATCAAAATGACTGTTCTGCCCGCACCGATTTCACACTTCTATAATTCTATGTCATCATAGGGGCATCCCTATGTAATCATTCACCAGTTTCCTCATCTGTATCGATCAATATCTGGTAAGTATCTAAACTAATAGACCTTATGCCGATTTAATTTTGTGCATGCGTAGGTGCGGTTTGTAACCGCACAAGTCGGCATCGACCGCGATTGTGCGGTTACAAACCGCACCTACAAGAACAATTGCACCTGGTTTTGTTGCCGATATAACAAATCGGAATAATCTCTAA
>Ga0105048_10018708_pt1 | contig 10634 bp, 9 predicted proteins | sample MAT05_FD_78382 | JGI IMG/M metagenome (GOLD analysis project Ga0105048, IMG submission 78382) | Freshwater microbial communities from Lake Fryxell liftoff mats and glacier meltwater in Antarctica - MAT-05 | ecosystem: Environmental > Aquatic > Freshwater > Ice > Liftoff microbial mat | place...
AGATGTACTTACTTGCTTGCTACAATTCTATCAGCAAAACAATACATTTGGTTAGCTACGTACCTACCCTAACCCGCCTTATATCCCACAGCTAAAGCCAATGGGTTTTACGGCGATTTATATAACTAAGTTGAATAATTTAAGTAAATGTTTTCCCATGAGTAATGCCATTGTCTGCACTAATGCCCTATCTAGCTTACCTTCCTTAGAAATGGCGATCGCTGAACTTGTGGAAAAGCTCAAGACGAATTTCTCTGGAACCGCAGATCTGGGCGTGCTATTTATCTCTTCAGCCTACGCCAGCGAATATCCCCGCCTCATGCCATTGTTAAAATCTCAATTGAAATCCCAGCTATCGATCGGGGCTTTAATTGGCTGTAGTGGTGGTGGTGTGATTGGCACAAATAGCGATAACGAAGCCCTAGAAATAGAAGAAGAACCCGCCCTGAGCTTAACTTTGTGGCAGTTGCCAGAGATTAAAGTCCATACCTTCCATTTGCCCGCCGATGACTTGCCCGACCTTGATGGCTCCCCGGATCATTGGGTAGACTTAATCGGTATTTCCCCAGACGAAAATCCCCAATTTATTCTATTAGCAGATCCCTTTTCGGCAAGGATCAATGACCTCCTGCGGGGTTTAGATTTTGCCTATCCGGGAGCCGCAAAGGTCGGGGGCTTGGCAAGTGGGGGAGAAGTAGGCTTTAAGAGTGGTTTGTTTCAGGATTACCAATTTCATCGGGAAGGAACCGTGGGAGTGGCTCTGAGTGGCAATTTAGTTATGGAAACGATCGTGGCTCAGGGGTGTCGTCCCATTGGGGATTTGTTCCAAGTTACCAAGGGAGAGCGTAATATCATCCTCGAACTAGCCACCGCCGATCGACCCAACCAGCCCCTTGTCCCCCTAGAAGCTCTGCGGGATATGCTCAATGCCCTGAGTGAGAGCGATCGAGAACTAGCTCAACATTCCCTGTTTATTGGAGTGGCTCGGGATGAATTTAAGATGCAGTTGGGAGCCGGAGACTTTTTGATTAGAAATATGCTAGGCGTGGATCCCCGCTTGGGGGCAGTGGCGGTGGGCGATCGAGTCCGTCCGGGACAGCGTATCCAGTTCCATCTCCGGGATGCCAACACCTCCGCCGAAGATTTAGAAATCATGCTCCAAAAATATCAAAGAAAATCAGATCAGGCCCCCGCCGGAGCTTTGCTATTTTCCTGTCTGGGACGGGGAGCCAAACTCTACGGGCAGCCCAATTTTGATTCCCATCTCTTCCAGAGATACCTAGGCAAAATTCCCCTAGCTGGATTCTTTTGTAGTGGCGAAATCGGTCCCGTTGCTGGGGATACTTTCCTCCACGGCTACACCTCCGTCTTCGGCATCATCAGTAATATTTAACCCATCTAAAGATTAGCAATATTTGCTTTCGAGCTTTTCAATAATCAAATCCTCATCAACAATTACAGTTAGTCAGCCAGCAAAATCCTGAGAGTAAAACTTCTCTAATATTTTTCTAATAAAGTTATCTTTAATCATGACAAAAATAACATTATCTGTTAAATATAATCTATCAGTAACTCAAACCTAGTAAATATCAATGACTGCCGTATCTTCGATTACAAAATCTCGTAACAAATCTAACAAATTACCTTGGACTTGGATAATTACCGGGGGATATTTATCCTTCATGTTAGTCATTCCCGTGATTGCTCTTTTTTTGCGGGCAAGTACCACCAAAACCTTCTGGGAGATTGCCACTTCACCAACGGCTATTTCTGCCTACGATGTTACCTTTGTCACCGCTTTGATTGCCTCCCTGTTTAATGGCGTATTTGGCACCCTGATTGCTTGGGTTTTAGTCCGCTACGATTTCCCCTTCAAAAAATTGGTGGATGCAGCGATCGATCTGCCCTTTGCCTTACCCACTTCCGTTGCTGGTCTGACTTTAGCAGCCGTCTACAGCCCCGATGGTTGGATGGGAAAACTACTTACCCCCCTAGGAATTAGGGTTTCCTTTACTCGCCTTGGGGTAGGGATTGCCATGATTTTTATTTCTCTTTCTTTTGTGGTAAGAACCGTGCAACCAGTCCTCCAAGAAATGCAAAAAGAAGTAGAGGAGTCGGCTTGGAGCTTGGGTGCTTCTAAAAGCCAAACCTTCGTTTTAGTGATTTTACCAACTTTAATGCCTGCTATTTTAACTGGAGTTGCCCTCGGATTTTCTAGAGCAGTAGGCGAGTATGGCTCGACAGTAATTATTGCCTCTAACGTTCCTTTTCGAGATTTAATCGCTCCAGTTTTGGTGTTTCAGCGCCTAGAATCCTTTGACTATGCAGGGGCGGCGGTAATTGGCTGTGTCATGTTAGTTATTTCTCTAATTATTCTATTCACTATTAATTTGTTACAAGCTTGGGGAAGTAAATATGACGATAACTAAGACAATAACTAAGACGATAACTAAGGAAAATTTTGGTTCCAAAGCTAAATTTTTCAAGATGGAAACTCTGCTCATTGGCATTAGCTTGGTATACATTACTTTGATTATTTTTCTACCAGCATTAAATGTATTTACCGAAGCATTTAAAAATGGAGTTGTTCCCTTTATTAGTAACTTTAGCAACCAAGAATTTCTCTCCGCAATTCGGTTGACTTTGATCATTGCCTTTGTCTGTGTGCCAGTAAATACAGTATTTGGGCTGTGTGCGGCCTGGGCGATCGCTCGTCACAAATTCCCCGGTCGAGCCTTTATTATTAGTGTCATTGATTTACCTTTTTCGATTTCCCCCGTCGTTGCGGGTTTGATGATCGTGCTACTCTACGGTCGTCAAGGCTGGTTTGGAGAGATACTAGAGAAAATTAACTTAAAAATTGTCTTTGCAACTCCGGGGATTATTTTAGCCACGGCTTTTATTACCCTACCCTTTGTGGCTCGGGAAGTTATCCCAGTTCTCGAAGAAATGGGGCGAGAGCAGGAAGAAGCTGCCCGGACTCTGGGGGCCAAGGATTGGCAAATTTTCTGGCGGGTAACTCTGCCGAATATTCGCTGGGGATTGCTCTACGGTGTGATTTTGACCAATGCTAGAGCCATGGGAGAATTTGGGGCGGTGGCGGTGGTTTCGGGAAATATTGCCGGAGAAACTCAATCTCTGCCTCTGTTTGTGGAGCAGGCTTATAAGCAATATCAAACTCAGGAAGCCTTCTCGGCGGCGGTTTTGTTGGGTCTATTAGCTCTAGTAACTCTGGTAGCGAAGACGATCGTGGAGCAGAAAACTCAAATTAAAGATGTAGAATAGTCCAGATTAACAAACCATCAATAAACTAATGACTAAAACTGCATGGGTATTCCCCGGTCAAGGCTCCCAATCTCTGGGTATGGGGCTAGATTTGATTAGTTTGGCAACTGCACGGGAAAAATTTCAGCAAGCCGAAGATATTCTTGGCTGGTCAGTGTTGGAAGTTTGTCAGGGTGAAGCCGAAAAGCTCAATCAAACTCTCTATACTCAGCCCTGTTTATATACGGTGTCGACTATTTTAGTAGATGTTCTTAAGGATAAGGGACAACAGCCGGAAATAGTAGCGGGGCATAGTTTGGGAGAGTATGTGGCTCTGTATACGGCGGGAGTGTTTGATTTTGCCACGGGGTTGAGTTTGGTAAAATTTCGATCGCAACTCATGGATCAGGCTCAGGGAGGGAAAATGGTGGCACTCTTGGGGGGCGATCGAGCCGAAATTGAAGCTGCCATTGCGACGGAACCTGAGGTGGTATTGGCAAATGATAATTGTCCCGGTCAACTGGTCATTTCTGGAACTCCCGCCGGGGTAGATGCCGTAGTGGGCAAAATCAAAGTCAAAAAAGCCATGCCTCTCAAGGTTTCTGGAGCATTTCATTCACCGTTGATGCGATCGGCCGCCAGCGAATTTGCCCAAGCTCTCCAAGCTGTCCCCTTTACCGATGCTCAATGCCCCCTCCTCTCCAATGTAGACCCCACCCCTGCCACGGCTGCCGAAGTTCTCAAGGAGCGCCTCACCCAACAAATGACTGGCTCTGTGCGTTGGCAAGAAATTTCTCAACAACTACCCATTCTAGGGGTCGATCGAGTTGTGGAAGTTGGTCCCGGCAAGGTGTTAACAGGCTTAATCAAGCGCACCTGTGAGGGTTTGATCCTAGAAAATGTTGGCAGTCTTGCCGATATTACTAATTAATGCAGAAATTAGCGGGGGAAGTTTTAGATCAGGAGTACGACCGCCATTGTTATTGGATGGAACGGGCGATCGACCGGGCCCAAGCTGCCGGAGCCGCCGGAGAAATTCCCGTGGGGGCGGTGATGATCCACGATGGAAAGTTAATTGCCCAAGGCGAAAATCGTCGTCAACGAGATCACGATCCCACAGCCCATGCCGAAATCCTCGCCCTCCGAGCCGCCGGAAAATATTTAGGTACTTGGCACTTAGAAACCTGCACCCTGTACGTCACCCTCGAACCTTGCCCCATGTGTAGTGGAGCCTTAATCCTCGCTCGTTTAGGTTTATTAGTCTACGGTGCTGATGATCCCAAGACTGGCTGCATGAGAACGATCGACAACTTCAGCGATCGAGCCTTTTCCAACCATCATCTCCCCGTGATCCCCGGCATCAAAGAAGCCGCCTGCCGCAATCTCCTCCAATCTTGGTTCACCCAAAAACGCTCAACCCAATAATCGACTCCCCAATAATCGAGTTACAAACCAACAAGTCACAAATCCACTAATCACTAAATCAACTAAAAATCAACTAATCAAACCCCATAACCCTATACTAGACTCAACCCCATTCTAACTCCCTCCCCTTACCTCCCTATACCTCCCCTTACCTCCCTGTACCTCCTTCATCTTCTACCTCCCCTTACCTCCCTGTACCTCCTCTTACCTCCTTTACCTCCTCTTCCCCCATGTTCTCCCCCGCCCTCGAAAAAAAATATCTGAGACTCCAAAAAGAGCTAGCTGGTGGTGTAATTGCCATTATTTTCACCGCCTTAATGGGAACCTTCTGGTATCGATTTGTGGAAGGTTGGGAATGGATTGATGCCCTGTACATGACCGTGATTACCTTGGCAACCGTGGGCTTTATGGAAGTCCAACCCTTGGGAACCTACGGCAGACTGTTTACTGTAGTGCTGATTTTTATGGGTTTAATTACCTTTGGTTATATTGTTAACCGCTTTACAGAAGCGATCGTTCAAGGCTATTTTCAGGAAGGGATTCTCTTACGCCAAAGGAAACACCTTGTGAATAACTTAATCGAGCATTATATTCTCTGTGGATTTGGCAGGATTGGGCAACAAATTGGGCTAGAATTTGCGGCAGAGGGGATTACTTTTATTGTGATTGATTCCGATCCTCACCAGATTGAAGCAGCAAGGGAACAGGGCTACATGGCAATTTTGGGAGATGCCACCCTTGATGATAGTCTCCTCCAAATCGGTATTGAGCGAGCCGTGTGCTTAATTGCGGCCCTGCCCTCCGATGCGGAAAATCTTTATACTGTCATGTCTGCAAAGACTCTCAATCCCCAGATTCGGGCGATCGCCAGAGCCAGCAACGAAGAAGCCCTAAAAAAACTCCAACGAGCAGGGGCTGATGCGACAGTTTCTCCCTATATTACTGGTGGTAAAAGATTAGCGGCAGCAGCTTTGCGTCCCCAAGTGATGGATTTTGTAGATGGGATCCTCAATGGCAGCGATCGAGCCTTTTATATGGAAGAATTTCTCATTGATGCCGAGCATTGCCCCTGTGCGGGGAAGACCTTGAGTGAAGCAAGATTGCGATCGCAGACAGGTTCCCTCGTGCTAGCCATCCGCAGAGCCAACGGTGAACTCATCGGTGGGCCCACGGGAGACACTCATTTATTAGTAGGCGATCTTTTAATCTGCATGGGTACAGCCGAACAACTCCGCCTGCTAAATCAAATCCTCAGCCCCATCAATTCCCGCTTACTACGCCTACCGAGGAACAGTTAACAGTTATCAGTTACCAGTTACCAGTTACCAGTTACCAGTTATCAGTTATCAGTTATCAGTTACTCGTACTGAGCAGTTCGGCAGGCTCACTATAAGACTTGTCAAAGTATCAGCTATAAACATCTCGATCTTCACTGTTCACTGTTTAATTAACTATTCACTGTTCACTGTTTAATTAACTGTTTGTTTAATTAACTGTTTACTGTACAGGTTATTTAATAGAGAAGATGGGGGTTGTTGGTGTTGCCAAGCGAAGGCGTGACGGAAGGAGGCTTCTTGACAGGCTTGGAGTTGCTGGAAATCAATAATATCTTGGGTTAAGAGGTTTTCGTACTCAAACTGGAGCCGGACATTGTGCAAACCTGCATTATCAGTACAAATAGCAATGTCTACCCCGGCCTCAAAGCAACGATCGAACACTAGCTTGAGTTGGTCGATATGCTCCAGAGTCCCCGTCTTAAAATAAGTTGTGGGACAAACTTCTAAACATTGACCCTGTTCCCGGACTTGGGGTAGGAGTTCTGGATAGAGCAGAGGAATTTGGATGCCGTGACCGATCCGCATCAGGTAAGGTAATAGCTCTGGGTAGCAACCGTCCTTGGTTTCGTAGAGATGCCCCGTAGTTTTCAGGTTGAGCGATCGAGCATATTTATATAAACCTACAAATTCATCCAAACGCTCGGCATAATGAGCATCTCCCCCCGCCACATCGATCGCACACACATACTCAGATTTCTGAGCCGCCAAATCCACGATCGCCTTATTCACCTCGTAGGGCAGCCGAGAATGCATACATAAAATTTGGCTAGTCACGATCGGATACTCCACCACCCGGCTGGCTTGTCCCACAATCTCCACAATCTTTGCCATCTCTTCAATCCGTTCACTCTGGCTCAAATGCTCGGCCGTCCGCAGGTAAGGAGTATAGCGCAATTCCAGATAGGCTAAATTTTCAAAAATATAAGCCCCACGAATTAAGCGATAGATGAAATAGGGCAGAGCTTGGGCAGTTTGTACGGATTCTACTAAGGTATGTAATTCTAGATACTCATCAAGGGTGCTGCGCGATCGAGTATAAAATTCCTCAAATTCTGGATACTCAGGAAAACGGGTTGCCAACTCCTGATCATTACGATGGAAATAGCGCCACAGCACCCGGGGAACCACAGAACCACCCAAATGACGATGTAATTCAGCATATAAAGTCACAATTTCACCTGCCTTTTGTTTTGGTTATTGGTACTTAGTTATTTGGTTATTAGCTGTTAGTTACAGGAATAGAACGTGTAAACTTCTGTGACAACAATGATTTAATTTTAGTCTAATTTTCCAGAGGTCTGGGGGAATTCCTTCGAGATACCTACTAAAATCCTACCCCAAGGCTTTGCTGGAGAGCTAGAGATGGCATCTGGAGGTTTATAACTTGATTTGTCTGACTAAGCAGTAAAAGATTGCCCCAAGCCCAAGGCAGATAAACCTTTACGGTAAGTGATCGAGCTTTTGTCAGCAGCAATGTGGACTTCATCTTGGAGGTGGAGGGGCAGGGCTTCGGGATACTGCTCTTCGACGATTTCTTTGTCTTCCCCAAATACTTGATGATTAAAATCGAGGGTATCTTGCAAGGGCGCATCCTTATCAAAATTGCGACAGATGGGGACAAATAATCTGGTCTTGCGAGCCGAAACTGGGGAAGCCGCATTGAGAATATGTAGTTGACCATTGGGGAAGAAAACCGAGAGCTTGGCAGTGAAAGGGAGCCACACTTCAAATAATCTCCGCCAGAGAAACCCCGGCGGATTCAGATGCTTGAGGCTATTGGGGTAGTTACTCACCGTACTAATGTAGTCTGCTTGGAAACCGTGGCTCGATCGTTCCACTGCATAATTGGGGACTTCGGTATTGTTAGATTCCCCAAAGGATCCCACATGGACAAAGGCAAAGTGACTCACATCCAGAAACCCTTCCACCTGCCGACCCGCCGCCGCATTGATATCCACACTGTCGGGCAGCACCTGCAAATAGTCGGGATCATCCCATTCATCAAAATTCGGGAAGTGGGTTGCTCCATTATCCACAAGGCGCACCCACACTAGTCCATAGCGCTCCATCACTGAGTAGGTAACCAGCTTCAATCTGGCTGAGATCGTCGCTTGGGGTTGGGCAGGAATACAGACACATTGACCGTGGCGATCGTACCGAATCCCATGATATTTACAAATAATTTCATCATTCTCCACCCAGCCCAAACTCAGGGGAACACCCCGATGCAGACAAAGATCACGGGCCGCCACTACCTCACCATTACTAAGCCGGAATATGACTAAGCGTTCATCTAGTAAGCGGGTAGCGTAGGGGGCGATCGTAATTTCCCTAGAGAAGGCAACCGGATACCAAAAGGGGGCAAGGGCGAGCCAGTCGGTTTCGCTAAAGGTGCAATTACGGGGCAGTTCAATCTTCGAGGGGCTATTAGCAGGGCGAGGTAGGGCTTCAGTTTGGGACATAACTAGACCTTAGAGGTGGGGAGAAATTGAGAATAGTTGATCAGTTGATCAATTGATCAAAGGCTGGGAGCAATATCGGCGATTACTCTGGAGCTAAAACATAGTTATTTTAAGAACAGAAGCATTTCTAATTTGTTCATCAAGTTAATGTTTACCTATATTTACCCCAAGGGATTCTCAATAACCTCTAAAAGAACCTCTAAAAGATTGTTTTATAAAAAAAGTAGTATGGGTATTTCTCGCCTTACCCTCCTCCTCTAAGAATCTTCTCTATAGGGGGCTGGGATCACTTGGATAGCTAGGGGTTTGCCCTCCCGGAGAATCTCTATAGGTAACTCCGTCCCCACCCGGCTAGATTCTACCTCCTGCTGGACGGCATTTGAGCTAGAGACTTCCTTGCCGCCTACTTTGAGGATAATATCTCCCGGTTTTAGTCCCGCTTTTTGGGCTGGGGAATCCTTCACGACCCGAATAATCACCACCCCTCGGTCTTGAGTCACCTTAAACCCCGCCCCGCTATCTCGGTTGATATCTTCCTTGGTTTCTGGGGTCAGGGTTGCCATCTGGATACCTAGATAGGGATGGTCTACCTTGCCTTGGGCGAAAAGTTGGTCAGCGATCCGATCGACTGTCTCAATGGGAATCGCAAAACCCAAGCCCTGGGCTCCGGCTCGAATTGCTGTATTGATCCCCACCACTTCTCCCTTGGCATTGAGGAGAGGACCTCCAGAGTTGCCCGGATTAATGGCAGCATCGGTTTGAATGAAACTCACCCGCTTGTCGGGAACCCCCACCTCAGAACTACTCCGCCCCAAGGCACTGATAATCCCGATCGTGACGGTGTTATCTAAACCCAGAGGATTCCCAATGGCGATCGCCCATTCCCCCGCCGTGAGAGCTTCTGATTTGCCCAAAGTCGCTGTCGGCAGACCGTAGGCATCGATTTTAACCACTGCAAGATCTGTCACCTCATCAGCCCCCACCACTTCCCCGTCAAAAATCCGCCCGTCCTTCAACGTTACCCGGACTCGATCGGCTCCGGCGACCACGTGGGCATTGGTCACTAACCTGCCATCACCACTGATAATCAGCCCAGAGCCAGTTCCCCGCTCTACCCGTTGTTCAGTTTCTGGAGAATCGCCCCCAAAGAAGCGCCGAGAGAAGGGATTGCGAAAGGGTTCGGGGATATCTGGAGAAACTCTCCGGGCGGCATCAATGCGGACGACGGCAGGCCCAATGCGCTCCACTGCTTCTGCCACAAAATTTAAATTCCGCTCTGGCGGTGGCCCATCACTCCGCATCATGGCTGGGATCACCTCTGGAATACGCCTCTGGCTACTATCTAAGTCCATGTAGCGGCTGCCGACGGCTCCAGTCCCCGCACCAAGAACAATAAGGAAAGCGTAAAGACTGATCTGCTTGAGGGAGGAGTTCATAATTTTTGTGGTGTGTGGGGAGGGAGATGGTCTAGCTTAAGATTTAATTTACAGTTGGATTTGTGCTTAACCCGTGACCTGATAATGTCTACTTTAGGCAAAAAAATTAAACTTGATGTATTTCTTAAAACAATTTTACCTACCAGCTTTGCTAGTCCGGCTCAAATCTGCCACAAAAAAAGTAGAAACCGAAATAAACCCCATGAAAATAATGTCCGCTTTTATTTGAGATTGTCTGAAGACTTGATAACTGTTCACTGTTCACTGGCTTAAGGCGGAGTTTGTAGCGGTAGAGAGCCACGGGTCGATCGAGCGCCTGCCAATAGTTACGATCTTGGGGGGCAAGGTAAACCGCCGTAATTTGATCGCCGATAATTTGTTTTCCTTGGTGTTCATAAACCGTAGTTGTTTCTACCTGATTGATGTAGGGAGGAATTTTCCCTCGGAAGATTTGTTGGGCAACTTCGCTGGCGATGAAGCGATCGGGTTGGGGAGTTTCGCTGCCTCGTTGAATAATTAGGGAAACTAGCTGTTGTTGTCTGCCTGCGGGAGTCCGAAATTGCGTAACTTGATCATTGGGATTGCGAGATTTAACTTTTACGGACAAGGCTCGATCGCCCAAATAAGCTCGACTAATCTGTAAACCATTAAAGGCTCGATCGGCCACCACCTGCGCCGAAGTTAAATTCCCCATTGGTAAACCCCAAACC
>Ga0105048_10018709_pt1 | contig 10634 bp, 7 predicted proteins | sample MAT05_FD_78382 | JGI IMG/M metagenome (GOLD analysis project Ga0105048, IMG submission 78382) | Freshwater microbial communities from Lake Fryxell liftoff mats and glacier meltwater in Antarctica - MAT-05 | ecosystem: Environmental > Aquatic > Freshwater > Ice > Liftoff microbial mat | place...
ACTTTTTTATTGATCATAAAAAGTGAAAAGGTTTATTTACTGTTCCTACATCCAAAGACAGGCTCTTTAGGGTATGAAAATATTACCGACGACTCTAAAGCTTTATTATACAAAAAGGTTTTGGAATGTATAACGTCAAATAACTTATACGAGCTTACGGTTGAAAATAATAAATTGGTCTTCAGAAAACAGTGAATAATACACACAACAAAAGTAATTGCAAAAACTGGCGGACTAAACCCCAATCGGCTCTAAATCGCTGCTGTACTGTATCATGGCTTGAAGGAATTCTGTTGGACTGTTGATTGTTAACTTGTAATTTTAATTCTTTACTCAACGGCAGTTCCAGGCTGGACAGACAACGGATTCCCGGTCGTTTTATGAGATAAAATTGTAAACAATATTATCAGCGAAAGCATAATTTGAATTCAAATAAATTTCCATAATCTCCTTTCCTACATGATCTGTTTTTTAGAAGGGTTTGATATCCTTATCCTTTCAATTGCTTTAAAAAATCTTCACTTTGTTTTGGAAATTTTTGTACCAGCCACTTTAATACATCCAGCTCTACTGATGCCGGTGCACGCCTCACTTGCACTAGTAGTTTATTAGCGTCGGGCCTGTTTGTTGTAAGATTGGATGCCCCTTCATTAAACAATGAACAAATAGCCTTTAGGTTTGCAGCATCATCTGTTCCACCCATCGACTTATCAATCACATGGCCTATATGGAGCCTCGCTTTTCTGCCGCCATCATCTGGGTGGGGCTCACCTGCTGCTATACCGCACATTTGGCAGGTAAAACCATTTCTATCCAAGACGAAAGCACGTACTTCTTTTGAGATACCTCTTCAAATGCAGGTAAGGGTTTAAGATTGACTAGCAGGTATTGACCCGGTTTTAATTCACTTCTGTCATTGTGGGTTACTATATTCATGCCCTCTTCGTTTCTCAATTCTCTCACCCTGCGTCCCCACTCACTGGTCCCGGCAACTTCCCGTAAAGTATCAGAGTTTAAAATTGAACCAACATTCTTAATAAGATAATCACGCAACTTGGCTCTCGAGCCTGTTTTCTTTAGAACGGTTTTGATCATATTTTTTTAATGCTTTTTTTATAGATAGTCCAATTGCTTTTGCAACGGGCGCAGGAAATGCATTTCCAACCTGCCTGTACGCAGGAGTTTTTTTACCCGCAAATTGCCAGTCTTTTGGAAAGCCCTGAATTAATGCTGCCATCTTAAGAGTTAGTCTTGCCATTGCTTTAGAACCATTAATTGGAGGAGCGTCTGCAAGCCCTTTCCCATCCACTCCAAGTAAAGCCCATGATTGTTTGGCCCTTGTCGGCCCAAGGTCTGCACCGCCATGCTTTTTGGAACCTCCTACCAATGTAGGCGCTATGTTATTAGCTATTAATTTCCAGGTATCAACATTCTCCCAACCTGATGATGCCATTTCATCATACAATAGTTCACCAACAGTTAAAGGTGGTTTTTCGTTTTTTGCAGGCCATTTAAAGAAATCGAAGTATTCCTTTTTGAGTGCAACAAGTATTGCCCGGGGCCTTAATTGGGAAACTCCATAATCACAGGCATTGAAAAGTCGCCAGTCGCATTGATAACCCATTTTGTAAAACTCGTTCAATATATGTCGCCGGTATTCTTTGAACTTAATATCCAGCAATCCCCTTACGTTTTCAAGCATCACAGCTTTTGGACTACATTCTTTTACAAGCCGTAGTGCTTCAGGAAATAAATCTCTTTCATCAAGTTGTCCTAATTGTTTTCCAGCGATAGAGAACGGTGGACATGGAACACCGCCGGCTAAAAGATCAACATTATCGTATTGTTTTGCGGAGAACTCTTTAACATCTTTGTTAATTACGTTCCAGTTTGGTCGGTTCAGGCGTAGCGTATCACAAGCAATTGATTCAATTTCTACCAGGGCAAGGTGTTCAAATCCTGCCTGTTCCAGTCCAATGGCTTGCCCACCTGCGCCCGCACATATTTCTATTGAAGTAAAGTCCATTTTTGCCATTTGCTCACAAATTTAGCATTTATTTCTTACGAAAACTTTAAAGTGTTTTGAGCCTTTTCATCTCAGTCAATTTAAACATCCCGGAGACAATAATATATGGAAGCCTGATTTTACATCTCAACATTCTTTCCACTAGAACACCGTTTATAGGGATACATCACACTCATCCTGCTCCGGGCTCAACAGAAGAAATATAGCCTTGTCTAACCTCACAGGATTTTAAAACCTGTGAGATCTTTCGAAACGGGCAAGTTTATTTTCCAATGTGTTTCAGATTTCACAGGTTTGCCAACCTTTTAGCTGACTGTACCTGTTTAAAGGTTTCTCATGCAAGGTTGGCGGCCTTTACACCTGCTACTGAGCGTCAGTTTGAAATTAACCCGCTCTTTTCTTTATTATTTTTGTAACACTACAAATACTTAGCTTTAATGATTAAAAAACGAACGGTATGCCAATAAAAATAATGATGTTTTCCATGATGGCTTTGATATCAACTACGCTTTGCAATGCGCAGCAGCCGGCTCCTCCTGATAAAATTTATGGACAGCTTTTTATTGATGTTCAATTACAAAAAATATTTCCGGACGGAAAAACATTTGTGGACTGTACGCCAAAGCGAAGAGTGAGCGATATCATGTATGAGTATGGTTTAAAAAAAGGCCCAAAGATGAACCTCAAAAAATTTGTGGAAGACAATTTTAGTATGCCTTCACCGCCTCCACAGTTCAACTATGTACAGCAGGAAAAAGACGTGAGCCAGCATATTAAAAACCTATGGAGCGCATTAAAAAGAGATGCAGATAAGAAAGTGGAGTATGGCAATTCATTATTGCCCTTGCCTTATCCATATATCGTACCGGGCGGGCGGTTTAGGGAAGTGTATTACTGGGATAGTTATTTCACTATGCTGGGTTTAAAGGAAAGTGGCGAGGTGGTGATGATTGAAAATATGGTGAAGAATTTTGCTTTTTTAATCAGTAAATACGGACATATTCCAAATGGTAACCGCAGCTATTACCTAAGCCGGAGCCAGCCACCTTTTTTTAGTCTGATGGTTGAATTACTGGCAGGCATCAAGGGCAATTCTATTTATAAAACCTACCTGCCCGCAATGGAAAAAGAGTATGCATACTGGATGGATGGGGCCGATAAAATAAAAGCAGGTAGCCGGTTAAAGCATTTGGTAAAATTGGATGATGGCACTTTATTCAATCGCTATTGCGATGAGAATACCAATCCAAGGCCGGAAAGTTATAAGGAAGATTACGACGTATCAGAATCAGTAGCAAAGGAACTGGCTATGCGTATCAGGGTTAGTTCACCAGAGGCATTAAAAAGGATGTTGGCAAATACAAAGGCCACCGTAAACCAACACCTGAGGTCGGGTGCCGAAAGCGGCTGGGATTTCAGCAGTCGTTGGTTCAGGGATAGCAAAACAATTGAAACAATTCAAACAACGGATATCGTGCCAGTTGATTTGAATTGCCTGTTGTATGCAATGGAACTGACTATTTCAAAGGCTAAAAAATTAAGTGCTTTTAAAAATGAATCAGTCGTTTACTTGCAAAGGGCAAATAAAAGAAAAGCAGCCATCCTTAAATATTGCTGGAATTCACAAAGCAATTTTTTTTATGATTACAATGCAGTTTTAAAAAGCCAAACCGGCGAAATTACCGCTGCAGGTTTGACTCCGTTGTTTGTAAAAATCGCTACAGCAGAGCAGGCCACCGCAGTGGACGCTACTACACAAAAGCACCTGTTAAAGCCAGGCGGGATTGTTACTACTATCCAACATACCGGTCAGCAATGGGATGCGCCAAATGGTTGGGCACCGCTGCAATGGATCAGTATCATGGGCCTGAAAAATTATGGAAAAAATGAAACAGCAAAAACGGCAGCAGCCGGTTGGTTATCGCTCAATGAAAAGGTATATGCAGCCACCGGCAAAATGATGGAGAAATACAATGTGGAAGATATTAATAAAGAAGCAGGAGGTGGCGAGTACCCATCGCAGGACGGCTTTGGCTGGACGAACGGGGTATATCTTGCGCTGAAAAAAATATACGGGTCCAATTAAGCGCCATTCAATATAGGTTACCCGCTGACGATGTTTTCGTTCTTTTTTATCTATTTAATCAATGCTGTTTTACTATATAGCACAATGAAAGAAGCATTTTGCATTTTCCACCTTTTAGGCGATGTCATCTTGTTAAGAGATTTTGCCACATAGGCATCGTGTTTATAGAAATATTTGTAAAGCTTGTATTTGGCTCCGCAGGTGCCACGTAGTTTAGGAGGCACCTACGGAGCCGGGGCCTGAAATGAATGATTAACTATAAACACGAAGCTCCCATGGAGCTTAACTAAATGACATTACCCTTTATGGGATAGTGGCTGTTTTATCCACTACAAACGTTTGCGGCAAATGAAGCGAACTGTTTTTATTACATTTGATGTCATCTTCACTAAACGATTGCTATGAGTATCCCCAAGCCACACATGAGTTTTTGGCAAATTATCAACATGAATGTTGGCTTTTTTGGTATTCAATACAGCTTTGGGCTACAGCAAAGTGCGGTGAATCCCATCTACGATTTTTTAGGGGCAAGCCCGGATGAAATTCCCTGGCTCAACCTCGCAGGTCCGCTTACCGGTTTAATTATACAACCCATTATAGGGGCCTTGAGCGATAAAACCTGGCATCCCAGGTTTGGAAGAAGAACCCCTTATTTTTTTATAGGGGCCCTTATTTGCAGTATTGCGCTGTTTCTTTTTCCGTTCAGCAGCACCTTATGGATGGCCGCAGGTTTGTTGTGGATTTTAGACGCCGGCAACAACACCGCCATGGAACCATACCGTGCTTTTATTGCGGACAAACTGGACGGTGCTCAACAACCGACAGGTTTCCAGGCACAAAGTTTTTTTACAGGTTTTGGACAAACACTGGCAAATGTTTCTTTATTTATTTTCCCGATGATATTTATAGGTAAAACTGGAAAGCTCCCGACCTGGGTTTTTGCTTCTTTTTTCCTCGGCGCAGTTTGCTCTATTGGTTCTGTATGGTGGAGCATCCGTTCAACTCCTGAAATTCCACCAACAACTGATGAACTGGCTATATTAAGAGAAGGCAATAAAGGCATGCCCCCACCTGTAGTACAGTTTTTTTTATCTATCCTTACTACCATCATCGCCTACATCGTTATTGCGGTGTTGATTATTCCTGCCGTTTTTACAAGGGGTCAGGTGTTCAGGAAAGTGCTAAACTATGCGGAACGGCAGTCAGCACTTAAAATATTATTTGCTCAGAATATTGAAATTATTGATGCTGTGTTGAGTATGCCCAAAGTAATGTGGCAGTTGGCATTGGTTTACCTGTTTCAATGGTATGCGTTGTTTTGTTACTGGCAAAATTCATCTAAAAGCATTGCGCTGTCTGTTTGGAAAACCACTCCGCAACAAAATGCCGAATTATATGAAAAGGCTGTTAGCTGGACCGGTTTGGTAAATGGCTGGTACAATGTTGTTACATTTTTATGTGCATTTGGTTTAGTTTGGTTTGCCCGAAAGTATTCTCCAAAGCTGGTGCATTTTGGTTGTTTATTGTTGGCGGGGTTCGGATTCCTGGCTTTCCCGCATATTGAAAATAAGTATTTGCTTTTTCCCGCCATTACAGGGTTTGGTATTGGTTGGGCCAGTATGATGGGCATACCCTATTTAATGGTAGTGAGTAAAATTCCCAAAGAAAGATATGGTGTTTATATGGGCATTATCAATATGATGATAGTAATACCCATGTTTATACAAACTACCACTTTTGGGTTTATCCTAAAACATTTTTTAAACGGTGATCCACGAAACGCCATTTCATTTGCAGGCGTTTTTTTATTAATAGCGGCGGCACTCACACTTTTAATTAATTCGACCAAACCACCTGCAGAATTAATCGTTGCTTCCGGTGGAGGACATTAAAACCCCTGAAGACAGGGGGAATCGAGCGTAGTAGGATGAATGTCAGTATAAATATAGATAGATGGGCTTTTTAAATTTCACTAAATAATTCTTTGTAAATATGAAAACGATTTCAAACACTGGTACAAAGGGTAAAATACTTTGCGTAGGCGAAGCGTTGATTGATATGATCTGCACAGATAAAGGAAAAACACTTTCGGAAGGAGATCATTTTTTAAAGAAAACCGGTGGTGCCCCTACCAATGTGGCGGCGGCCATTGCAGCATTGGGTGGCTCCGTAGAATTGTCTGCTAAAGTAGGGACAGATCCCTTTGGCAATCAACTGGTGGAAGAGATGCAGCGCTTTGGCGTGTCTACCAAATGGATGTTGCAGGACAGTAATTTCTTTACCACTTTTGCTTTTGTATCGCTGATGGAAGATGGGGAAAGAGATTTTTATTTTAACCGGGGCGCCGATGGACAGTTGAACCGTGATGAGATTGAAGCTATTGACCTGGATGGCATTTCAATTATACACTTTGGCTCGGCCACCGCATTTTTACCCGGCCCTTTGCAGGAGGCCTACCAGCATTTATTGCAAAGGGCCCTGCTTAGAAATATCTTTATCAGTTTTGACCCCAACTACCGGCAATTGTTGTATAAAAACGACCAGCAGTCTTTTATCGACCAATCATGGAATTTTTTAAGTTGTTGCCATTTTTTTAAGGTAAGTGAAGAGGAAGCGATGCTGATAACGGGTGCAACTACCTTACAGGATGCGGCTACCATTTTATTGGAGAAAACAACGGCCACTTTTGCTATTACCTTGGGAAAGGAGGGTACCATGCTTGGCTTTAATAATACCACCACCATCATTCCAAGTATACTGGTAAAGCCCATTGACACTACCGGGGCCGGCGATGCATTCGTGGGTGCAGTATTGTACCAGCTTTGTGAAAAAACATTACCCGAAATAAAATTGCTTAATGCGTTGCAATGGGCGAATATAATGACCAATGGAAATAAAGCAGGCGCCCGTACCTGCGAATATATGGGGGCAATGGATGCGTTCAGGCATTTAAGTAACGATATATTTAATTAAAAAATACAGGCCGTGTATAATCCGCACTTACATCAACTCATCAACAAGGTACTTCATCAAAAAAATATCGACATTGCCGGTAATGACAACCTGTTTTATACAAGATTTGTTGCCAATGCCACTGCAATCCATTTTTTGTACAGCGAGTTATACGGGCTCCATCCGAAGCAATCGGCATTTTTCGACCAGTTGGTTGACACCATCGCCACGGCCTACATAAAGCGGTCTGAACCATTAAAACAACGGGACGAGGAAAAGGAAAATGCGGGCAATTGGTTTTTAAGCAATGAGATAACGGGTATGAGTTTATACGTGGATCGCTTTTGCGGCAATCTTGTAAACCTGGGAAAAAAGTTGTCTTATTTTAAAAAACTGGGAGTTAATTTTTTACACCTCATGCCAGTGATGGAAAGCCCGGAAGGAGAAAGTGATGGAGGCTACGCTGTATCAGATTTCAGAAAAGTAGATGTGCGCTTTGGCACTTTAAGCGACCTGAAAAATGTGCAAAAGGGGATGAGCAAATCAAATATGTACCTGATGATGGACATTGTACTGAATCACACATCACATCATCATGAGTGGGCTGAAAAGGCAAAGAAAGGAGTTGAAAAATACCAGGACTATTTTTACATGTACAACGACCGTTACCTGCCCGATCAGTTTGATAAAACTATGCCCGACATTTTTCCTGAAAGTTCGCCGGGTAATTTTACCTGGAGTGCTGAATGCAATAAATGGGTGATGACCATTTTTCACAAATACCAATGGGATTTAAATTACGCTAACCCGGCGGTGTTTATTGAAATGCTGGATACCATTTTCTTTTATGCAAACCTGGGAGTTGATGTTTTACGCATTGATGCACCCGCATTTATCTGGAAACAACTGGGTACTACCTGTCAGAATTTGCCACAGGCACACACCATTTTACGACTGATCAAGCAATGTGTGCAGGTAGCTACGCCCGGTATGGCGTTATTGGGCGAGGCAATAGTAGCACCCAAAGAAATTATGAAATATTTTGGCACCGGATTGTATACGGCAAAGGAATGTGACTTTGCATACAATGCCACCCAAATGGCCTTGCAATGGGATGCGCTTGCAACTGGTGATACCCGGGTAATGCTGGCTGCCCAGCATGAAATATTACAAAAGCCTTACGGTAGTTCCTGGATTACATATACGAGGTGCCATGATGATATCGGCCTGGGATACGACGATTATATGATACAGAATGTGGGATTTGATCCCTACCAGCACCGAAAGTTTTTAAAGGAATATTATTCCGGTGTGCACGTGGGTTCGCCCGCAACAGGAGCATTGTTTTCGGTAAATCCTAAAACACAGGATGCTCGGATCAGCGGATCACTTGCTTCTCTATGTGGGCTTGAAAAGGCCATTCGGGAGAATTACCAGGAAGGGATTAACCAGTCGGTGAATAAAATTTTACTGATGCAGGCGCAGAGCTTTTTTATAGGCGGCGTACCCATGCTTTTTTATGGTGATGAAGCCGGGTACACCAATGATTATAGCTACCTGCAGGAACCGGGCAAAAGCTATGATAACCGGTGGATGCACCGACCGGTGATAGACTGGAAAAGGAACGAGAATATTGATGTGGAAGGTACTGTTGAACAGCGGATATTTTCCGGCACCCAACAACTGATTGCCATCAGGAAAAAATTGGGGGTGGTGGCAGATTATAAAAATTTAACCTGGCTAAGTCCTCACAATATTCATGTGGCCGGATACCTGCGTACAATGGATGAAGAGAAATTGTATTGTGTATTTAATTTCAGCGATCAAACGGCGTATGTAACCTGGGCGGCATTTAAACAACACGGCCCTTCACCGGAAAGTTTATACGATCACTGGAGTGGCCGGTTTTATACTGTTGGTTCCGACCATGAACATTTAATAATGCCTCCTTTTTCCTTTTATATCATGGAAGTCAAAAAGGATTCAGGTAGCTGATTCCAAAAAAATAATTCGGCATTTTATTCCAAGTCATATTATTATTCCCGTTTAGTGTACCGGTGTAAAAGTGACTAACAATTCGCATCCGTTGCCATGTGAGGTAATTATATCTATTGTGCCATTGAATAAGGAAGCCCTTGTTTTTATATTGAGCAATCCAACCCCCATTGTTTTTGCAGATTTATCAAAACCGATACCATTGTCTTTTATTCTCAATATAATTTTATCCACTTCGTTGTGGCCAAGGGAAAGATAAACATCAGTGGCTTTTGAATATTTAAGAATATTATTAAACTGTTCCTGAACAATTCTATAAATACCCAGTTTTAATTTATCGGAGGTACAGTTTTCTTTAAAAAGCTTAAGATCGGCATGAACCTTAATCGGGCTGGCTTTGGAAATGGTATTTACAATATTGCTTAATGCTTCCACCAGTTCAGAGTCGTTGAGGGAAGGAGGAATTAATGAATGAGACAAAGCCCTTATTTCCGCAATGGCAGAAGTAATGAGTATTTCAGTTTCGTCCAAAAACGGGTTGGGTTGTTTGATGTCTTTTTTGCCGAGCCCAAGGTAAAGCCTTGAACTGGCCAGTATCTGGTTTACATTATCATGCAGTTCGCCGCCTATTTGCTGCCGTTCTTTTTCCTGGGCGGTTATCACCGCCTCGGTAATTTCCTGTTGCTTTTTCACGTGTTCTTCTTCCAATTTTTCTTCGAGTAGTATTTTTTCAGTTACATTATTGGCGAGTGCAAGTATTACGGCTTTACCCTTGTATTCAATCCTATGGGAAGTAATCTCCATAAACATATATTGCCCCGATTTATTAATGTGTTTCCAGGTATCGATTACTTTAAAAAAAATATCTTCCCTGGCCTTTTGGGCAAGTTCCCCAATAGCACCAAAATCCTCTTTATTTCGAAGGTCGAGTATGGTTTTTGTCAAAAACTCTTCTTTTGAGTATTCGTATTGTTCAATGGAAGAATCATTTACTTCTAGAATCCTGAAATCCTCCAGGTCCCAAACAATGATGCAGGCAGGATTATTATTGAATAAATACCGGTATCTTTCTTCCGATGACTTTAATATAGCTTCCGCCTTTTTTCTTTCGGTAATATTTTGTGTAGCACCAATTATCCTGGTAGCATTGCCTTTCTCATCACGAATGATATAACCAAGATCGGCTATATATGCATACTCCCCATTTTCTTTTTTTACCCTGCATTCTACATCAAAAATAAATTGGTTAGGATTTTCTAAAATTTCATTTACTATTTTTAAGGTGGATGCTACATCATCCTGGTGAATGCGGCTAACAAAAAAGTCAAGAGTGTTGCCTAATTCTGTCAGTGAACTTTCAAATATTTTATTCCAGCTTTCTACATTCCGGTAAACAGTAGCCGTTAATACATTCCAGTCCCACACCATATCATTGGTTGCCTTACTTACCAGGTTGTACCGTTCAATGCTTTCCTGCAAAGCCTCCATATTTTTTTTTCTTTCGATACTGTACCGGATGGTTTTGGCCAACAGCTTTTCATCAAAATCACCTTTGATGAGGTAATCCTGGGCGCC